>Ga0116228_10000421_pt1 | contig 31893 bp, 27 predicted proteins | sample S1TSphfallax_2_FD_89694 | JGI IMG/M metagenome (GOLD analysis project Ga0116228, IMG submission 89694) | Host-associated microbial communities from peat moss isolated from Minnesota, USA - S1T2_Fc - Sphagnum fallax MG | ecosystem: Host-associated > Plants > Peat moss > Unclassified | place... | reverse complement strand
TTTCTCACACATCGGCCCCACCTCATAGCGAACTGCCCAAGAAGGGACTCGAACCCCCACGACCTTGCGGCCACTGGTACCTGAAACCAGCGCGTCTACCAATTCCGCCACCTGGGCGCAGCCGCCAACGATTCCGCAACGCCGGTTGCGCGGCCTTGTTTTCGCCGGCGTCCGGTAAAGCAAGCATGTGATCAGGCGGCGGTCGCCGATCGTGCCGAGGTGATGCGGAGCCAGATCGGGGGCACGACGCCGACGAGGGTGACGACCGACGTCGCGATCCAGGCCGCCGCCAGCGACCGGTGATCGGCGATCGAGCCGAAGACCAGCGGCCCCACCGCGGACGCGGCAAAGATCCCGGTGAGCGTGAGGCCGAGCGCGCTGCCGGCGCGATTGGCACCGCCGATCTCCGCGAGCGCAGCCGCCATCACGCCGTTCCAGCCGGCGCCGGTGAAGCCCAGCACGAGCGCGACCGGCACGAGCCACACCACGCTCGCCGGACGCAAGAACGCGACGGCCAACGTGGAGGCCGACGCGAAGATGCAGAGCACGCCGAGCAGCGCGATGCGATCGCGCATCACGCGATCGGTGAACCAGCCCCAGAAGAGCCGCGCGAACGTCGCCGTCGCAAAGGCGCCGGCGAACGTGAGCGAGGCGATCGCCGGCGTCACGTGCAGCGTCTGGATCGCGGTGATCGTGAGGAAGCCGTTGAGCGCGAGTTGCACGTTCACCAAGAGCATGCACGGGATCGTCACGGCGATGAGCCGCGGATCGAGTGCGAGTGCGGCCATGCCGCGCAGCACGTCGCGCTTGCGACCCGGCGCCGGTCGTTCCGCACCCGATTCGCGGTACGATGCGTAGACGATCACCGACGGCACGATCACGAGCGCGGCCGCGGCGGCGAGCGCGGCGCGATAACCGCCGAAATGCAACGCGACGAACGGCAAGAGCAACGCACCGGCGAGGCCGCCGAGCGGCACGCCCGTTTGCCGGATGCCCATCGCGAATCCGCGATCGCGATCGAACCACGCGAGGATCGCGCGCCCGCCGGCCGGCGTCGCCGCGGCATAGCCCGCGCCGAAGAAGAACATGCTGATCATCAACCACACGTAGTGCTGCCACGCCGCCGCCGAGAGCAGCGCAATCCCCATCAGCACGCCGCTGTAGAGCACCATGCGCCGTTCGCCGATCTGATCGGTGAGCGCGCCGCTGACCGCCGTGAAGCACGTCGAACCGATGAACATGCACGTGAACACCGCACCGAACGCCGCATTGCTCAGCGCGTAATCCGCGATGAGCCACGGTGCGAGCACGCCCAGCGACTGCTGGATGACCGATGCGCCGGCTTGAGCCGTCGTCATCAGGCCGAGCACGCGGTATTTGCCGGTCACGAACGTTGCACGATCGCGATGCCGCACGCGATCGCGACCAAGCCGGCGAGATCGCGCACGCTCAGCGCTTCGCCGAAGAGCGCGGCGATGCCCAAACCGAACACCGGTGAGAGAAAGTAGAACGCGGTGACGCGACTCGCCTCGCCTTGCTCGAGCAGCCAGAACCACAAGAGCGATCCGCCGACGCTCATCACCACCACGCAGTAAGCGAACGAGATGACGAGCGGCGCACCCCACGCAGCGTGCGGCACGCCGTCGAGCACGATCGCGAACGGGATCACGGCGATGCACGCGGCGAGCAACTGCAGCGCGGTCGTCATGCGCAGGTCGAGTTGCACGAGGAGGCGCTTGAACACGATGGTGCTGGCCACGCTGCCGAGGTTTCCCGCCACGGCGAGGGCGACGTCGCGCGGATCCGCGGTGCCCGTGCCCAAGCGGCCGAGCATGATCGCGAGCACGCCGGCGAATCCGAGCACGAGCCCGAGCACCTTGCGTCGCGTGAGCGGCTCGCGCAAGAAGTACGGCGCGAGGAGTGCGAGCAAGAGCGGATTGCTGCTGGAAACGACCGCGCCGACGCCGGCGGCGAGATGCCGCAACGCCTCGTAGTTGCAGCCGAGGTAGATCGCGTTGGTGAGCACGCCGAGAAGAATCACGGCCAGCCACGCGCGCCGTTCGGTCGGAAAGCGCGAACCGGAGGCGAACGCGATGACGAGCGTAATCGCACCCGAGAGTGCGAAGCGCCCGACGAGAAACCAGAGCGGCGAGGAGTTGAGCACGCCGATCTTGCTCGGAACGAACGCCGAACCCCAGAGTGCGACGAAAAAGATCGCCGCGGCCGTTCGGAACCATCGCGTGGAAGTCACCAGGAGCGACTATCTCGCAACTCTTGCCGATGGTTGCGCTGTCTGGAGGACTCACCATGTCGTTCCCGGTTCTCTCCATCGCCGACGAGCACGAGCTCGACGGGTATTCACGCGTCGTCACCGAGGCGGTCCGCCGGGCGAGCCCGTCGGTCGTCGGCATCGACGTGCGCCACGACGGCCGGCGCGCCGGCAGCGGTTCGGGCTTCATCGCGACGCCCGACGGCTTCGTGTTCACCAACTCGCACGTCGTCCACGGCGCTGACGACATCGAGGTCGCGCTGCTCGACGGCCGCCGCTTCCGCGGCGTGCTCACGGGCGACGATCCCGACACCGATCTCGCCGTGCTGCGCATCGCCGGCACCGACCTCACGCCGGTGACGTTCGGCGATCCGCGCGCGATCGTGCCGGGCCAACTCGCGATCGCGCTCGGCAACCCGTTCGGTCTCGAGTGCACCGTGACGGCGGGCGTCGTGTCGGCGCTCGGCCGCACGCTGCGTTCGCGCAATGGTCGCCTGATGGACGACATCATCCAAACCGATGCGGCGCTGAATCCGGGCAACAGCGGCGGGCCGCTCGTCGACGCGCACGGCGCCGTGATCGGCGTGAACACCGCGATCGTCGCCGGCGGCGGCGGTGGCCTCGGCTTTGCCATCTCGGCGAACATCGCGCAGCGCGTCGCGGGGTTGCTCATCCGCCACGGCAGCATCACGCGCGGCTACATCGGCGTCGCGGGTGCCGACGTCGCGATCCCGCGCTACGTACAACGACTGCTCGGCCTCGTGCAAGCGAAGGGCATCCTCGTGCACGGCGTCGAGGAGAAGAGCCCGGCGTCGCGCGCGGGCATCGAAGCGGGCGACGTTATCATCGCGCTCGGCGACGATCACGTCGATGGCATGGATGGCTTGCACCGCCTGCTCACCGATCTCCATATCGATGCGACGAGCGTGACGCTCTTACGCCGCAACGAGCTCGTGCGCCGTACGATCATTCCGACGGAAACATCGCACCGGCAGGGTAGATAGCAAGGAGGCGACCTTTTACCACGGCAGGTCGATCGACCAGCGGCTTCGCACTCCGCCGCGATGCATCGTTCGATTGCGGTGATGGCCGTCGTTCTCGCGCTTTGCCTGAGCGCATGCGGTGGCGGTGGCGGAGCGGGCGCAACGCCCGGCACGGCAGGCGGGGGCAGCGGACACGCGCTGGGCAGCGCGGTGCTGCTGATTCCCGCACGCACGGCGTCGGCGAAATCGCGCCAACCCGCGTTCGTCTCGCCGTCGGCCTCATCGGTGGCAATCGCGGTGAACGGCGGAACGCCGACGGTCGCGGACATCTCGGCGACGTCGACGCTGTGCACGACGACGTCCGGCGGACGCTCGTGCAGCGTTCCGTTCACCGCGATCAACGGCAACGATACGATCACGTTCACGCTCTACGACGCCGCCAACGCCACCGGCAACGTTCTCGGTACCGGATCGGCGACCGCGACCGTCGCAGGCGCGCCGTTCTCCGTCACGGTCGCGATCGGCGGAACGGTGGCGAAAATCGTGCTGTCCGCCGCATCGAGCACGCTGACGCTCGGCGCGAGTTCGGCGATTGCGATCGCGATCAACGCGGAAGACAGCGACGGCAACACGATCATCGGCAGCGCACCGTTCGCATCGCCGGTCACGCTGACCGACAGCGACACGTCGGGCTCGACGACGCTCTCGGCGACCTCCATTGCGGCACCGGGCACCAGCGTCACCTTGACGTACAACGGCGGCGCCGTGACCGGCGGATCCGTCACGATCGGCGCCACCAGCACGAACGTCGTCGCCGGGAATGTAACGCCGCTCTCCCTCGCCGTCAACGGCGGGCCGTGCGCGCCACCCACGACGACCAACCATCTCTACGTCGCCAACGACGCCGGCGGCGATGTGCTCGAATATACGCCGCCCTACACGGCCGCGGGGATCGTCCTCGGTTCCGTCGGCAATCCCGTCGCCATCGCGGTCGACAACGCGGACAATCTCTTCGTCGCCGCGTTCGGATCGTCGGGCGGCTCCAGTAGCGCCGGCGATCTGCTCGAGTATTCGCCCGCATCGAGCACCACGTCGTCCGCCACGCTCGGTGCCGGAACGTTCCAGGGTCCGCGCGGCATTGCGATCGACGCGAACCGCGACGTCTTCGCGACCGACCAAGGTTCGAACAGCGTCTATGAGTTCACGCTGCCGTATGGCGCAGCGACGCACGTCATTCCGAGCGTGACGGGCAACGTCTACGCGATCGCGCTCAGCCCGAATTGCAATCTCTTCATCACCGCCGGCGCGCACGTGCTCGAGTACGCGCCGCCCTACACGGGCGCGCCGATCGCGACGATCAGTTCGGGGCTGGTCAATCCCGGCGCGCTCGCCTTCGATGCCGCCGGCAACCTCTACGTCTCCGACACGTCGTCGAGCACCGTGAATATCTATGCCGCGCCCTATACGAGCGCACCAACGACGACGATCGCGCTCGCGGCGTCGTCGGTACCGCTCGGGCTCGCGATCGATGCGTCGGGCGATCTGTTCGTCAACGAGTACGGCAACAGCTCGATCGTCGAGTACTCACCGCCGTTCTCGCCGAACGCGACACCATCGACGACCATTACCAGCAGTAGTGGCCTTGCGTTGCCGGCCGGCATTGCATTCGGCCCGTGAACGACCGGAGCATGATCATGCCGAGCGGACGCCGCAGCCTCGCACTCATCGCAGCGACGATCGTCATCGCCGCACTTCCGGTGCGCGCGGCAACCGACAACGAGCTGCGCGCCGTGCGCGGCACGTCGGGGTATCGCATCGCGGTCGATGCGCCGTTTCACCGCGTGTTCGGGCGCATGCCGCTGGCCGGCGATGCACTTGCCATCACGCAGGCCGCGGCGAATGCGCTCGTGACGTTGCCGGACTCCTCGGAAGTCGCGCTCGGCCCGAACACCACCGTGCGCATCGGCGCGTTCAGCGATGCCGCCGTGTCGACGCCCACGACGATCACGCTCCAGAACGGCGCGCTGCGCTTCGACGTGCATCATCCCGCGGGCGCGCGCGCGAACTATCGCTTCGCCACGCCGACGTCGCAGATCGCCGTGCGCGGTACGATCGGCCTCTACGCGACGGGTCCGCAGGGCGACGTGGTATCGTGCTTGGAATGCGCGAACGGCGACGTCGTCGTGACGGTCGGCACGCAGACGTTCGCGCTCACGAGCGGCGAGACGCTCTTCATCAGCCTCACGGGCGTCGTCACCGCGGCCGGCGGCGCGGCGGCGGCAACGCAGGCCTTCGCCGGCACCGGATTGACGACGCAGGCGACGGCGGCGACACCGTTCACCGCATCGATCGGCTCGAGCGCCGTTGCCGGCACGGCGGCGATTCCCGCATCGGTGCTGGCGCCCGCTGCGGCTGGGGCCGCCGCGGCCGGCATCGGCGCCGCAGCCATCACGAGCGCGAGCCACAGCACCTCACCCGCTGCGGCACCGATCGTCACGCCGACACCATCGTCGAACGCCGCACCGACCCCGCAGCCGGTCATCACGCCGGTGGTCACGCCGACGCCATCGTCGGGAACGGGGAACGCCACGCTCACCGGGCTTCCGCGCCGGCGACCGTAAGCGGCTCAGGTTCCGCTACTCGCGCTCGAGGCCCATCAGCATGCCCGCAACGCGGCGCGTCAGCGCGCGCGGCACCAAGCTCGACATCGAGGCCATGATGCGATTCGCAGGCCCATCGACGGCGACGGCAGTGTTCGCATCGAGCGCGCGCAGCGCGGTCTTCACGACGTCGGCCGAGGTGCGCAGCGGGCCGAGCTTCGTTCCCTCGCCGGCGACGGTGAAGAACTCCGTCGCCGTCGCACCCGGGCACAGGGCGACGACCTTCACGCCCGTGTGGCGGACTTCTTCGTGCACCGCCTCGGTGAACGAGAGCACGAAGGCCTTCGTCGCGCCGTAGACCGCCATGTTCGGCACGGCTTGGAACGACGCGGTCGACGCGACGTTGATCACGCCGCCGCGCTTGCGCTCGATCATCCCGGGCAGCAACGCGTGCGTGAGGGCGACGAGCGCGCTGATGTTCACGGCGATCTGTCCCATCGCGTTGTGCGGATCTTGCCGCGCGAGCGTGCCGATCCAGCCGAAGCCCGCGTTGTTCACCAGCAGGTCGATCCGTATCCCGGCGTGCGTCAGCACCGCGTCGATCTCACCGGCGGCATCGGGATCGGCGAGATCCTTCGCGAGCACGCGCACGCCGAGCGCTGCGTTGGCGGCGGTGAGTTCGGCGGCGAGCGCATCGAGCCGCTCGCGACGCCGGGCGACGAGCACGAGATCGTACCCGATTCCGGCGAGCTGCTTAGCGAATTCGACGCCGAGGCCGGCCGACGCGCCGGTAACGAGGGCAACGGGACGACTCATGCTCGACGGATGTTGGCCGTCATCGCCGATCCGCCTGGAACGTTGTCAACCGCTGCTCGTCCGTGGTAGCGTCGGGCGTGCTCGTCAAGTTGCTCCCGATCCTCGGCATCACGTTCATCGACATCCTCGGCTTCAGCATCCTCATTCCGCTGTTGCCCTACTTCGTGAAGCACTTCGGCGCGCCCGACGTCGTGGTCGGCGCGCTCTTCGGCGTCTTCGCATGCTGTCAGTTCATCGCGGGGCCCGTGTGGGGCAACGTGAGCGATCGCATCGGGCGCAAGCGCGTGCTCATCGTCTCGCAGATCGGCGCGACGATCGGCTGGACGATGCTCGCCTTCGCACCGACGATCGCATGGGTGTTCGTCGCGCGCATCATCGAGGGATTCTCGGGCGGCAACCTGAGCGTCACGCAAGCCTACGTTTCCGATCTCGTCGAGCCCGACAAACGCGCGCGCGCCTTCGGCTACGTCGGCGCGGCGTTCAGCGCGGGCTTGATCTTCGGGCCCGCGTCGGGCGGCTATCTCGTGCAGCACTTCGGCTTCACGATGCCGTTCTTGCTCGCGGCCGGATTGCAAGTCGTGACGCTCGTGCTCACCATCCTCGTGCTCCCCGAGTCGCGCTCGGTCGACCCCGATGCAGCGCCCGCATCGCTGCGCGACATCCCGCGCGCGTTCACGATCGCCGGCGTCGCACCCGTGATGTGGCAGAAGCTGATCTTCGCGCTCGGCATCTACGGCTGGTTCGGCGCATTCACGCTCGTGCTGCAGAAGCAGTTCGGCTTCAACGCGACCGCAACGAGTTATTTCTTCTGCACGTTCGGCGTCGCGAGCGTGATCGCGCAACTGGCCGCGGTCGGCACCATCACCGAACGCACCGGTGACCGGCGAAGCGCGCCGATCGGCTACGTGTTGCTCATGATCGCGTTCGCGATCGTTCCGTTCGCCACCGCAATCTGGCAAGCGGTGGTGATGATCGGCTGCTTCTCGCTCGGCCTGTCGCTCGTCAACGCATCGTTGCCCTCGCAACTCTCGCGCCTCGCGCCCGAAGCGATGCGCGGCACCGTGCTCGGCGCCGCGGCGTCGATGGAGAGCATCGCGGGCATCTTCATGCCGCTCGCGACCACCTACGCGCTGCAGGCCGGCGGCGTGCTGCCGGCGGCCGCGATCCCCTTCGCGTTCACCGGGTTCGCGCTCGTGCTCGGCGTCGTGACGATCCTGCGTTCGCCGACGCTCGTGCCCGCCGCGAAGGGGCCGGCTTAGTCGAGGCGGCCGAAGACCGCGCGTTCCATCAGGTCGATCGTCGCCGTGATGCGCGCGTCGTCGAGCGGCGCGACGTGGAGCGTCTCGCGAAAGATTCCGTCGATCAACGCCGCGAGGCCGAGCGCCGTGCCGCCGGGATCGGCGATCGTGGTGAAGCCCTTGGCGGTGAGCGTCTCGAGGTAGACGCGCATGCGGTCGATCGAGGCGCTGCGCCGCTCGCGGCGCTCCCTGAGCAACGTCTCGTCGCGCGACCAGAGCGTGTAGAGCGCGCGAAAGAGCGCGCCGTGCCGCTCCTTTGCGCGGATGACCGTCTCGGCCCATACGCGGAAGTCGCGCCGGGCGTCGTCGCGCGCGTCGGGGACCGCGTCGAGCCCGTCGCGTTCCATCACCTCGCCGCGTACGCGCTCGATCAACGCAGAGAACGCGTCGTACTTGCTGCGGAAGTAGCGATAGAACGTGCCGTGCGCGACGCCGGCCTCCGTCGCCACGGCGGCGGCGGTCACGCGATCGGGATCCTCGGACGCGAGGAGGCGTTCCATCGCGTCGAGCAGCGCCTCGCGCGCGTTGCGCCGGGTGCGGACGGGCTCGGCGCGCGCGTCGGCATCGGCTCGCCCGAGGTAGGTCCAGCGGTTGCGCATCTTACCCGTGACGGCATCGCGCTCCGAGCGAACCCGGTACCGGTAGGGGCGCCCGTGGACCAGCTTGGTCACTTCGTAGGACATGTGGTAAAATGACTTCGCTGTCCCGCCATTGTTACCTACAACTGCATGGTTGCCGGGAGTTTCGTCATCGCGTCCCTCGCCGCTCCACGTTCGGTTGCCCCACGCGCTCCGCGGATGTCGCCCGCGCCGGCCGACAAGCAGGCCCCCGCCGTTCCGCTGGCCATGATCACGCTCACGACGATGCTCGGCTTGATCATGGCGATCATCGACACGTCGATCGTGAACGTCGCGCTCAGCGACATCGGCGGCACGCTCGGCGCCTCGACCGATGAGGTCGGCTGGGTCGCGACCGGCTACATCCTCGCCAACGTGATCGTGATGCCGCTCAACGGCTGGCTCACGGCGCGTTTCGGGCGACGCAACTTCTACGCGGCGTGCATCGTGATCTTCACCGTGTCGTCGTTCTTGTGCGGCACCGCGACCTCGATCTGGCAGCTGGTGTTCTATCGCGTGATCCAGGGCTTCGGCGGCGGCGCGCTGCAGCCGACGGCGCAAGCCATCCTCTTCGAATCGTATCCGCCGGAAAAACGCAGTGGCGCGATGGCGATCTTCGGTCTCGGCGCAATGGTCGGCCCGGCGATCGGCCCGACGCTCGGCGGCGTGATCGTCGACAACTACTCGTGGCCGCTGATCTTCTACATCAACATCCCGATCGGCATCATCGCGTTCTTCATGACGATGGCGTTCATCAAAGATCAGACCTACGTGAAGCGCGACACCTCGCCGATCGACTGGATCGGCCTCGGCATGTTGACGGCGGGCGTCGCATCGCTGCAGTTCGTGCTCGAACGCGGACAGCGTGAAGACTGGTTCTCCTCGCAGACGATCATCGTCGCGACGGCCATCTCGGTCTTCTCGCTGGCCGGTTTCATCACGCGCGAGCTGCGCGATTCGAAGCCGCTCGTCGACCTGAGCGTCTTCCGCTCGCGCACGTTCACGGCCGGATGCATCATCGGCATCGTGACCGGGTTCGGTCTCTACGGCACGAGCCTCATGATCCCGCTCTTCTATCAGAACGTGCTCCGATTCGACGCGACGACGACCGGCTTCGCGCTCTTGCCCGGCGCGATCGCGACCGCGGTGAGCATGCCGCTCGCGAGCACGTTCGTGAAGTACGTCGACGCCCGCATCAGCATCTTCCTCGGCCTCGTGCTCTTCGCCATCGGCTGCTGGACGATGGGCGGGCTGAACGGTCAAGCCGCCGTCGACGACACGCTCTTTCCGCGTATCACGCAAGGGCTCGCGCTCGGGTTTCTCTTCGTGCCGCTCACCACGCTCACGCTCAGCTCGATCTCGCGCGAGAAGATGTCGGGCGCGACCGGCGTGTACACGCTGATCCGTCAGCTCGGCGGCAGCCTCGGCATCGCGATCCTCCAGGTGTACGAGACGCGGCGCGAAGATTCGGCCTACGCGGTGCTCGCCGGCGGCGTGACCGCCGCGAACCAGCCGATGGCGAACCTGATGCACGGCGCGAAGAACGGCATGCAGATGCTCGACAACGTGTGGAATCTCGTCACCGCGAACGCGCAGGCGGTCGCGTACAACGACGTCTTCCGGCTGTGCGCGGTCGTCTTCATCATCTCGCTGCCGACGATCTTTCTGCTGGGCAAACCGCCCTCCACCAAGGCGCCGGGGGCCGGGCCGGCCGTCGTGGCCGAGTAGCGGGGGCACCGCACCCGCGTCCCAAACGAAGCGTCGTGTCGATTCAGCAGTGGGCGTTCCCGCTCGCCCGGCGCTTCGTTGCGGGCGAATCGCTCGACGACGCGCTGATCGCCGTGCGGTCGCTGAACGACGCCGGGCTGACGGCCACGCTCGACCTGCTCGGCGAAGACGTGCATCAGAGCGCGGATGCCGATCGCACGCGCAACGATCACCTCGCGCTGATCGAGCGGCTGGCGGCGAGCGGCGTCGACACCAACCTCTCGATCAAGCTGAGCGCGCTCGGCCTGGCCTTCGAGCCCGAGGCCGCGCTCGCGCGCCTCGACGCGATCCTCGCTGCGGCCGCGACGGCGCTCCGCGATCCGTTCGTGCGCGTCGACATGGAAGGCTCGGCGCTCGTCACGGTGACGCTCGACGTCGTCACGCGCGCGTTCGCACACCACGCGTCGACCGGCACCGTGCTGCAGGCCTATCTGCACCGCACGCCCGCCGATGTCGCACGTCTGATCGCGCTCGGGATGCGCGTTCGCCTCTGCAAGGGCGCCTATAAGGAGCCCGAATCGGTCGCGCTGCAGGAGATGCACGCGATCCGCGTCCAGTATCTCGCGCTCGCTATGCAGTTGCTCGCCGGCGGCGCGTATCCCGCGATCGCGACGCACGACCCGCTGCTGATCGAGGCGGTGAAGCAGGTCGCACGCGATCGCGACGTCGCGCGCGACGCTTTCGAATTCCAGTTGCTCTACGGCGTGCGGCCCGAGTTGCAGCGCGCGCTCGCGGCCGAAGGCTATCGCGTGCGCATCTACGTGCCCTTCGGAACGCAATGGGCCAAGTATTTCCGGCGGCGCGTCACCGAGCGGCGCGAGAACCTGATCTTCGCGCTGCGGTCACTCGTGGGCGCGTGACGTCGTGCCGGCGGTGAGCGCGGGGCCGCAGCTGAGCGCGTGCCCATCGAGGCGGCAGCGGCGATGCACGGCCGTGTCGACGTCGTGCACCGTGATGTCCCAGCCGGTGCCGTTGCGCACGAAGATCGCATAGCCGAAGTGCCGGTCGGTGACGCCGCCGAACGGCGCCAGCTGCGTGAGTTCGCCGTCGGCGGCGAGGTTGTCGCCGCCCATGCCGACGAGGACCTGCGGCGGTTCCCCGTCGAGCGCGTACGCGCCGAACGTGTGGATGTGGCCCGAGATCAGCGCCGCGAGGTGCGAACCGGCGCTGCGGCCGTGGTGCGTTGCCTCGTACGCGACCGGCGGACGGTGCACGAGCAGCCAGGTCTCGCGATGCGCGCGCACGGCACGCGCGTCGACGAGCGCGAGGTCGGTCGCGAACACGGGCGGCGCCGGCAGCGACTCCGTCACCTCGGTGGCGTCGTCGACGTTCGCCAGCAGCAGGTTGTCGAACGCGATGAACGCGGGCGCTTCGTGCACCACGCACGCGACCTCGGGCCGGCCCGAGAGATAGCGCGCCCAGCCGTTGGGACTGCGCGTGCAGTCTTCGTGATTGCCGCGCACGTTGACGATCGGCGCGACGGCGAAGAGCGGCTGCATCGGCCCGAAGTAGTCGGCGATCCACGATGCGGCGATGTCGCCGTGCGGTGAGTGCGCGCAGTTCACGCCGGCCGGACACGCGCTCTCGCGATAGTAGTAATCGCCGACGTGGATCACCAGGTCCGGATGGGCGGCGGCGATGTCGCGCACGATCGCCGGGAACGGCCATGCGGCCGGGTCGTTGCAGGCCTGCACGTCGGCGCCCTTGAGCCGGCAGCCCGTATCGGCAAAGAGCGCGATCGTCGTGGGCGCGCGCGGGATCGCGGGCAGCGCGACGCCGGCCACGTTCGCGCCGGCGAGGTTCGCCGGCAGCGCGAGATCGCAGACCGTGTCGGGGAACCCGTCGGCAGCGGGCGCGCGCACCGCCAGCGGCGTCGATGTGCCGCCCGCGATCAGCGCCGGGCACGCGCCGCCGCCGATCACCATCGCGCGAACGTGCGGCAGACCGTCCGCCTCGTATTGCACCCACACGACCGGCGGCATCTGCGCGATCGCCGCGCCGATGCTCACCGCGGCAGCGACCATCGCGGCCATGACGACCGCGATCGTTCGCACCATGGCGCTCTCCTCCGGCGTCAGGCCGCGCTCTTCTTGCGTTTGGGCTTGGCGGCGGCGGTCGACTTCTTGCGCGCCGGCGCCGCTTGGGCCGCGGGTTTCTCGCTGCCGCGCGACTGCTCGAGGCTGCGCTGCAGCATGTCCATCAGGTTGACCACGTTGGTCGGCGCGCTGCGCGTCGCCGCGGGCGCTTCGACGCTCTGCCCGGCGGCGCGCGCATCGATCATCGCCATCACGTCCTCGCGATACTGATCGTGGAATTTCTCGGGCTCGAACGTCTCCGACGACATCGAGTCGATCAAGAGCTTCGCCACCTTGAGCTCGGCCGGCGCGACGTTCTCCTTGAGTTCGGGGAAATCGAACGTCGATTGCTCGACGAGCTCATCGGCGTAGTGCATCAGCTCGAGCACGAGCGCTTCGCCGTTGGGCTTGAGCGCCGCGAGGTGCTCGCGCGAGCGGATCACGACGCGCGCGATGCCGACCTTCTTCGCCTCGCGTAACGACTCGCGCAAGAGCGCGTAGGCGTGGCGGCCTTTCTTCTCGGGCTCGAGGTAGTAGGGCGTATCGAAGTACATCGGGTCGATCTGATCGAGGTCGACGAACTCGACGATGTCGACCGACTGTGTCGCCTCGGGGTTCACCGATTTGAGATCTTCGTCGCTGAGTACGACGTAGTGGCCCTTCTCGTACTCGTAGCCGCGCACCAGGTCGGCGTACTCCACCTTCTCGCCGCAGACCGTGCAGTGGCGCTCGTTGAAGATCCGGCCGTCGTCTTTCTTGTGCAGAAAGTTGAAGCGCAGATCGTTCGACCGGACGGCCGTGAAGAGCTTGACCGGGATCGTGACCAGCCCGAAGTTGATTGCGCCCGACCAAATCGCGTGTGCCATGGTGAGGTCTCCGTCTATGCCCAGAGGGAGCGAGCGTTGGTGATAGCCGTTTCGAGGCGATGGGGCGTCCAGACCTCGGCCCACGGGTCTCCGTGCCGCGCGAGCAGCGCCGGCACGTTGGCAATGGTCCAGCGGGTCATCTCCGTCATCGTCTCCCGGGTGCGTTTGCGGCGCATCGCCTCGACCTCGCTCCAGGCGATCGGCATCGAGACCGGAGCCTTGTCGCGCGGGCGGACGCTGAACGGCGCGACGTACGTCTTGCCCTTGCCGACCTGAACGTAATCCAGATACACCGTGCCGGCCTTGCGTTTGGCGGTCATGCGCTCGAGCGTCGTGTGATCGGGCAGCACCGTGTGGATGCGGCGCGCGATCAATTCCGAGAAGCCTTTGGCGGTCTCCCAATCGTAGCACGCCTCGAGCGGAACGACGACGTGCAGGCCCGAGCCGCCCGTCGTTTTCACCAGCGGCTGCACGCCGATCGCGGTCAGCTCGTCGCGCACGGCCAGTGCGACGCGCGCCAGCGTCGCCAGCGTGCAGCCTTCCCACGGATCGAGATCGATCAGGATGAAATCGGGGACGTCGAGCGTCGGCGTGCGCGAGTACCACACGTGCAACACGATCGCGGCGAGGTTGGCGACGTACGCGAGGGTCGCTTCGTCGTCGCAGACGATGAACTCGATCGCGCCGTGCCGCTCGCTGCCCTCGACCTTCACCGTGCGCACCCAGTCGGGCAGACCGCGCGGCACGTGCTTCTCCCACCAGCCCTCGCCGTCGATGCCGTTGGGGTACCGTTCGAGCGTCAGCGGCCGGCCCGTGAGGTGCGGCAGCGCGTACGGCGCGACGGCGCGATAGTACGCGATGAGGTCGCCTTTGGTGTAGCCGTCGCGCGGCCAGAGTATCTTGCCGGCGTTCGAGATCTGCAGGTTGCGATCGCCGACCGCGACGAGCGAGGTCGCCGCCTTAGCCACGCGGACGCTCGCGCACGACCTCGCGCGCCGCTTTGTCGACGCGCAATCCGAGGAACACCGGCTGGCGCAAGAGCCCGTCGTCGGTCCACTCCGCGAACGCGATCTGCGCGACGAGGTCGGGCGTGACGAAGTGCGGCGCCGGCCGCAGCTTCGGCAGCGACGCGAACGGCGAGGTGACGCGCGAGCGCCGTTCGAGCTCCGCGCCGATGTCGCGCAAGCGCTTCGCGTCGAAGCCGGTTCCCACGTTGCCCACGTAGGTCAGCGCGTCGCCCTCGTACACGCCGAGCAGCAACGCGCCGAAGGCGGAGCGGCTGCCCTTCGGGTCGGTCCAGCCGCCGATGACGAACTCTTGCTCGAGCTTCGCCTTGATCTTCACCCATTCGCGCGAGCGCGTCGCGCGATACGGCGAGTCGAGCCGCTTGCCGATGATGCCCTCGAGCCCCTCGCGCTTCGCGAGGTCGTAGAACGCGGTGCCTTTCGCAACGATGTGTTGCGAGAAGAGCACGCCGTGCTCGGGAACGATCAGCGCTTCGAGCTTCGCCTTGCGTTCGTCGAGCGGTAACGCGCGCAAATCGCGGCCGTCGGCGTAGAGCAGATCGAACGCGACGTAGGTGAGCGTGGGCCGCTTGCCGCGCGGCGCCTTCATGGTGCTCTGCAATGCCTGAAACGACGAGCGCCCGCGCTCATCGAGCACGCAGATCTCACCGTCGGCGACGACGGGCAGCGAGCGGAACGCGCCGCCGATGCTCGCGAGATCGGGGAAGCGCGCGAGCAGATCCAGCCCGTTGCGCGAGGTCAGCGCGACCGTGCCGGCGGCGTCGATCGAGGCGATCGCGCGATAGCCGTCCCACTTCACTTCGAACGCCCACGCCGGATCGTCGAAGGGGTGCTCGACGAGCGTCGCCAGCATCGGCGAGACGTCGTGCGGAACGGGTTCGGCCGTCGCGACGCGCGTGCGTTTCTTCGGCGCTGCGGCGGGACGATCGCTGATCCACGTCTTGGCCTTCGGATTCCCCGCGAGATCGGCCAGCGTCTTGCCGCTCACCACGCTCTCCGGATGCTCGTCGACATCGTAGGCCGGATCGACGAACTCGTCGTGATCCTTGATCAAGAGCCACGGATCGCCGTGCTCGTCGCCGCGATTCTTGATCTTGACGAGCGTGAACATGCCGTGGAGTTTCGTGCCCGCCAGCACGAACTTGATCTTGCCGGCGGCGATCTCGGCGACCGGATCGGTGCCCTCCGCGAGCGCGTAGGTGCCCTCGTCCCAGACGATCACCTCGCCCGCGCCGTAATTGCCGGCGGGAATCACGCCTTCGAACGTGCGGTAGTCGAAGGGGTGATCCTCGACGTGCATCGCCAAGCGCCGCTCGCCCGTGTCGAGCGAGGGGCCTTTGGGGATCGCCCACGACGCCAGCACGCCGCCGGCTTCGAGCCGGAAGTCGTAGTGCAGGCGCGTGGCACGATGCTTTTGCACGACAAAACGCAGCGCCGATTTGGCGCTGCGTTTGGAGCCCTTCGGTTCCGGCGTCGCCGCGAAGTCGCGCTTGCGCACGTACTCCGCGAGCGGATCGGCCGTCGTCGTGCTCGCCTTCCGCATGGCGGTCGGCGTTAGACGCTCCCGCTCCGGCGTCCCGCGATCAGATTGAAGATCGCAATGATGATGGCGATGACCAGCAAGAAGTGGATCAGGCCGCCGCCGACGTGGCCGACGAAACCGAGGATCCAGAACAGGACGAGGAGGCCGACGAGGCCCCAAATGATTCCGCCCACGGCTCAGTCTTCGTTGACGACGGTGGCGTCGTCGGAATGGCGCACGTCGCGCTTCGCTTTGTCGAACTCGGCGGCAATGGTGTGCCCCGCTTCCTTCACGGTCGAGGCGATGCGATCGCCGAGCGGCATGTTTTCGCCTTGCACGTTGCGCGAGAGGCGTTCGCCACCGGCCTGCGCACGATTCTTGGCTTCGTCCGCGCCATCGCGTACATCGTCCTTGAGGGTGTTGAGGGTATCGCGCGTATCGTTGCTCACAGAATTCTCCTTATCGTACGCTGCTATGCTGTCGCTTGGTGTACCCGAACCCGAAACGACCGAAACGTCGCCTGCGCGGGGCTAGCGGCGGCGAAGGAGTTCGGCGATCGTGTCGATGCTGTCGACGAGCACGTCGGTTTCCGAGACGAGCAGTTCCCAATGCGCTTCGGGCTCGGCGGAAAGGGCGCGCGCGAGCACGGTTTGATCGTCGCGCAGCGGTGGGAGCGCTGCGGGCGAGGTGGTGGTGCGCAGCGCTTCGACGACGATTGCGAACGCCGCTTCGACGTCGCTGATCAGCGTCTCGAGCGTCTCGCGCGAGGTGTCCTCGCGCTCGCCGATGCGCGCGCTGAGCGTGAGCGACGCGACGCCGATCCGGCGCGATGCGGCGAGTACGCCCTGCGCCGCGGCGAGCGAGACGCCGCGCGTCGACACGGGCTCGCTCTTCATCAGATCGACGGCCGCTTCGGCATTCGTGCGCGCGCGCCGCGACGCGAGTTGCGTGGCGCGCGACTCGCCGGGATCGAAATTCTTCGGATCGAGAAACGCGCGCAGGACGACGCGCGCGTAGGCGCCTTGCGCCTCGAGCAAGAGCGCGAGATCTTCGCCGACGTGATCGCGCGCCCAGGTCGGCCACGCGACGTACGCCGCGAAGGCGATCACGCCGCCGATCGCCGTCGCGAGGACGCGATCGATCGCCGCCGCGTGTTCGGCCGATCCGCCGAACGCGAGCAGGTAGACGACGTACCCCGTGATCGCGGCGCTGAAGATTGCATAGCTCACGTTGAACAGCGCGAACGAAAGCGCGGCGAACACGATCGCGAGCACGAGGTCGGCACTCTCGGGGGGATGGAAGATGGCGACACCCAGCGTGAGCACCGCGCCGCCGACCGTGCCCGAGATGCGCGCCAACCCGCGCGTGAACGTGCTCGAGAAGTCCGGGCGCAACACCAGCGCGACCGTCAGGCCGATCCACTGCGCGTGTGCGAGCGGCACGATGCGTTGCACGACGATGGCGAGCGCGATCGTCGTGCCCAGACGCACCGCATGCCGCAGGTAGGTGGCGTCGAACGAGAGGTTCGCGAGAAAGGTGTTGAGCGCGTCGCGAAACGTCGCCGCCTCGAAGCGCGTAACCGGCGTGCGTTCGTGCGCGCCGACGCCGCCGTTCGCCGCCGCGCGCGCTGCACGCCACGAAGCGCGCACCTGGCCGGCGAGCGCGCGCGCATCGCCGATCGAGGGTGCACCGGCCATCGCCGATGCTTCGAGGTTCGCGAGCGCACGCGTCAGATCGCCGAACCGGTCACCCGCGATCGCCGGCTCCACGCCGCGATCGACCGCGTCGGCCAGCGCATCGAGGATCGCCGATGCGTTGGTGGCGATGCTGCCGATCGCGTCGGCCGCGGCCGTCTTGCCGACTTCGGCGAGCAGATGGTAATCGGTCGTCAACGCGGCGAGCGACGTTCGCAACCGTTCCGCTTCGTCGGCGAGCACTTCGAACACCGCGAGCTCGTTGCGGCTGCCGAACGGCTGCGGGTCGGCGAGCGTGGTGCGCACGGCGAAGAGCGCCGCCGCATCGGGCAGGCCGAGGTCGTCGACGTTGACGTGATCGGCGTAGCGCGCGAGCGAGCGGTATGCGAGGGCCAGCGCGTGCCGTTCGTTGCGAAACCGCTGCAGCGGCCAGACGAGCACCAGCAGCAACGTCTGTAGCATGCCGCCGGCGACGATCATCGACGCCTGGAACCACGGGTTGCTGCCGTCGTACGGCGGGTTCGAGAACAGGATGAAAGCGACCACGGCATTGACCGAGGCGACCGTCGCCGCGTTGCCGATCGCCGCGACCAATCCGAATGCCGCGGCCCACACCGCGGCCACGGCGATGTTGACCATCGGGCTCGGACTGGTGAGGCTGCCCATCAATCCGGAGAGCGCGAGCGCGAGCGCCGTGAGCAACATGCCGATCGCGCGCGTCCGGTAGATGCCCTGACGTGAGGCGAAGCCCGTGACGAGTGCGCCGTACGCCGCGGAGACGCCGGCCAGCGTCGAGCCGGTGCCGGCGGTGAGCAGCAGCGGGATTGCGACCCCGACCGTGCAGCGCACGGCGAAGCCGGTCTCGAGGCCACCACGATCGATCTTGAGTGCGTCGCGCACGATCTTCGCGAACGCGCCGCGCTTGTTGATCGCGATCATGTCCGGTAGAACGTGTTCCAGAACCAAACGCCCCACGCGCCCACCGCGCACGACCACGCGATCGCGACGCGCGCGATGAGCGGCGCGCCTTCGCGTACCGCGAGCGCCATCAGCACGACCAGGAACGGTTCGAAATCGAGCGCGTGGCGCATGCCGAACTGCGCGTAGCCGTTGACGTAGTAGATGAACGACGGCCCGGCGACGAGCAGCGTCGCGACCCACATGCCGGCGACGAGTGCGCGCGGGCGCCGCGCGAAGAGCGCGATCGCGAGCGCCGGACTCGTCCAGGTGAGCGCGACGCCGACGTACCCCGGCACGGCGAACGGCCAGGTCGCGCGAAACTCCGGCAGCTGCACGAAGAACGACCAGAGCTGGTAGGGGAAGTAGCGCAACTGGAACGGCGAGCCGGCCGGTGAGCCGGCCGAATCCTGGTGATACCACTCGGTGTAGCCGATGTCGTACCAGATGCCCCAGCGCGCTTCGTTGTACGCGATCCACAGCGCCGCACCGGCCGCGATCACGAGTGCGAAGCCGATCGCCGCATTGCGCGCCGAGCGCGCCTCGCGATCGCGCAACACGAGCCACGCGTACACCGGGATCGCGAGCACGAGCGCAAAGCGCGAGAACACCGCAGCGACCGCGGCGAGCGCGACGAACCAGCCGCGGCGCTTTCCGGTGATTTCGGCGAGCGCCACGAAGGTACACGCGACCGAGGCGACGTGCGCGATGAACCACACGTCACCGAGCATCGCGCACCACCAGAGCGTCGTTCCCGCGAGCATGAACGCGCAGATCCACACCGTCGCAGTGCGCGCGACGCGCAACCGCTCGCAGACGAGCCAGCAGCACCCGATCGCAATGCCGCAGAGCAGCAGCGAGAGCGTCGTCTGATTGGCGCTGCCGAAGACGGCGACCCACGGCAGGAGCAGCACCGCCGGCAACGGCGCCTCGATGATCCAGTGCACGCCCGCATACGGCAACGCGTCGATGTACGGGCCGGGCCAGTCGATTGCGATCTGACCGTGCGCGAACGCTTGCGCGAGCAGCACGTAGTTGTCGTAGGGGGTCGCGCGCCCGCGCGACGCGATGGCCGCGATCGCGACGGCGGCGAGTCCCGCGAGCCACGCGCGACCGGCCGGTGCGCGCAGCGTGGCGTTAACGAAGCGCATACAGGTGCGGCGATCCCGTGTCGATCTGCCTTTGTCCGAATCCCGCGAACGTTTCGTCATCGTCGGAGACCACGACCACCGGCCGCGTGCGCAGCCAGCCGCGATACTTCGCGCGGTATTCGTCGGGATCGGCGGTGACGATGATGCGAGCGCCGAGCCGATGCTCGACGTAGGCGCCGTAACCGAGCGGCGTCGCATAGAGCCACGGCGCGACGACGATCGCATCGGGCGGCGTGAGGATGCGAATCCGATCGATCCACGCGCTCGCGCCGACGTCGTGCGGCTGCGTGAAGAGCGAGGCCATCTGCCGCTCGTCCATGCCGAGCGCGTTGACGACGACGATCGCGCCGACCGACGCCGCCGCCATCCGCGACGCCGCCGGCAGTGCGGTCAGCGCTTGGGCGCCGTAGCCGGCCATCGCCGCGAGCGCGAAATAGGCGGCGAGAAAATAGCGGCCGGTGTCGGATTCGGAGTTGTAGGCGAAGATGAAGAGCAGCGGCACGAGGCCGAACAGCAGCACGCTGCCGAGCACGACCGGCGACCGCCACCACCAGACGCCCGCCCCGAAGAGCGCGAGCCACAAGGCGGGTTCGGTGAGATCGTTCGCGACGCGCGGCGCGAAGTCGCTCAGCAAGCGGTGAAACGCCGTGGGCCCGAACATGGCGAAGGCGGCTCGACCGGGCGAGAAACGCACGCCGCCGACCACGTGCTCGAAGCCATCGAGCGTGGAGGGATGGCCGTCGTCCCAGAACGGGCGGCCGGGCGCGATGCCGAGGGCGAGCGTCGGGTCGACGCGCTGCGCCGTCAGCTGCGCGCTGCGCAGCGGCAGATAGGCGTACACGGCCGCCAGCACGAGCACCGCGATGCCGAGACCGCGCACCGCTGCGAGCGCCGGCGGCCGGCGGATCAGCGCGAGCAGCAGCAGCCCGGGCAGCAGCAAGACGGTGGTGTTGTCGCAGGCGAGGGCGAGGGTCGCGCCGGTCAGGGCGAACGCCGCATCGCGCCCGCGACCGTCGCGACACCAGCGCAACGCGAAGACGAGCGCCCAGGCCATCGCCGCAAAGCTGACCGGATGCACGTCCACGTAGGTGGCGTGATTCCACACGAGGTTGGTGAACGCGAACACGAGCGCGCTCGCGAGGGCGATGAGGTCGCCGACGCCGGCCACGATCAGGAACGCGACCAGCGCGGCGGCACCGGCCGCCGAGGCGACCGCGGTCAGCAGGTTCATGCGCCAGGCCACGATGCCGAATGGGATCGCGTGCGACCACAGCCAACCGAGCAACACGAACCCCGGGAAACCGGTCGGATACGGGATGCCGAGGATGTACGGGACCGTCTGGAGATCGCCGGTATCCCAGAACGATACGTCACCGCGCAGCGACGCCACGTACACGCCGAGCGGGATCGCGAACGCAACGAGAATGGCGCTCGTCGAACGCAGGCGAGGAGTCATTCCCGTTAAACTACGACCGACGATGAATGGGAGCCCCTCCAAGCGCGTCGTCGTCGCCGAATCGTTCGCCGAACGCGGCTTGAAAATTCTGCGCGACGCCGGTATCACGGTCGATTCGCTCGTCGGCAAATCGCGTGACGAACTGAAGGCCGCACTGCCCGGCGCGGACGGCTTGATCGTGCGCTCGGAAACCAAGGTCGATCGCGATTTGCTCGCCGCGGGACCGGACCTGGCGGTCGTGGCGCGCGCGGGCGTCGGCGTCGACTCGATCGATGTCGAGGCGGCGACCGCTGCCGGCGTGATCGTGCTCAATACGCCCGCCGCGAACACGATCTCGGCGGTCGAGCAGACGTTCGCGCTGATGCTCTCGCTCGCGCGCAAGACGCCGCAGGCCGTGCAGTCGCTGCGCGAAGGCCGCTGGGATCGCCTCAAGCTCGTCGGCACCGAACTCGCCGGCAAAACGCTCGGCATCGTCGGACTCGGCCGCATCGGCGGAAACGTGGCGACGCGCGCGCGCGCGTTCCAGATGAACGTGCAAACCTACGATCCCTACATCACCGCCGCGCGTGCCGATTCGCTCGACGCGAAGCTCGTCGATCTCGAGACGCTGCTGCGCACCTCGGACATCGTCACGTTGCACGTGCCGCTCAACAACGAGACGCGCGGCATGATCGATCTCGCGAAGCTGCGCATGCTGCAGAAGCACGCGTTCATCATCAACTGCGCGCGCGGGGGCGTGATCGGTGAAGACGATCTGCTCGTCGCGCTCGACGAAGACGCGCTGGCCGGGGCCGCGATCGACGTCGTGGCCGTCGAGCCGCCGCCGCCGGACGGCAGCGGCGCGAAGCTGCACCGGAATCCGAAAGTGATCCCGACGCCGCACCTCGGCGGTTCGACGCACGAAGCGCTCGCGCGCATCGCGAACGAACTCGCCGAAGACGTCGCGCGCGTGCTCGCCGGCGCGCCCGGGATCGGCGCCGTGAACGCGCCGATCCCCGACGGTCCCGAAGCCGACCGGCTGATCCCGTTCCTCGACGTCGCGTATCGCATGGGCCGCTTCTTGCCGCAGTTCGGCGGCGGCGATGCGCGCGGCGGCTACGCGATGCAGCTGCAGGGCGAACTCGCCGAAGTGCCGCCCGAAGCGTTCGTGCGCGCGTTTCTCTCCGGTCTCTTGCAGACCACGACCGATCGGCGCGTCTCGATCGTCAATGCCGAAGCCGTCGCGGCCGAACTCGGCATCCGCGTCGAAGTGCGCGGCGACGGGAGCCCGAGCGCGTATGCGGCGGCGCTGCGCGTGATCGGCGGATCGATGACGCTCACCGGCACGTCGGTCAACGGCGTGCCGCGCATCGTCGAAGCCGGCGGCTTCCAGATCGACGCGGTGCCGCAAGGGCCGATGATCGTCACGCAGCATCGCGACGTGCCCGGCATGATCGGGCGCGTCGGCACGATCCTCGGCGACGCCGGGATCAACATCTCGACGATGCAGGTCTCGCGCAACGCGATCGGCGGCAACGCGATCATGATCCTCGGCGTCGATCGGGCAACCGACGATGCGACCCTGAACGCTCTGCGCGCGGTGACCGGCATGACCTCCGTGCGTTCGCTCATGCTGTAGGCGGTGCGACTCTACATCGTTCGTCACGCCGAGACGACCTGGAACCTCGCCGGCCGGTATCAGGGGCGGCGCGAATCGGCGCTCTCGGCGCGCGGGATGCAGCAGGGCCAGAAGTTGGCCGATGCATTCGCGGCCATCGAACCGGCGGTGACGCGCATCGTCACGAGCCCGATGCACCGCACGCGCGCGACCGCGACGTTCGTCGCCGAGCGGCTCAACGTGACGCTCGCGACCGACGACGCGCTGATCGAGATCGCACACGGCACGTGGGACGGGCGCATGCGCGACGAGATCGCGGCGAACGATCCGGAGCGCTATCGCGCCTGGCGTGAAGATCCGGCCACGGTCGCCTTCGAGCAGGGCGAATCGCTCACCGACGTGCTCGCGCGCTGGCGGCGCTTTCGCGCCTCGTTCGCGGTCGACGAGCCGACGCTCCTCGTCACGCACGACGCGATCGTACGCATCGCGTTGCTCGACATCACGCAGCGCCCGCTCGGCGACTTCTGGGCGATGCGCGTGGAAAACGCCGCCTACGCGGTGGTCGACGTCGACGGCTCGACCTGGACGCTCGTCGACGACAACGTCAACGCCCACCTCGCCGGCCTGCGCGCCGCCACCGAAAAGCAAGCGCTGTAGGCGAGGGATGCTCTGAAGAAGCCCTAGCGCGTTTTCGCGTCGATGACGTGATCGACGAAGACGGCGCGGAGGAAGGCATAGTACATCGGGTGTCCGGTGACGTCGGACCATTCCGCCGGCGGCATCATCACGCCGAGTACGCGGAGGTGATCGTCGATGTGCAGGCCCGCCGTCGGCAGCTCCACGTACACGTCGATCGGTTCGTCGGGATTGCCGCACTGACCGATCATCACGCCGTCGCGCACGACCTGTTCCACCCAGCAGTCGAACGCGACGTGTTTGCCCGCGTTCTTCTGCAGATTCCCGACGGTCGCGTTCGCGTCGTTGGTCGCCATGTCGACCGTACGCATGAAGAGCGCTTCCGCATGGGCGCGGCTGGGCGAGATCGCCGGCGCCGTCTGCGCGGCGCCGCGTGTTGCAAACGTCGTGAGAACGAGGGCCGAAACGATCGCGATGATCGCTCCGGCCGTCGACGTCCGCATCAGAGGGTGATCGCGTAGCGCTGGATGGTCGAACCGAAGACGTCGGTCCCGAAGTCGGTCGTACCCGGGTAGGCCGAATAGCCGAGATAGGAGAGGCCGAAGTAGTCTTCGATCGAGCGCAACACGTAGTAGTGATTATAGCCGACCGACGACACCGTCCCCGGCTTGATGAACGGCGAGATGAGGATCGCACCCGTGCGTCCGCCACCCGAACCATCACCGGTGAAGCTGAGCAGCCCGAGGGACGCGTAGGCCTTGCCGAGCGGACCTTCACCCGGCGTGTTCGTGTTCTCGCCGCTCGGCTCGCTGCAGCACGACGACGCATCGTACCCGCTGGTATTCGCACCGAGCGCGGATGTGACGGCGGGTGAGGCTTCGTCGAAGTTGATGATCAGCAAACCGTCCTGCTGGAAGGCCGGCGAGCGCGTGATGATCGGCACCCACTTTGCGAGGAATGCGTTTTCCGCCGTTTGCGTCGTCGGCGAGCCCGGCGTCTTGCACGGCACGTCGTGGCCGTCGTCGCACAGGTTCGGCGTGATCCACACGTAGTTCGGCGTCGTCGCGATCTGCTCGAGATCCACCGGCAGGGTACTCGAACTGAGTGGCACGACATGCTGTGCGCACGCACCCGAATCGAGCAGCGAGTGGAAGTACGTGAACGGATTGTGGCGCGCGGCGTATTGGTCGGTCACCTTTTCCGTGCCGCCTTCGTTGTAGTTCGGCGGCACCTGAGCGGTCGACGTGTTATCCGGATAGCCGAGGCCCTTGATGGGCGAACCGCACGTCGCTGCTTCGCGCGTGGGGTCGTTGCCCATGTCTTCCATGTAGCCTTTCCACGTGTAGCCCGCGGCCGACAACTCGTCGGCGACGGTCGTCACGGCCGCCGGATACACGCAGCCCGTGCCCTGCACCTGGTTGTACGAACCGAGCGAAGTCTGCACGACGTTGGTCCATTCCGAACCCGTGTTCGGAATGGCCGACACGGTGCAGTCGTCTTGGTTGGCGGTCGTCACGGCTTGGCCGCTGACGAGCGAGATGTAGTTGCCGAGGCTGAAGTGGCTCGTTCCGTAGTAGTTTTGCAACGTCGCGCCCTGCGCGGCGGCGGTCTGCGTCAGATACGGCACCGGCATCGTCGCACCGAACGTGTTGCTGTACGACTGGTTCTCGAGAATGATCGTGAAGACGTGTTTGATCTGTGGCTTCGTGACCGGGGCCGGCGCCGATGGGGTCGCCGTGACGCCGCCGCTACACGCCGCGAACACGAGAGAAAGCGAAAACGCGAGCCCGCGCACGAGCATGCGGGCACCAATGCTCTTCATGAACCGTCCTTAGCGAAACGATCAGACGATGGAATGCACGGCGCTCATCATCATGAACGCGCCGCTCGGCGCGATCATCGCATGGCTGCGCGGGCGATTCAATTATGAGAACGTTATGCGCGAAAAGTTTAAACTGGCGATAACGGTGCGATGCGTTCGAGCACCGCGCGATCGCCCTCGGCACGTTCGCGCGCGAGACGCTCCTTGAAAACGCGGCGCCACAGCAATCCGCCGCGATCGTTGTTGATGCTCAGCTCTTGCCAACCGCCTTCGGCCGGCAGGTTCTCCTCGAGCGCCTCGAGTGCGGCCATGTCTTCGGCGAACACGCGATTCTGGAAGCGCGTCGCGAACGTATCGACCCAAACCGGGCGCGCACCGCCCTTGCGCACGATCACCCAGAAGTCGTGCGTCGAGTTCTTCGTCTCGGGCGTGAGCGCGTACATCACCTTGCTGAAGAACGCGCGCTCGTCGGGCGCACCCGCTTCGGCAACGCGCACGTTGAGCGTGTAGAACGACGGCACGTCGAAATCGATGTCTTGCCAACGATCGATCGCGGTGGTGATGCCCGTCGCCTGTTCGTAGAACGGCGGGATCACGACGTTCTCCATGTGGCGGTAGCAGCGCACCATCGTGCCTTCCACCGTCGTCGTGATCGGCGTGTCGGCGACGTGCTCGGTGCCGATCGTTTCGGCGTGGATGAACGTCTCGTGCGAGAGATCCATCAGGTTGTCGATCAACAGCGCATGGCGCGCCTTGAGCGTGCGCATGTCCTTGATCAGCGGCCAGGCCGGATCGAGCGTCGTGCGGTGATCGGGGATCGTCGCGGGATCGGCGTTCGCCGGATCGCCCATCCAGATCCACACGAACGGACCGCTCTCCACGAGCGTATACGCGCGCACGCGCGCGCTCTTGGGCACGCTGGCCTGCCCGGGCACCCACGTGCACGCGCCGCCGGGCGCAAATTTGAACCCGTGATAGCCGCACACGATCTGATCGCCCTCGAGCGTACCGCGCGAGAGCGGATACGCGCGGTGCACGCAACGGTCGGCGAGCGCGACGGGCGCGCCGTCGGCTTGGCGGTAGAAGACGACCGGTTCATCGAGGAGCACGCGGCGCAGTGGCGTGCGCGTGATCTCCTCGCCCCACGCGGCGACGTACCACGCGTCATAGATGAAGTCGTCGGGCATCGACGATTTCGGATTGAACGAATGGCGGCCGTTAGCGGCGATCGACATGGCACGAACTCCCGGCAAAATGGGGGACCGGTGGAGTTCTCAGCCGCGCGTCAGCTCTCCGCCTTGAACGTCGGAATCGGATGCGGACGCGAGAACGTGCCGGGCGGCAGGGCCGTCGGGAAGCGGTAGCTGCTGAACGTGATGCGCTCCTGCGCGGCGAGTTTCGCGTAGGTCGCGCGAGCGGTCGCGATCGTGGGAACCCAATACGGGCCCTCGCGTCCGAAGGCGATCGTGCCCGCGCCCTTGTGCGCGTCGGTTGCGAACGAGATCGACGACGGCAAGAAGGTGACGCCGTCGATCGTCACCTCGGTGACGCGAAACGCCGGCGCGCCGTGCGGCGTCGTCTCGAAGACGTAGTTCTCGTGCCGGCCGTCGCGCTGGGAACCGACGAAGCGAAACGCGTACGCGTCGGGCTTCGGCGCGAGCGCGACCACGTCGTACCGATCGGGCCGGCCGTGCGTGATGCGAATCGCCGGCGGCTCGAGCTTGCGCCCGTCGACCGCGAGGATCTCATCGCGCTGATCCGTTCCGCGCCGGATGACCCGGTGGAGCTGCAGCAGATCGCGCGCGCCCGTCTGTTCGAGCAGGTATTCGAACGAGATCGCGTGCGGCGGAACGACCGCAGCGAGCGCCGCGGCGTAGCGGTCGAGCACCTTGGCCGGGGTTGCGGTGCGGCGCAGCGGTGGAACGTCGGGCGGCGCGGTCGGCGGAACGGATGCGGCGGCGAGCCCGATCGCCAGCAGCAGTGCGATCAAACGAGCGCGCCGCGCATGGCGGCGAGGGCCGCTTCCGCGCCGGCCACGTCGCGGCCGCCGCCCTGCGCCTGTGCGGGTGCGCCGCCGCCCTTACCGCCGACGAGCGGCGCCGCGGCGCGGATCAGGTTGCCCGCGTGCACGCCGGATTTCACCGCGTCGTCGCTCGCGCTCGCGAAGAGCGCGACGCCGTCGGTGCCGGTGCCGACGAGCGCGATCACGCCGTGCGGCAGCTTGGCGCGAATGGCGCTCGCGAGCGAACGCAAGGACGTCGCGTCGGAGTCACGCACGATCGCCGCCACGACGCGGCGTTCGCCGACCGTCTCGGCGCGTTCGAGATACGCATCGGCGTCGGCCGCAGCGAGACGCGCCTTCGCATCGCCGAGCGCCCGCTGCGCTTCTTTGATCTCGTTCTGCAAACGCGCGACGCGTTCGACCAGATCGTCGGGTTTGGCGGCGAGCGATTCGGCGAGTTGCGCGAGCGTCTCCCCGCTACGCTCGACGATCGCTTCGGCCGCGCGCGAGACGGCCGCTTCGATGCGCCGCACGCCGCTGCCGATCGACGACTCCGAGATCAACACGAACATGCCGAGTTCGCCCGTCGAGTGCGCGTGCGTGCCGCCGCAGAATTCGACCGACGGACCGGCTTGCACCACGCGCACCACGTCGCCGTACTTCTCGCCGGCCATCGAGATCGCACCGGTCTGCAGCGCTTCGGCGATGGGCAACTCGCGCGTTTCCAGATGGTAGTCGTCGCGGATCAGTTCGTTCACGCGCTGCACGACGCGGCGACGCTGGTCGGGCGTGAGCGCGCCGCCGGGGCTGCGGAAATCGAAGCGCATGCGATCGATGCCGACCCACGATCCGGCCTGCACGATCTCCTCGCCGAGCACGTCGCGCAGCGCGCGCTGCAGCAGATGCGCCGACGTGTGGTGACGCCGGATCTCCGCACGCCACTCGGGATACACGCGCGTCTCGACCGCGTCGCCGACGCTGAGCGTGCCCTCGCGCACGACGCCGTGATGCGCGACCGCGTCGCCCGCCGTCTGCGTGTCGCTCACCTCGAATGTGCCGCCGGGCGCGGTGATGACGCCGCGATCGCCGATCTGGCCGCCCTTCTCCGCGTAGAACGACGTGCGATCGAGGATCAACTGCGCGCCCGTGCCCGCCTCGACGCGCTCGACCGGCGTGCCGTCGACGAGGATGGCGACGATGCGGCCCTCGGCGGCGAGGCCCGCATAGCCGGTGAACTCGCTCGCGACCGCCGGCAGATCGGCGACCGTGACCGTCGCGCGCTTCGCCGCCGCATCGCTGCGGGCGCGCGTGCGCTGCGCGGTCATCTTCTCTTCGAAACCCTGCGTATCGACGGCGACGCCGCGCTCGCCCGCGATCTCGCGCGTCAGCTCGACCGGAAACCCGTAGGTATCGTGGAGCGCGAAGACGTCGTCGCCGGCGAGCAGCATCGTGCAGTCGGCGAGCGCCTCACCGATGAGGCCTTCGAGCATCTCGCTGCCACGATCGAGCGTGCGCCCGAACGTCGCCTCTTCCGCGCGCAGCGCGGCCTGCACGTCGTCGAGGCGCGTGCGCAGCAGCGGGTAGCCCGGCTCGAGCGATGCGACCACGTCGGCGGCGAGTTCGGCGAGAAACGCGCGCGGGTAGCCCAGCAGGCGCCCCTGACGGATCGCGCGGCGGATGAGGAAGCGCAGCACGTAGCCGCGGTCGGTGTTCGAGGGGTAGACGCCGTCGGCGATCATGAACGTGGTTGCGCGCGCGTGATCGGCGATGATGCGCCGGCGCACGAGCTGTTCGGCCGTACCGAGCGAGGTCGTGCCGACGCTCGGCTGCGCGGCGACCAGATCGGTGAAGAGGTCGGTCTCGTACATCGAGGCTTTGCCGTTGACGAGCGCGAGGATGCGCTCGAAGCCCATGCCGGTGTCGATCGCCTTGCGCGGCAGCTCCGAGAGCACGCCGTCGGCACCGCGATTGTATTGTTGGAAGACCACGTTCCAGAATTCGACGAACCGGTTGCCCTTGTTCGGCGCGTCGTCGTCGGGCCCGAGGCCGTTCTCCGCGCCGGTATCGTAGAAGAGCTCGCTGCACGGTCCGCACGGCCCGGTCGGGCCCATCGTCCAGAAGTTGTCGTCGTCCCACCGCGTGATGTGATCGGAGGGCACGCCGATCTCACGCTCCCAGATCTGCTGCGCCTCGTCGTCGGAGATATGACAGGTAACGTAGATCTTCGCCGGATCGAGCTTCCACTCGCCGACGGCGAGCTGCCAGGCGAACCCGATCGCCTCGCGCTTGTAGTAGTCGCCGAACGAGAAGTTGCCGAGCATCTCGAGGAAGGTGCCGTGGCGGCCGGTCCGGCCGACGTTTTCGATGTCGCTCTTGGCGCCGGCGACGCGCAGGCAGCGCTGCACGGTCACCGCCCGCGGCGCGGGCGCCGGTTCTTCGCCGAGGAAGACGGGAACGAATTGCTCCATGCCCGCGATTGTGAAGAGCGTCGTGCTCATCGCATCGGGGATCAGCGTCGCGGAAGCGAGATGCGCGTGACCGTTGCGGACGAAGAAATCGACGAAGCTCTGACGGAGTTCCTGGGACCTCATGATCGACCGGACCTATTCGCCTTCGGCGCCGCCGCCTCTTCGTCGGAGATGACGGCGGCCGAATGACCGACGCCAACATCGGGGTCCTGATCGCGCTGCTCGTGATCGCGATCCCGCTCGTCGCACTGGCCAAGCGCGTCGACGTGTCCTATCCGATCGTGCTCGTCGCAAGCGGCCTCTTCCTCGGCTTCATCCCGGGGCTCCCGGCGATCCAGCTCGACCCGGACATCGTGCTGCTCGTCTTTCTGCCGCCGCTCTTGTATTGGGAGGCGATCACGGCGCCGACCGACGTGATGATCGAGAACGCGGGACAGATCGGTGTGCTCGCGATCGGTCTGGTCGTGATCACCACGGTCGCCGTTGCGGCGGTGGCGCACGCCATCGTGCCCGCGATGTCGTGGCCGGTGGCCTTCGTGCTCGGCGCGATCGTCTCGCCGACCGACGAACTCGCCGCCGTGCCGGTGCTCGAGCATTTCCGCCTGCCGCGTCACGTGATCGCGATCGTCGACGGCGAGAGCCTGCTCAACGACGCGACCGCGCTCGTCATCTACGCGAGCGCCGTCGCGGCGGTGATGACCGGCTCGTTCGCGATCGGGCCCGCCCTCGGACACTTCGTGCTCAACGTCGCCGGTTCGCTCGTCGTCGGCTTCCTCGCCGGCCGGCTCGCCGTCGAACTCTGGCACCGCATCAAAGACCGTCAGCTCCAGGGCATCATCTCGTTCGTGCTCCCGTTCCTCGCGTACTATCCGGCGCAACGCTTCGGTCTCTCGGGCGTGCTCGCGGTCGTCACGGCGGGCGTCTACGCGAACCGCTTCACGCCGCGCGTGATGACGCCGGCGGCGCGCCAGCAGATCGTCGGCTTCTGGGAAACGCTGGTCTTTCTCGCCAACGCCGGGCTGTTTCTCGTCGTCGGACTGCAGTTGCACACGCTCGCGCGCGCGGCGTTCGCGCACAATTCGTGGCAACTCGTCGTCGTGTCGGCGGTCGCGGTCAACGCGGTGCTGGTCGTCGTGCGGATCGCCGGCGTGCTCGCGGCGGAGTACGCACCGACGGCAGCGCCCGAAGATCATGCGGCGCCGGATTGGCGCCACGCGCTCGTCGTCGGCTGGTCGGGGCTGCGCGGCGCCGTATCGCTCGCCGCCGCGCTCGCGATCCCGCTGGTGCTGCCGAACGGCTCGCCGTTCCCCGATCGCGAGCTGATCCTCTTCGTCACGTTCTCGGTCATCGTGGTGACGCTCGTCGGCGGCGGTTTGACGTTGCCCTCGATGGTGCGCCGCCTGCACATCACCGGCGACAACGAAGAGCGCGACGAGTTGCGCAAGGCGCTGATCCGCAGTTCCGAAGCGGCAATCGAACGCCTCGGCGAGCTCGAACGCGAAGGCCGGATCGACGCCGATCACGCCCGCGCGCTGCGCGATCGCTACGAACACAAGCGCGATCTGCAACGCAATCCCGGCGACCGTGAGAACCGGGAGCACGTGACGCGCCACGCCGATGTGGAGCAGGAGCTGATCGCGGCGCAGCGCGCGGCCATCATCGAATTGCGCGAACGCGGCGAGATCGACAACGTCGTGCTGCGCCGCGTGCAAGCCGACCTCGACGCCGCCGCCACCCGCGGGTCGCGCTCGACCTAGAGATAGCCGTGCCGGAGCGCGATGACCGCGGCGTTGGCGCGATCGGCGGCGCCGAGCTTGCGCATCAGATCGGAGATGTCGGCCTTCACCGTACCGAGCGGGACGGCGAGCGTGCGCGCGATCTCGGCATTGCCCTTGCCGTCGGCGATCATGCGCAAGACGGCGAGCTCGCGCGCGGTGAGCCCGGCCGATTCGTCGCGCAGCGGCGCGACGGTGAGGCGGCCGAGGACCACGTGCGCGATCTTCGGATCGAAGTACGCGCCGCCGGCCGCGACCGTACGCACGGCATCCATCACGACGTCCCCACCCGATGATTTGACGCAGTAGCCGTCGACGCCGGAGGCGACCGCCTCGAGCACGTCGGCTTCGCCCTCGCGCATCGTCAGCACGACGATCCGCGGCGGCGACGCTTCCGCCTTGAGCTCGCGCACGACGGCGAGGCCACTGCGGCCGGGCAGCCCGAGATCGACCACCGCGAGATCGGGCAGCAACGCGCGCACGAGCGCAATCGCCGC
>Ga0116228_10000420_pt1 | contig 31902 bp, 28 predicted proteins | sample S1TSphfallax_2_FD_89694 | JGI IMG/M metagenome (GOLD analysis project Ga0116228, IMG submission 89694) | Host-associated microbial communities from peat moss isolated from Minnesota, USA - S1T2_Fc - Sphagnum fallax MG | ecosystem: Host-associated > Plants > Peat moss > Unclassified | place... | reverse complement strand
GAACCCGGGGACGCGTTCTCTCGCAACCGCTCGGATCTCTCGACGTTCCCGTCGAGTTAGGTGCCGAGTTCATCCACGGCGACGCGCCCGAGACGTCCGCGTATCTGCGCGAAGCCGGCCTCGCGAAAATGGAGACCGTCGATGAGTCGTGGGCGTGCGATGCAAACGCGACGCTCGCGAAAACGGACGACGACTTCACGTCGGTCGATCTCTTCGAACGTGCGCGTTCTCTCGAGCGCGATGAGAGCGTCGATACGTTTCTCCACCGATTCGAACGCGACTCCGAGCTGCGCGCGGAGGCCCGCCGTGCGCGCGCTTTCGTCGAAGGCTTCGAGGCCGCCGATACGACACGCGCGAGCGTCCGCGCGATCGCAGACGAGCTCGCGTCGGGTACCGATGCCACGAGCTCGCGGCCCGTTGGAAGCTACGCGCCGCTCTTCGCCCACCTCGAGCAACGATGCGCGATCGCGGGCGTCGACCTTCGTGTGGACACGCGCGTCGAGCGCATCGCATGGGAGCGCGGGCGCGTAACCGTGGAAACGCGAGATAGCGACGGCACGCGCGCGACGCTCGTCGGCCGCTGCGCGATCGTCACCGTTCCCGTCGGCGTGTTGCGCGAAAAGAGCGGTGGAATATCGTTCGCCCCGCCGTTGCCAAACGAAAAGCAGGCCGCGATCCACGGCATCGAGATGGGACACGCCGTGCGCGTCGCGCTCGCATTTCGCACGCCGTTTTGGGAGCGCGTATCCGAAGGCCGCTATCGCGACGCCGCGTTTTTTCGCTGCGAAAGCGGAGCGTTCAACGCATTTTGGACGCAGGCGCCGCTAGGCGGACGATCGATCGTGGCGTGGGCCGGGGGCCCGCGAGCGACATCGCTCGACCGCCTCTCCGAAGACGAACGCGTCGCGCTCGCCCTCGATTCGTTCGGCGATCTGTTTTCCGAGCGCGACCTCGCGCGAAGCGAGTTCGAGGCCGGCGTGACGCACGACTGGTCCCGCGACCCGTTCGCCCATGGAGCGTATAGCTACGTCGTGACGGGCGCCGAAGATGCCCGCGCGCAGCTTGGCGCGCCGCTCGAGGACACGCTGTTCTTCGCGGGCGAAGCGACCGCAACCGACGGGCAATGCGGCACCGTCAGTGGCGCGTTCGGCACGGGCTTACGCGCCGCGCGTGAAGCGATAAGCGCGCTCGCCGGCGCGAGGCCCGCCTAGCGTACGCAAGGTCGTGGAAGCGCTCGCAACGCGTGGGACGTCGTCACCTTTCTCGCAATCGACGACGACGAAACGAGCTATTGCCTACGGCGAAGGAGCAGCCGTCGCGGCCGGTTGCGGCGTAGCACTCTGCGCGGGCGCATCGACGGCACCGAGTACGATCGTCATGAGGATCGACGCGAAAGTCATCACTCGGCGTTACGGAGTCGCGGAGGGTGCCGCGATTGGCGTTACTGCGGGAGCGGCCGTCGGGCTAGCGGCGTTACGCTGATCGCACGTGCGCGCGATCTTCGGTGCTTCCGCAGATAGCGCGATTTCTTGCATACGCAACGCCGCTGCGATGTAACCCGCCGGTGCGGCTTTGAGCGCTCGCACGTCGCCGGCGGCGGCGGCGGCATCGGTCGCCGTGAGCGCCGCTTCGGCCTGATGATCTTGCTGAATTCCGGCGTCCATCATCTTATCCAAGAGGCTCTTGAAGCCCGCGCGTTCGGTACTGGGACTTAGCGAGGATCCACCAGAGTTCGAAAAGTACAGCCCCGCGACATCGTCGAGCCGAAATGCGAGGACCCGCTGCAGGTCGATGATGTTCTGGACGCGCTGACGTACGGCGTTTAACGCGGGATCTTCATGTTCGGGATGATCTTTCCACGATTGGGCCATCGCTTTGTCGGCCGCATCCAAGTTATGCAAGATCGTCCCGGTCATCCGGTCGATGTTCGACGCTGCCATCGTCCGCTCGGGCGAATAGGTGTTTTCGTCGTCGTTCGGGTCGAACGCTAAAGGGTCTCGGCCTGCGGCCTGCTGCGATTCGGTGGTGCCTTCCTTATTTTTCGCGTTCGAGGAGGGTTGACTGCTGATCGACATCGCCGTGTGCATCGTCGAGCCATCACCGGTTCCCTTACCCGATTGGAATTTCGCAATCGGGGTCCGGAGTGCGACGAACTCGCGATCGTTGTTTCCGGCGATGATCGCAACCGGCAGCGCGAGCTTCACGAGCTCTTCGCATGCCGCGTTCACGCGAACGCTGCCGATTTCGCGTAACGGCGTCGCCGACGGGGCCGGCGCCGGGTTCGGCGCGGGCGCATCCGCCGCAGCCAAGAGAATGGTCACGAGAATCGGTGTAAATATCATCGACTACGGACCGTCACATTTGCGCGCGAGGCGGTTCGCCTCAGCGACGAGCGAGCTTTCCTGAACGCGAAGCGCCAAGGCGACGCTCCCCGCATCGGCAGTCTTCAACTCATTGACGTCGGCGATCGGCTTTCCGTCCGGCGGCGAAAGCGACGGCGGCAATCGAAGTGCGCTCTGCGCGATTCGATCCGATTGGATCGCCGAGTCGATGATCTGATCTAAGAGCGTCTTGAAGTTCGCACGTTCTCCACTCGGGCTAAGCGAGGCGACGCCCGAATTCGAGAAATACAGACCAGCTGCATAGTCGAGACGAAATGCGAGGGCGCGCTGCAGATCGATGATGTTCTGCACGCGTTGCCGTAGCGCGTTGATTGCGGGATCGTTCGTGCCCGGATGCTCCTTCCACGACTCGCTCATCACCTTATCCGCCGCATCGAGATTGTGCTGGATCTCGCCGACGACGCGATCGATATTCGCAGCCGACATCTCCCGCTCGGGAGAGTACGTATCTTCGTCGTCGTTCGGATCGAACGTCTTCGGGTCCGCGGGGCCCACCGTGCCCGCGTGGCTGCTCGCGAGCGCGTCGTGCTCGGTACCGCCGTCTCCCGTACCTTTACCGCTAATGAATTTTTCGACGTGCGTATCGAGCGAAAGGAACTCGCGATCGTCGCGCCCTGCGATCACCGCGACGGGTACCGCGAGCTTCACCAGCGTCTCGCACGAAGCGCTCGCGCTGACGGTACCGATCTCGCGAAGCGGCGACCCCTCGGGCGCGGGGGGCGCGCTCGGCGCGGGAACGTCGGCCGCGCTCAGGAGTGCCAGTACGAGGATCGGCGCACTTATCGTCATCGATCGAGACCCCTCGCGAACCTATGGGAGCCGCGTATTCCCCATCGTAATCGCGAGGTCCCTCGCTACTGGCACGGATCGTGACGGCCCGCGACCTTCGCTATGCGCGTTCCGAGCGGCGGGCTATTGTAAAAATACAAACGCACGTCGCGCGCTGGGCAGAGCGGTGCCAGCGTTTCGTCGGCGATGCGAACGTACGCTCGTATGGCAGACGGGCGATCTTTCGTCAACGCGAGAGCGAAGGCATCGGCCCGCGATTCGTTGTTGCGCGAATACGCGTTGTAGATCGGCGCGACGGCGAGTCCGAAAATTCCCAGAAACGCAAAGACGAGCGCGAGACGTGCGAGCGGATCGTCGTCGCGACGGAACGGCACGCGGTCCACGCAGACGACCGCAAGTGCCGTACAAAAGATGAACAGAAACGTCCAGAGCAGCGAGAGACGGAAATCGTCGCCGTGCACGTAGTGGCCGAGTTCGCGCGCGGTGAGAAAGAGCACCTCACCGGAGGTCGCGTTCTCGAGCAGACCGTCGCCGAGCACGATCCGCTTCGTCGGCCCGAAGCCGGCGATGTCGGCCACGATCGACGTCGTTCGGCGCGACGTATCGTCGACGAGAATCGGCGCCTCGCCGACGCCGGCAGCTTTTGCGAGCGCCTCGATCTTCTCGCGCACGGGCGCGCCGAGCGGCAACGTCGAGAAGCGATTGTAGAGCGGCGCGACGACGACGGGTTCGGCGAACGCGAGAAAGAGCGTCACGATGAAGAGGCCGCCCATCGCGTAGAGATACCACAGCCGCGTGCGGTCGACGAGCGCGAAGACGCACGCGACGATGACGCCCGCGACGCACGCATCCACCGCCGCGTTGACGAGGCCGTCGTAGTACCAGTTCGCCGCATGTTCCGTCGTCAAGCCGAACGCGTAATCCAAACGATAGCGCACGAGCGACACCGGAAACGACGCGATGCCGGCGATGCACGTGAGGATCGCACCGTACACGAAGCGCATCGCGAACGTCCCCGGCACGCGCGCGCGAACGAAGTCGCGGATGCGCGCGCCGATTCCCGACGACCAGAGATACACGAACGCCGCAACCTGAAAGAGCGCCCACAAAAAGTACAGGGGTCGACCGTATGCGCGGAACCGAGCGGCGGCGTGCTGCCGGCGCGGGTCGACCAAACGTTGCGGCGGCTCCGAGAGCAGCGTCGCTGCGGGAATCGCCGTGACGCGCTGGTCGACGTAACTCGGATATGCGAGCGCCACGGCGGGCCGCACCGACGACCATGCTCCCAGAAGGACGAGCGCGGCGAGGAGCGCTCGAACGATACATCGCGTTGCCAGGAGGGCGCTACCCCGCGAGGGCGGCGGTCTGCTGGTCTGCGACGATCTCGGGGTTCGCGCGTTCGGGACCGTCCTCCGTGAGGCCGGCGCGGCGGCGGACGGCAACAGGATTGCGAACGGCGACGTAACGCGGGCATTCGGGACCGTTGGGCTCGTTGCAGTAGCCACGAACGCACGTCGCACCGGCGCGCACGAAGAGCGACGGCGCCGCGCGCTTCGAGAGTCGCAACATCGCAAACGCGAGTTCGCGGATCTCCCACTGCGCGTTGTTACACGTGCGCAGCGTGAAGAAATCGAGGAGTGCGCGGGCGTTCGCCGTGATAACGATCTGCGTTTCCGCCGCATTCGGTAAAGCGAAACGCGCGTCTTCCGCGGGCGTACCCGCCTCGAGCGCCTCCGCGTAGAACTCCGCGATCTGCGCCATCAGCGCGTCGTATTTCGCGGCGATCTCGGGGCGCGCCGAAATCGAGGGCGGCGTGATGAAATCGAACTGACCTTTGACCTTGATGTAGCGTTGGCTCTTCTGCTCGTACGACATGTGGCGGTGACGCACGAGCTGATGCGTGAGCGCGCGCGACACGCCCGAGACGCCGAACGTGAACATCGTGTGCTCGAACGTCGAAAGATGGCCGGCATCGCGCACGCGAGAGACCATCGCTTCGATCTCGCCTTGCGTCCAATTCTCGTCGATCGTCTCGACATCGCGCGGGCTATAACAATTTCGCGCCGCCGTCGCGACGGAGCGCTCGGGCTCGGGAGAATGCGAGAGGAGAACGACCTTCAACGCCATCGCCGCACCTTCGCCGGTGCCGCCCCAAGGCCCGCCCGCTAGGGGCGCGAAGTCGAGGGTGGTGAGCGACCTCTGGAATCTCTCCGCGACGGATCTCGCGGGCGGCATCGCGCGCGGCGATTTCTCGAGCGTCGACGCGGTGCGCGCGCACGTCGCACGCATCGAGGCGGTCGACGGCGAACTCAACGCGGTCGTCGTTCGGCGTTTCGACGAAGCGATCGCCGAAGCGCGCGCCGTCGACGAACGGCGAGCGCACGGCGAGGAACTCGGCGCGCTCGGCGGCGTGCCGGTCACGATCAAAGAATGTCTCGACGTCGTGGGAACGCCGTCGACGTTCGGCCTCGTCTCGCGCGCGAACGATCGTCCGACGCGCGACGATCCGCACGTCGCGCGCTGGCGCCGCGCGGGCGCCATCGTCGTCGCGAAGACGAACGTGCCGCAACTGATGATCTACATCGAGACCGATAACCCGCTCTACGGACGCACGAACAATCCGTGGGATCTCTCGCGCACGTGCGGCGGCTCGAGTGGCGGCGAAGCCGCGATCGTCGCGGCCGGCGGTTCGCCCCTCGGTCTCGGCAGCGACATCGGGGGAAGCCTCCGCGTGCCCGCGGCGTTCTGCGGTATCGTCTCGCTCAAGCCCACGACGGGCCGGCTCGACGACACGTCCCGCTTGCCGATCTACGACGGGCAGCGGACGATCGTGAGCCAGGAGGGCCCGCTCGCGCGCACGGTCGCCGACGTCGCGCTCGGACTCGAGATCGCAAACGGCGGCCGCGACCCCGAGGGCTTTCCGCCGCGCCCGCTCGGGAGCCCGCGCCGGGCGAGCGTCCGCAACATGCGCATCGGATATTACGAGGATGCGGGATCGCTGCGCGCGTCGCCGGCGATCGCGCGCGCGACGCGCGAAGCGGCGACCGTTCTGCGCGAACTCGGCGCGCACGTGGTGCCGTTCGCACCGCCGCACGTCGACGATGCCCTCGACCTCTTCTATTCGATCTTGAGCGCCGACGGCGGCCGCGGCGCGATCGAAGCGCTCGGCTCCGATCCGCGCGATCCGCGCGTCTCCGCATTGCTCGCCATCGCCTCGAAGCCGCGCTTCGTCATCGCACTCGCGCAACGCGTCCTCGCGTTCGCCGGGCAGCGCGGCTTGCTGCGGATGGTCCGCAACTATGGGTTCACGGGCACGCGCCACTACTGGAAAGTCGTGGAAGGCGTGCGCGCGTACCAGCGCATCTTCGCGCACGCGATGGATTCGGCGGAGGGCGGACCGCTCGATCTCATCGTCTGCCCGCCCGTTGCCCTTCCGGCATTGCCGCACGGCATGAGCGCGACGGTCGGAACCGCGGGCGCTTACGCTCCGCTGTACAACCTGCTCGGCTATCCCTGCGGGACGTTGCCGTTCACGCGCGTGCGCGCGGACGAAGAGACGTTCCGTACGCCGTCGCGCGATCGGCTCGAAGACGGTGCGTACGAAACCGAACTGGGAAGCGCGGGCTTACCGGTCGGCGTGCAGATCGTCGGCCGACCGTGGCGCGAAGATACCGTGCTCGCGGCGATGGAAGCGATAGAAATCGTCGCGCGAACGCGCGACGATTTCCCGCTCACACCGATCTCGCCTTAAGCGGCGGCTTCTTCCTCTTCGAGGACGCGTTCGATCGCCGTAACGATCCGATCGTAGCCCTTGTCGCCGGCCTGGAAGTGCCGGAGTTCGTGCTTGCGATTGAACACGTAGTACGCCGGCACGAACTGGTTCTCGAAACGATCGACGAGCGTGTGCTCGTCGTCGATCGCGCACGGTTGCGTGAGGCCCATCTCGCCGAGCGCGTCGGCCGTGACGCGCGCGTGATCGAGTTCTTCCGGTCCGCGCGGCTGGTGGATCGCGATCACTTCGAGGCCTTCGGCCGAAAAGCGATCGCGCCACTCCGCAACTTGCTTCGCAACGTCGTGGCAGATGTAACAGCTGACCGACCAGAAGTGCACGAGCACGGGTTTGCCCGCGAGCTTCTCGGCCGTCGGCTCCTCACCGTTGATCCACGTGCCCACGCCGTCGAGCGACGGCAGTGGGCTGCGCATCCGTAATGCCACGTTAGGCGACCGAGAGGAGCTTCTTGCCCGGCTTCCAGTCGGCCGCGCAGAGGCCGCCCGTCTGGAGTGCCTGCAAGACGCGAAGCGTCTCGTCGACGCTGCGGCCGACGTTATCGTTCGTCACGACCGAATAGCGGAGCACGCCTTCGGGATCGATGATGAAGAGGCCGCGCTGAGCGACGCCCGTCGCTTCGTCGAGCACGTTGTACGCGCGAGCGACTTCTTTCTTGTAGTCCGCAACGAGCGGATACTTGACGCCGGCGATGCCGTTCTTATCGAGCGGCGTGTTCAGCCACGCGAAATGGCTGTGCACGGAATCGGTCGACGCGCCGAGCACGTCCGCGCCGAGCGACGTGAACTCTTCGTAGCGGTCGGAAAGCGCCGTGATTTCCGTCGGGCAAACGAACGTGAAATCGAGCGGGTAGAAGAAAAATACGAGCCACTTCCCCTTGTAATCGGAGAGGGCGATCTCGAACCCGAGATCCTTCGCGCTCGTCGCGTTCTTGGTGCTCGGGAGCTTGAACTCGGGAGCCGGTTGGCCGACTTGTGCCATTGGTTCTTGAAACTTCCTTTCAGCGAGGGGCTGATTCTACGAAAATGACTTTGAAGTTCACTTTCTCTACCGAATCATACCACGCTGCCGGAAGGCCGGTCTACCGACTTTGTCGCTCGTCGTGCGCGCGCTCTGCTACGTCGTTTTCTTCGGAAGCATGCGGGCCGGGTTGCCGGCCACACGCTCGTCGGGCGCCACGTCGCGAATCACGACGGCCCCCGCGCCCGTAAGCGCGCGATCGCCGAGAGTCACGGGCGCGACGAGCGACGTATTCGAGCCCACGAAAACGTCCTTGCCGATCGTGGTCCGGTGCTTGTTCTTGCCGTCGTAGTTGCACGTGATCGTGCCCGCGCCGACGTTCGTGCGCTCGCCGACCGTCGCATCGCCGAGATAGGCGAGATGGCCGGCCTTGACGCCCGGGGCGATCGTCGAGGCCTTCACCTCGACGAAATTACCGATGCGCGCGCCCGTGCCGATCTCCGTTCCGCCGCGAACGTGCGCGTACGGACCCACGAGCGCGAAATCGCCGATCGCGCTGTCGACGATCACGCTATCCGCGATCGCGACGTGCTCGCCGACGCGTGCGTTTTGCAGCCGCGCGTTCGGGCCGATCTCGCTGTGAGCGCCGACGGACGTTCGCCGGCCGATCGTCGTATTCGGAAGCAGCGTCACGTCGGCAGCGAGCTCGAGGTCCGGTTCCAAATACGTCGTCGCGGGATCGACGATCGAGACGCCCGCGCGCATGTGCCGCTCGCAGAGGCGCCGATTGAGGACGGCGGACGCCGCGGCGAGCTCCGTGCGATCGTTGACGCCGAGGACGCTGCGATAGTCGTGCGCGACGACGGGCACCACGCGTTCGCCGCCGCGCGCGAAGTTCGCGATCGTATCGGTCAGATAGTATTCGCCCTGCGCGTTGTCGTTGCCGAGCTCGGCCGCGGCAGCGCGCAACTTCGCCTCGTCGTACGCGTAGAGCCCGGCATTCATCTCGTCGAGCGCGAGCTCGTCGTCCGTCGCATCGCGCGCCTCGACGATGCGCGCCACGTGGTCGCCCTCGCGCACGATGCGCCCGAACGACGACGGCAACGGCATGCGCGCCGTCACGAGCGCGAGCGCGTGCTCGCGCGCCGCGATCGCGCGCGCGATCAGTTCGACTTCCACGAGCGGCATGTCGCCGTTGAGGACGAGCAGCGTTCCCGCGCTCGGCGCGAGGCCGGCGAGCGCCATCTGCACGGCGTGGCCCGTTCCGAGCTGCGGCTCTTGCAGCACGCCGCGAATGCTCGCGTGCCCGGCGGATTCGGCGACCGCGTCGACGTGCGGTGCGAGCTCGCCGTTCGTCACGACCGTCACGTCGGCGACGCCCGCATCGCGCAACGTTCGCAACACCCACCACAGCATCGGTCGCCCGCAGAGTTCGTGCAAGACCTTCGGGCGCGCGCTCTTCATGCGCGTTCCCTTGCCGGCCGCGAGGACGACCGCGCGAACGTGAGCCGCCACTACGCCGCGCTCCCGTTCTCTTCGGGCGCCGGAACCGCGAGGAGCTTGCGCCACGCTTCGGTCTCCGCTTTCGTCGCGCCACCGAGCGTCTCGAGTGCGACGCGCAGACGCTCGCGAACGAGATCGCGGCCGAGCAACGCCATCGAATCGAAGAGCGGTACGGACTGCGCGCTCCCGGTGACGGCGACGTACAGCGGACGAACGGCATCGCGCAACTTCGCACCCGAGATATCGACGACGGCGCGCACGGCAGCCTCGATCGACGATGCGTCCCATTCCGCGAGCGAATCGAAGGCGGAGAGAATCAGAACGAAGAGCTTGCGCGTGGCATCGGCATCGAGCTTCCCACCGTCGTACGCCGCTCGCGGCACGTCGAGCCGGCCCGCGAAAAAGAACGAGAGCAGCGGGCCGAGATCCGAGAGCCGCTCGATGCGTTTCTGCGCGAGCGCGGCGATCGCCGCGAGATACGCGGGATCGAAGGCCCACGCGCGAACGCGCTCCACGAGCTGCGGCACGTCGAGCGTCTCTCGCAGGTAGCGGGCGTTCAGCCAATCGAGTTTCGTCACGTCGAAGACCGGTCCGCCGAGCGAGATGTGATCGAGGCCGAAGCGCGCGACCATCGTCGGCAGATCCATCATCTCTTCGCCGTCTTTCGGCGGCACGCTGAAGAGCCCGAGAAAATTCGCGAGCGCTTCGGGGAGATATCCCATGCGCCGATAGAACAGGATGCCCGTCGGATTCTTGCGTTTGCTCAGCTTCGAGCGATCCGCATTGCGCAGCAGCGGCAAGTGCGCGATCTTCGGCATCTCCCAACCGAACGCGCGGTACAGCAGCAAATGCTTTGGTGCTGAAGAGATCCACTCTTCGCCGCGCATCACGTGCGTGATGCCCATCAGATGGTCGTCCACCACGTTCGCGAGATGGTACGTCGGCCAACCGTCGGATTTCACGAGCACTTGCATGTCGACGGCCGACCAGTCGAAGACGATCGGTCCGCGCAAGAGGTCGTCGACCGTGGCGCTGCCCTCGCGCGGCACGACGAGGCGCACCACGTACGGAAGCCCGGCCGCTTCGTTCGCCGCGACCTCCGCCTGCGTGAGCGCGAGGCACCGCCCGTCGTACGCGGGGGGAACGCTGCGCAGACGCTGCTCGCGCCGCATCTCTTCGAGCCGCGCCGGCGTGCAAAAACATTTGAACGCGTTTCCGTTATCGAGGAGAATGCGCGCGTGCTCTTCGTAGATCCCGAGCCGCTCGCTCTGCCGATACGGCCCGTGCGGTCCGCCGACATCGGGGCCTTCGTCCCACGCGAGCCCGAGCCAGTGCAGCGCTTCGAGAATCGCGTTCTCGGACGGCGCCGTGCTGCGCGCGCGATCCGTATCCTCGATGCGTAAGACGAACTCGCCGCCGTGTTGCTTCGCGAAACAGTAGTTGATCAGGGCGACGTAGGCCGTGCCGACGTGCGGATCGCCCGTCGGCGACGGTGCGATACGTGTGCGAACCTTCATGTCAGAGGAACCTAGCCGACCAGTTCGCGGCGCTTACCGCACTCGCGTTCGACGAAGGTAACGATCTCGGCGAGCGGTGCGCCCGGCGTGAAGATCTCGCGCACGCCGAGCCCTTTGAGCTCGCGCGCGTCGTCGGCCGGAATCGTTCCGCCGCCGAAAAACACGATGTCGCCCGCGCCCTGCGCTTGCAACTGCTCGAGCACCGCAGGGAAGAGCGTCATGTGCGCGCCCGAGAGAATCGAGAGGCCGATGCCGTCGGCATCTTCCTGGATCGCGGTCTGCACGATTTGCTCGGGCGTCTGAAAGAGGCCCGTATAGATGACTTCCATGCCGGCGTCGCGCAGCGCCCGCGCGATCACCTTCGCCCCGCGGTCGTGCCCGTCGAGTCCGGCTTTGGCAACGATCACGCGAAGCGGTCTAGCGGTAGACATAACACGTTCGGGTTCGCCGGAGCGAAGCGAATTCCCAACCGGTTACGATCCCGTTACCTCCGGGAGCGGAACGGGCGACGGCGGCGGCGGGGCGTCCACGTAAAACAGGGTGCCCTTCTCGTACGCGAGGGTCCGGCTCAACTGGCCGGGTTCGAGGCCGACCTCGACCGGCTCGCCACCCTCCGGGTCGAGGGAACGCGCGGCGAGGACGAGGCGCCCGGGCTGCGCGCCGCGGCCCGACCGAGCGTCGACGACGACGCCGTGGCCGTGCGTCTCCGCCGGGAAGAAGCGGCCCGCGACCAGCACGCTCGAGGTCGTATCGAAATGGAAGACGTCGCCGGGTTTCGCGTCCTGCGTGGAGATTCGCTCGACCAGGCGCACTTGGATCCGTGTCGTCGCGGCCTCGTAGGGGCCGTTCATTGCGGCCGCCGGCCCCGCGAGCACGAGAGCGCAGAGCGCGCCGAACGCGACGCGCGTTCCCCGCACGTTAGGGCTCGGGGGTCGGCGTCGGCGAGAGCGTGGGCGTCGGAGTCGGTGACGGCGGAGCCGGCGGCGGTGGGGTCGGCGTCGGGATCGGCGTCGGGACCACCCCGCGTGGGGTCTCCACAGCGCTCGGCGTCGCCGTCCAGAGCGGCGCGGGCACGGTGCGCGGCGGGATCGTCATCACGTCGAACGTCGCGCCCGCATCGAGCACCATGTTGCCCGAGGTCGAGGTCACGTAGCCGAGGCCGATCGGGGAGAGGCCCGGGCGAACGTGTTGGTCCGCGAGCCGTCCGTGCGGGCCACCGTTCGGATCGATGTTGACCCAAACGGTATCGCCGTCCGGAAGATCGATGCTATCGGCTTGCAGCGCGAGGAGGCCCGGCTCGCGACCGACGGCCGGCCGCACGATCGCGAGGCGGCCATGCCCGAGCGTTCCCTTCGGAACGGCGAGCGTGCCGAGCATCTCGTCCTTCGTCGTCGCAAATCCAAACGTGTCGCCGACGTGGGCGGTCGCGGACGTCAGCGTCTGCGTGAGTGCGACGCGCACGAATTGGTTCGTCGGAACCGTGATCGATGCCGCATACGCCGAGCGCACCGCGGCGATCCCCGCAACACCGAGAGCCAGCGTGAAGACGGCGCTAAAAAGCCGCCCTTTCGACGTACCGTCCATAGACCTCCACCATCGCTTGCACGATCTCACCCTCCGTCGCGAGCGCCTTCACGGCATCCACGAGCGGCGGCATCACATTGATCGATTCGTTCGCGCACGCGCGTTTCAACTCTTCGAGCGCGCGTTGCACCGCGGTGCCGTCGCGCGACGCGCGCACGTCTCGAACCGCACGAGCTTGGGCTCGCTCGACCTCGAGACCGATCTTGAGCAACTCCATATCGTCGCCCGATTCTTCTTTCACGAAGGCGTTGACGCCGACGATCACGCGATCTTTCGTTTCGAGCGAACGCTGATAGCGGTACGACGCGTCCGCGATCTCGTGCTGGAAGAAGCCTTCTTCGATCGCTTCCACCACGCCGCCGAATTCCTCGATCTGCGCGAAGTACGCTTCCGCTTGCTTTTCCATTTCGTCCGTGAGTGCTTCGACGAAATACGACCCACCGAGCGGATCGACGACCGCGGTCACGCCCGTCTCGTATGCCAGCACCTGTTGCGTGCGGAGCGCGATTTCCACGGACTTTTCCGTGGGGAGCGCCATCACTTCGTCCATCGAATTCGTATGGAGCGATTGCGTTCCACCGAGAACGGCGGCCATCGCCTCGTACGCGACGCGCACGATGTTGTTTTCCGGCTGTTGCGCCGTCGCGCTGCAACCGGCCGTCTGCGTGTGAAAACGCAGCGTCCACGAGCGCGGATCCTTCGCACCGTAACGCTCGCGCATACGCCGCGCGTAGATGCGGCGCGCCGCGCGAAACTTGCAAATCTCTTCGAAGAAATCGATGTGCGAGTTGAAGAAGAACGAGAGGCGCGGTGCGAACGAATCCACGTCCATCCCGGCCTTCATCGCCGCCTCGACGTACGCGAATCCGTTTGCGAGCGTGAACGCGAGCTCTTGCGCGGCCGTCGACCCCGCTTCGCGAATGTGATAGCCGCTGATCGAGATCGTGTTCCACTTCGGCATCTCCGCCGTGCAGAATTTCATCATGTCGACGATCAAGCGCACGTGCGGGCGCGGTGGAAAGATCCACTCTTTCTGCGCGATGTATTCCTTGAGGATGTCGGCCTGTAACGTTCCGCCGAGCGCCGCGCGCGGGATACCCTTGGCCTCGGCCGTCGCGATGTATTGCGCGAGCGCGATCGGCGCGGGGCCGTTGATCGTCATCGACGTGGTGATCGCTCCGAGATCGATGCCTTCGAAGAGCGTCTCCATATCGCGCAGCGAGTCGATCGCCACGCCGCAGCGTCCCACTTCGCCGAGCGCCTGCGGCGCGTCGGAATCGAAGCCCATCAGCGTCGGCATATCGAAGGCGACCGAGAGTCCCATTTGCCCTTGCGAGAGCAGGAAGTGGTAGCGCTCGTTCGTCTGCTTCGCGTTCCCGAACCCGGCGAATTGGCGCATCGTCCACAAGCGGTCGCGGTAGCCGCCCGGGTGGATGCCGCGGGTGTAGGGATACTCGCCCGGGTGCCCGAGGTCGCGCGCGAGATCGAGGCCGGCAACGTCGTCCGGACCGTAGAGCGGCTTGAGGGGCACGTCGGAAATCGTGCGGTCGTTCGCGCCGGACCCCGGCTCGCGGCGGCGCTTCGAGGCCGCGTAGCCCGCCGACCAGCGCGCCTCTTGTTCGCGATACTCGGGAGAAGGCTCCCCACCGAGACCCGTGGACCGATCGATCATCTTGGCCATCGCGACATTCCCCTCATGAACTGCGAAGGCAGCCGTTCGACGCAGCTCCGCCATGCTCCGTGGTGGACGGCGCAGGCGATCGCGCTCGAAGCGCGGCAAACGCTTCGCGTATGTCGGGTAACGTCTTGACGGGCGTCGTCGCCGCGACGATCACACCGCTCGAACCGGACGCGACGCCGGATGTCGGGCGGCTCGTCCGGCACTGCACGTGGCTTCTCGCGCACGGCTGCGACGGAATCAATCTCCTCGGGACGACGGGCGAAGCCGTTTCGCTTTCGGTCGAGCAGCGAATCGCCGTGATGCGTGCGGTGGCCGGTGTCGGGCTTCCGGTCGAGCGTTTCATCGTGGGCACCGGAGCTTCGGCGTTCGCAGATTCCGTTTCGCTCACGCGCGAAGCGTTCGCGCTCGGCTATCATGCGCCGCTCGTCATCCCGCCGTTCTATTTCAAAAATCTGGAGAACGAGGGCGTCTTCCGCTACTACGCGCGACTCATCGAGACGATCGCGGAACCCGAGCTGCGTCTCTACCTCTATCATTTTCCGCAGATGAGTGGCGTCGGATTCGACCACGAACTGATCGGTCGCCTCACCCGGGCGTTTCCCCATACGGTCGTCGGTATGAAAGATAGCTCCGGCGATGTGGCCTACGCGCGAAGCGTCGCCGATGCGTTTCCGCAACTCGCCGTCTTTCCGAGTTCGGAAACCGCGCTTGCGGGTGGTGGGACCATGGGGTTCGCGGGATGCATCTCGGCAACCGTGAACGTCACGGCGCCGATTGCAGCGCGCGTTTGGCGCGAACTCGGGACGTCGGAGCCGAGCGTTCCGTCGCCGGACGAGACCTCGCTGAGCGCGATGCGCTCGGCGATGACCGCGGTGCCGCTCGTCGCCGCGGTCAAGCACGTCGTCGCCTCTCTGTTCGGCGATCCGCATTTGGCGCGCGTCGCGCCGCCGCTCGTCAAGCTCCCACGAACCGTCGCGGACGCGCTCGACCGCAGGCTCGACGGCATCGAAGCGTTTGGGGAAGTGCGACGGAACTGCGCATGATCGTGATGATCTCGAGTCCGCTCGAACCGGAACTCGTCGAACGGGTTCGCGCGCTCCCGGCGGTGCGTGAGGTGCTCTACGATCCGGCGTTGCTGCCGAAGGCGCGCTATCCGAACGATCACATCGGCCCGGCGGATTTCGCGCTCGACGCGATCGGCCAGGCACGTTGGAACGAGATGCTGCTGCGCGCGAATGCGCTGATCGGCTATCCGCACGAATCGCCGGCCGAGCTCGCGCGTGCGCTCGAGATCGGTCGCGACGTGCGATTCGTGCAAGGAACGTCCGCCGGCATGGGCGCGCACGTGCGGAGCGCGCATCTCTCGCCCGAGATTTTGGAACGCGTCCGCTTTGCGACGGCCGCCGGGGTTCACGGAGGGATGCTCGCGGAGTTCGTATTTTTCGGTCTCCTCTCGCTACGCAAGGACGCGCGACGGCTCGCGGCCGTACGCGCGAACCGCGCGTGGGAACACTACGCGATGGGCGAGCTCGATGGGTCGACGATCGCGATCGTCGGCATGGGTCAGATCGGCTGCGCGATCGCAACGCGAGCGCGTGCCTTCGGCATGCGCGTGATCGCCGTCGCACGGACGAACGCGCGGCACGCGCTCGCCGACGAAACGTACGCGACCACCGATATCGCCGCGGCATTCGCACGCGCCGATGCGGTCGCCGTCACGCTGCCGGCCACGGATGCGACGCGCGGCCTCGTCGGCGAACGCGCCCTCGCCGCGCTCAAACCGTCGGCGATCTTCGCGAACGTCGGTCGCGGGACCGTGGTCGACCAAGCCGCCTTGCTCGCGATGCTTCGCGACGGCCGACTCGCCGGTGCGGTCCTCGACGTCGTCGATCCCGAGCCGTTACCGCCGGATCATCCGTTCTGGACGATGGAGAACGTCGTGTTCGCTCCGCACACCGCGGCGCTTTCGATGCACGAGAACGAGCGCATCGTCGCGCTCTTTTGCGAGAACCTAACGCGCTTCGCCGCGGGCGAACCGCTCCGCAATGCCGTGAACCTCGAGGAGTACTACTGATGCCCGAACGCATTCGCTGGGGCATTCTGAGCACGGCGAACATCGGCGTGAAGCGCTTCATCCCCGGGGCGAACGCGTCGCGCAACGGCGTCGTGGCCGCGATCGCGAGCCGCGATCGTGCGCGCGCTCGAGACGTCGCCGCGCGCCTCGGAATCCCGCGCGTCCACGACGACTACGCCGCCCTTCTCGCCGACCCCGACGTGGACGCGATCTACAATCCGCTCCCGAACAGCCTTCATGCCGAATGGACGCTCGCCGCGGCCGCCGCAGGCAAGCCGATCCTGTGCGAGAAGCCGCTCGCGATCGATGCCGCGCAAGCTCGACGCATCGTCGATGGCTGCCGCGAACGCGGCGTCCTGTTGATGGAGGCGTTCATGTACCGGCTCCATCCGCAACACGCACGCGTTCGCGAACTCATGGCGAGCGGAGAGATCGGCGAGCTACGCACCATGCGTGCGTCGTTCAATTTCATGCTCGAGCCGTTCGATCCGAAGAACGTGCGCCTTAAGGCCGATCTCGCGGGCGGCGCGCTGATGGACGTCGGCTGCTACACCGTCAACGCGGCGCGCATGCACTTCGCCGAGGAGCCCGCGTGGGTTTCCGCGCAGGCAGACGTCCGCGAATCGTTCGGCGTCGAGGTCGCGATGGCGGGCGTCCTCGGCTTCTCCGACGGTCGCATGGCGACGTTCGATTGCGGCTTTCGCTCGGCGGCCAAAAGCTCGTACGCGCTCGGTGGCACGCGCGGCTCGATCGAGGTGCTCGACGCATTCGTACCCGATCCCAAAGGAGGCGACGTTTCGCTGCTCATCACCGGCCCGAACGGTCGACGCGAAGAACGTGTCTCGCCCGTCGACCAATACACCCTCGAAGCCGAAGCGTTCGCGGACGCGTTGCTGAACGGCACACCGCTTCCGTACGCTGCCGACGACGCGGTCGCGAACATGCGCGTCATCGACGCGCTCCATCGATCGGCCGCTGTCGGCGGCACGCGGGAATTCGTCTAGACTTCGGGCGGGACGCCTCGGCCGACGAAGGTGAGTTCGGCGATGCCGGACTTGTCGAGTTCGCCGAGGCCGAGCGCGATCATGCGATCGTACTGCGCCGCCGTCGCATCGGCCACGGGCAAACGGAGTCCGACGCTCTCCGCAAGCGCCGTCGCGATGTGCGTATCCTTCGCGGCGTGCGCGGCGGAAAAGTACACGTCGTGCTCGCGGTTCTGCATATCGAGACCGTCGGTCTCGAGCACGCGCGAGTTCGCGCCGGTCTGTGAGAACACGTCGCGTAACATCGCGAGGTCGAGGCCGAGCGCGTCGCCGAGTCCGAGACCCTCGGCAAGACCCGCCGTGTTGACGTTCATCACCATGTTCACGAGGGCTTTGACTTGCGCGGCGCTTCCGGCGGGGCCGACGTAGCGGAGCGACGACGAGATCGCTTCGAGCAGCGGCTTCACGCGCTCGAAAACGTCGCGTTCGCCGCCGATCATCAGGTAAAGCGAACCGTCGCGCGCCTGCGTGATCGAACTCGCCATACACGCTTCGAGCGATGAGGCGCCGCGCGCGTTCGCACGCCGCTCGACCTCGACGTGTACGGACGGCGTCACCGTCGCCGTGTTCACGAAAATCTTTCCCTCGGCACCGCTCAAGAGCGAATCACCAGACTCGGAGAAGATCGCGTCCATCGCAGCGTCGTCGGTCACGACCGTCAGGATCACGTCGACAAGCGGAGCGATCTCCGAAAGGGTCCGCGCGTGTTTCGCGCCGGTCTCCCTGGCGGAGCGCACGGCCGCATCGTCGCGCGTATCGTACACGGCGGCGATCGTATAGCCGCGATCTTTCAAACGCAGCGCGATGTTCGCGCCCATGCGCCCGACACCGACGACCGCTACCCGAGGTTTCACACGTTCAGTTTTCGACTCCATACGAGAATCTGCGCCGTGCGGTAACGCGCTTTCCTTGTCGGTTCGAATCAACCGAGTGCGCCCAGGAAGACGACGGCGCGAGGCATGAATATCTGGCAAAGGAGATAGCTCATGCGATCGAGGCTCGTTCTCTTCGTACTTCTCGTCGCGAGCGTCGCGGCGCCGCTGACGACTCGCGCGAACGAGTCCCGCGATTCAGGTGCGACCCTGGCGAGGGCCTCGTCTCCCGCAATTCAGCGCAACGCATGTATCGACGCTGCGATGCGTCTAGTCGAAGCCTCGACGAGCACCGAAGATCGTCGAGCATCCTACGCGGCGATCGCGGCGTTCGCGCGCTCGCGGAATCTGATCGTCGAGCGTGCGTGGTGCCTTCGCAACGCGAGAAACGTCGCGAACTACTTTCCGAAAGCGAAACCATTTGCGGTAGCGCTCGAGACGCTCTTGCAAGAGATGCTTTTCTCGAAGAGCGTCGACGACCGGATCGTCGCGGCACGGGCAGCATGGGGCGACAAGATTCCGCAGACCGGGCGTCTGCTCGCACGAGACGCGCGGCCCGGCGAACCTGCCGACGTTCGAATCGCTTCGTTTCAAAATCTGATGTGGCCGATGCTAAGCGACGTGGACACCGGAGGTCCGAAGGCCACCTATGCGAGCGCGATCGGTCGTGGCCTCAGCGATTCGGACGATTCGGTCGTCGCCGCGGCGCTCGGTGCGGCCGCAGCGCTGTATCAGGCCGGTGCGGATTCGATCCTCTTACGCTACGCACGCAACGCGAATCCCGTGATTCGCGCGGGCGCAATAAAGGCGCTCGATAGCCGTTTCGTCTCCACACATGCGAACGCCACGATCGTCCGGATCGGACTGCGCGACCGCGATTCCCGCGTCCGAGAGGCCGCTAGCGACGTGATGCTGCTCTAAAGCAGCGACTTACAGAATATCGAGCGCGATGTCGAGTGCGATGACGCTATGCGTCAGCGCTCCGACGGAGATCACGTCGACGCCCGTTGCCGCGATCGCGGCGATCGAATCGAGCGTGATGCCACCGGACGCTTCGAGGATCGCGCGGTGCTGCGCGCGGCGCACCGCCTCCGCGAGATCGTCGACCGCGAAATTGTCGAGGAGGATGGCGTCCGGGCCGTGCGGATGTGCGAGGGCCTCGTCGAGTTGCGCGAGCGTATCGACTTCGAGCTCGATCTTCACGAGATGCCCGGCTCGTTCGCGCGCCGCATCGAGCGCGCGCGCGACGCCGCCGGCGAGTGCGACGTGGTTGTCCTTGATCAGGATCGCGTCGTCGAGACGGAAGCGATGGTTCTTTCCGCCGCCCGCGCGCACGGCGTATTTTTGCAGTGCGCGAAGGCCCGGAAGCGTCTTGCGCGTCTCCACGATCGCGACGCGATCGCCCGCAGCCGCGACGTAGCGCGCCGTCGCGCTTGCGATGCCGCTCAGATGCGAGAGCACGTTGAGCGCGGTGCGTTCGGCGCCGAGGAGCGCGCGTGCGTCGGCCTCGACGCGCGCGATCGTCGCGCCGATTTCGACGGCCTCGCCGTCGCGCACGTCGATCGCGATCGTGGCGTGCGGGTCGAGCAGGCGAATCGCTTCGCATGCGATGTCGATGCCCGCGATCGTGCCGCGCGCACGCGCGACGAACGCGGCGCTCGCGCGCGTGCCGGCCGGCACCGTGGCTTCCGAGGTAAGATCGCCCCCAAGCCCGAGGTCCTCGACGAGCGCCGCGCGGATCAGCGGTTCGTAGAGCACGCGCGCGAGCGGCGCGAGTTCCGCTTTCGTCACGTTCACGCCGAGAGTGCCGGACGCGCGTCGGCGAGCGTCGAGTACGACCGATGACGCTCCGCCTGCAAGGGTTCGGGATGATCGGAACGTGCGTGGCTGCCGCGCGTTTCGCGGCGCCGCAGCGCGGCATGCGCGACGAGCGCGCCGACGACGGCGGCTTCACGCACGTCGTCGCTCGCCGTCGCGTCGCCGATCGCGCACAAGCGCTCGATCGCAGCCGACAAGCCCGTTTCATCGCGTTCGACGCCGACGCCCGCGTACATCACGTCGCGCAGCGCCGTCCATTCCGCGGGCGAACCGTCGACCGGAGGCGCGTACGCGGGCGACGGCTGCCCGACGGCGGATGCGTGAAATGCGTGCGACGCAACGTCGCGCGCGATGCGCTCGGGATACACGACGGATTCGAGCAACGAATTGCTCGCAAGACGATTCGCGCCGTGGACGCCCGTCGCCGCAACTTCGCCGCACGCGTAGAGGCCGCGCACGCTCGTGCGCCCCGCGAGATCGACCGCGATACCGCCCATATGATAGTGCGCCGCGGGAACGATCGGAATCGGTTCGCGGCGCGGATCGATGCCGAACCGCATGCACGCGGCGAACACCGTCGGAAATCGTTCGGCGAAACTGCCGGCGGCGACGTGGCGCGCGTCGAGCCCGACTCGTTCGCCCGCGCGACGTAACGCGAAGATGCGCCGCGCGACGACATCGCGCGAGCAGAGTTCGAGCTCCGAGCCGTCGCTCGCGGTCACGCGTTCGCCGCGCGCGTCGACGAGCATCGCCCCCTCGCCGCGCAATGCCTCCGTCACGAGCGGCAGCGGATCGCTCGGAACGTCGAGCGCCGTGGGATGGAATTGCACGAACTCGAGGTCCGCGAGTCGCGCGCCGGCGCGCGCCGCGATCGCGATTCCCGCGCCGCGCGACGACGTGGGATTGGTCGTGAATCGATAGAGACCGCCGAGCCCACCCGTCGCGAGAACGACGACGGGCGCGGACAGCGTGCACACGTCGCCGCCCGCCACGCGTACGGCGAGACCGGCGACCGCACGATCGTCATCGAGGATGACGTCGAGCGCGCGCGTCTGCTCGAAGCACACGATGCGCTCGCACGCATGCACCGCGAGCGCGACGGCGCGCACGAGTTCCGCGCCCGTCGCATCGCCACCGGCGCGCAAGATGCGGCGGCGCGAGTGCGCGCCTTCGCGACCGAGCGCGTAATGCGCCGCGTCATCGCGATCGAAGCGAACGCCGAGGGCCGCGATCCGCTCGATCGCGTGCGGCGCATCGGCGGCGAGTCGCGCCGCAACGCGGCGCTCCACGAGCCCGGCTCCGGCTGCGACCGTATCGGCCGCGTGCAGCGCGGGAGAATCGTCATCGCCGACGGCGGCCGCGATACCGCCCTGCGCCCACGCCGACGACGTCCACTGTCCGAGCGAACCGTACGACACGAGTGCGACGCGTTTCGGTTGGAGTTCGAGCGCCGTCAACATTCCGGCGAGGCCCGCACCGACGACGATCGCATCGAAGCGATCGCCGTTCGGAACGCCCGCGGTCATACGCTCGCGACGTCCCGGCGCACGGCGGTCATGCGTTCGACCGCAAGCCGCGCGCGATCCGCGATCGCCGGATCGATTTCGATCTGCGGCGACATCGTCTCGAGCGCGCGCAAGATCTTCGGCAACGTGATGCGACGCATGTGCGGGCAGAGATTGCACGGCTGCGTGAATTCGATCTCGGGAAACGCGTCGACGAGATTTCCCGCCATCGAACATTCGGTGATCATCGCGACGCGCGCCGGCATGTGTTCTTTCACGTAGCCGAGCATCGCCGTCGTCGAGCCGACGAAATCCGCGTTCGCGAGCACGTCCGGCGGACACTCCGGATGCGCGAGCACGGCGATCCCCGGATGCATCTCGCGCAAGTCGACGATCTCTTGCCCGGTAAAGCGCTCGTGCACTTCGCAGTGCCCTTGCCACGTCACGATCTCGACGCTCGTTTTCGATGCGACGTACGCGGCGAGATACTGGTCGGGAAGAAAAATCACTTTCGGAACGCCGAGCGATTCGACGACGGCGACAGCGTTCGCCGACGTGCAACACACGTCCGATTCCGCTTTCACGGCGGCCGACGTATTCACGTACGTGACGACGGGCGCTCCCGGATGCGCGGCGCGTAGCGCCCGCACGTCCTCGGCGGTAATCGAATCGGCGAGCGAACAACCCGCCGCGAGATCGGGCAACAGCACGATCTTCGAGGGGTTCAGCAGTTTCGCGGTCTCGGCCATGAAGTGTACGCCGCACATCACGATCACGTCGGCGTCGGTCGTGGCCGCAGCCTGCGCGAGCGAGAGCGAGTCTCCCACGATGTCCGCGACGCAGCGATAGATTTCCGCGGACTGGTAGTGATGCGCGAGCACCACCGCATTCGTCTCGCGCTTGAGCGCTTCGATCTTCGCAACGTACGGCGCGTAGAGTTCCCACTCTGCACGCGTCACGGTCCGCGACACGCGCGCGTAGAGCGAATCCGTCGCGGCGGCAACGTCGTCCGTGTAAGGCAGGTCGAGACGCTCGGGAATTGCGATCATTGTAGACTGTGTGACGCCGCTCGAAGCGCCCGTGGTTTCGCTATTTACGCCCGTCCCGCAAGGTTTTTAGTGAAACGATCGTTTCACAATCCCTTGACGGTGGGTCGTGCGAGCGCGGGCGTCCGGCGTTCGCCGTCGGCCGCCGGTAACGCGACCGCGAGCGGCGCGACGATCGTCTCCGCCGCGCGGTATGGGTCGTCGCCCGACGCACCCGCATCCAAGAGCGTTTCGATCCGCGCCTCGACGCGCCGCGAGAGATCGCCGAGAACCAGCGCGCGCACGCGATGGGCGAACGCGCTGCGGCGCTTGGCGGCGAGGTCGCCGCTCGTGCGCAAGTACGCGTCGTGCGACGCGATCGCCGCCCAGAGTTCGTCGATCCCGACGTTCTCTCGCGCGCGGGTCGCCACGAGTTCGGGCACCCAGCCGCCGCGGAAGTCGAGCATCTCCATCATCCCGCGAATCTCGCGCTGGAGTTGGAGCGCCATCGGGTGGTCGGCCTTGTTGACCACGAACACGTCGGCCACTTCCAAGATGCCGGCCTTGAGGAGTTGCACGGAGTCGCCGCTCCCCGGCTGCATCGCGACGAGCGTCGTATCGGCGAGCTCCGCGATCTCGATTTCGGATTGACCGACGCCGACGGTCTCGACGATCACGACGTCCTTGCCGAACGCATCCATGAACGCAACCGCGTCGCCCGTCGCGCCGGCCAAACCGCCGAGATGCCCGCGGCTCGCCATCGACCGGATGAAGACGTCGGGATCGGTGAAGTGCTCGTTCAACCGAATGCGGTCGCCGAGGATCGCGCCGTGCGAGAACGGCGAGCTCGGATCGACGGAAACGACGCCGACCGTCTTGCCCTCGCGCCGCGCCACGGCCACGAGCGCCGAGCAAAGCGTGGACTTCCCGACGCCGGGCGGCCCCGTGAGGCCGATGGTCATCGCGTTACCGGTGCGCTCGAAGAGATGGTGCATCAGCCCGGCTCCGAGACCCGCTTCGGCCCGCGAGATCGCCCGCGCGAGCCCGCGGGGATTTCCGGCATCGAAGAGTTCGAGAATCTGCGCGTCGGGCGCGGAGAGGGCGGATCCGTTCATCGGCGCACGCCCTTCGCCGGTAGCCCGGCCCGCTCATGGACGGCCGAATGATCGAGCGCCGCGCGCACGATGCCGCGCAGCGCGAGCAGGGCGAACGCGGTCGGAAGCAGTGCGAGAAGGCCGAACACGATCGCCCAGACGCCGATGCCCCCGGAGCGGCCGAGGGCGCCGGCGACGAGCAACCAGAGGATCGCCGCGCAGAAGGCGTTGCCGAGAATCATGAAGCCGAGCCGCGCGATCTCCGAGAGGTTCGCGAGCGACGCGCGCGCGGGCGCCTCGGCGACGATGTAGTCGACGTACCGACGGCGATAGTCGAAGTACTTATCGAGGAAATGATCTTTGAACCCGGACACACCGTCCGCTTCGACGCGGGCGTTCGGTCCGCCCCGAGCGGGGGCAGTCGCCGCATGCGGCCAAGTCTGCGGAGATGAGTCAAATCGGCTATTACCGGTACGCCGCGATCGCGCGCGACCAAATCGTCTTCGTGTGCGAGGACGATCTTTGGAGCGTTCCGCGGTCGGGTGGTGTCGCACGCCGACTCACGGCCGGCTCGGGCGAAGTCGCGACCCCGCGTATCTCGCCCGACGGCTCCACGATCGCTTTCGTCGCGCGCGATGAGGGCGGCCCGGAAGTGTACACGATGCCCGCCGGCGGCGGCGTCGCCACGCGCCTGACGTTCCTCGGCGCGGATGCCTGCTCGGTCTCGTGCTGGACGCCCGACGGTTCGTCCATCCTCTTCTGTACGGACGCAAACGCGCCGTTCGCGAAGGAAACCCAAGGCTACCGAATCGCGGCCGGCGGCGGAGCGCCAGAGCCGCTCTCGCTCGGCCACGCACGCTCGCTCTCGCAGAACGCCGACGGGCGGATGGTGATCGGCCGGAACAACGACGACCCCGCGCGCTGGAAGCGCTACCGCGGCGGCACCGCCGGCGACATTTGGATCGACCGCGACGGCGACGGCATCTTCCATCGCCTGATCTCGCTCGTGGGGAATCCCGTGTGGCCGATGTGGGTCGGCGAACGCGTCTACTTCCTCTCCGACCACGAAGGCATCGGAAACATCTACTCGGTGATGCCGAACGGCGGCGACCTACGTCGCCACACGCACGAGACGGAATACTTCGTGCGCTTCCCATCGACCGATGGAACCACGATCGCATTTACGGCCGGCGCCGCGATCTATACGCTCGATCCCGCGACCGACGCCGTCGCGCGCGTCGACATCGACACGCCGTCGAGCGCGCCCCAACTCGCGCGGCGCTTCATCGAAATCGGCGATCATATCGAACACTTCGCGCCGAGTCCCGACGGCACGTCGCTCGCCCTCGTCTCGCGCGGCGCCCCATTCACGATGCCGCTCTGGGAAGAAGCCGTCGCCGCACACGGAGCGGGCAGTCGCGTGCGCTATCGCTCGGCCGAGTGGCTGCACGATTCCAAGCGCTTCGTCTGCGTCAGCGACGAGGGCGGCGCAGAACACCTCGAAGTTCACGATGCCTCGGGCGACGGCGCGCCGCGTAAGATCGCGGAACGTGAGGACATCGGGCGCATCGTCGAACTCGCCGCGTCGCCCACGAGCGACGTCGTCGCGCTTTCGAATCATCGCCACGAGCTCGCGATCGTCGATCTCGAGAGCGAGCGCATTCGCGTCATCGACACGAGCCCCGCATCGCACATCACGAACCTCGCGTTCTCTCCGGACGGACGCTGGCTCGCATACGCGTGCGCGGTGAAATCCGACGACGCATCGAGCGCGAACGCCGATACGTCGATCGTTCGTATCGCGAAGGTCAAGTCGGGCATCGTGCACGACGTGACGCCGCTCTTACGCGTCGACCGTTCGCCCGTGTGGGATCCCGAAGGGAACTACCTCTACTTCATCTCGACGCGCGATTTCAATCCGGTCTACGATGCACTACAGTTCGACCTGAGCTTCCCGCAAGCGTCGCGGCCGTTTCTCGTGACGCTGCGCGACGACGTGCCGAACCCGTTCGTGCCGAAGCCGGCGCCGCTGCATCGCGACCGCAAAGACGACGATGACGACGCGCGCAAGTCGAGCGAGAAGCCCGTGCGCATCGAGATCGATTTCGAAGGCATCTCCGGCCGCATCCTCGGGTTCCCCGTCGACGAGGGTGACTACGAACAGCTCGTTGCGGCGCGCGGACGCGCGCTCTTCACGCGCTTTCCGCTTCGCGGCATCAAGCCCGAGGGAAATTCGTGGGAAGACTCCCCCGAAAGCGCGACGCTGATCGCCTACGATTTCGATCAGCAGCGCTCGGCGCCGGTCGCGCAAGACGTCCACAAGATCCGGCTCTCGGCCGACCATCGCACGCTCGTGTACGAATCGCACGATCGCATGCGCGCGATCGACGCGAGTGCGGAACTTCCCGAAGACGCGCAAGACGATCCACGCGGCGGGAACGATCCCGGCCGCCGCAGCGGTTGGCTCGACCTCACGCGTGCGAGCGTCCTCGTGGAGCCCCACGCCGAGTGGACGCAGATGTACGACGAAGCGTGGCGGATGCAGCGCGAACAGTTCTGGGACGAGCAGATGTCGGGCATCGACTGGGATCTCGTCCACGGGCGCTACGCGAAGCTCTTACCGCTCACGCGCACGCGTGCGGAACTCTCCGACATCATGTGGGAGATGCTCGGCGAACTCGGCACGTCGCATGCGTACGAGATCGGCGGCGACCATCGCCGGCCGCCGCAGTATCGCCGCGGCTTCCTCGGCGCCGACCTCGCGTGGAACGAAGACGCCGGCGGCTACACGATCGCGAAGATCTATCGCGGCGATTCGTGGAACCGCGACATCGATTCACCGCTCGCGGAACCCGGTCTCGCGATTCACGAGGGCGACGTGTTGCTCGCGATCGGCGGACGCGCGCTCGCTGCCGACGTCTCCCCCGATCGACTGCTCGTCAACGCCGCGGGACACGAAGTCGCGCTCACCGTATCGGGACGCAAGAAGGGGAAGCGGCGCCTCGTGGTGCGCGCGCTGCGTGACGAACGCATGCTCCGTTATCGCGCGTGGGTCGACGCGAATCGCGCGCTCGTTCACACGGCGACGAACGGCCGCGTGGGCTACGTACACATTCCCGACATGGGTCCGTGGGGATTCTCGGAATTCCATCGCGGCTATCTCTCGGAGTTCAATCGCGACGGCCTCATCGTCGACGTGCGCTACAACCGCGGCGGCCACGTGTCGCCGCTGCTCATCGAGAAACTCGCGCGCAAACGCGTGGGCTGGGACGTCTCGCGCTACGGGCCGCCGACGCCGTATCCGCCGGAGTCCGTCGGCGGCCCGATGGTCGCGCTGACGAATCAGTTCGCGGGGAGCGACGGCGATATTTTCAGCCACGTCTTCAAGCTCTACAAGCTCGGGCCGCTCATCGGCAAGCGTACGTGGGGCGGCGTGATCGGGATCAACCCGTACCATCGTCTCGTCGACGGTACGATCACGACGCAACCGGAATTTTCGTTCTGGTTCGTCGACGTGGGCTGGAAGGTCGAGAACTACGGCACGGATCCCGACGTGGACGTGGATATCGCACCGCACGACGATCGCGCGGGCTTCGATCCGCAGATGCATAAGGCGCTCGAGATGATCGAGGCCGCGCGTCTCTCCGCGAACGGCAAGCCGCACTTCGAAACGCGCCCGCACCTCGCGTTGCCGACGGAGCTCGCATCCACGACGTGAGCCCCGCGACGTTGCGGCGCGGGGGCGCCGCGTTCGCGTTCGCCCTCGCCGCCAGCGGCTTTCTCGCGAGCGCGGCGCGAGCCGCCGAAGACACGCCGCCGACGGCCGACGAATTGCTCCAACGCTCGAAGATCGCGACCGGCACGGATCGCCGGCCCGATAACGAAAGCGAAACGTGGAGCGTGAGGCTCGCCGGCCTCGACGGCACGTTCGAAATCGAGCGACGCGGCGCCGACAACGTCACGACCACGGAGCTCGGACCGTTCCACACCGCTCGCGGAACGTGGCACGGCCAGAAGTGGCATCAGAACGAGAATGGCGAGACGATCGTCGATCGCGCGGAGCCGTCTCAGGTCGAGAAGGTTCTCATACAGACGGTCGCGCGCGTGCACGAACCCGTCGAGGCGTGGGAGCTCGTCACCACCTATGCGAGCGGTCACGTGCTGCGCGCATTTTACGATCCGCACACCTACGAGCTCGTTCGCAGCGAACGCGTATCGGCCGGTCAGACCGTTCACACGTCGTACGACGATTTCCGAGCCGACGCTCGCGGCCGCATTCGCGCGTGGCACTTCTTCGGCGGCGACGAGCGCCCCGACAACGATTTCGACTACCACCTGATCCGCGACGACGAAGACGACGCGATCGCGGACGCCGACCTCGCGATCCCGCACGATCGTCGCGTGCTCGTCGCGTTTCCCGAAGGAAGCGATACGGTGCGGCTCCCCGCTCGCATCGTCGGCGGACGCATCTACGTGCGCGTCGAGATCGCCGGGCGGGGTCTCGATTTCTTACTCGACTCGGGCGCGGGTGCGATCACGATCGACGACGTGGTCGCACGCGAACTCAAGCTCCCGATCTACGGCCGCAGCACGCAGACGGTCGCGGGCTCGTTTCCGACGGGCCGCGTCGTGGTGCCGACCGTCGCGATCGGCGCGCTCACGATGCACGACGTCGTGATGCACACGCTGCCGTATTCCGCACCGGAAATGAAATCGGTGCGCGTCGTCGGACTGCTCGGCTACGATTTCCTCGCGGGCACGTCGCTTCGCATCGACTACGCGGCGGGCACGATCGACGCAGTGCGCCCCGGGACGCTCGTCGCGCCGCCGGGCGCGGGCGTACTCGACGTGCGCCTCAACTCGGGCACGCCCGTCGCGCGCGCGACGATCGGCACGGCGACGGGCGACGATTTCATCATCGATACGGGCGCCGCATTTTCGTACGTGATCTTTCAACGGTTCGCTCGCCTCCACCGCGACGAGCTCGAATCGCAGAACGCCTCGCGCGTAGGAAGCGGCGTCGGCGGTTCGTTCGCCTATCGTCCGATCGATACGACGCGCGTCATCCTCGGCGCATGGAGTCTCGACGACGCCACGGGCGTCGAAGCACTCGCGCCCAACGCGTTCGGCTTCGACAACGAGGACGGCCTGATCGGCTCCGACATCCTCAAGCGCTTTACCGTTTATCTGGACTATCCGAACGATCGCGTCTTGTTGGAGCCCAGCGTGCATTCGGGAGTCGAAGCGACGAACGCGCGAATCGAACGCTGACGAACGCTTAACCCGCGAGCGGGTGCAGCGTCTCGAACGCTTCCTCGACCGAGAGAAAGATATGGTCGGCGCCGACCAGCGTGAGAAGGCCGCAGCGCTCGGCCGCCGCGCGAGCGCGCGTCGCGATCAGCCGTGCCACAGCGACCTCGACGTGTTGCGCGCGTAGCGTCGCGATCATCGCTTGCAGCGCTTGCGATCCGGTGTAGTCGATGTCGGTCATGCCGCTCGCCTCGATCACGCACAGCGTCACGGGCGCGCGTGCGTTCGATGCGGCGACCGCCGCCAGGAGTTTCTTCATCACGAAATCCGCGTTCGTGAAATTGAGCGGTGCGGCCGGCGCGAAGACGACGACGCCAGGGACCTCGACCGTATTCTTCTCCCCGGTCGGCGGCCACCAGATCGTGGTGTCGCGCACGCGAAAGAGTTGCGTCGATGCGGGCCACATCACGAGCGTGACGCCGTGCGCGAGCGAGAGCACGATCGCGAGCAACATTCCCGTTTGAATCGGCAGCGCGATCACGAGCAGCGCGCCCGCAAGGACGAGATAGATTTCGTTCGGACTGTAGCGCGCGATCTTGCGCATGTCGCCGACGCGAACGATGCGCGCGCCGATCGTGACGAGCACGCCCGCGAGCGCCGCCTCCGGAACGTAGGCGGCCAAGCCCGCGAAGAAGGCGACGATTGCGATCAATGCGGCGACGGCAACGAGCCCACTCAGTTGCGAGCGGCCGCCCGCCCCGTGCACGAGCGCCGTTCGCGGCGGACTCGCATCGACGGGGAACGCGCCGACGAGGCCGGAGAGCGCGTTCCCGAGGCCGAGCGCGACGAAATCCGCGTCGACCCCATCCGCGGCGGGCGAATCGCCCGGAAACGAACGCGCGACCGCCGAGGTCTGGAGCACGCATACGGCCGCGACCACGACTGCGAGCGGCGCGAGGGCGACGAGCTCCGAGACGTGCGCGAGGGCGGGCAGATGGGGCACCGGCATCCGGACGTCGAGCTTCCCGAGGACCGCGACGCCGCGCGACTCGAGCCCGAGCGTCGCCACCGCGACGCCGCTCGCGATCAGCCCGAGCAACGCCCCCGGGATGCGCTCGCTGACCCCGGCGCAGACGACCGTGAGCACGAGAACGCCGATGCCGAGCGCGCACGTCGCGGGATTCGCGTCGCGCAGATGAGCGAGAACGTCCGCGAGCACCATCAACGGCACCCGGGCCGGCGCCGCGATGCCGAGGAGCGCGGGCAACTGCCCGACCACAATCCGAAACCCGATTCCCGCGAGGAACCCGATCGTCACGGGGACCGACAGCAAGTCGGCGAGCCACCCAGCTCGGGCGACCCCGACGATCGCGAGAATCGCGCCGACGAGCAGCGCGAGCGCGCCAGCGTCCGCCAGATATCCGGAACTTCCGGTCGCGGCGATCGCCCCGAGCGACGCCGCGAAGATCGGCGCGATCGTGGAATCCGCCCCCGCCGAGAGGTATCGGTTCGCGCCCAGCGCGGCAAACGCCACGGTCGCGACCACGAACGCATAGAGGCCGGCATCCGGCGGAAAGCCCGCGAGCCGAGCGGTCGCGAGCTGCTCGGGAATCGCAATCGCGACGAGTACGAGCCCGGCAATCGCATCGTTCGCAAACCACGCCGGCCGATAGCCGCGCAAAAACCGAAAGAAGCTCAGGATGCCCGCCTCCCCACGTTGACGCTCGAGGGGAATCCTGGTACCATACTCGGGCCGAAGAAGCCCGCGCAAGCGGACTCACCGGATGCCCTCTGGGCGATCCGGTCGCACGTCAGGAACCGTCGGTAGGTTCCCAGCAGTGTGGGATGCTCCGGCGTCGCCACTCTTTTTTCGTCTGGCGAACCCCACCGAAACCCCCAAATTTTCACCCTAGGCAGAGACCATCCGAATGCGTCAGTGAGCCCGCGAGTGCGGGCTCGGGGGGCATCGGGGGGCCTTCGCCGCCCCGATTTCAAAGGCGAAGCCGATAGCAAGACCTCTGCGCGTCAACGATCAGATCCGTATCCGGCAAGTCCGCGTCATCGATGACGAGGGCACGCAGCTCGGCGTGATGCCGACGGAAAACGCGCTCGCACTCGCCCGCCAGAAGGGCCTCGATCTGATCGAGGTCTCGCCGACGGCGGTACCGCCCGTCTGCCGCATCAGCGACTACGGCCGGCTGAAGTACGAGCAATCGAAGAAAGACAAAGACGCCCGGAAGAAGCAGAAAAACTGGGAGCTTAAGGAAGTGAAGCTCCGTCCGAAGATCGAGAACCACGACTACGAGACCAAGGCCCGCATGGCGGAGCGCTTGCTCCTCGACGGCGGCAAAGTCAAAGTAACGATCATGTTTCGCGGACGTGAGATCACGTACACGAGCTTCGGAAAACGCCTTCTCGATCGTATGGCCGTCGACATGACGCCGATCGCGACCGTCGAGCGCGACGCGAAGCTCGAAGGCAAGAACATGTTCATGATTCTGGCGCCGCGCCTCGTACCGACGGGCCCGCCGAAGTTCACCCAGCCGCACCAACTGCACGAGCCGCCGCCGGTGGATACCGACGACGACCACGACGACCACGACGACGAGCATGACGACCACGAAGAACACGACGCGCAAGCGTCGGTGGTCGAACCGGTCGCCGAAGAAATCCCGTCGAACGGAACCCAGCAAGGAGTCCCTTCCAGTGCCTAAGATCAGAACCCATCGCGGAACCGCGAAGCGCGTCAAGGTGAGCGCCAACGGTAAAGTCACGCACCGCCATCAGTTCAGCGGCTGCGGACACATCCTCAGCAAAAAGACGCGCAAGCGCAAACGGAACTTCCGCAAGGATCAACCCGTCTTCGCCGGAGATCTCAAGCGCTTCGCGCCGCAGATCCCGTATTTGCTGTAGGAGCGTAACGAGACATGGCACGTATCAAACGGGGCGTCCAGAAGATCAAGCATCGCCGCAAGGTGATGAAGCTCGTCAAGGGCTT
>Ga0116228_10000419_pt1 | contig 31990 bp, 26 predicted proteins | sample S1TSphfallax_2_FD_89694 | JGI IMG/M metagenome (GOLD analysis project Ga0116228, IMG submission 89694) | Host-associated microbial communities from peat moss isolated from Minnesota, USA - S1T2_Fc - Sphagnum fallax MG | ecosystem: Host-associated > Plants > Peat moss > Unclassified | place... | reverse complement strand
CTCGGTCCCCACGGCACCGGCCAAATCGGGCGTGGCGAGGATCCTCTTGGCGGGATTCAGTTCATGTAGGTCATCGGCCATGGTTGCGTCGTCCTCCGTGTCCAGGCAACGAGGTTACTGCGCCGCGATGAGTATTCTGACAGAGCCATGCGACACCGGCTGTCGGACAAATCCTGCTTTGCGCAAGCTTTACACGCGTTCGCGTAATTTTTCCCGCGTCTTTCGCATGGCGACGAGACGTCCCCGCTACCGGCGACCGCGCTGCTCCCGATCGCGTGGCACGACATGTGCACGCCCTTCGACGATGGAACCTCCACGTGCTGTCGATGAACCCGGAGAATTGTCATCGACAGCCAAGGACAATCTCGAACTGCTGATGCGCCTCGATGAGCGCGAGGACGCCGAGCTCTCCGGACTCAGGGTCTGGATCGAACGCGTCAGCGGATTCTTCGGCAGCCCAGCCTACTTCGTGTCCGCGGTCGTCTTCATTGGGCTCTGGGTCCTCGGGAATGCTTGGGGTTTACATCTCGGCTGGCGCCACGTGGATGAGCCGCCGTTTCCGTGGCTGCAAGGTCTCGTGAGCAGCAACGCGCTGTTGCTGACCGTGGCCGTCTTGATCCGTCAGAGCCGCATGGTGAAGATCGCCGAGCACCGTGCTCACTTGGATCTGCAAATCAACATGCTTACCGAACAGAAAGTCACGAAGACGCTGCAGCTCGTCGACGAATTACGGCGCGAGCTCACGCGGATGCGGCCGCGCGTCGACGAAGAAGTGTCGGATCTGACCAAACCCGCAGACGCTCACGCGATCTTGAACGCGATCAAGACCACCAAAGAGGCCCGCTGATCGTCGGAATCACCCTACGCGATCTCGGGCGCGCTTCCCGCAGACGTCCCGCATCGCGCAATGCAATCGTCGCTGCGGTGACGACTTTCAGATAGGAACAGCGCCTCGATGCCTGATGATGCCAGCGCCTTGTCCACCCTTGCCTTGACTGAGAGGACGCGGCCCCGGACCCTGGGGACCACCGTCACGGCGGGATCGCCCTTCCCGCGCGGCGCCACGTGGGATGGAAAGGGCGTCAACTTCTCGCTGTTTTCAGCGCAGGCGGAGGCGGTCGAACTGTGCTTGTTCGATCGCGACGGCCGACGCGAGCTGGAACGCGTTCGCTTGCGCGAAAGGACCAGCGGCGTCTGGCACGGCTACCTGCCGGGCGTCGGGCCCGATCAATTGTACGGCTATCGTGTCGACGGACCCTTCCAGCCCGAGCGGGGCCTGCGCTTCAACCCGAACAAGCTCTTGCTCGACCCATATGCAAAGGCCATCGGCCGGAGCCTCCGCTGGTGCGACGAATTGTTCGGCTATCGTCTCGGCGACCCGGCCGCGGATCTCACGTTCGACGATCGCGACAGCGGCGCCTGTGCGCCGCTGGGCGCCGTGATCGACCCGCACTTCGATTGGAGCGGCGAGCGGCGGCCGAATCATCAATGGCACGAGACCATCATTTACGAGACCCATGTGCGCGGCTTGAGCATGCGTCATCCGGATGTGCCCGAGCCGCTGCGCGGCACTTATGCCGCGCTCGCCTCGGAACCGATCGTCGCGCATTTGCACCGGCTGGGGGTCACGGCCATCGAACTCATGCCGGTGCATGCATTCCTGCAAGACCGGCATTTGACCGACCAGGGACTGCGCAATTATTGGGGCTACAACACGCTCGGATTTTTCGCGCCCGAGCCCGGCTACGCGGCGGACCGCGACACCGTGTGCGGGTCGGTCGTGGAATTCAAGCAAATGGTCAAGGACCTGCACAACGCCGGCTTCGAAGTCCTGCTCGACGTCGTCTACAACCATACCGCCGAAGGCAATCAGGCCGGCCCGACCCTCTCGTTCCGCGGTATCGACAATACCGCCTACTACCGCACCGTGGCCGCAGACCCCCGCTATTACATGGACTTCACCGGTTGCGGCAATACGCTCAACATGGTGCACCCGAACTCGATCCAGTTTCTCATGGACAGCCTGCGCTATTGGGTGACGGAGATGCACGTCGACGGCTTTCGTTTCGATCTCGCGGCCGCGCTCGCACGGGAACTGCACGATGTCGACCATCTCGGCGCATTCTGCGACACGATCTATCAAGACCCGACCTTGGCGCCGACCAAACTGATTGCCGAACCCTGGGATCTTGGCGAGGGCGGCTATCAAGTCGGGAATTTCCCGGTCGGCTGGCTCGAATGGAACGGCAAATACCGGGACACTGTGCGCAAGTACTGGAAAGGCGACATGGGCCTGCACTCCGAAATTGCCACGCGCCTCGCCGGTAGCGCGGATCTGTACGAGCGGACGCAGCGGCCGCCCTGGGCCAGCGTAAATTTCGTGACCGCACATGACGGTTTCACGCTCGAGGATCTGGTCAGCTACGATCACAAACACAATGAGGCGAACGGCGAAGGCGGCCGCGACGGCGCCGACGACAATCACTCCTGGAACTGTGGCGCGGAGGGCGCGACCCTGGACCCCGGCATCCGCGAATTGCGCGAGCGCCAAAAGCGTAATTTCTGGTGCTCGCTGATGTTCGCGCAGGGAATCCCGATGATCTCGGGTGGTGATGAATTGAGCCGCAGTCAGGGCGGTAACAACAACGGCTACTGCCAGGACAACGAGATCTCCTGGTATTCCTGGCAGCTCGATGCGCAGCAACGTGAGTTTCTCGACTTCGCGCAGCGCGTCGTGCAGTATCGCAAGGCGCATCCGAACCTGCACCGGCACGCCTTCTATGATCACGATCCGGATGTCGAGCATCCCGACAAGAACATCGTCTGGTTCCGCGCCGACGGACGCCGCATGGAGACCACGGATTGGGAAGACGGCGGTTGGATGCGCACGCTCGGCATGTTCCTGAACGGGACGGCACCGGAAATCCGCGATAACACCGGTCAGTACGTCAGGGACAAGGACTTCTTGCTGTTGACCAATTCCCACCATGCGGCGGTCGACTTCCGGATATCGCGGGAGTTGCATCACGCGGGCTGGCGCGTCGCATTCGATACGGCGCGGCCGCAGTTGGCACAGGATAAGGAAACCGTGCGACGCAGCCGGCTCGTGCGTCTGGCGCCCAGATCGCTCGTCCTGCTCAGTCATGACCGGTGACTGGACGGGCAGCTACCGACTCCAACTGCACCAGGAGTTCCCTCTACGAGCCGCGGCGAAGGCGCTGCCCTATCTTGCGGCTTTACGACTCAGTCACGTCTACTTGTCGCCGTGCCTGCAGGCCGTACCCGGCAGCAAACACGGCTACGACGTCACCAACCCGGAGCGCGTCAATCCGGAACTCGGCGGCGAGTCCGCGTGGACGGATTTCGTGGCGGCGGCCAAGGCGCATGGCCTGCGCATCCTGCTCGACATCGTACCCAATCACATGGCGGCCGTGGCGCAGAATTTCTGGTGGGACGACTTGTTGTGTCACGGCCCGTACAGCAAGTTCGCCGATTATTTCGACATTCGGCGCCGCAGCGACGAACCCTGGCGTTTGCACCTGCCGATACTCGCGAAGCCGTATGGCGAAGTGCTCGCCGGCGGCGGCCTGAGTGTCGCGCTGGAGGATGGCCGCCCGCGCGTGCGTCACTACACGAACAGCTGCCCGATCTCCGCGTCGGGCTGGGGTGCGCTGCTCGGCGATCCGTGGGATGGTGACCAGTGCTTCGCGCAACTCGCCGCCTTGAGCGGCGTGGCCGCGCCGTCGGCGGAGGACCGCGGCAGCTATTGGCGACTGCAGGCCCGCGCGCTTGCGATCCTGAGTGAGGCGCGCGACAGCGGCGAAATGGCGCCGATGCTGGAACGACTCGAGACCGATCCTGACCGGCTTGATCGCGTGCTCGCGCCGCAGTTCTACGCGTTGCACGGCTGGAAGCTCGCGGGCGAACTCTGCAATTATCGGCGCTTCTTCGACGTCAGCGGCCTCGTGGGCTTGCGCACCGAATTGCCCGAGGTGTTCGAAGCCGTGCACGGCCGCGTCGCCGCGATGATTGCCGCCGGTGATCTCGACGGACTGCGCATCGACCATCCCGACGGACTGCGCGATCCGCGCGAATACTTCGAGCGCGTGCGCGCGATGCTTCCCGACGGGCGGATCTATGCGGAGAAGATCCTGGAGAGCGACGAGCGACTGCCGCAGGATTGGCCGATCGACGGCACGGTCGGCTACGAGTTTCTCGCCAAGGTGAATCGTCTCTGGATGGACGACCAGCGCACCGACGCCTTGACGGCGCTCTACGCGGACTTCACCGGTCACTCGGTGAATTTTTCGGCGCTGGTGCGCGAAAAGAAGCGCCAAATCATCGAATCGACCTTCGATGCGGATCTGGAACGTCTGGTCGACGGGGCCTATGCACTGGCGCAGCGCGATTGGCAGAGCCGCGACCTCAGCCGCCGGCAACTGCGCGAAGCGCTCGCTCGCGTGACCACGGCGCTGCCCGTTTACCGCACCTATCGGACCCGCGGGCAACTCGGCGCGGACTGTGCGCAGATCCTGGCGGAAGCGGTGCAATCGGCGCGCGTCAATTCGCCCGAGATCGACTCAGCGGCCTTCGCCTTTCTCGCTCACTTACTGACTCTGGCACAGCTCGACGAGGCTCAAGCGGCGTTCGTGGCGAACTGGCAGCAACTCTCCCCGGCCGTCATGGCCAAAGGCGTCGAGGACACGACGTTTTATTGCTTCGACCGGCTCGTGTCATGCAACGAAGTCGGTGCACAAGCCTCATTGGTCGGGATCTCGAACGACAAGTTTCACGAATTTTGTCACTACCTCAGCGAACACTGGCCGCGCACCCTGCTCGCGACCTCGACGCACGACAACAAGCGCAGCGAGGACGTGCGCACGCGGATTTCCCTGCTCTCGGAAATCCCGGACCGCTGGGGCGACGCCCTGCATCAGTGGTCGCAGCTCAATGCCCCGGCGTGGCAGCACCGCACGCCCGACCGGCATGCCGAGTACCTGCTCTATCAGACCATGATCGGCGCGTGGCCCATCGACCGGGAGCGCTGCTGGCAGTACATGCTGAAGGCCTGCCGCGAGGCCAAGATCGCCACCTCCTGGCACGAGCCCAACGTCGGCTATGAGGAATCGATACGCAGCTTCGTCGACGGGGTTTTCGCCTCGCCGGAATTTCTCGAACGTTTGGCGAGCTTCGTCGCGCCGCTGATCCTGCCCGGCCGCATCAATAGTCTGGCGCAGACCCTGATCAAGCTGACCGCGCCAGGCGTGCCGGACTTCTACCAGGGCACGGAGGTGTGGGATCTCAGCTTGGTCGATCCCGACAATCGCCGGCCCGTCGATTTCGAGCGACGCGCAGCACTGCTCGCGCAGTGTGCGCGACTAGGCCCGCGCGAGGTGACGTCGGATTGGGACTCGGGCTTGCCGAAACTGTGGTTGATCGCGCGCACGCTGGCGCTGCGCGCGGACAACCCGCGGGACTTCTTGGGCGCGGCGAGCTACCAGCCTTTGGCAGCCCAGGGCACGCATCTCGGTCACTTGCTGAGCTATCAGCGGGGCGATCGCCTGATCAGCGTGCTGCCGCGGCTCACGCTGGGGCTCAAGAGGGGCTGGGAAGACACGCGCCTGCCGCTGCCCAGCGGCCGTTGGCAGAACTGCTTTGGCGGGGAAGTCCACGAGTCGGAAGTCCGACCCGGGACTTTGTTCGAGACGTTTCCGGTCGCGCTGCTGCACAGGCAGGACGCATGAAACTCGTCGTCTGGGCGCCCTTCGCGCAAACCGTCGAAGTTGTCGCCGGCGCCCGGCGACAGGCCCTGCGTCGCGACGATGCCGAGACCTGGTCGATCGAGGTCGACGCCGACACGCTGGCGGGCGGCTACCGATTCTCGCTCGACGGCGGCGAAGGGCTGCCGGATCCGCGTTCCGCCTGGCAGGGCAACGGTGTCCACGGCGCGTCCTTTCCCGTCGATTTGCGCGCGCTGCGAGAGCGTCCGGCACCACACTTTCGTGCACCCGCGCTGTCCGAGGCCGTCATCTATGAACTGCACGTCGGAACGTTCACCGCCGAGGGCACCTATGCAGCGGCTACGGCCAAACTCGCGCATTTGGCGACGCTCGGTGTGACACATGTCGAATTGATGCCGATCGCGACATTTCCCGGTGCGCGTGGTTGGGGCTACGACGGGGTCGACCTCTATGCACCCTACCCGCCCTATGGCAGGCCCGAGGAATTGGCGGCGTTCATCGACGCCTGTCACATGCGCGGTCTCGCGGTGCTGCTCGACGTCGTCTACAACCACTTCGGACCCGACGGGAACTATTGGCAGGCCTTTGCACCGTATCTGACCGAGCACGTCAAGACGGCCTGGGGAGCCGCGGTCAACTATGATGGCCCGCACAGCGACAGGGTCCGCCGCTATGTCATCGACAATGCGCTGATGTGGCTGCGCGACTATCGCTTCGACGGGCTGCGACTCGATGCCGTGCACGCGATCTTCAGTGTCGATGCCGTGCATCCGCTCGAAGAGCTCTCGGCGGCGGTGCGGCACTTGGGCTCAGAGACGAATCGCTCCCTGGTGCTGATCGCCGAGAGCGATGCCAATGATCCGCGCCTCGTGCGCTCGACGACGCACGGCGGCTATCAACTCGATGCGCACTGGATCGACGACTTCCACCACAGCGTGCATCGCCTGTTTACCGGCGAGACCAGCGGCTACTACGTCGATTTCGACGGGCTCCCGGACCTTGCGCGTGCCTTGAGCGAGGCCTATGTCTATCAGGGGCAGTATTCCCGCTTCCGGCAACGACGGCACGGCCGCCCGCCGCTCTGGGTGAGCCCGGAGCAGCTGGTCGTCTGCGCTCAAAATCACGATCAAATCGGCAATCGCGCCTTCGGTGAACGACTGAGCATGGTGTTACCTGCGGCATCCCTCAAGGCGATCGCCGCGCTGACCATCCTCGCACCCTTCGTGCCGTTGCTGTTCCAAGGCGAGGAATGGGGCGCCGCCACGCCGTTTCTGTATTTCACGGATCACCAGGATCCGGAACTCGCCGCAGCCGTCACCGCCGGCCGTCGGCGCGAGTTCGAGAGCTTCGGATGGCAGGCGGAGGTTCCCAATCCCCAGGACGAGGACAGCTTCCAGCGCTCGAAGCTGCGCTGGACGGAACTGGAGGAGCCGGCCCATGCGCAACTCTTGAGCTGGTATCGTGCCTTGATCCGGATCCGCCGCAACAAGCCGCATTGGTCACGACCGACGAAGCCGGACGTGCGCTTCGACGCCGAGGGCGGCTGGCTCACATTCGTGCACGCCGGGGTGCTCGCGCAATTCAACCTCGCCAAAGCCGCGCAGCGCGTGCCGTCGCCGACGGGCAGCTGGCGGCTGTGCTTGAGCTCGGACCCGGATGACAACGCCAGCGCAACGCTGCCGCCCGGCGCGACCCGCATCTTCGTACAACGCTAGCGGTGCGCGCCGCCCGGATCGGATGCCGCGCAAGGCGCGCGAAATGCGGCTGTGGGTCATTTCCTACCGTGCGAGCGGTTCGCAGCCGACTGTCTCGAGCCGGCTCGCAATTAAGAATGCGCGTCTCGTGAGGAGATCAAACCCGTGCAAATACGATTCGGCTACGAACTGACCTACGCATTCCCCCAGGCGACCCCGATGATTCTGCTGCTGCGCGTGCATCCGAGTCGGATGCGCGATCTGCTGCGCGCGGACGATATCCATACCGACCCCGCGCTCGCGGTACAGGATTATGTCGACGGCTTCGGCAATCGCTGCAGTCGCCTGACCGCACCGTCCGGACGGCTCGTAATCCGCGCCGATAGCCTGATCCAGGATAGCGGCCTGCCCGAAGCTGTTGATCTCAGCGCCATGGAGCATGATGTCGCGCACTTGCCCGAAGACACGCTGGTCTACCTACTCGGCAGCCGCTACTGCGAGACCGAACTGTTGATGCAGACGGCGTGGCAGAACTTTGGTTCGTTGCCGCCCGGCTGGTCACGCGTCCAGGCGATCTGCGATTTCGTCAACGCCCATATCCATTTCGGCTACCGCTTTGCACGCCCGACGAAGACCGCCTTCGAGGCGTTCACGGAGCGCCAAGGCGTTTGTCGGGACTTCGCGCACTTAGCCATCACGCTATGCCGCTGCTTGAACATCCCCGCACGCTATTGTACCGGCTATCTCGGCGACATCGGCGTGCCACCGGCCGCCGACCCGATGGATTTTGCGGGCTGGTTCGAGGCCTACCTCGGCGGTCGCTGGCACACCTTCGATCCGCGCAACAACCAACGGCGGATCGGCCGGATCCTGATCGGCCGTGGTCGCGATGCCGGGGACGTGGCGATCAGCACGACCTTCGGCGCGAACTACCTGGAGGGATTCCGCGTCTGGACGGACGAGGTGCCGTACGCCGCCGAAGCGCCATCGCCGACGCAGTCGACGATGTCGTTTGCGAGTGTTTGCAATGTTTAGGAAATCCTCACCGGCCCGGAAACCAGCACCGATCAGGGAGCGTGCCATGCTTGCAAAGACGAGCCCGCGCGGCGAGACCGTTCCTGCGCCGCCGAATCCTGAGCAACCGCCCCTCGCGCCGCATGATCCGCCCGATTCCGGGCCCCAGGACCGGTCCACGGAGCGAGTCCAGCAGCAGCGGGAACTGCTTGCCGTCGGCATTGCCCTGCACAGCCGCGTGCTGAAGATCTGTGCCCGCCATAATCGTATCTATTGCGATCCCGGTGCCGATCTCGGTGCGGCCTTCACGCTCGCCTTGCAGACGTTCCGGGGCCGCGGCTCCGAGGCACGCATTTTTGCGGACGACGAACACGCCCTGCTCGAACTGCTGAGCGCCAAGATCGGTGAAGCCGATGACCGCTGCCCGCGCTGCGAGAGCGAGGATCAAGAGTTCAGCGCCGCGGAGCGAGGCGACGGCGCTGAAGCACACCTGTACTACGCCTGATTTGCGGCCGCGTGACCCATGCCCGTCCTGTTCATCCGGCATCGCACCGAGTACCAGTTCCGCAACCCGGTAACTCTGTGCGAACACCGCTTGATGTCCCGACCTCGGGACAGTCACGATTTGCGGCTGCTCGAGACGGGTCTGACGGTGGCTCCGCCTCCGGCGGAGCTGCGCTGGGTGCACGACGTCTTCGGTAATTCGATCGCAATCACATCCTTCGCGCAAAAGTCGCGCGAGCTGTTGTTCGAGTCGACGTTCCGCGCCGAGCATTTTCCGGTCACCGAGCAGGCGATCACGATCGAACCCTATGCGCAGCGTCTACCGTTCAGTTACAGCAGCGAGGACAGCGTCGATCTCGGCCGGACCAAGGAACGCCAGTATGCGGATCCGGAACATCACGTCGACGATTGGGCGCGCGAGTTCGTCGCCGCGCATGCCGAGCCGCGCACGTTCGACGTGCTGGTGGCGATGACGAACGCGATCAAGCGGGAGTTTGCCTACGTGCGGCGCGAGGAGGTCGGCGTACAAACGCCGACCGAGACGCTGTACCGGCGCTCGGGCAGTTGCCGCGACCTCGCGGTGTTCATGATGGAAGCGGTCCGAGCGCTCGGCCTCGCGGCGCGCTTCGTCTCCGGTTACCTGTACGACGAGGACCTCGTGGGTTGCACGTCGGGATTCGTCGGCGGCGGAGCGACGCATGCCTGGCTGCAGGTGTACCTACCGGGAGCGGGCTGGGTCGAGTTCGATCCGACCAACGCCTTGGTGGGCGGACGCAACTTGATTCGTGTCGCGGTCGCCCGCAGTGCTGCGCAAGCTGCGCCGCTCGCCGGCGCCTTCATCGGTGAACCGGGCGACTTACTGTCGATGAACGTCACCGTCGAGGTCTCGGCCGAGCGAGCCGCGAGCGCTTGAGGCCGGAGGATCAGGCGCGTCGTCGCGCGCGGTGCAACTCGCGCAGCAATGCCTCGACGCGGTCCGGATCGACGGGCTTGGTCAGATGCTGGTCGAAACCAGCGGCGTGGGCTCGCTCTTTGTCTTCCGTCTGTCCCCAACCGGTGACGGCAATGAGGTGCATGGAACGCCCCCAAGGCTCTCGCCTTACGGCCTCGGCGACCTCATAGCCGGTCAGGTCCGGCATGCCGATGTCGAGGATCGCGACTTGCGGGCGATGTCGCAGCAAGGCTGCGAGCGCCTCGGTGCCGCTGTGTACCGAAAAGACGCGATGACCCGTCATCTCCAGAACCATCGCGAGGCTATCGGCGGCGTCGCGATTGTCGTCGGCAACGAGAATGCAGCTGTCCGAGTCCGCTGCGCCAGGTTCGGCGGGAACGGCAGCGGCTTTCTCGTCGGCCGCCGGCGTCGGTGTGACGACGATCGCCGCTGGCAGGCGGATCGTGAACTCGCTGCCCAGACCGACGCCCGGACTCGTCGCTTCGACGGTGCCCCCATGCAGGGTCACGAGACCCTTGACCAGGGCGAGGCCTATCCCTAAGCCGCCTTCGGAACGATCCAAGGCCGAATCGACCTGCGAGAACATCGCGAACAGGCCTGGAATGACCGCAGCTTCCAAGCCGATGCCCGTATCCCGGACGCGCAGCGTCAGCTGTTCCGGGGACAGATCGACGAGCAGCGCAATCTCGCCCTGCGAGTCGGTGTATTTCGACGCATTCGTCAAGAGATTCGACAGCGATTGCGAGAGGCGCAGCGGATCGACCCGAACGTGGATCGCTTGCGCCGGCTTGTGGACCGTCAAGCGCTGCTGCTTGGCCTCGACCGAGGGACGCGCGGTTTCGACCGCGGCCCCGATCAGGGCGTCGAGTTCGACGACGGCCGGCTTGAGGTCGAGGCGGCCGCGGGTGATGCGCGAGACCTCGAGCAAATCGTCGAGCAGCAAGGCCATGCGCTGGACTTGGCGTGAGATGACCTGGCGGGCCCATTGCCCCTGTTGCTGATCGGGCCGTTGCGATTCCAGCAGCTTCACGGCGTGTCGGATCGGGGCCAAGGGATTGCGCAGTTCATGCGCCAAGGTCGCCAGGAACTCATCCTTACGGCGGTCCGCATCGCGCAGCGCCGCCTGCGCGGCGCGCCGCTCGCGGATCTCGTCTTGCAAAGCCTGGTTCGATTGTTCGAGTGCCCGCGTTCTTGCCTGCACCTCGTCGAGCATGCTGTTGAAAGCATCGACGACCACGCCGATCTCGTCGTCGGTGGTCTTTTGCGAGCGCAGCGAATAGTCACGTCGGCTCACGACGGCGCGAGCAACACCGGTCATCGCCTCGAGCGGCGCGGTAATCGCCTTCTGCAGGCTGTTGGAGAACACGTAGGCGACCGCGAGACTCAACAGCGTCACGAGCGCGAAAATGCCGAGGTAGGCCTCGAAGCGCCCGACCAAGTCATACTGCGCACGCAAATAAATGGCGCCGAGGACTTCATTTTTTTGCTGGACACGCTGCACCAACTCGACCTGCTGTCCATGCGCCCGGACACCGGGCCGAAACGGCAGGCGCGCCGGGGCCGGTATTTCGCCTGCGCGCGAATACGCGGCGTAGAGCCGGCCGTCGGCGGAGTACAGCGCCGCCTCCAACACTTGCGGCCGTGCCTGCATCGCCTTCAGATCGCGCTCGGCCGTCTCACGATCGTCGAACGCGAGCGCGGGACCCGTGGACAAGGCGAGGATGCCGGCCTCGTTGGCAAGATCGGCGGCCGACGACGCGCGATAGACGTTCAGGTCATAAGTCAGCATCGCGATGCCCGCGACCCAAACGGCCAATGCCGTCGTGATCAGCACGATGCGCATGAGTTTTCCGCGCACCGAGCGGCGCACCTGATCGGCCGTGGGCAGCGGATTCCAGCCCTGCAGAAGGGAGTGCAGCTTCATGCGTTACTCACGACCGCAACGCAATAAAGGTAGGCTTTGCGCCGACCCTAGCCACTCGTTCTCTGTCATGTCGTCATTGGATCCCAGGACGCGCCCCACTCCCGTCAGACGCGTTTCATAGTTGCTTATAAACAAAGCATCGTTCGGTGACAAGGCGCGTGCACTCGCCTCAGCTCAACACTGTAGGAATGCGCCTACCCGCAATCGCTGCGGCGACGTACAAATGATCTGAAGTAAAATAAAGCCGATGTCCACTACGCAGAACCAGGCGCCGGCGAGCGTCAGTAATCGTCACCTACCCACCCCGGAACTGATCGAAGCGGCCGCGCTGTACTCGATCAATCGCCGTTGTCGGGAAGCGTACTTACACGAAGTCCGGGGCGGCTTGCACGCGCTCTACTCAGCGCTGGAGCTGCTCTCGCGCTCCGCCAGCGCCGCGCAGGGCAATCCCTCGATGGCGGAGCGCGCGACGATGATCGCGCGGCGCGCCATGAGTAATTACGAACCGTTGGTCCTGAAGACCATCGAGTCTTTGACCGTCGGGCACGAAACCGAGACCGAAATCGACCTCGGCACGCTGACGGACGAGGCGCTGCGCTTCCTGCGCACGGATGTCGCCAACAAGCGTCTGGAGTTGCGCGTTGCGATCGATCCGGGTGTGCATGTGCGCGCCTGCCGCGAGACGGCACGCTTATGGATACTCGGCCTGCTGCTCAGGAGCGTCGATGGCGCACCGCCGGGCGGCCCGCTCGAGGTCACCGTGGCGCCGAAAAACGCGCTGGCACGCCTGGTCATCGCTTCCAGCACGCGAAGCGAAGCGAGCCGGGAAGCGGAGCCGGTCGACGCCGTCCCGGGCAGCGCCGATGCGCTGATCCTGGTGGCGGCACGGCGCTGGGCGGAAAGCCTCGGTGGTCGCCTCGAATTGACGTCGATGGGGGTCGCCCAGGAAGAGATTCGCGTCTATTATCCTTTGATCGCCACCCGCGAGCCCGAAGGATGATCGAGCGCCAGGAACCGAACTCGAGCGAGCAGCGGAGTCGCTCGGACCCCCTGCGCATTCTCTATATCGAGGATAATGCGCTCGTGCGTGAGATCACCTGCGAGTTGCTCGCCGGCGACGATCGCGAGGTCCACGCCCTGGGCTCTGCCGAGGAGGCGATCGTCGCCTACCGGGACAAGCAGTACGATTTGGTCATCACCGACGTCAATCTGCCGGCGATGTCCGGCATGGACTTCGTGCGGCAGATACTCAAAGAGTCACCTGGTGCGCGCGTGATCATCACCTCGGGTTACTCCTTGCGCATCGATCTTGCCTCGCTCGGCCCGCACGTGCGGGCGATCATGAAACCCTTCGATTCGCCGGAAATCGAAGCCCTGCTGAGCAGCCTCTGCGGCTGAACCCGACTCGGACGATCCCTACAGGTGTTGGCGGCGTGCGCTGCCTATCTGCACGGTGCGCGTGGGTGTTTGATTACGCTGATGCAACGACGGTTTCGGGGACCAGCAAAATGGATAGGCGGCACGCTTGCCGCGCTGCTGGTCGTGCTGCTGGTGTTCATCGCGGTGTTCGATTGGAACAGCTTGCGCGCCCCGCTGGCGCGTCGGATATCGCAGAAAACCGGCCTTGAAGCGACGATCAGCGGCAACTTGATCGTCCATCCTTGGTCGTGGAACCCGAGTGTCACGATCAACGGTCTGCGCTTGGTCAATCCCGCCTGGAATGCGCGGACACCGGTATTCGCTGCGCGTGCGGTCACGGTCCAACTCAACATCCCGCGACTGCTGGTCGGACAACTCGTGCTGCCCAGGGTGGAGTTCGACGAGCCGAACGTCGATCTTGAGCGGCCGGCGGCGGGCAAAGCGAATTGGCTTCCGCCCACAGCGGTGCAGACGCCGCCGAGCAGCGGCTCGTCGATTCATCTTCCGGCCGTGCGGCGACTCATCATCTCGGGCGGCCAGTTACGCGTCGTCGACCACGTACGCAATCTCGCCTTCACGGGACAGGTCACGGCCGACGAGCGCGCGCAGAATGCTGAGAGCTCGGCATTTCGTCTACAGTGCACCGGCACGATCAATCAGCGCTCCTTCAATTTGGCGGCGACGGGCGGCCCGCTCATCAACGTCGATCCGGACAAGCCGTATCAATTCGCGACCGTGCTGACGGCGGGTGACATCCATCTGCACGCCCGGGCCGAGATCACGAAACCCTTCGATCTCGGATCCTACGTGGCCAGCTTCTCGCTCTCGGGTGCGGATTTGGCCAATGCCTACTACCTGACCAATTTGGCGTTGCCGAACACCGGTCCGTACGACGTTTCGGGCACACTGCGCCACGAGGGCGAGAATTTCAACGTCGACGATCTGCGCGGCCGCATCGGTGCGAGCGATATCGAAGGCAAGGTCGGCGTACGTCTCGGCGGTGCGCGGCCGCTGCTGACGGCACTGCTGAGTTCCAGGCGTTTGGACCTCGCCGACCTTGCGCCGACCTTGGGCGTGGGCGCACCGACCGCGGGACCCGCGGCACTGACCGCCGGTGGCCCGGGATCGACCTCGGCGGGACCCGACGCGGCAGCACCCGACGCTCCGTCCGTTGATTCAGCGGCGCAGAGCGGCGACGCGTCGACACACGACCCGTCGCCCGGCCGCCCTGCCAGCACGCAGACTCTCTTGCTGCCGGACGCCGATCTGCAAGTCGACCGGGTTCGTGCGATGGATGCCGACGTGCGCTACTCCGCGCGTTCGGTGCTGGCCCCGAAACTACCCATGCAGGACGTGAAGTTTCACTTGACGCTGGACGCCGGGGTGTTGCGCATCGACCCGCTGTCCTTCGCTCTGACCGAGGGTCAATTCAGCGGCAGCGTACGGATCGACGCGGCGCAGACACCGCCCGAAACGGACTTGGACATGAAACTGCTGAACATCGATCTGGCGGAGTTCAAGTCGGCGTCGGCCGAAACGCCACCCCTGAGCGGCACACTGCTCGGTCGCATCCGCCTGCAGGGCAAAGGTGCGTCGGTGCACAAGTTCGCCGCCAACTCCGACGGCAGTTTGAGTTTCGTCGTGCCGCAGGGTCAGGTCCGCTCGGTTTTCGCTGAATTGACGGGCATCAACGTCGCCCGCGGCTTAGGACTGCTGTTGACTGGTGACCAGAAGCAGACCGAGCTGCGCTGTGGAGTCGCCGATTTCACCGCCGAGCACGGCCACGTCGAGGCGACGAGCTTCGTGATCGATACGACCGATGTACTGATCAACGGACGCGGCGGCCTCGACTTCGGCGATGAGCGTTTGAATCTCTCGATCGAAGGAGACCCGAAACAACCGCGCTTATTCAGACTACGTTCGCCGATCAGCCTGTCCGGCACGCTCTCCAAACCTTCGATCGGCATCAAACCGGAAAAGACCATCGTCCAGGCAGCGGCGGCGGTCGCGCTGGGAACCCTGCTAACGCCGGTCGCCGCGGTGCTTGCGTTCGTCGACCCCGGTTTGGCGCACAATGCCGATTGCGCCGCTCTACTCGCCCAAGCGGAGCCGAAGGCCTCGGCGAATCATTAGCCATGATCCATCGACTCCTACGAAACCCGGCGGGACCCGGCCGCCTGCTGGTCCCGACGGTGCTGGGAGCCCTGTGCCTGCTGTGCACTGCGGGCGCGTTCGCTGCCGTCGATCCCCCGCTCACCGCACCACAGGTCATTCAGTTGCTCGACCAGACGGTCGACTAGTATCGATCGTTTCATTTCGACACGCAAAGCGCCGACGAGCCCAGTGATGAAGTCGTGCTCAGCGACAACGAACGCATCGCAGGTCAGGTGCTGGCGGCGGCCTTCGCGCTCGGCAAGGCCGATGCGCAACTGCTCGCCAGCAACGCGCGCAGCACCGCGCCGACGGCGGCGGCGGGCGGCGACGCCGGTAGCTTGACGCAACTGCAGGCGAACCTGACGAGCCAGGTAGAGGGGATCAAGACGGACATTGCCGCGGAGCGCACGGCCCTCGGCGGCGCGCACGACGAGCAGCAGCGCCGCACCTTGACCGCCAAGATCGCCGCCCAAGAAAGCGCTCTGACCTTGCTGAACGCACGCACGGCGCTCGTCACGACCGTCATCAATTCTTCGAGCGAGCGCAACGGCGGCAATCTCGGGCCTGGTGCGCTCGAGGCACAGATCGACGCCATGGCCGCGAGTTTGCCCACGCAGCCGTCCCCGGGTGCGACCGTAGGGACCAAACCTGCAGCCGGCGCGCAGGCATCGACGAAAAGCGCCAAGAGCCCCGCCGTCACGCCCGGAGGACTCGGTCTGTGGCAGGACATCACCAAGACCTTCCACCTCGCCCTGAAGCTCACGACCATCGAGAGCGCCGATCGGAGCACGGCGGCCTTGCAAGCCCAGTTCGCACAGATTCGCGATCCACTGGTCGGGCAGCTCAAGACCCTGGCGGCACGCGGTGACAGCCTGCAGGCCGGACTCCAACAGAGCAATGCGCCGGCATTGACGCAACTGTCCGCACAGTTCGCCGACCTGACCGGTCAGTTCACGCAGCTCTCGAGCGTGCTCGAACCCTTGGCTCAATCCGTGCTGCTGCTCGGCCAGTATCGGCGCAGCATCGCCGATTGGCGTACGGCAACCAAGTCCGAATATCACGAAACGCTGGCCGCCGTGGGCCTTCGATTCGGAGTTCTCGTGCTGATCGGCGTCGGCCTGCTGGGCGCGGCCGAGATCTGGAAGCGCGCCGTGCTGCGTTATGTGCCCGATGTCCGCCATCGCAACCAATTGCTGTTGTTGCGACGAATTCTGCTCTGGGCTCTGGTCGCCGCGCTGGTCGCACTCTCCTTCGCGAGCGAACTCGGCTCGATCGTCACCTTCGCCGGCTTGATCACGGCCGGTCTCGCCGTGGCGATGCAAAGCGTGTTGGTGTCGATCGTCGGCTACTTCTTCTTGATCGGCAAGTACGGGATCCGTGTCGGGGACCGCGTACAAATCGGCGAGGTCACGGGCGAGGTCATCGACTTGGGGTTGGTGCGGATGTACATCATGGAGCTGGGCGGTCACGGCCTGCTCGGCCCCACGGGCAGGGTCGTGGCCTTCGCGAATTCGGTCGTGTTTCAGGTGTCGAGCGGCTTATTCAAGCAGATTCCGGGCGTCAACTTCTCGTGGCACGATCTGACCCTGAATCTTCCGGCCGGCGCCGACTATGCGGCCCTCAAAACCCGTCTCCTGGCCGCGCTAACGCACGCGCTCAGCGACTATCGTGCCGAGATTGACCGGGAGACCAAGACGCTGCAGGAGACTACCTCGGCCAATTTCAGCGTCGAGGCCAAACCCCAGGTGCAACTGCAATTCACGGCCGCCGGCGTCCAGGCACTGGTCCGCTATCCAGTGCAATTGCAGCGCGCGGCAGAGATCGACGAGCGTGTCTCGCGCGAGTTGTACGATGCCCTGGCGTCCAGCGCGCGCCCCCCCGCCATGGCGGCGTCGCGATGAACCCGTTCACGCGCGAGACGTGTCCGGCCGAGGACTTCGAGCGACGCTATCGTCGCGAGGCCGACCCGTGGAATTTCGCCGTCTCACCCTACGAACGCGGGCGCTACCTCGCGACCCTCGCCGCCTTGCTCCGGCCCAGCTACCGGCATGCGTTCGAACCGGGGTGTTCGGTCGGCGAACTGACATTGCAGCTGGCCGCACGCTGCGATCGGGTCTTCGCCACCGACATCGCCCCGACCGCCGTAGCCCGCGCCCGGGCGCGCTGTGCGCACCTCGACCATGTCGAGATCCAATGCGCCGATATCACGACCGACTTGCCGCAGGGCACCTTCGACTTGATCGTGTTCAGTGAGCTAGGCTATTACTTCGAGACCCGCGAGCTCGCTCGCATCGCCGTCGCGCTCACGGAGAGTCTGGCGGCCGGGGGCGAATTGATCGCGGTCCATTGGCTCGGGGCAAGCCCGGACCATGCCCTGCACGGCGACACCGTGCATGAATTGTTACGGGCGCGACTGCCACTCACGTGGGTGCGCGGCGAGCGCCATCCCGGTTTTCGCATCGATACCTGGCACCGGCCGTGAGCGGTGCGTCATCCAGTGACTGAGGGCTCGCTCGATTCCCGAGGCCTCAATGCTCGCCGGGTACGGGTTTTTTTGCCTTGGCTTCGTCGGCCTTTTTCTTCGCCTCGTCAGCTCTTTGTTTGGCCTCATCGGCCTTCTGTTTGGCCGCAGCGGCCCGCGCCTCGACAGCGTGCGCTTCGGCCGCGCGTTGGTTCGCCTCGTGGCTCGCGGCGCGCGCTCGTTCGTCAACCTGCCGATTCGCCCCGGGCGCCGCCGCTGCCGGCGCCTCGGGTCGTGCCGCAGGCTCACGCGCGGCGGGCGGTTCCGCGCGCGCAGCAGGCTGCTCCGTGCGCACGGCAGGCTGGGCAGCGCGCGCGGCAGGCTGCTCCGTGCGCGCGGCAGGCTCGGCAGTGCGCGCGGCGTGATCCGGGACCGGCCGCACCGTCGTCGGTGCGGGCAACTGCACATTGCGCCCAACGACGAAGCTCGGCAGCGACTGTGGCGCATTCGGCCGGGGCGCGGGAGCGCGCACGACCGGTGGCAGCGCAGCGGCTAGGTGCGCGACCGCAGGTACTGCGACGTTTACCGCTTGATGATTGACCGTAGCCGTGGCCGGCGCGTAGATCGTGACATTGTTGATCGTGGTGTTGTTGTTGATCGTCGTCGTATTGTTCGTGGTCTCATTGATCGTGCCGGTGATGCGCATGCCGACGTTCACGACCGGCGGGGCGCCGGTGACGACGGCAGGCGGCGTGCCGAGCGGTGCGGGAACGATCAAGCCGAAACGCGAACCCGGAGGGGGCGGGACGAAGACTCCCTCGGGACCTTCGGGAGGCGGTCCTGCTGGAAATCCCGGCCCTGGCCGCTGCAGTACCAGATTCAGGCCGGCCGGGGGCGGAACCATGCGCACGTCGGCGGCACCCCAAAAGCCATCGATGAACACGACCCGATCCGCGCGATGTTCATAATAAGGCTGGACCCAGTGATAATGCGGCCGCGGCGGCTTCAGCCAGCGACCGCTCACCCATACCCAGGTGCCTTGCCATGCCCAATAACCGCCCGTCCAATAGACATCCGGCGCCGGCTGAGGCGGTGGCGGTTCGTCGAGCATCGGCGGTGGGGCAGACGCCACTTCGACCGGAGCAGGCTCCTGCTCCGGCGCTTGCTCATAGACACTGACGACCTGCTGCGGCCCCGGTGCGTAATCGGCTGCGCCTTCGGCGACGCTATCGGGCGCAGGCGCCGACGAGGGCGCGGGTGTCGTCGTGTCGGTCGTCGCGGACGGTGGTGACGACTCGGTCGACGATGCCGGCGCCTGCGGCGGTGGTGGCGGTAGTGGCGGCGGTGGCGAAGGGGAGTTGCAGGCAGCCAGCAGCAGGCCGCCGGTCATGAGCGTACCGGCGAGCAGACAGCGATCGAGTTTCATCTCGGCGGAACCTCCAAGAAGTGAAATTCTGTCTTCGCCCCGATTCGCGTCCATTCGCACCGCAATGCATAGCCATCGGCGGCATAGATTTCAGACCAGCCCCGTGTGCCGTCTTGATCCTGCTCTTCGCGCTCCGCCGCAGCTCCCGCGCCGCCATGGCGCGCAAGGAATTGCTCGACGCGAAAATCGCCGTCGGAAGAATGGACTTCAGGAATAGGCTGACGCATCGACTCCCCCGGCAATCGGCATTTGGTGATGTGCCAGAACATACGGCGTTCGCGCGTATCGATCCGTCGGTTGGCGCCGGCGGCGTGTGTGGGACAGCGAGCTGCACGCGACGCGGCCCGCTGCACGCTCTGTCGGCGGACGCTGACAAGACGATGAGTGATCCAGCCGATGAAAGGCGTGCGACGAACGGCCTAGGCTCACGCTCACTGCATCGAGCCGAGCGTACGCGGAATTCACGGGCGGCACTCACCTTACCCTTCGGGGATATAGCCAAGAGGCTCGTTTCGAACTGTCGGACGCTCGCTCGATGCAGGTTCCGCCGACTGTCAGATGTACTTCGCGCTGTCTGCGCCGGTGACCTCGTACTCCGCGCCCGTGACCGTCATGTTGCACTCGCGGGTGCAAGGGCGCCATCAAGGTCGGCCGGTTCCTCGGCCTGGTAGAGCCGCTCACGGTCCCGTGCGACGCGTTCGTACGTGCCGATCAGACAACCTGCGGCAACTGCGCGGTCGAGCACGGCCTCGATGAACTCTTCGCGTCCTGGGACCTTGGAGAAATGCGCGCCCGCGCGCAGCGCGAAGAATTCAAATGCATAGCGGTGCTTACCGTGGCCCGGGGGCGGATCGGGCGGCAACCACGCTTGTTGAAAAAACGAATTGCGGCCGGCCTCAAAGCCCAGACCCTTGTGATCGGGGCTGTTCAATGCACCTTCAGCCAGGAAGCCAAAATCGCCGCCGAGATTCACCACGATCGCATGCACCAACGGATGCGGTGTCGGCGCGTCGGCATCTTCGACGATGAAGGCGACGGAGCTGGCATCGGCCGGCGCGCCCCGCCATTGGATCGGCGGGGAGATGCCCGCACCATCGGCGGTGTAGAGGCTCGGTATCGGGCCGTCATTTTCGATGACGCCGCTGGTCACCTCGATCCAGGGCACGTCACGCACGGCGTGCAGGCGGCTCGCCACGATGTTCTCGAGACCCGCGCGCTGATTGGCAAGCGCCCGGCCCAAGCTTTCCGGAAGTTTCTCCAGCATCACAGTCCTCGCGATTGAGTCGCCAGCGAATCGACCGACAGATTAAGGATCTTCAGTGTGCAATCGCCAATCTCGCACGCCGCGAGCGCACGTCGGCTCTCTCCTACTCGCCGCTTCCCACAACGGCTCGCGCCCGCTGCCGACAGCACCGAGGCAAGAAAACCGAGACCTTTGTCAGACCCTTCCCCCTGGAGACGGAACAGCACATGCAGCAACCCGCCCCGGCCCACGAGCCGTCCACCGAGCAATCGGCGACTGCGCGGGCGAAGCCTCGCGACCCGCAGCACGAAGACAGCGACAAACAGTCGGGCACGCTGGACGCGCTGGAACGCGATCAGGCGGTCGAACATTCCTCGATTCGCGCACTGGTCATCCACGAGGTCTTGCGTGAAGAGGGAGAAGCGGAACTCGAGCGGCATGCGGGCTCGCTTGCCTGGTCCGGGCTCGCGGCCGGCTTGACCATGGGATTCTCGTTTCTGGGCATGGCCCTGCTGGAAAGCGGTCTGCCGGCCGCGCCCTGGGCACGGCTCATCGACAGCATCGGCTATACGGTCGGATTCCTTATCACGATACTCGGCAAACAAGCGCTGTTCACCGAAAGCACACTGACCGCCGTGCTGCCCGTGCTGGTGCGTCGCGATCGAGCGACGTTCAACAAGACGCTGCGCTTCTGGGCCATCGTGCTCAGCTGCAATCTGCTCGGCACCTACATCGTTGCGGGTTTTCTCAGTCTGCACGGCATATTCCCCGCCGAGATCGACAACACCTTGCTCCATATTGCGCATGCTGCGGTCAGCGGTCCATTTTGGCCCACGTTGCTCAAGGCGATCCTCGCGGGCTGGCTCATTGCGGTCATGGTGTGGTTGCTGCCGAGCGCGGGCACCTCAAAAATCCTCGTGATCATGTTCCTGACTTACATCGTCGGCATCGGTCGCTTCTCGCATATCGTCGCGGGCTCGGTCGACAGCGCGTTCGCCGTCTTTGCAGGCATCGCATCGATCCGGGATTACTGCCTGGGCTTCCTTGTGCCGACGCTGATCGGTAACACGATTGGCGGCGTCGCAATGGTCGCGCTGCTCAATCACGCACCCTTGGCCTCAGAACTCGAGGCCTCCGAATCGCACGAGACGTTCAAGTGAGAGAGACCTCCCGCGCAGCGGGAGGTCTCGCGAGGATCATCGCTGCGCGATGACGATATGGTTATGCACGGCGGTAACGCCGTCGGTGTCCTTGGCGATCATGGCCGCGAGATCACTGGCGTCCTGGGTCGGCGCTTTGCCGCTGAGCCAGACGACGCCCTGCTCGTCGGTATCCACCTTGATGTCCGTCAAGGTCGACATGTGTTTTGCAGCGAGCTTGGTCTTTACTTTGGTCGTGATCACTGAATCCTTGACGTAGTTGCCCGCTTGGGCCGTGTCGGAGCTGTTGTTGGGTTCGTCGGCGAACGCAACGACCGTCGACAAAGCGCTGGCCGCCACGATTGTGCTCAACAATAGAGTTTTCATCTCGATCTCCTTATAAGAATTGAGCTTCCATCATAGGAGCAAATTTCTCGCGACGCATTCCTGGAGCTCCCGGCTTCATCACCGACGCCGACGCGACAGCGCGTCAGAAGCGACCTACAGACGCAAACGGATCAGATCGAGAGAAATGGCCAGGTGTCGAGCTCGAACTGGGAAGGCGTAGTCTGGATCACGCGCTTGGCGGAGCCGCTGGTCCCGGCGCCGCGTTCCGGTACCGCTCGGGGTGCTAGCCCGTTCGAGACCCGCTGCAGTGCTGCCAGCGACGGCTGGTGCCTGCCGAGCATCTCGTTGATGCTGACTGAAGAAGTAATCGCGCGAATGTCGGCGCATTCGCGCGCCAGAGCTTGGAGCTGCGCGGTCAGCCAGCGGGCGCGGGCGACCGTCGACCAGTGCACCGCACGCACCCCTAAACCGGCGCAGATCGTGCGCAACGAAGCGCGCGGCGGAGGGGTCTGATGATATTGCTGATTTGGATGGCCGCAGAGCCAGCCACTGACAACACGGCTGATGCGCCATGCGACGAGCGCACTCGCGCCGTACACAGGAGACTCAGCGCTCCCTGCCCAACGCCGACAGACTTCCCTCAGTAGCAAGGCGCGGCGGCGCAGTATTTGCAATTGGCCGATCGGTTCGAACATGCTCCACTCCGACGCTCGCAGATCCTGATCCTAGGGAGCGGCGGCGCGGGCCGCTATCCTAGAAGGGCCCCGCGATCCTGTAGGAAATCTCCTAACCAGGTGTGAGGCCGAGTGCCGCGTTCGAGCATGGTCAAATCCCCCCGCGAGAATTCAATCGCTGCTTCCCCGTCGTCCGATTGCGAACCCGGCGAGGAAGCCAATGGCGCTCGCCGCTGCGATCACCTGCCAGGGCGACTCGCGCACGAAGCCATCGGTGGTGGTTGCAATTTGCCGAGCCTGCCGGCCGACGTGCGCGGCGCTGTCCTTGACAGCACTGCGAGCCGCGCCCAGCGCAACGCGCGCTTTGGCCCTGATTTTTTGAATCTCGGGACTTTGGACTTGGGCGATTTTCTGGATCAGATCATCGACACCGTCGAATAATTCTTTGAATTGTGCGGCATTGCCGTTCGATCCCGCTGGCGCGGGTTCCGTGTTTTCCATCGTAGTCTCCTGCTGAGAAAACAAGCTTGCAGTTTCGCGCTGCAGTCCGGTCAGCGCCGTCGGTAGGAGTGCGCGCTTGTCGTCGGCTGTGCAGACACCGAAGCGTAGGAATTCCCTGACGCGGCGCGGCCAAGCGACGCGTCGCTGGCATCGTCCTACGCTGAGCATCAGGGCTCGCTGCCTGGCGCCGCTGGCGCTCAGTGGGGTCTGATCGTTGCCCATGACCGCTCCCACCTCCGCCCAAACTCATTTCAATGTCGCGCGCGCCGGTACACCGGATGCGGCCTGGCGTGCCGCGGCCTGCAGCTGCCCGGAATGGTCGCCGATGCCGCCCGCGCTCCTCGTGGTCGCACCGCATCCCGACGACGAAACGCTCGGCGCGGGCGGCCTCATGTACGCGATGAGTCGTAGCGGCTGTTCGGTCACGGTGCTCAGCGTCACCGATGGGGAAGCGGCGTATCCCGATTGGTCCGATTTGAACGCGGTTCGCGCGCAGGAACTCGACGACGCCCTGCTGGTGCTCGGCGCTGGCGCGATCCGCACGCAGCGCCTACACATTCCGGACGGCCGGATCGTCCACGCCCAATTGCGCCTGCGCGAGGCAATCGAAGCGCTCGCCCGGCCGCCCTGCCTGCTGGTCGCGCCGTATGAGCGCGACGGCCATCCGGATCATGAAGCCGTCGGCCGGGTCTGTCTCGAGATCGCGGCGCGGCTCGGCCTCGCGCTGGTTCGGTACCCCGTTTGGGCCTGGCACCATGCCGGTGTCGACCTCTTGTCGGACCATCGCTGGGTACGCTATCCACTGACGCGAGCGGGATCCGCAGCGAAGTCGCGGGCGCTGCAATGCTTCCGCTCCCAACTCGAGCCGGAGGGCCGCATTCCGATCGTGCCCGCCCACGTGCTTCCCTACTTTCAGCGAGCCTATGAGATGTTCGCACTATGACGGCAGCACCGCTGCATCGCTGGTCGGTGGCCGTCGTCATCCCGGCACACGAGGAGCAGGCTACGATCGTGCGCTGCCTGCGCGCCGCATTGGCCGCATGCGATCACGTTGCGGCCCGGGCGCAGACGTGGATCGTCGTCGTCGCTGATGCCTGCACGGACGACACGGCGCGACTCGCCCGCCGTACGCTCGGTGACCATGGCGAGGTGCTGGAGTGCGCACATCGCTCGAGCGGCACAGCACGCCAAGCGGGTGCATCGGCAGCGCTTGCCCATTTCCATCGGCTGGCCCCGCGCGCCGATCCGAGCCGCATCTGGATCGCGAATACCGATGCCGATACGATCGTCCCGGCGGAATGGTTGGGCGTGCATCTGCAGTTCGCCGATCAGGGCGTCGGCGCACTCGCGGGCATCGTCGCCATAGACCCGACCGACGCGGGAGCAGAAGTGATCCGCCACTTTCAAGCCACCTATCAGGTCGAGCCGGACGGCACGCACGGCCACGTCCATGGCGCCAACGTCGGTGTGCGCGCGGACGCCTATCTCGCCGTCGGCGGTTGGAGCTACCTCGCTTTGGCCGAAGACCATTGTCTCTGGAACCGGTTGCGGCGCCACGGCTGCCACGTGCGCTCCTCGACGCGCAGCGTGGTCCGCACGAGCGGGCGATTGCAGGGACGTGCCAAGGGCGGCTTTGCCGATACCTTGCGCGCGCAACTCCGGCCGCTCGATGCCCGCGCTTGAAGAACGCGCACGCGGCCATGTGGCGGCGGGCGAATGGCGCCTGCCCGCGCCGGGCCGTGGTCACACCATAGACCGGCATCGCGCGCTTGCCGCCTTTGGTCGGGAGGACCTGTCGCTCGCACGCATCGCGGAGGGACACGCCGACGCGCTCGCCATACTCGACGAGGCTGGCCATGCACCGCGCCCGAACGCGCTGTACGCGGTATGGGCCGCCGACGGCCCAGACAGCCAGGTCCACGCCGAAGCTCGCAACGGCGGCTGGTGCATTCACGGCCTGAAGCAATTTTGCAGCGGTGCCTCGTTCGTGACCGCCGCCTTGCTCACCGCACACAGCGATCAGGGGCTGCTGTTGTTCGATGTAGCCCTGGACGGGGGGGGTATTCGCATCGAAGCCTCGCGCTGGAGGAATGCGGCACTCGCCGATACGGACACCTTTCCGGTTTCCTGGGCCGCGGTCGAAGTCCCGGGCGGTTGCCTCGTCGGTCCGCCCGATTGGTATCTGACTCGACCCGGCTTTTGGCACGGGGCGATCGGCCCGGCGGCTTGCTGGGCGGGGGGCGCGCTCTCGTTGATCGAGGCCGCCTGTCGTTTCGACCGCGCCGATCCGCATTCGCGCGCTCACCAGGGTGCCCTTGCGGCGTCCGCATGGGCCTTGGCGGCCATCTTGGATCAGGCAGGCCGCGAGATCGATGCCGATCCCGCCGATCGCGAGACACAGGCGCGGGTGCGCGCGCTCAAAGTGCGCCACTTGATCGAGCGCCAGTGCACGGAAGTGCTCGATCGCTTCGGCCGGGCGACGGGACCGCATCTCTTGGTCGGCGATCCGCAGATCGCCCGGCAGTTCGCGGCACTCGGCATCTACTTGCGCCAATGTCATGGTGAGCGTGATCTCGCGGCAGTAGGACCGTCCCTACAGGCGGCACAGCGCCGGCTATAGCGCCGGCATGTCCCCCGTGAAGTAGGTGAGCACATCGGCGCGCAAGCTGCCATCACCCTGCGGTACACCGTACACCTCGACCGGTTCGCCGGCCGTCAGGGCCGTCGTCAGTGTGGCGAGCCCGGCCGACGTGCTGATATCCACGGGGCTCACGGTCACGATGTCGTTGGTGCGATCCACTTGATAGACCAAGGTCGCGGAGCCCGGGGTGCTGCTCACGTCGACGGTAGCCGCCACACCGCCGGTCGGTACGGTCATCGTGAATGAGTTGTTTGCCAAGCCGGTGGCCACCGTACCCAACGGCAGCAGAGACGGCGTGACGATGCTCGCCGCGGCCGACCAGCCCGTCGCGTTGGCGGGATCTCCCCAGACGGCGAAGCTCTCGCCGAAGGTGGGCACGGCCCCATAGGCGCCGCCGAAGTTGACGCTGCCGTCCGTCGTCGCGACGAAATCGCCGACCGCACCGCTGCCGCTGGTGAGCAGCGTCGGATACGCAAAATTCCACCATTTGTAGCCGAGGATGGCATTACCCGAGTCGTCCGTCCCGTTCGGGGTGGTACTCGCGATGTAGTCGAGCGTCACCGAGTAATCGTCCGACACCGTGTGGAAGTCGTGGGTGTACGTGAATCCCGTCGTGCTCGGCGCCGAAATCGACCCGTCATATTTTGCGGTTTCGATATCGAAGCTCTGCGCGACCAGCGGCGTCGCGAGCGGATCCACGACACTGGCGTGAACTTTGAAGCCGCGTACCAAGTCGTGCGCGGTCAGGAACCCCGTGCCCGTGCCGATCGGCGTCGAGTCGGCGGTGGGATTTTGCGGTTGCCGAAAAAAGAACTGGGTGTTGGCATTCACGATCAAGGGCACGGGCCGGCCGGATTCGTTCGACACGGTGACCACATCGGTCGCGCCATTGACGTGCAGTACGTGACCCTCCGGGCTGATCCAGACGCTGTTGAACGTGCTGCTCGCCCAGATGCGCGTGGCCACGAGGCTGCCATCCTGCTGGTAGCGTGCAGCGATTCGCACGTATTTTCCGACCAACGAGGTCTCGGCCGAGAAGTTATCGATCACGGTCTTGGTCTTGGCATCGAGGTCGTAGAACAGCGTACCGTTGCTCGCGTCCGCGAGAATCTGCAGCGATTGCGAGGATGCAACGGCCGTTTCCGGGCTCACGACGGGCTCGGTCGGAAATTCCTTCGTGATGCTGATGGCGGTGATGTCACTCGAGACCGAGGTGACCCTCCCGTAAGTGTGCCGCAGCACCAGTCGCGTCAGGTCATGCACCGGGTGGTGACGCACGGGCCCATCGAAGTTGACGGCCCAGAGCGTGGTCCCGGGTCCGGGCGGCACGTGTCCGACCAGGAACGCGGGATGGCCGAGGTCGAATTCCAAATCCAAGGCGTTGCTTTGAGTGGCACTGACCACGAGCGGCGAGACGAAGTTCACCGAGACGGGCACCGTGATGTCGGTGCCGCTGCCCTGGGTGTGTTGCACTTGGATCTGTCCGCTCGCAATCGTGCTGCCCGCGGGTGCTGCGAAGCCCGCGGAAGGATCCGCGGCAACGGTGAGCAAAATGTCGCCGGCATTACCGCTGACCGTGAGCACCGCCGCGGTGTAGGTACCGACCGGTACGGTCACGTTGCCGAGAATTTCTGCGATCTGATCGAGCTGCACCAGATTGACCATCGGTGCGGGCGTCGGCGCGGTGTACACGACCACATTGCCGCCGCCACCCTGGGGCACCAGGGCAATCGAAAGCACTTTGACTCCGATGGTCGCCCAGTCTTCGGTGGACGCATCGCTGATCATGACGGGCAGCGCCGCCGTTTGCGGCGGAGTCGTGGTACTCGTGCCGCTGGTCGGGCCCGCGGCGCTGGCGCCGCCACCGGAGCCACCACAGCCGGCAGCGAGCGCGGCAGCGATGCTCAAGGGCAGCAGTCGAGCGGTACAATGCTTCATTTGAACAAACTCCTGTATTTGACCGAATGCATTTGTCGGCTGTGTGATGCGCGGCGTGCGCATTCACTTCCCGCGAGCAACGGTCCTACGAGGAATGCGTTGACACGCGCGAGCGTCGCGAAATGGCGACGAGCACGCGGCCAGTGCGGTTCTGGATCTCAGCCTGTTATGTTCGACCGACGGTTAGATCGAGCTGAAACGCCCGATGGTCGGTGCGCCCGCGCGCGCGGTCGCGGTCTCGACGGCTTGGCTCACGGTCTGAAAGATGGGGCTGCTCTTGCCGATCGCAGGGAATAGCAATTCCGCGGTTCGGTAGGCCTCTTCGAGATGCGGATAGCCGCAGAGGCGCAGGGGATGAACCAAAAAATCTCGGGCGGCGAAGTATTTCCCGTCACGGCGCTCGTTCTACGATACCGTCGCGGCCTTGACGATCGTCGACAAGGCGCGCGCATTCGCGAACGGCAGCGGCAGGTATTGCGCGCGCATGACGGCGGCGAGTTCGCGCGCGAGATCGCTGGGTCGCGGCGAGGTGTCGACGAACAGCGTGGCAACGCCCGCGGCCGACAAGATCCGCGCCGCTTGCAGGGCATTGGCTTGTCCCCGCTCGCGGCCGGGCGCGCCATCCCGCGCAACATTGGCGCGGCCATCCGTCAGGAAGATGATCGTCGGTGTTTCGCCCCGCCGCAGCGACAGGCTCGCGAGTGCGCCGGCCGCATCGATTGCGGCGGCGAGCGGCGTGCCGCCGCCGCCGGGCAAACCGGCGAGACTGCGTTTGGCGCGAACTAGGGAGCGCGTGGGCGGCAACAGCAGGTCCGCACCCTTGCCGCGAAAAGCGATCACCGCAACCTGGTCGCGCCGTACGTAGCAATCGGCAAGGAGGAGTTCGACCGCCCCCTTCGCTTCGGCGAGACGGTTCAATGCGGACGACCCGGAGGCGTCCACGGCGAAGATCGTCAAGGTCTGGGCGCGTTGTTGATAACGCGTGACGCGAAAATCGTCGGGGCTCACGCGCACGCGCTGATCGGCGCCGCCGCGGCCCCGCAAGCGCTGCCAGGGCGCCGCCGCGCGCAAGGTCTCGATCAGATTCAGACGCGCCGAGCCTTGCGGCGGCCCGGCAGAGACGCCGCTCGGGCGCCCGCGCGCGCCGGACTTGCGCAAGGCACCGGTGCGCCCGGCACTGCTGGCCCGCGCCGTGGCGCGCTGCGCAGCGTCGCTGCGGATGCGTGCGAGCAGACCTGCGGGGATCGCGGCCTGCGCTGCTGCGAGGATCACGTCGGCGAGCATCTGCGCATCGACTTGCGGCGGCTGGTCCTCGTCGTCCAGTTCAACCTGATCCTGCGGATCGGCGGGCGGCTCGTTCGCGCTCAGTGGCGGCGGCGGTTCGGGCGGCGCCGCTTCGCTCGGCGGCGGTTCCGTCGGCGGCTCCGCGGGCGGTTCGGGCGGTTGCGCCGGCTCGGGTGGCGCGTCGGCCGGCGGGCGCGGCGCGATCGTCGCACGCGGCGCGAGCACCAGGCGTGCGGCGAGGACCGCATCGTCCTCGCCCACTTCGAGACGCCCGTCGAGCGCGGCGGCCACGCGCGCGACGCGCGCGGTCAGCAGCGTGACGCGCGGCGATCCCGCGCCGAGCGCAATCGCCGTGGCGCAAAGCGCGCGCAAGATCGCCTCAGGGATTTGCACGTCCGGCAGACGCTGACGCGCAGCATCGAGATCCGCGGTCTCGTGCTCGGGCGTGAGCAGCGCATGCATGCTGAAGATGCCGAGATCGAGCAGGAAGGCGAGCCGGTCGAGCAGCGCGATCGGCGCATGCTCCTCGGCCTCACCCTCGTCGAGCAGCACGAGTCCCACGCTCGCAGGGTTGCGGATCGTGACACCTTCACGCGCCGTGACCACTTCGCCGGCATCGAGCACCGCATTGAGGCGTGCAGCGGTTTGTGCAGTGAGCCGCTCGGCCATCGTGACGATGACCACGCCGCCATGGGCTTCGGCGAGCACACCGCGTGCGGCGATCGGACGATTGGCTTTGAGCGTCGCCACCAGATCGAGTCCGCCGAGCAGTCGCCCGTCGGGTATGCTCGCGGGTACTTTGCGCAACGGCGTCCCCTCGGACAGCGAAGCGCGCAAGGCCTGCAACCACTGATCCCGCGCCGGATGCACGGGCGAACGCAAGCACACGCCGCCGAGTCCGCCAGGGTCGATCGCGAACAGCGATACGATCAGCGCCGCATCGCTTTCGGCGCTCATGCGCCCTGCACCTCGGCCGCTCCCAGCACCTCGGCAATGGCCCGCTCGACGCGCACGGTCGACCCCGATTCATCGAGCGGGTCGCGGCGCAGGCGATGACGCAAGGCCGGCGGCGCGACGCGCCGCAGATGCGCCACCGAAACCGCGGCGGCTTGTTCGTAGCTCGCGAGCGCGCGTGCCGCGCGGATCAGGGTCAGCTCCGCGCGCAAGCCGTCGGTGCCGAGCTGCATGCACAATTTCGCGGCCTGTTCGAGCACCGCGTCCGGCAGCTCGATCTCGGCTAGCCGCTTGCGACCGGCGACGATTTTCCGGCGCAGGGCATCATCCTGCTTCTTCCATTTGGCAACGAACGCCGACTTGTCGCGCTCGAACTCGTCGCGGCGCTTGATCACGTCGACGCGCGCCTGCAACTCCGTCGGTGTTTTTACTTCGACCGACAGGCCGAAGCGGTCCAGCAACTGCGGACGCAGCTCGCCTTCTTCCGGGTTGCCGCTGCCGATCAGCACGAAGCGCGCGGGATGACGCACGCTCAAGCCTTCACGCTCGACGACGTTCTCGCCGGACGCAGCGACGTCGATGAGCAGATCGACCAGATGGTCCTCGAGCAGGTTGACCTCGTCGATATAGAGGAAACCCCGGTTGGCGCGCGCCAGCAAGCCCGGCTCGAAGGCCTTGACGCCTTGCGAGAGTGCGCGCTCGAGATCGAGCGCGCCGACGACGCGGTCCTCGGTCACGCCGAGCGGCATGTCGACCACGGGCACGGGGACCAGGCGGTCCTTGAGCGTTTCGCTCTTGGCCCGCGTCTGGCACTCCTCGCACAGTGCTTCCCGCGCCGCCGGATCGCAGCCATACCGGCAGCCGACCACGGCGTGCATCGGGGGCAGCAGCGCCGCGAGCGCGCGCACGGCCGTCGATTTGCCGGTGCCGCGATCGCCGAAGACCAGCACGCCGCCGATCGTCGGGTCGACCGCCGAGCAGATCATCGCGAGTTTCATTTCATCTTGGGCGACGATCGCTGAGAACGGGAACACCGGGCGGGCAAGCATGGTCATTCGACGGCCTTGTTATTGATCTTGGGAAGTACGCGCGCGGCGCATTTTAGCTTAAGAGCCGCAGCGGGGTTCGCGCGGACAAGCGCCACTGCGTGGACAAATCACCGATGCCGGAGCATCGAGCGCAACCGCTATCCAGGCGATATTGAGCACCTGTGAGACGGCGCGTATGGATTGGGCGGCGCCGGCCGGGATCGTCGCATTGCCGCCGCCGCGCCGGCAGGCCTCGGCGACGTCCGTGACGATCGCCTCACCGTCGTAGCCTTGCGCCTCGAGGGCGGGCAGCAGGTCGATGCCCACCGAGAGCACGTGAGCCGCATCGAGCGCATCCCGCGTGAGCAGCGAATGGCAGCAATACAGCCGCGCCCGCTTACCGTCCTGCATGATGGATATCTGGGATTTCGGCTGCTGCGCCTGCGGTGCCGGCGATTCTTGCAGCAGGCGGAACACTGCCCAGCGCGGACAGGGATCGGACACCAGGCTCATGTTGCCCCAAGGCAGAGGAATGCCATTGGCGCGATAGACGGCGCGCAGGAAACCCGGTGGATAGGCATCGAAAAAATGCCAATGCCGATACGGAGAAACCGCCGTCATGCGTCGCATGATCAGCGCCGGCGTGACTCCCAGTTTGGCGCCCGCGGAGACGCTGTGCGCTTCGCGGATCAGAAAGCGCCGGAACGGCAGTCGCGGACAGAGCAGTGCACCGGCAAAGAAACTGCATTCGAAATCGCGCCAGGCATAGAGCACGTCCTGGGCGCCCATACCGCCCGCCGAGGGTGCGGGCTCAGCCTCGCGCGATTGCGTCGCGCTGTGCGGCGAGACGAGTCCATCGCCGTTGTGCAGGATCTTGTGGCCGATGAAAAAGGCGAGATCGTACTTGAGCCGCTCCTCCATGCCGAGCAGCCGCTTGTTGAGCCAGACCGT
>Ga0116228_10000418_pt1 | contig 32022 bp, 28 predicted proteins | sample S1TSphfallax_2_FD_89694 | JGI IMG/M metagenome (GOLD analysis project Ga0116228, IMG submission 89694) | Host-associated microbial communities from peat moss isolated from Minnesota, USA - S1T2_Fc - Sphagnum fallax MG | ecosystem: Host-associated > Plants > Peat moss > Unclassified | place... | reverse complement strand
GCCCATAACCTTCGACCTTCATTTCAATACTACCTACCAGTTTACACAAGGTACCAACATCAACTCTCAGATGAAAAGAAGGCAGCTTGATTCTCCTTTGAGTTTATTATTATGTCTGATAACCAACAAGAGGCAATAACCAGCAAGAGAGCCTCTTGATGGTTATCAAAAATAGTCTCTACACGGCCCTATAATCAACAAACTCTTGTGAGTCACCTAGTCCATATTCAATTTGAGGGCTAAAATAGCCTTAAAGATGATCACCACTAAGGCTACATCATAAAATTGAAGGAAAAAAAAACACATTGGATTTCAACTTCATAATTAATTTCAGGCTGCATTGTTTAATGGATGATCATCACTAAACTACATCACAAAATTAAAAAGAAAACATTGGGTTCCAGCTTCATAAGCAGCTTTAACTTCTAATATATAACATCACACCTGATGTTTGAGTGGTCAATTATTATCTTCTCTAACACTCAATTATCATCCCTTGAAATGTCACATGGTGAACTTATCATCACCCCTTCCTACAATCATCAACCCAAGCATTCTCGCTTGAGGTTGATGTTACATAATAACATTGTCTATCAAGTGCCAATGCCATCCATTACATTTAGACGTCATATAATGGTAACTCAAGGGTAGGACATCAAAAAGAGTTGTGAACATTGGGATTGGGAGAGAGGATTAAAAAATGGTTGAGAAACAGTGGCATTATGTTACCACAAAGTTTTAGGTTGGTTTTTGGAGTGGTTTAAATTATCACTTATCATCAAACTTTTCAATGAAACTTATATTTGAAGAAGATTGGATGTTAACTAAACATTGGATTAACACTATAAAACATCATTCAAAGGGTTTATGGTGTTAGGTAGGCTAATGTTCAAATAACATAATAAAGAAAAAAATACCTATGTCAAAACTAACAATAATTTAAAATGTTAGTTAATAATTTTGATGTACATTCACACTTACAATAATGTTAAGTTAAATTAGGGTATCAAAAGGTAAAATAATTTAATTTTTCCACAATGAATGTTAGTGATTAGTGATCACAATCAATATTGATTATTACAATTGAAATTATTATAATTAATGTTAAATGTAATAAATATAAAGTTAGACCTCACAATCAATATTGAGTTATATAAGATTATGTTATATTACATTGAATTAAAATTTCAAAACCTTAGTTTTCAACTAAATTTGGATGTTAACTATCACAAATGCTAACACCATGTTAACATCAAAAATGTAACTACATCATTGGTAATGCTACCTAACATTACATATTTGAATTAAAAAATTCAACTTTGACTTGCCATTGATTTAACACTAAGTGTGAGTGATGTTTAATTTGTCATCAATATATTGTTAACAAAAATGTCACATCTAACTTAGTGTTTAATAATATCACATATAAAAAGTACAAAGCTTTAAGATAAAAACATTCAACACCATTTGTAGGCCTACCATTGAACACCCCATTAATGCAAGGCCAAGCCAACCATTAAGCACTTAATATCCAAACACCATGCATCCAAATGTTCATATTCATTTGATATTTTGAGCAAGGGTGACCAAAATGATTTTTTATTTCGGATTTTGGGTGTAAATATGTGTGGTTTTGAAAAAAATTGGTTGCTTATGTGTTCATTTGTTGTTTGGTGGTATGTTTATATATAACCATTTAAACGTTAATAATGTTTGGGAAATGCATGATTAACAACTAGGAATTAAGAACATGATTAACATGAACTACACTTTAAAATCAAAGCAAAAAGGAGCATGAACTAATCACTTTCTAATTTGAAAATAAATGTCTTCCTCTATAAGTGTCATGCAATTAACTCCAATATATAATTGTAATACAAAATAAAATTAAAAATTCAATAAAGGAGGTTTTTGAAAGTCAGAATTTTTTTGGTTTTGTCATGACAATTTGAACTATTGTGTGGGAAGCTTCAAAAAGAAGCATGTGATTGATAGGCCCCTTGTGCTTAAAGTATGGCTTGTATAAGCCATAACCAATCTTCATAAGATGAGGTAACAATGTTATAAAAAATGAATTTTGTTATTTTTGAGCTTTTTAGATGTCACCCTCAAAATATATTTGGTAATGAAATATCTATCCATGTGCAAAATTGTTTGGATTCAAAAGTTTGGTCACAAACTCAAAATAGAAAAGTTATTTAGTGTCTTACTCTATTTAATTTTTTCAACAAGTGTGAAAATAAGTGGGAAGTTGGACATGCTCTAAATGCAATTGTTTTTCATTGGTAGATGTTTTTTCCATCATGTTATGGACTCATTTACAACATCACCTTTATTGCAAGTTTTTAAAAAAATTGTATCAAATTATAATTGAAGATTACCCCAACTTGCAACTACATGGATTTTGTCACAACGATGGCAAGCTCATTAAGGGGGGAGAAGGAGTGGGTGGAATATAAACACATTTATTACATTTTCCAACATGTAATGTATTATGAGTTTTTGAAAAAGTTCATTCATTGTCTGAATTGGAGTTGGAATGAAATTCAACACTTAATTAATCATTTTAAGCGAATGAAATTTTGCACCTTCTAAAATGTGAAACATTTTCCAAAATGGCAGACCTATAATGTGTTCACATGAACAATGCATTATCTTGAAGGAAATTTATGCTTTGTTCATTCTTTTGGTTTTGTTCATGAATGTGGAGGGAAAAACAATGTTTTTCATTTACATCATTGAGTTTTGAATGACAAGTTTCCAACCTTCAATATTAACTTAAAATTATTTATATTAGCTAAATTTTATATAATAATTTAAACTAATTGTTTGTAACATTTATTCTTTTAAGGATCCTTGTTTGAAAATCCTTGCTTAATAACAAATATATGTTTGTATGTACATATGCCACATGGCCAAATATTCTTCCATGTCAAAAAATATTCTAATGATGTGGTAAAAAATATTTTATTAAAATATTTTTCTATGTTCACTTCTTCATGTCCACACTCACATGCTCACAAGTTAAAGTCATTACATTCACATACATATCAAAAAAATTGAACCATATTGTGTTGTATTTACAAACGTGAAATGCCTTGATTTTCTACCAATTATTCATACAATCATGTTAAACTTATGGCAATTTCTTTAAAAAATCTCTTTCACACATCTCATTGTTGATTTTGTAACTATAATTGCCATATTGTCTCTAATAAAAATTAAAATATTTTTGAAATTTTCTAATCACACAAATATATTGATCTTGTTCATGTCAAGTTATAGTTACAAATACATCTACATGTAATGGCACAATAGAATGTCCCATTTTACTAAACCATATTGATTATGGATGATGATTTTTTTGTTCAACTTGATTAATGTTGCATATGATTGGTACTCAATTGAAACACATTAATTAAATTGGCGAGTCAAAAAATACACATGTCATTTATTCCTTTGCCTCTAGTCAAATTGGACATTTTTAGTAGTAAAGATGAACAACCTAGTCAAATTGGACTACTTGAAAAGTCAATATTTGTAATAACGAAAGTTTCAAATTCTAGGAAGCTTAAAAGATCTAACCTTCATGATATTTAATTACTTTTCACTAATCTCAAGTTGGTCAAGGTCTCGGTGCAAGAGACTTGTAGAAGTCCCTTAAACTACCATGTCTAAATTCTATACCCGAATAGGATGTGTTAACTTGGTTTTCAATTTGAGTTGTGTAACAAACCTTCCATGGGATTTGGGAGAGTGGCATTGGTCTCCCATTTTTAATTTGGAAGATGCTCCATTCTTTGGGTATTTAGCCAAGAGAGGCTACCTCACCAAGTACGATGCACTTGGAATGCTTTGAGCAAAATTACTAACTCTTGGCCTCATTTGCTACTAGGAAACATCATTGGATCTCAAGAGGAGGATGGACCTCTTTCCACCTTCAATGTTCACTTAGGTTACTTCTTTTGTGGAAGACAACATCTTGATATTCTTAAGAGTTTCATTAGTTTTTACCTCAGTCTAGGATAAATATCAACTTAGGTTTGAACATACTTATTATTCCAGTAAGATTCTTGGATAGGCTTGGACTTCTTCTATGTTGATGTTCGTTTGGCCTCTTGGCATGCTTTGAACAAACACAAGTTGATCAAAATTGAAAGTAAGCAAATTAAGTTTGAGGAGAACTTCAAATCTATTTGGTGTCATTGGAAGATTTTTGTTAAAAAGGACAACGCCATCAAATGGTGCTTCCTCCTTCCCTTGTATTTTCTTGAGTTGATTAATTTGTCAAGGGATGTGTTGAGGCTGGGGCCAATTTCAGCTTATTCTTGGGGACAATTCCAAAGTTGAATTCTAAGCAATTAAAAAAAAATTGGAATTTAAAATTCCAAAATGATTCTCATGAAGTTTAATAAGTTCCCTTAATTTCACAATGGGTTTCCAAAGTATTTCCCCAACATCCTCCCAAGAGTAAAATTATGAAATATAATGTGTATTCATTTTAATTAGTTAAAAGGGGATGCACACGAAGCTTTTTTTCTTTTGCAATGAGCTTCTTTGATTGGCGCATCATTAAAAACAACTTAAATTTTTGCCATTCCTAAAATTAAAATGGGCACTTTGCACTTTCAAAACAAGAATATACCAGTTTTCTCCTTCTGTTATTTTATAAATTTCAAGAATAAGCTATGCATAAAAGTGTGGTAAACAACATTTGACTTTTTGGGCATTCTTTTATCACCTCACTATCTTTAATAGAAACTCTATTACTAAAAATGTTAGGTTACTTTTTGCATAATGATAAGCAACACCACAATTTTATCCAATATGCATTGCCCAAAAGTTGTAATTAGAGAACCTTAAAATTTGTTAGCAAGCACCCCTTTTTATCCCATGTGCATTGACCAAGCATTTAATGGAAGAACTTTCAAAGCTGCCCAAAATGAAATGCAAAGTTCAAGAAATTCAATTACTAATTACATTTTAGACCTTACTTGAGCCTTATCTAGACTTAAGACCTACTAGACCTTGCATAAAAGGTTCACAAAACCCTTGGGTTGGGTCTAGGGCCAAGTCTAACAACCTTGACTTTTCCTCAGTTAGGTTTGGGTCCGGGTCTTAAGGTAAGTTCTTTGGCTCGAACCTGGTTTTATTACAATGGGTCTTCTTGTGCATAGGCCTATTGGACTTGGTTGTTAGAACTGGGGTTGGACCCAGATCAAACCGAAAGCTTAGCACTGGACAACATTAGCAAAGACATTACTAAAAAGTGGCACTCCATGTGATACCCGGCCAACACTGTTAAATACCCCTTAACAAAGGATGCAATATCGCTGCTGAGCACTGACACCTGCTAACTTCGTAGGCGGTGTGTGTTTAACGTCCCCCCCATTACTTGCACTCCGGCATGTCCCGTCACCAGTACGCAGCACTCAAAGAGAGTCGACAATGTCTGGCAACCAGCACTCTGTCGCCGGTTACCTAGTCCATAGCCTGCCATAGGTGCAATTGAACCTCAAATAGTTAGTCACCTGAGATCCAGGGATTTCAAAAGTGCATGTAACTTAGGGTTAGGGTTAGACGCTCCAGATTGTGTTACGGATATGGATTTCATCGGGCCTGGATTTTCTTGCACATCAAGGTAATGCAGCTGCTATGCTGGTTTACAGAGCAGGAGAATTATGTATGTTATTTTACAAGCATGGAATTTCTTTGACTCGGCAAAGGACATTTGAAATCATTGCAGTTGCTGTAGAGCTTAGACCACACTGCTGTTGGGGAGGGGGGGAAGCAAGTTAGGAAAGAAGGAAGGAAGGAAGGGATTGTGAGGAGGAGAGCAGGGATGGTGGTAACGCTGCTTGTTCGTCACTTGCCGGATGGACTACCGCCCCACACTCTCACCCGTCTCTTCACCCACTATGGTGCCTCGGAGACCCGGCCTTGCGCCGGCGGAAGGTGTGTGCGCATTTCATTACGCTGTTTCTACCGTCTTGCCACCCTACTGTTCGTCAGCTCTTGTTTGGTAATTGGGCGGGTTTCGTTTCCTTGAACTCTATGAGCTCGTGAATCTGTTGGCAGCTTCTGATGGCTGTTAAGTAGGATGTAAGCACGAGCAGGGATTGGGTACTTTTTGGAGTTTATCTTCAGATTTGACAAACCATTAGCGTTTCATAGGGCCAAACATTTCTGGTACTTTATCAATGTGGGATGTGCTGCATGATGTTGTGGATTGGTAACAGGTGGATGGTGGCCAGGGTGATAGATCACAGGATCGTGATCTCCAATAAGGTTTTAGATTATCAGATGGTGCCTATGGCTGAATTTTCACTGTTTTTTCTTTTGATTATATGTTGCACAGGTTAAAGAACTGTGCATTTGTGGATTTCAACAATGATGGGTTAGCTGCCCGTGCACAATCACAGCTTCATCGGTATGTCTTCTGTTTCTTTATTGTTACTGATAGGAACTGCTGAAGGAGTTTGTAGGAGGTTAGGTCTTCGATATTTGAGGGAGTAGGAAATTCCGTTCTACAGGTTCTCTATCTTTCTAGGGTTTAAGGTTCAGGGTTTTATGAATACAGATTGCTACAGATATGTTCTTTGGAACCATTCTATGTTGACAGGGTTCCCTCATCCCAAACTGCTTGTGTTATATAGCTCATGCTGATGTGTTGAAATTTGATGCAGGTTACGGTTTCTGGGTAAAACTCTGATAGTAGAAAGAGCAAATCCTGTAACAGAAAAACAAGACCTTCCATCTGATGGCATTAAGAAGGAAAAGGAAGAAGGATTAGCACCCCCTTTACCTCCATATCCGCCTCTTCCACGAGCACCACCATTGCCAAGTGTTGATTCCAGTGCTCCCACACCAACTGTGGTTTCTGCATCAGGGGGAGAGTCAATAGCACCTACTCTTGGTGTTGACTATCCCTTCCCTCCTCATCTTGAGTAGGTGGACTGATCCCCTTTAGCCTAGAATTCTTGTTCATTTGATTTCTGTTTCATGTGCTATGTCATATGTTATTGTCATTTGCCAGGATTTGAATGTGTTCACTGTCCATTGCAGGTATGCATACCCACCACCAGATGGGGATATTCTTACAAATATTGTGAATTGTCTTATTGCTGTTCCCCGGTTCTACACACAGGTGCACCTCAGTCATTACATCTTGTGAAGTTTGTTGGTAGTTACCATTGTACTATTGTAACATCTCAATAATGTTTTTAGTTAAACTGAAGGTATCTGTCTTCATCTTCTTGTCTTTGTCCCAAATCCTGCACATCCGTTCTCTTAGCCATGGCTATGCTCCAGTCTCCTTCATTATGCTATTTCTTTCCCTCTGTGCTCCCATTTTCTTAACTTTTTATAGTTAATCAAAGACCAGGTTGGGGTGTCTATTTCTAAATTTTGCATGGTATCTTGTTGTGTTCTAGCTGCTGCCTTCAAGAGGCAATGTGTAAGCAACAGATTAGATTGGATAACAGTAATCCTACTTATTTGTGTTGGCAAATACCTAGCAACTTTTGCTCTGTAACATTGCACTGTAACATACTGGAACCTGATAAGTTGGCAGATGATGGTGGTGAGCTACTCGTGATCAGGTGCTGCATCTCATGAACAAGATGAACATACCAGCACCATTTCGGCCTGCACTTCCCACACCTCCCCTACCACCTCCAGCCCCACCTCCTGCTCCCCCAAACCGTCAAGAAGGAGACTTGTCTAGTGGTGAATCTGAGCTTGAATCATCCAATGAGGTATTTTCCCCATGGAGTTGACTTATATGCATATATGGGGCCCTATATGTGCAAATCATGCCATTGTGACTGATGAATGACCATTGAATGTCCTTTATGAAGAGGGAGCTTAAGACATGGATGCCATTTGAAGTGGATGAGAATTAGACTGCTTCTTGTTGCTTTATGCTTGCTCCCGAGATTGCATTTTCCTTGCAGCAGTTTTCTGATGGAGTGATTTTTCTAGGAGGATGATGATATGGAAGCCATGAATGAGGAAACCAAAAACTCTGAGGAGGCAGAACCACAGCTGAAAAGAGCAAAGAAGCGAGCAAAGCGAGAAGCTATAGTAGGGCCTGCAGTTGATAAGACTACTTCTCATGAAGCGGCAGGTGTTAAGCCCATCCATATCGCCCCCAAGGCCAACCTCATTAGAAAGAATAAACCTGTCTTACAGGTCTGTCACACTTTGTGCTCTTACTTTTTTCAGTGCAACTTTTTACACCTTTATTTGGGTTGGCTGCACCTCTGTTCAATGGTTCCATTATCACTGTGGTTGGTTTCTTCCTGCTTGTGTGCCTAACAAGTGATTTTGACAAGGGCCCCTTGACTGACCCAAATTATAACTGGTCTACTAGCGGTAGGGCATACTATCCAAATGACTGCGTTGTCTGGTTATTGGGTCCATGTTCTCATAGTTGGTTACCTTGATTGTCAGACACTTAAATTTTGCCCAAAGAATGTCATCTAAGTTTGAGCTGGAATTTCAATCCATGCACAGATAAAGATAAAACCAAAAGGTTCAGCCAGTGGAGGAGGATCAGATAAGCACTCACAGGATGTAGAGACAGTGGCGGATGCATCTATAGAGGAAGTTGACATTACCAACAGAGCTGCCACCCTGGCAGAACTTGAGGCTGGCAAAGTTGCTCCTACAGACATTCTGTCACTTCCCATGTTCAAAGTAAGATTCTTCCTTCCACAGGAACAAAAACCCACAGACACTGACAGCAGCTTCCTGCAATTTAGGCTGGATGAACTTGTATCTATATGGGCGGCCATTGGTCATATCATATGAAGTCCTCTTTGTGCAGAATGCTATGCTGCCTATCCATGAGATATGAAATTATGTTATGCATGTGAATTTTTGGTGCTGTTGTTTGCATTTTCTAGTAAGACTGTTTCAGACTGGAATCCTGCCAATTCTTGTGGTCCTAGGTGATAAACTTTTCCCTCACAAAATGATGCTAAGTCAGTGTTTTCTGATTGGTGGGGCCATGTTCTGTGTAGAATTACACACCAGGCAATGCAACCCAAGTGCTGTACATCAAGAATTTGGCAAAGGAAGTGACCCTTGAGGATCTACACTTTGTATATGGTCAGTTGCCAAGTTCTTACCCACTTGTTTGAATCAAAGGAGAGGAATATCATTTAGCACAAAGTTTTTCTACATTTTGTTGTCTTTGTTTAATTGTCATGAGGAAGTGTTAACCTTGCTGTTTCTTCTTCATCGTGAGAATGGAGATTTCTCTATTCTTATGAAAGATATTGTTTAATTGTCATGAATACTAATCCCAGATGCCTTGTTTATATCTCAAAGTAATATTGGAAGTTTGGATGGCTTTCCTTTGAATGTTTTAAAACTTCTAGGTGCTTTTTTTGAATCTCTTGAGGATGCTAAAGCCACTTTATCGATTAAGCTTATGCAGGTATGCGTACTTGTAGACACTTCTTCCTTGTGTCAGTCTGATTGCTATGCTGTTTGCTCAGGAACATGGCAATTTGTTGTTGATTTAGGTTTATTTGGTCTTTGCAACCCATTTAATAGTTGTCATTATCGGAACTAAGATGGGCCCACTGGAATGCATATAAGCCATTGGATAATATATATCACAGTTGAATTCTAGCATATTCTTATCAGTCATGCTCTGAGAAAAATTCTGATTTAGTTGGAACCTTGTGTCAGTATGTAAAGACATCATTGAAATGTGGGGATCATCACAGGAAGGGCGTATGAGAGACCAAGCCTTTGTCACCTTCCCTTCTACACAACTTGCAGAACATGCTTTGGTAAATGGATGTTAGCCTACTCTAAATGTACTCAAATTATGTTTGGGGTTTGGGTTTATCACTTGTAGGGAGCCGGAGTCTGGATTTAAGGTTTAGTGTTCAGGTTCTAGGATTAAAGCATTTCTTGCATGAAATGTGTTTCCATTTGCACTTTTTCTTTCTTATAGGCAGTATCAGTCTTCTGTTGAAGGCAGTTTCTTGCTGGCATCCAAATGCATTGCTCCCTTTCTTGTTTCCTTGTGCTGAAAATCTTGTTAAGCTTTGAGTTAACAATTTCTCATTTCTGGTTATGGTTTCTACTTGCCTTTTTTCCTCTGGATCTATATCTTGCTGTCTTAAGATTGTTCACTTTAGTAACTTCTTAGGTCCTTTCGTGTACTGATGCTCCTGTTCTGTTTCTTGTTAATGGCTGAGCATTTATGATGGATTTGTCTATTTTGCAGGGGATGACACATGGCTATATGCTCAAAGGGAAGCCCATGATAGTTCAATTTGGGCGCAATCCCTTTGCGGCAAAGAATCCTCCTGCAACCTAGTACTAACTTTCATGCTGACGAACGAAACTGTCCACTCCAACAAAATAATCCAAATATCAAATGCAAAAGAGTTGATCATGCAAAACTTAGTGTCAGCAAATCAAGTGATTTGAGTTTGAACTGGGAATGGGAAAGAACTGTACATGTTGTATTGTCATGTTGCACAGAAGTCGTTCACCTCATTCACCAAGGAGCTGAAAATGAAGGTATGTGAATGAGAATTCACTCGATCTTCAAGTAGAGATTACTATAGATGTTGAAAATTTTCAATGTCTCTGAGACTGCTTAGTGGCTCAATTGTATGCTCTGTTCTCCCAATGACATTTTGCTACCTTGTTTAATTGGGTGATGAGTCATTTATGGTCTGGTTTCATAAAAAACTCAGAATTGGCAGCAGGGTCTGAATCTTGTATGGGTCATGGATGTTCCCAATGTCAGATATGGGAGGAAGGGAAGAAGCAATTGTGGAAGAAAGGCATTGCCATGTATGGATGGCCACATAGGCACTGAGATTTTAAATCCATGGAATCAGTGAATTGCAAGTGTTTGAACTTAATATTCACTATTTCTGAATAGGGTTGAAAGTTTGTAGAAGACAGGAAGACTAAGAAATTTCATTTGGGCTATTGTTTGATGAACTATGGGATTGCTTGCTTATCCCAATCTGTTTGCTGTCTACAATTTTACTTGAATGAGCATGGAGTGTAGCCTGCAATGAGGGTCTTTTTCTTTACCCAAATTGACCCTTCAGTACAGTTTGTTTTTAACAAGATTTTGGAATTTATTCAAGGATGTATCCAACTGATTAGTGTAGGTATTGTATTGCTGTGAAACAAATTTAATGATGAAAATAAGAAGTATTCTTGTCAGCTCAAATTCAACTGGAGTCATTCATCTTGTGTTTAAGTTCGCACCCAAAGCTGTGAAGGGTTTACATACCATGAAAAAATTTAGTTATTGAACACTTGGGAAATGTCTTCAAGCAACTTGAAAATTTGGCAATGATTGTGTGTCAACCAGAGTTTGAAATGGTTGTGATTGGTGTCAAGTAGAGACATCTTTTTGCTAGCTTTTTACATAATTTCGCAAGTGGATCTTCTGTGCTTATCTCCCAAAAAAATTACATATCTATTCATGGGTTTTACATGCCTAGCAATCCACATTTGGTGGACAAACTTTCCCCAACACCCCGAGAAAAGAATAATCTAGTAGCTTGCCACGTTTTCCTACAAGTAAAAGTTTCACAGATGTGGTTGATGGTGAATGTGCTAATGTAGACTCTAGGGGTGATGCCTCACTGGTATAGCCCATTCTGGGACCCTGGGACCTCATAAAGGTCCAGGGTTTCAAACCCAATAGAGCTGCAGGTCAAGTTGGGCCTTCCCATTGTGTTTCAAAAAAAATTAAAATTGCAAAGAAAATGCCACAAAGACAACTCTGCCAATGAGCTTGACTTGTGGCGGTTGTGGATGGCTTGTCCGTTTGGGTCTGCCATTTATTATGTTTCAAAGAAAGAAAAAGTGCCACAAAGGCCAATACATGTGATATATGTATTATTTGTACAAAAAGAAAAGTACTTTTTAAAAGGTGAAATAGGGACTATGCCGTGATATTGTCAAGGAAAAAGTTACTGATAATGTCTATGAATTTTTCAAATTGCTTATTGTAGTACCTTTACCGTTTCGGCCATAACTAAAATAATAACAATATAATTCGTAATTTCAAAACTTTGCAAGTTGCCCTGTTGAAAGTTTCAAGAAAATTAATTTTAAAATTTCGAGATTTATTATTCATGTGTTCATTTGTCCATGAGCACCTCCTGATCATCATAGTCGACTAACTGACTAGTTTAACAGCGTTTAAACTACCTATTTATTAGTACCAACCTAATTACATAGGTATTTATTTGTAATAGTATGTTGAATTTATTATTTTTTCATTTTTATTACATCTGAATTTTTTAAAATTATGATTGGAGGGTTGAAGTGAAAAAGTGAAAAATAAATAAATATTTGCCTAAACTATTTCGAAATGGTAAAGGTACTACAATATCAACTATCCACATCTATTTATGAAGGAAGGTAGTTTGTTTTGTTTTGTAGTTATAAGATCCACTGAACTGGGATGGTTCAGATCGTGTTCTTGGTGTCTTTGGAAAGCTCGTGATGAGGAGGGGTGCATGGGCTTGGTTCCATGGCATTTGGACTTGTGGTGCAAAAGTTATTGAATATTGAATAATTTTTTCAATGAAAATTAAATTAAATAGTAGCTGAAATTTTCAGAGGAATTGGAATGTGCTTTTGGTGTTGTTGGAAAAGTCTTGATGAAGCAGGATTCAATGGAATTTATTTGGTAAGATTTGAATTCAAAATGTAGGAGATATTGATTTTAGTTGAGAACGTGGTAACACTTGAAAGCTTGCCATTCAATTCAAGCATGATTTCCTTTCATATTTGGCTGTTCAAAAAATTGATACATACATTGCAAAACAATGTTCACATGTTGAGTTTCCCTATTTTGTAATGGGTTCACACTTGGGCCAATAATACAGGCCGCACTAGTCTATGTGCATTAGAACCCTATGGTTGGGCAAAAAAAAGCTTTCGATTAATCCAATGTTATACATAGTGTCAATTTGAAATTTTCATAATCATACTTTCTTTTAAATATCCAAATATTATGAAATATTATTTACATAAATGAAATTTAATATTCAGAATCATTTTACATATAAAAAATTTGTATAAAGGTGAAGACACAATTCATTTTAATTTAAAAATTAATGAGAAATGAGAATTGACCTTTAACCAAAAATTTCAAGTCTCATTTGTCTGCCACAGGAGATAACATAACCACCTGTTCACAACTCTATGGGAAAGGTGTGAGCAGCAAACAATCTTCAGTCGACACTATATGTTACATAAGAACATTTACAATTGTCTTCCTTTATTTGATATACCTACTAGGTAACTTAAAACATGCCGACCTTTTTCATGGACATAGGTTCTACATCAAAAGGTATATCAAATAAAATAGTAATAAGAGTACTATGCTTGGGAAGGTTTATCTCCTTGGCTGTCCTTTGATTCTCAAGCAAAGAATAAGCGTTCTGCTCCACATACTTTAGAAAATGTTTATATTGATGTTCTTTTGTTGTTCCAAAGGTCAATCCTATGATGTGGATGGGTTGATATTAAGAGGCTACCATAAAGTATTGTAAGGGTTTCCAGCATATATGTAATATCATTTTTTTATATGTTGGAAAAAATCCCATATTTAAATAGATCAGATTCTGAACCTGTTGATTTAATATTCAATTACATAACCACAATGCACATGTCTGAAAACCCATGGATTATATTTAGTATAGAGGGAACATTCTTAAACATATACATGTGACATTAAGAGCCTAAACTTTTGAATGAAATGCGGTTTTTTTCAAAATGAGCCAATTTTGTGTAAATGGCAGAAGGCATAATCTTAAATTTGTTTGGACTCTTTTGCCTCATTGTTCATATTCAATTCTCATTTACTTGAATCCATCCTCTTAAAGGACTTGTCAAGAACATAAAAAATATTTATTGGCAAAATTCCTAATTTCCAGGGTGTTTGATTGTTATTTGTGCACATCTTTTGCATTTGCTATTGTCTTACTCAAATGTAATATACACATTGTGTATGCTGCACCAATAATGTGCGCACAAATGAAAAGCTTGAAGTTTTCATATTAACTGTTCCACACAGCTTTTGCAAGTTCAATTGAGTGGTATTTCATAAATTGCTCTTTATTTTGACTTCAAGGTCATGATAATTTGTTATCATTTTGTTCCCTCATTCCCTTCATGCTTATCCATTATGAATTGTTTCATAGGTTAATGCTTAAATGTTAGCAAGGACCAATTTGGTTCAGCCCTTTGCAGTACTCCTAGCTGGGAGCAATGGCCTCAAAATCTCACATATATGGGTTGTAGTTGTCATGCCATTGATGAAAATTTCTGGTTTCTATCTACTCATTATATGAATTTTTGTGAGCTGCCCAACTTGATAGGAAGCAATACTAACATGGAAATTAGTGAAAGGTTTTATTGCCCATTGCTTTTAACATTTTGAAAACATGAGCTGAATATGATGGTGGAGTACTTAGTTTCATCACAGGAGTAAGGCTGGAACAGTACCAAAAAACTCAATTTTTTTTGGTTTGTATCAAATGGGATGAATAACAACGTTCTTTTTTAGAGTTACATGGGATGGACAACTTCAACAATCCCTTTCTCTCTCATTTCAAGTCTTTTTTGGATAGATTCTGTTTTCAGTGACAATGCTAAGTTCTTAAGGAACCTTCCCCAACTTGTTTTTAGAAAAACGAATTCTTTCGTCTCTCAAACCTGTCAGTCAGCGTCCAAATTCGCTCGCAAAAGGGAAGAAGAATCTATCTACCCATGTTCAATCAGAATTGTCACAAGTGACAATAAAGAACATGTGGACCACTATTCCCAAACTGTGGAATATAGAAAACAATTGTGTTGCTACTACCTATACTGCATATATTCACCCCAGCAAAAGTTTCACATTAATTCCTTTGGGAACAAGTTTCTCTTTCTCAACACACCTAGAGTGGCCTTTGCCATTGTCCCAAGTGTGAACATGATTATCTAATTGCTCCAACAAACCTGATGGTAGGGTTCAATTGTTTAAAAAAGATTTAATTTCCCATGACAAATTTTTTTAAAAGAATCAACATTTATCCCATCTTAGATAAAAAATTATGAAATTTTCTCCTTGCAATTGCACTCATCAAGGGCTTTTAGCAATACCAAGATCTTCCCCCCAAAAAGATTTACTTTTCATTTTATTAAAATTTCAATGAAGAAACTGTTCAATATATAATAACTCTTGCAATGTAAGTCTGATTGTTATCAAACTGCCTGGGTGCACCCTTGCTGACTGAGGGCTTTCCAATGATACAAAGAGCAGGGCAAGAGGCACCCACCATTTGGGACATCTCAAGATGACAAACAAACAAACAAACAACCTTCCTAAATATTGGGACTAAGACAAATTGGAGTTTCTTTTATCCCTGTTGGGTGGTTCTCTCCCCTTTTATGAGAACAGTTGGTTCTGGTTCTTCCCAACATCTGAGAAAATCAACCCAGTTCTTTAGGGAAAAAAATGAAATTTACAAATAACCAATCAAGGTATCAAATTTTCAAAATAAATTAATCAAGCCAGTTCTTGAACAGTATGGTTTTCACAAATGTGATAACAAATGGTTTTCATATCTGGTTTTCACAATTCTGATGTCAAATTTATATTCTTTTTTTTTTAATTCAATTAAGAAATAATTGGAAATTTTTAAAATTGTCTAAAGATTTGCTTTAAGATGTTGCCCAATTTTTTTATAATAAATTATATTTCCAAAATCTCATCCCTTTCAAATGTTCCTTCAATTCTTCTAACTCCTCCTCTAACTTTGCATTAGCTTTAATGAGCTCCACTAAATTAGAAAAGGGTTTACAACCAATCCTAAGGTCATTAGGTCAATTTTGTTCACAAAAAATAATTTATATAAAATATTTGATCACAAACAACATTTCTTAAAATTAATAAGTATTCATGCCAAAGAAAAAAAAATTAATATTAATTTGTGAACCGACAATGCTTAAAAGTTGATGGGGAAAGAACCCAATAGTAGGAAACATAAATTCATGCTTCTTCCACCATCAAAAATGACTTTTGTATTTTTCACATTCACTTGAAACCTCCTGAAAATCATAAGTTTCTTCTTAATAAAATCCTTCATTGGTTCATTTGTGTTTGCTATCATTTCAAAAATGTCTAAAGTGTAATTTTCATCAACACATGGGTCAACAATGGGATTTTCAAATAAGGGGTGCAAATGATGGTAGCACTTTAACAACATTGGATATAAGGTCTTTCTATCATATTCTTCAACAATGGCCAATAAATGAAGACACTAAATGTAAGTTTTTGAACTTAGGATCCAACATTAAAAAAACATACAATGAGCATTTTTTTCTTCATATTTTTTCAAGAAAAGAGAAAATAATCTAAAACACCACAAATTCTTTTTATGATATTAAAGGCCAAAAAACGTAACTCAAGAACAACAACATTCCTCTTCCATAAAATTATCAAAAGAACCTGAAAGTTCAGTTTTTTCTCTCAATTTGAAACAAATGGAGATAATAAAATTTAAAGCATCACTTAATAGCCAATGACCTTTAAATAAGCAAACACAATAAGGGAAAGGACATCAATAATGATTTGGGAAATATGCCATGTCAAAGGAGGAAGCATTTGCATAATCATCCTAAAAACAATTTGCCTATTATAACAAAGAACAATTACTTTTTGAAATTGCAATGCCTCTTGAAAAAGGATAATTTTGCTTACAAATCTACAAAAGATAAAACAATTTGTTCAAACTTCCTACTAATTGAAACTTATTATTAAAACTACAATAGATATACATATATCATTGCAACAATACATTGGATAAAGAAGTTACCTTGTCTTCATTGGTGTATTCAACACATGCTTTGGTCCATTATTGTTAACCTTTCCAAGATTTTTAAAATCAAGTTTTACATTTTTGTATATCTCCTTGTCCAATCTTAATAGAAACATATGTCAAATTTTTACCAAAAATTTCATATGTTGTAGCATATTGACAAGCCTTGAAAAATGCATGCCCAAAGCAAATGCCTTTATAACTTTCCTCCAAACCCAAAATGTCACCAATTACCACATTTTTAATGCAAAAGTCATTTTGTTCAAATTAGACCTTTCATCTTTCACATAAGCAATAACTTTTTTTTCAAATTATATATTTTTAATAACTCAAGTAACTTTTTGACCAAAATCTTCCTAGAAATATTTGTAGTTTCAAAAAGATGAAATGTTACAAGTTTTGGTTATGAATAAACTTCTAACAAGTTAATAACAAGGGAAAATATGTCATGTGTTCCTTTTGACATCCAAAGATCAAAATTCATTATTACATGATTACATTCCACCAAAGTTGGTAATACATAAAATTGTTTTGTTTTTTCTACCAACCTAAGGAACATCTCTTGTGGAAACTACTTTTTGAAAAGAAAAATTAATTTTGGACACAAATGCAAACATAGGTGCTCCATTCACAGACTTTCAACAATTTGCATGGGTAGACGATTTTTAACAATCAATAAGCCCATGTCCTCAAGAAACATATTTTATTACATATGTGTTTTTGGAAAAGTTTTTTGGTAATAAAAATTTGATAATTGCACTGTTAAATGGTTTTGATCTTTTTTTTACAAGTTGTCTCTCCACTTATCCTTTCAATGGACTACTTACTTCTTCTTCAAACATTTTTACAATAATAGAATGGTTTGCATTCACATTTTTTTCAATGTTGTTATTCCATTTATTATATTATACATTATTAGACCTTTTCTTGCTTGGGTTTCAAGTTACAAAACAAAATTAAACTACTATAACAAAAATTACATTTCATAGTTTGTGGGCATTCACATCAACATCCTTTTTAGACAAAAAACCTAACATAAAAAATTTATACCATGTGACTTCCACATTATTTTTCAAGCATGCAATATTTTTTTTCATTTTTTGGGTTGTGGTTGCTTTCAATTTGAAGATTGAGGTTTATTTCATATTCTTTTTCCATTCCATCATTCATAAACACTTCACATGTATTTTCACTTATCATATTTTCATTTTCAAAAGATTGAACCATTTGCAATTTTCATAAAAGAATGTAGGTCAAAGATGGGAAAAAACCAACCATGCAAAGAACTTCAAATGCAAGCATTTACAAAAAGAATTACAACTTATTCAAAAAATTGAAGTTCTTCAAAAAAAATTGCAAGCATATGCAAATGTTAAATTTTTTTTTCATTTTCCTTTCAATTATAGAGATATTTTGCCACTTGCACAAGGCAATGGAAAGGGGTAGTACTTCACCATGGCATGAGCAACACAACAAATCAATAGCAACATTAGCAATGGGATGAACCAATAATAACACCAAACATGGGGTAAATGGCAATGGTGAATACCTAGTAGTGAGAGGCATAAACCATCACAAGGGATCACTACTTGCCACCTACAAGGCAATGACGACAAGGGTAATACATCATCAAAACATAAGAATATCAACCAACAATGCAAAGGAACAACATAAATGAACAACAAGAAGGGGGGTTCATGTGGGTACCTAGGAACTAACAACATGACAAACCAACAACAACACTAACTATGCAACATATTAGTTGCACCAACAACGCAACAAACTAACAATAGGACCATGTTATGGGCATGAAAATAACTAAGTCTACAGGATTACCTAACCAAAACAAAAATGCAAGCATAGTTCCAAATTAAAATTATAAAATAAGAAAACAAGAACAAGAACATAAACACATGTTAAATAAGAATCCAACAAGACTTTATTGCAAGGAAGAAACAAAAATAAAACAAAATTAATGTAAAAAAACGTACTCAAAACTAATCTTGAACAAATTGAAAGTAATGGGGAATTCTACCTCTATTTATACATATTGAACACTTAACTTTTTAACTTGCATTTGTCCATGTTCATCAATGTGTGGCCCATGTGTACCCAATTAAAAGTGGATTAAAACACAATAAAAAATGAATTAAAAGTGAACTAGAAATGAATTGAAAATGAAATAAAAATGAATTAGTACTTAATTAAAAGTCATCTATAACTAAATTAAAAATAAAATACAAATTCATTACAAATCATAAATATACATTCATATAAATGAACTCCATAACATTGGCCTTCGTGATAGACCAACAATGTAACACACCAATAGTAGCAGAAACAACATGACAAACCAACAATGTGACATGCTAACAATAGTAAAAACAACACAACAAATTCATAATGAATGCACCAATAACAACAAAAAACAACATGATGAACCAACAAAATGAAAAAAACAAAATATGACAACCAATAACAACAGAAGCAACGTGATGAACCAATAACAATAAAAGTAATGCAATGAACCAACAATGTGACAAGCTAACAACAATAAAAGCATTACAATAAATCAAAAACACAACAAATTAGTAGCAACAAGAACAATGTGATAAATAAACAGCAACAAAAACAATATAACAAACCAACAACAATAGAAACAATGTGACAAACTAATGGCACCGGTAACAATAAAAAAATATACAACAAATTAACAACACTAGCAACAACGTGACGAATTGGTAACACTTGCAACACAAAGGAACAACACAAAAAGCAAAGCAAAGAATCAACACAAAACTTGATTAACAATGATAAACCTCAAAAGGGAGGGTTTTTATAGAATGGGCACCACCCCCTACAAACTAACATAATCTAACTACTAACCTAAATCTTGAACTAACCTAATCTACCTACTACAAACCCTAATCTAACAACTACCATGAGAACCGGGTTTTGGTCCTCTCATAGAACCGACCCGGTTCTCCCAAAAAAATTTGATGCCCCATTCTCATTGGGTCCAGATTCTCACCCAAATCAGAACCACCTATCCAATTCTCAAAACCGCTATCACCTTTGGTGACGCCGGTTGGTTCTCAAAGAGAACTTGAGAACCGCCCAACACTGGTTTTTATCATGGCAAGTAGGAAGTACTAGTGTAGCCTGTAGTTCATCGAAGCCCCTTCAACCCCCTCGAAGTCCGCCGCCCCCCAACAACCAAGTCCATGCTTTCGAAATTCTACGGACACAGGTATTTGACTTTTAGGTCCAAAATCATTAATGACTCTTTCATGTTACTCAATTCGCCACCATTTCCAAGCTCCCCATTTTTCAACTTTGGGATTTGACCTTCACGTCTCAACTTCTGTCATGAAGTTCCAAAGTCTTTGATTGGGGGGAGGTGGGGCAGGGGTTTGGGGGTGGATGGTGGATAGGCTGAGGGGTTAGATTCTCAAGTCTCAACGTGTTCATCAAAAACTGGAAAATTTCCAAACTTTCGGATTCCCAACTTTTATGAAATTATTTTTATTGCTGAAATGGTGCCGGAGCTTGAGGGTTGCTAACAAAGTAGCATGTAGAAGAGCATAGAGTGTTGACAAGTTGCTTTCTGGGTAAGGAACAAAAGTATCAAAAGTGCTTTGTTTTTCGGAAAGGGAAAAGGGGTGGTGGGGGAGGGGGCGGGGGGGGGGGAAGAAGGGGCGGAGACATGCGCAGAAGGAGCCCTTTGTTATCGGCTTGCGAAGAAGGAGACCGACACGGAGTTGCAAAGAACGCGGAACGAAGTGATTGTGGTTGGAGGTTTTTTGAATCTAACTTAGTACTCAATACGTTTAGCAAAATTCATGACTTTTGTATCACCAAACTGTGGAATTGTTTGTGGTCGTTTTGTATATCGTTTGTGGGAGCTTCTTTCTTTTGACACTTTTTTTTTTAGTTTGTCGGTTTGCAGATCGAAGTGTTTTTTTTTTTTGGCCACCCCAAAATAAAATCGGTTTGCATCAAGCTATACGAGAACCGTGTTTGTGAAAAAAAATCCGGAGCGGAGGAACCAAATTCAATAGTTTGTTGTCGTTGTTTTTGAGAGTTGAAAGACGAAGGAGCCTGATAGCGGACTGGATTCAAAAGGCCTTTTTTGCAAGGATCCAGGTGCGTTTCTAATTGGTGGGAAATCCGCACATGCAAGGGCAAATAATGGCAAGGTTCCAAATTCTGGCGCTTATGTTTGCGATGGCAGTATCGTCGGCGTGGGGAGATTTTCATGTGGAAGAGAACAGCCTCAGGGTGACCTCTCCGGCTTCTTTACAAGGAAAGTATGAAAGCGCTATTGGAAATTTTGGGGTGCCGCAGTATGGTGGCACCTTGGCAGGCACAGTGGTTTACTCGAAAGATCAACCAAAAGCTTGTGAGGCTTTTCAAGATAAACCCTTTAAACCCAGCGAGAGCAGCGGCCGTCTCCCAGTCATCGCTCTTGTGGATCGTGGAGGTTCGTTTCTTTGACAATCCCTTTCTGTTACTGTTCAAATTCATCTTAGACTTTCAGAATCCACAAGAATTCACTGTTTTTGAGTCTTTTGTTGGCAGATTGTTACTTTGCGATGAAGGTGTATAATGCACAGCAGGCAGGTGCAGCAGCAGTGTTAGTTGCAGACGACAGGAAAGAGAGTCTCCTCACCATGGATTCCCCTGAGGATGATGCGAGTGCAGCAAAGTATGTTGAGAATATCACCATTCCTTCTGCTCTGATCACCAAAGACTTTGCTGACAAGGTGAAGGACGCTCTTGAGCACAAGGAATTGGTCAACATGAACCTTGATTGGCGGGAATCGCTCCCACATCCAGATGAGCGTGTGGAATACGAATTTTGGACCAACAGCAATGATGAATGTGGTCCTAGATGCAATGTCCAAATTGACTTTGTAAAAAGGTTCAAGGGCGTTGCTCAGATTTTGGAACAAGGCCACTACACTCTTTTCACTCCACATTACATAACATGGTATTGCCCAAGGGCTTTTATTGAGAGCAAGCAGTGTAAAGCACAGTGCATTAATAATGGCCGCTACTGTGCTCCTGACCCTGAGCAAAATTTTGACATTGGGTATGATGGGAAGCAAGTTGTGACAGAGAATTTGCGTCAGCTCTGTGTCTTTAGGGTTGCCACAAAGAAGGAGAGGCCATGGGTATGGTGGGATTATGTCACTGATTTCCAGATTCGTTGCCCAATGAAAGAAAAGAAATATGGGCCAACTTGTGCTGAACAAGTTATAACCTCTTTATGTAAGGCTCTTCCTTTTGTGATACATACATGGGTTTTCAAGTGAGATACTGTATGTCCTGTCCTTTACATCCACTAGGACATGCTCCAGTGAATAGTTGTGGAGAGTAAAATGCCCCTTTTTCTTAAGGTCTTGTCATCTCATTTTGTGTTTGGAATTGGATTTGGACTGCTAAGAAAGCTAATTTTTTTGAGTATGAGGTTTGGTGTTGGATTGCAGCATTAGACCCTTCTGATGTCCGTGACTGTATGGGGGATCTGGAAGCTGATAAAGAAAATCCAATTCTACAAGGAGAACAAGAGGCTCAGGTTTGTTGGCTTTCTTCAATGAAAATACTGTACACGTGGAAACTCTGTGTAGTAATAAAAAGAAAGTGCTCAAACCACCACAACATTTCCAACATCATTATGACAATGCATTTGTCCCAGTGACAGAAGAATGTTGTGGAAGTGACAACTCTCAAAGAGCAGGCATGACAATTTTTACATTGTGCTGCAAGTCCTGTCTGCCTTGCTTTATGTTCATTGAGCTGTCATCCTTCAACCAGAATGCAGTATAATCTGTTTCTCAACTGTAGATTCTCTGTCAACTCCCTTCTGATGTCCATGATCTTCTAAGACATATCAGCTAGCCTTATCTGTTCACTCTGTCATCTTCATCAGCCTTGACCAAAGTAATTCAGTTTATAGTGGTGAAGAATCCTTGTTTGATGTTTATTATTGTTAGGGCATTGACAAGTCCATGGTTTTGTGCCAGGTTGGGAAAGGTGATCGTGGTGATGTCACCATTTTGCCAACAATTGTCATCAACCAACGGCAGTACCGAGGTGGGTGTGATTTGAGCACTTGTATACTGGACATTGTGATGACAAATGCAATGCATGTATCTGGCAATGAACCAAGAAAGTTTGTCATTCTCATAGTTTAACCTATTTGAAATGATGCAGCCAAACCTAACATCACATATCCTGATGTTGCCAGACAAGCATATTGTAACAATCTTGTTCTGTGTGGTATGGTATTATGGTATTGTAGGCAAGCTGGACAAGGCAGCAGTTACAAAGGCTATCTGTTCTGGTTTCAAGGAAACAACAGACCCACCAGTGTGTTTAAGTGAAAGTAATTCAAACTTTCCTCTGAGATCTTACCTTCCATGCAAAGCTCTCATCTATATGAACCTCATGATGTCAAGTACACAGCTGGTACTTGATTTACACTGTTATGTATAACAAAATGAAAGTGGTTTTTTTTTTTCCAACATTTTGATATTGGGAGTTTTCTTCTGTCCTTTGTACTTATCCACTCGTGCCCTGCCATTAATCGAACTGTTGGAATGTTGGGTGTTTTGATAAGACAAATTTTACTGGAATTTTTGCAGCTGTTGAGACAGACGAATGCCTGACCAACAATGGTGGATGCTGGGCAAAGGGTAATGTTACAGCATGCAAGGTACAGTGACATCTTCTCTCATCTGTCCCAACTTTCTGCAGCACAAGTTACAACAGTTGCTGCTACAAAATAGGGAGGATAGAATTTGGTCATATGGTTGCTGCAGTCAGATGCAACAAATGTGGAGTCATTTTAAGAGTAGTGGTTGCAGGACTTGAACTCAATAAGTCCCTGAGTCTGGGGGATTCTGAATTACCACAGAGTCACTGCAAGTCACATGACAAGGCATGGACAAGACTCTAGGTTTTGTCATTGTTTGTTTCCCATATTGTCTGACACTTCCCTTGTTAGTGAATATCTTTCTGACTTGTGAAGCTCAATAGTTAGTGCATCTCATTTCTGTTGCTCCCAAGAAATGCGATTCAATGACATCCACCTACAGCAATATTACTTGTTTCTTGATGGTGGATTATCTTTTGTTGAACAGGACACATTCCGTGGCCGTGTATGTGAGTGCCCACTGGTGGAAGGTGTGCAATTTCATGGTGATGGATATAGTCTATGTCAAGGTACTGCTGAACTTTTACCTGATCCCATTGATCCTCCCTTTAGTTAACTTTCACAAGTGCGTAGCTTTCAACTGATCAACAAAAGTTTGATTTCTCTGACACACAAATATGGGAACAGCAAATGGACCAGGACATTGCAAAATTGAAAATGGTGGATGCTGGGAAAAAACTCAAGGAGGTCAGAGATATTCTGCTTGCCAGGTAGTCACCCACTTTCCCCTCCCAGGTTTTCATCTGGAAATTGTACAGTGATGTTGTGAGCTCAAAATTGCACATACTGAATTCTGATGGATATATCCAAATCAGGTACCTTAGTTGCCTTATACAGGCACCATTTCTCTTTATGTATCCAATGTTTGATAGGGTGTTGGACTTAAAGTTAGGTTTCGGAAGAACGATGATCCTACCTTCTCGCTAAACACACATACATTCCAGTCAGTGGTTGAGGGTTGTAAGGAGATTCATGATGTCTTGGTTTTACACCTTTTCAACCTGGCTGTAAGCAGTTTGTCCTCTAAAAATCATTACCCTGCTAGTGTCATGAATTTGGAGCATAATGGTCATGCAAGGTGCATGACATACTAAATTCCTGGGTTGTTTTGGTGTCCTTATTGTACTTAGGATTCCTCTAATGGATGCAAATGCCCCGAGGGCTTCACGGGTGATGGGTTGGATGATGACTCTGGATGTGCTGGTATGTACCTACATGTCAATTTGTTTCTCTTGCCATTTGATCATTGAGGCTGATGTCTTTAGGCTTATCACTTGATTAGAATACCCTGAACCCTAACTGTGACTTGTTGAGGAGGAATGACTCCTGAGTGTCCCAAGTTTCCAGGTGCAATGATAAGCTTCTTCAATCTATTTTTTTCCTTTGGTGAATGGCATCAAGATTCATCACAAACAAAGTTCACTTTTACAATTGCTACAGAAGTGTTCACATAATATTGACTTCTGTTCTTGGTTGAAGGCATGGTATGCAGCTAGCTTGGTTCCTCGAGTTCTGTTCAATTTGGTTCACTGGACCAAAGTGGGTGACTGTAGTCTTGTGCTTTTTGGTGCAGATATTAATGAGTGCACTGAAAAGACAAGATGTCAATGTCCAGAATGTCAGTGCAAAAACACATGGGGTAGTTATGATTGCCAGTGCTCCAGTGGCCTTCTCTATATTCACGAACATGACATTTGCATCAGTGAGTCTTATATTCCCTTTAATTCTTCCAGAGTGCTATTGTTGTGTGAGGATTTTACACAAGTATATGTGTAGATGAGAGTCTTTTAGTCTTGGGCAGTCATAATACTTTGTATCTGGGTGTGTGCAGGTAAGAAGTTGGGTGGGTCCAAAGTTGGGTGGGCTGTTTCATTCATAGTATTGCTGAGCATGGTGGTGCTTCTAGTTGGTGGCTATGTCATCTACAAATACAGGCTCCGGGTACAATTTTATCGATGCTGCCATCATTTCATGCATTATCCATGAATTATAGGTCTCAGAATATTTAAATTTCTCTGAGCCGATCTGATGTTTTCCTTCTGTGGGTGATGGCAGTCATACATGGATTCTGAGATCAGAGCAATCATGGCACAATATATGCCATTGGATAGCCAGAATGAGGTTCAAAGCCACTTGCAGGAGGATGCCTAACTGCAAGTTTTGACCATCTGCACCTGCAAAAAGGCTTTCTACCCATGTGATAAAATGTCCTGAGGAGTCACTCAAAACTTCTTACACACTGAAAAATATTAAATATTATAGATTATATCTGTGATGCTTGCTTCCAAAAGAGTACTGAAAGAACATCCATATCCTCCTTAGATTCATTAGAGTCTGAGGCAGCATAGTTTTCAGCATCTGAAGTACTTGTCGTACATTACAACAGGGGGTTTTAGGTGCTGAATGAAGATTGTAAAACACTGCTGCTGTGCTCAAACAGAGATATACAGATTGGGATCAGGTGCAGGCCAGGTAGCTGAGTTGTCATAGATGTGTGTACAGGTAGATTAAAATCGCTACTGAGAGCTTGTTTAGGCTTTTTGTGTGGGGATCAGGTCCCAATGTTCATACCACAGTGAACCAGCTCCACAGTCTTTGTTAAGTTGTTAGCTTGTGAGGAGTTGTTTGTGGGGCTGCTGTTCTAGATGTTGCTGTTAATAGTGTATAACGGGAAGAGAGGCTGAGATTTGCATGCTTGATGTTGCAAGAAAGTCTTGATTACAACAACTGTTGGGATGGGTGAGGATGCTGTGGCAAACTGGATGCTTGATTTATTGCACATGGTCCTTCTTTTTAGTAATCCATTGATGGCAATTCTCTTTTGGAAGATATCTGTTCTCAACACATTGCCATATCCTGTGAGTTCTGGTGATTCTTGTTGTTGTGAAATGGCCAAAATGTTGAGATGTGAAGCAGAATGAGGGTGTTGTGCATCAGAGATTTGTGTACCAGGACCTTTTTTCTTTTTAGAGTTTGGATAGCTGATAAATCTTATTGTCTTCAATGAGAGCAAGTCAGTAGCAAGGGGGTTTCCACTCCAGTTCAAAATGATTCATCTCGTTTTTTTCACCTAATGGCTTGTTGTTTTATGTTGTTGGGTCTGCAGTCCAGGTTCTGAACACCATTTGGGCCCTGGGTTGCTGAGCTCTTTTCTTCATAATGTACTCCATAGTTCACATGATGGTTCGAAGGCTCTAAAAAATGTGTTCACTCCTGGTTAGGCATTGCTTGCAGATGAGAATTGAGATGGGTGAAGTTGCAAATGTCTCTTGCAATTTTATAGCTGATGTTCCCTGAAACATTGCTCACAGAAGGAAACAGCATCCAGTCTCTTGTCACTTTGCTTATCCTGGTAGGGGTAGAAATTCATGATGCAGAACTTTTGAATAGTTGTTTCCCAAAAGATTACATTCTTATTGGCACATTATGGATGTAATAATAGGAATGCACCCAGGATTGGGAACTGATGAAGTCAGTGAGGAGTTGCAGCTGCTAGTAACTGCTATCCATGATGAAGGAGATAGTGTGACACTCTTAAGGTTTGAGACTGCACTCATTCTTCTTGTACTGGTTTCCATTTGGCTGGAATTGATAGAACATTTACTTTCAAAGTGTTAATTTTGTGTTCTCTCTGCAATCTCATAGATATGGTTTGGTAGGAACGTTTTATCCTGTTGTCTTACATTTGCACTACTTATTGATGGCTTTCTTGGATACTTCAAAATCAAAGAATCAACAATATAAATTTAAGACAAAAAGGAACAGTCAAATGGAAACATCGGAAAAGGTCATAACATTTAAAGAGCCTTTTTGATGAAGTTTGAGAAATAATGCTAATGTGTCAAGTTGGGCATAAGAAAATCAAATGGTCTTCATATATCAACCTCCCTTGAATACATGTTGAACAACTGACCAACATGAATGGCATGAAATTTATTAGGCAGAAAACCCTTGAGATGTTTAAGCAGAGCAGTGAATTGAATCCAGGAAATGCATGTTGCATCTGTAGCAAATGCTTCATTGACTGGAGTCCCAGGTGTTGTGTTCCCCTGCACCCAGTTACATTTTCAGATCAGAAGTTATGAGACCATTCACATAAATTAGGTCACGCAGTTTTGGGGCTTGGTTGGTCATGCACATCCCAATCAAATTCCCAGCAGACAGGTCATACAAAAATGTTTGAGCAAAGGAACTGAAAGTTTGTACTCTGATAGTGTATGATGTGAACATCTTTTCATGTTCATTCCTGTAAACCAGTAACCAGCTCATAAAATCAAAGTATCTGACTTGCTCAGACTACTATACATTCACCACATGGATCAAAACGCTAAGCTCTTGATACACCCAATACAAGTGAAAAGAGAAGCACCTCAGAGGCATCCTAAAACTACTATGAAGAATGCCATTCAGAATTGAATGATCAGTGGATGATTTATCCATTCCTGTACCTAATCCCACCTCGTCATGGCATCATCTTCATGCATGGCAATACTTGAAAACTAAATAAATGACGTTTATTAGTCATAAAGCACTCAGAGAAATTACTTAATGTATTTGGAGGGCACCTTATATACATGAATATCCTTGTTAGAAATGTGAACGGATCTTACACATACTCGTGAAGAGTGTGAGGGAAGCAGGTTTTTTTTTTTTTCAATTTTTGTGGGGTAGGTGGATGGGTGATCCTCACAAGAGGACTTAGCCAAATTTGGCTAGAGGTCAAAGACAAAAGTAGAATTTTTTTCAAACTTCACTATATACTGGCGAGATATTCTTTACCTGTGCTCTAAATATGGCAAGTTCCACTCTTTTAAAACTGGAAAAATGGCATCTTTGGGCTGTTTTTTACAAAAAAATCCTTTGGACTGATGCAGTCCCTTCTTCTTTTTCTCCAAGTGGCAAAAGTGCCCTAAACCTAAACCACTACAAAACCAATAGGTTGATCTGGGATTTGCAGATATTTGCTCATGTATTCTTTACTTGCAATTTCATTAGATTACATTATGTAGTTGATTTTAGGTATTCCATGTTGTTAGGTAGACCATGGTTACAAGATGCAAACATAGCACATGACTCAAGTAATAATATGGTCACAATACAAGGAAATGGAAGAGTCAAAACCATTGCAATGATAAATATTTGGGTAGTGATGTAAAATGACGTGATGTATTATTGTGTTATGATTTTCAAAATGGCATAACGGATGAGGAAGAAAATGTTATGTTTGTAACTAAACCATAATTGTTCTCTATAGGCACAATTAACTTACCTGAAAGTTCAATACCTTTGAATACATTTCTATCTAATACAAAAATTATAGAGCCAATTGACAAACTACCATTGCATAAATAGTTTGTTATAAATCGACTAGGATCCATTGTTCTAAAAAGGTTTCACAATGAACCTAAAATTGTTATAGAAAACAAGGTGTATCTAGATTCCTATTACCATCATAATCTTGGTAATGTGAACATAGATGAAACACCCAAAAAAATAATGTAAGAATTACATGTTACCAAATGGACATTATACTACCAAAAAACATGTCCTTAAACCACTATGCACTTCCACCCAAATTAGGCCAAGTGGAAAGGAACTCATCCAAACCATCATTATTACAATTCATGATTTTTTAAAGGGTTCAAGTTGACTAATTTGTCATTTTTTACTATGGACATGTACATTTTGACTAAAGACCTAGGGCTTGAATGACACATGTATTTTTTGATTAATCAACTTGATTATAATAGTTTACTTTATTAAATACATATAATCAAGTTGTACAACCTTAATCAAAATGGCCAATGGTTTTTAATCAAGTTAAACATTTAATCAAGGTGGTAATGATTTTTAGTCAAAATGACTAATGGTATTTAATCAAATTAAACATTTAATCAAGATGGCCAATGATCTTTGTTAGATTGTAACATGGTTTAGTACCCTATGTATTTACCTCCTACATATTCAACCACCTATTTATTTAATTAATTACTTACCTACCTATCACCCACCCAACCACCTACCTATTAGTTACCTACCTACCAACACACCTATCTATCTATACCTTCTCACTTATCAACTTACATACCTACCTATATTTTTCACCTTCATACAACCTACCTATTTAAATACCCACCCACCTACCTAAATATAGCCACTAAATGTAGTTATTAAGTGTAGCCATTAGGTTTAGCCATTAAGTTTAACCATTAAGTTTACACAAAGTTTAGGTAAAATTTAGTTATTAGGTTTAACCATTATACTTAACCACTAGATTTGACACTAAGTTTAATTTAAATTCCACCATTAAATTTAAACACTAGGTATAACTTATGTTTAACCAAGATTTAATCATTATTCTTAACCATTAAATTTAGCCAAGTTTAGCCATGAAGTTTAATCATTACATCTATCAACAAGTGATTTAACCAATGTGTTTAACCACTAGATTTAACCAAGTTTAATCATTATGTTTAATTATTAGATTTAGCCATTAAGTTTAACCATGAAGTTTAAATACTCAATTTATCAACTAGGTTTAACCACTATGTTTAATCACTATATTTACCTATTAAGTTTAGCCATGAAGTTTAAATATTCAATTTATCAACTAAGTTTAGCCACTATGTTTTGCCATTAAGTTTAACAAAAGCTTAATCATTATGTTTAGTTATTAAATTTAACCATTATATTTAGCCAATTTTTAACCATGAAGTTTATCAACTATATTTAACCATTATAATTAGCCATTAAATCTAGCCATTGTGTTTAGCCACTAAGTTTAGCCAAAAAAATTTCATTATGTTTAACTATTTAATTTAACCACTAGGTTTAACCAAAGTTTAACCACTATGTTTAGCCATTAAATTTAATCATTATGTTTAACCAATGTTTAACAACTACATTAAGGCACTAAGTTTAATCACTAGGTTTAACCAATTGATTAGCCATTATGTTTAACTCAATTTTAACCATTAGTTGTCACCTAGGTTTAACCAATGTTTAGCCATTACATTAAACATTAAATTTAACCACTTGATTTAGCCACCTAGGTTTAACCATTATGTTTAGTTATGTGAAATAAAAAAACTTGAAAAAAAGTGAACGCCTTTGATGGTGTAATCCATTGAAAAGTACTTGGTTTATCATTATGAAAGTTTGGGGTTCAAGTTTGTATACTTGCAACCTATGTGCATGCTTAGAATGTTGTAACCCTAACATTGGGTTCGAAACTAAATATGGAATGCAAAGGCCCATGAGGCCAAGAAAGTGTGTTTAGGTGTGAAACACATTCTCACAAATGGGGGAAAGTGCAAGGGATGAAACCCAATGACTCCCAAGTGCACTCTCACTTTGAGAGTTACATTCATGCGAGAGTTACAAATGTCCAGATCCTTGGTTGGAAAAGCAAACAAACACCAAATTGGGCCCCTAGGACACCATAAGAAAATTCTTGAAGCCTAGATGCTTAAAGTGACCTTGCATTGTTCATTTAAATATGATTTGTATGAATTATGATCAAAAGAAAAATGCGGGAGTCAAATTGGAAATTTTGAAATAGGGGTGAAATGAGGTCTGAATGGAACGTGTTATACACCATTGGAAAGATCTTTTTGAGGGCTATAAAATATTGCCCTCCCTTAAAAAAAAACTTGATTTGACAAAGACATGAATGTCCAAAGTTTTGGAACAACAAAAGTCCTAATTCTGACAAAAAATGACATTTGCATGTAGTCTTCATGGAAAGGCACAAAGTATATTATAGGGAGGGGGTGGTGCCTCCTCCCAAAGGTTGCAAGCCATGTAAAGCTTGTGTTTGAAATTGTCTCTACTACTTTTGTCGCACCACTTTCATTTATTCAACTTACATTAACCACCTTTTTTTTTTTTTTGTGCAGGTTGATCTCATCTTGAACCCTTGCTTGTGAATTCATCCTACTCCCATCTTGAAACTCCAACATGCCCTCCTACCCTTGAAATGTTGCGAGTTAAAGAGCATGCCCCAATTTTCTTCTTTTTTCATTGTTTCACTTTAGGACTCACATTTAGGTCCTTTAAAGAGTTTGGGGGTGCATCATAAAAGGTCAAAGAAACTAGGTTATACTAAAATAATTTGGTGAAGTTAGGTTTGGTAGGCTAAACTAACACCTACCTACTTACCTACCTATTTATTAATTTTTAAAATAATAATCCAAGAAATTATTTAAATGGGTGAATGCATGATAAAATGGTTCGATAATGGTAGAAATTACATTCCCTTTAAGTCCATACAAGATTTTTTAAATTGATTCAAATGGACATGGTCACTACTACATATTGTGCCTTTTTGCGAAAGGCCAAACAAAAAACCTGAAGGGTTTGCGAAGCAAAAACAACCTGCCATATTTGCGATGCGACACACATCGCACCTTGTGGTGCACCACCCAT
>Ga0116228_10000415_pt1 | contig 32115 bp, 21 predicted proteins | sample S1TSphfallax_2_FD_89694 | JGI IMG/M metagenome (GOLD analysis project Ga0116228, IMG submission 89694) | Host-associated microbial communities from peat moss isolated from Minnesota, USA - S1T2_Fc - Sphagnum fallax MG | ecosystem: Host-associated > Plants > Peat moss > Unclassified | place... | reverse complement strand
GGTTTCCGATATAAGATCTAACGCAAATTTGTTAGGATTCTCAAAATGCCGCTAAAAGTTTGCGATAGATTTTGTATCGGAAATCGGTAGGCTTATGATTCGGTTTGCTAAGTCGTTGCGGTGATGGGTTTCTTGCAAATAGTTTCGGATGTAATGTTAATCGCAAGTAGTATATAGAAGCAGTTATAATCGGAAACGGTTTGCGATCGTATTAAGTTCGAGAGTTGTGAAGGACTTGCGATTATACGGGTGCGAATGTTATATTATCGCAAAAGCATAAGAGTTTGCGAGGAATTATGGTTCAGAAATGCGGGGTTTCGGAAACTTCTTTCTTTGTTGTTTGCGATGATATGTGGATCGCAAAATAGCCGTTTGTTGTTGTAGTGATTTTGCACCTTGAATGGCACTGTACCATGAATAATCTTACCATTACGTGATGTTAGCCACAACATTTCATCCATTGGCCTATTTATAATAATGGAACTTTCCCCTCTAAATAAACTTCAAAAAAAGATTGGCTACTATTTATTTAGAACAAATCTTGCTTCTTCAAAAAACTTGATTTCATCTTGGGTGAGGTTAATTTAAGTTTGAACATGCCAAATTTTTGGAACAATTGGTCTATCCAATGCATACTTGCACTTCATATTGTCAACATAGCGATTCATATCATATTTGCACAAAATTAGAACTTGTGTAGTTGTAAGGGTGCACTAAGGAATTGAGACCACAACCCTGAGTAAATTAGGGCAAGGACATTAATGTAAGTTAGCTTGGCAATTATCCTTGCAACACAAAAATGCTTGGTGGATTTTTGCAATGTGGAACATTGAACATGCGACATAGGGGGGCATCTTTATATATGCCAAACTCCATCTCCACATGTAGCCTCAAGGACCTCAACATTTACCTAAATTTGATCCACCTTAGGCTGTTCATTTTCACACTTGATTTGGTAATTGTATGGTTTACACAAGGATGAAAAAAACTCGCATTGTTGTGCTTATGTGAATCCCCTTCTAATTTGGGGGTTAGGTTTGCCTTCCATTTACAAAAACCAAAGATCTCCTCACCTTCCATATGTGCAATTTTAATTGTGTAAGTTAATTTTAGAAAATATTTTGAAGTTGCATATGTAAGTTATTTTGGATTTCCATATTGGGTTGTTCTACATAAAATCAACTCATTCTTATTAGGCCCTTGATGACATGCTCCCAAGTCCCAAATTAGGCCCAAGATGGGCCTTGATTTCTAAAACAGTGGAATTGTGAGGACTTGAGGGCACGTTCCCAGCTCTTAGCACTAAAAGGGGTAGAGGGGCGTGTTGAAGCTTTAGGATGGGACTAAAACGAGGGACAAGGTTTAGTTACTCACTCAAACCTGCATCAAACCAACCAACAAGTTGGTTAGTTTGCATTCTGGAGCACCCTTGGTGCTAGGACAAACCACGAGCAACTATGGACTCACAAGACTCACCACGGCCCGGACTCAGGGGAAGCCACCACCTTCCCCCATATAGTATTCTATGCGTTACTCCGTGGCACCCACATCCGAATGGCTTTTGGTCCTGAGACTCCTAAGGAGGAGTCTCAAAACTATCTTGATTTGGACTCTCGAGACTTTGTGAGTTCATAATTCTTTGCTCAGACCTTGGATTGGGATGAGGTCTAAATCAAACTTGTAGCTCTCCTTGAAAGTTTTCCAACGGTGTGTCGCACTCCATTTACACATGCCAGGGTCAGGTCGATTTTAGACTTTTAATGGTCAAGAGTCAAATTGCCATTTTGACCCCCAACCCTTCTTTTTGCCATAACTTGTGCTACAGATGTCCAAATGGCTCATGCAAGGCCATTTTCGACATCTACACTTCAATGGCTTCCTATGGCGTAAAGATTACCTCAAGACAAGGTGTTTTGACCCCTGCAATGGAACTCTGAAGTTTCAAGAGTCCCGGGGACTCCCAAGTCCCCATTTCGGGAGTGTGAATGTCATCCTCGCACTTTTCCAAAAGTGGGGTTGTGACACTTGACCTAGTAGACCACCTTGTTTGAAATGGGAGTACAATGTCAATTTTTTGAAAGTTCGGATGTAGTCATATGATGTTGCAACATGGTCCCCTTTTGCTACATTGTTGAAACTATACCTTGTGTTTGTCTTTGAAAGGTTACATGTGGGCATGTTTGCAAGTTCTTCGGAAGAATATTTCTATAAGAAAAAAATGTTTGATATGCAATTTTAAAATGAAAAATACCATAGATGTGAACTTGTCAAAAAGGTGGGGTGAAAGAAAAGATGTGTGGGCGGGTTGAAAACAATACATGTATCATAATCCTCCCCATCCTCACACAAAAATGCCAAAAATTGAGCCAATTCTCCAATTCATAAACTCCAAGTTCATCAGTGGCATCGGAGGAATACCATCAACAATGGATTATTGCATACTGAGCATCAACCTCTCCCAAAAAAATGGCATTTTTGTATTCATAACATACTATCCTATGTTTTTTCTCACAACTTTGGTTTGATATGTTATTTTGTGTGTTTGCACGGATTGATTCCAATGAAAAAAAATTCTCTCTATCAACCATTAGCTCGTTTAAATCTCCATTACCATAGACAATTCAAACTACGTTCCAATTAGCTTGAATGATGTTGGCCACAAATCCTTTGAAGTTTGGATTGGGGACACCATTATTTGCCATGACCTTATTTAATTCCACCACATTACACATTAAGCCTTTGTCTCTTCAAATTGTATATCACATATCGCAATCGTCATCACCTTGTAGTAGAAAGAATCATACACATGGCAAGCGACTATCATCCAATATTTGACATGATTTACATTATTTACATGATCCAAACGATTTGGAGGTCACCCCCATGCTTCATTTGCTTGATTACATCACAACCACTACCACCTCCATGCCCATACATTTTGAATAAAAACATTTTCTCTCCAGTCTATTGCCCTGGAAAACAACCTCTTGAATAAAACGGTAACCACTATGCGCTTTGAATGCGAAAATGCTAGAAATGTGACCTCTATTCCCTAGTCGATGCTTAAAGGATGTAACTAAAATTTTAACGTTAAGGGAAAACAACGTTATGAACTTGTCCATCACTTGGCACAACTTTTTTCCTTTAAAAACTTCCAATGGCCCCTCTCCATCCCCGTTTAACATGTACTTAAAGAGAAAGCTTTTACTTGTAGCCAATGTAATGGTTGACGTAATAAACCCCTAGTGTGCGAGACGCCTCCTTGACTAGGGATTTAACTTGATCAAAAACTTTTCTAGAATGACCTTCCGCCACTGGATGATCATGCGTGCCTAAATGAATAGTTGCTAGAATCAAATTTTCTTACCTGTGCATGATGTAATACATGCAAGCTACACATAGATTAACACAAAAGGGGGGTATTATTACATATTTTCCAAAATGCTGGACCAAGAGTAAAACAACCTCCTTGAAGGTCGTGAATGTCACCAATCCAAGTTATTTTGTTTCTACGTTTGTTGAGAAGAAATAATTCACAACCATCATTTTAGCATCGCAAATGACCTAAACAATGAGCTTTTCGAAAAGTAAAGTTGAAATCATTCTTAATATTGCTTGTTTTAACTTTACACCACACATGGCGATCATGCTTCATGTCCATTATTTGCATATGCCCAAAGTGAATGTTGGGACTAACGTTGGGGGGAAATTCAAACTTATCATAGTTCATATCTCTTAACTCGAAGCTAGCATGTGTGGTAAACGACATTGCCCAAAGATAATCTACTACACTCAACATAGAGGGAATGTCTCAAATCGAATATTGGGAATAAGGAGAAACCAAAACATATCGATTCATGTGCAGAGAAGAGGTCAGTGGGCATAAAGAGATTGAAGGTGTTCCATCCTCATCAGAAGAATCACACAAATGTATGAAAGAGATAAAATTGGACGAAGTTGAATGCAAAGATATTTGAAAAAGAAATGAGGAAGAATTTATGTCCACCACTAGACTCCCAAGAGATGACAAGGTAGGGAAAAGCGATTGGAAAATGTCAAGGTGGATCTTGTGCTCAACTCTAAAAGGCAAGCCATTATTCAACACTATCATAATATCTTGGGTGGTCAAATTGAAGAACACAACATCATCCCAAATGTAAGATGTGCAAAGTTGAAATTTAAATTTCAAATTAATATTTTAGATTTTTGAAATTAATATTTCAATTCAAAAAATTATTAATTGAGTCTTAAAATGGATATTTTAATTTGAATATTATTATATTAAAAATTAATTAATTAATGTAATTAATGTGACATTACTTTAAAATCACTATAATTACTTCATATAATAATTTATTATTATGTGCATAATTATTTTTAATTGAACATGATTATTTGCAATATGTAATTTATAACTTTAAACTTGAATTAAAATTTTGGAAAATTTATAATGTAGTAAAATAATTATTTTTATTTTTAAAATTATGTGATTAATCATTTATGACAAATATTTTATAGTAAATTTACAATAATTATGAAAATTAATGTTATGTTTAACAAATTATTGTATTTATAATTAATAATTACCAAGAGAAAAAAATTACTTGATCTATAATAGTTTTTACAACAATAAATGTAATTATACAGTAAGTAATGTAATTTATTGAAGATTAATTTTTAAAAATTTCGTCTAAGAATTTACTTTCTAATAAAATTTGTTATTCATTATTTATAATTATAAACCCATATAATACCCTTTGTCATTTGTAACTAATTTATCGCATGTGACTTGTCTTAGGCAACTAAAGAGATTTTAATTACAAAATGTTGCTTACAACTAAAATTTAGTCCCAAATACTAATAAAAAATACATGTTTTTGTTTTAGTGGGTGTTGTCTTTAGATTTGACATTGACCTAACACCCTTGTGATGAAAATCCCGAACCGGGAAAAATGCACCCTCGTATTGAAATGGAACCCCTTCTAGCTTTGTATTATCATATTCCTTCAAACTTTTGTACTTTTGGTGATTTTGTTACAAATCAACCTCGTTTTTAATGATGAACCTAAAACTAGCTACGAAGGTTTTTACGAAACTAAAAAACATTTCCATCTTTGCATGGTCTTCAATTTCCAGCATTAGACCCCATTGTTGGTTGCATAGTTCGATTCGTCAACTATTTCTTAATAGTAAGGCATATTATTTAGTTCACACCATTCAAGGCATCCTAAATTTCTTGCAATTATGAACTATCACTATGTCATAACCTAAGACTCAACATGTACTTGTAGCTCTTTGTTGAACTTATCTATAAGTTGAATAAAAGTTTCATTCATCATGAAATCCATGTTGCCATTGCCACCTTATCACATTATTTATTTTAATCATTATGTTGTTTCAAATTAATCTCACGCTTATAATGTTTGAAGATTATTCCATCTCCATTAGACCCTTCATTAACACCCCTTCAATTGTTTCAAAAAATTCAATCATCCTTGCTTGCACAACTATCCATTAAATACCATAGCAAGACCAATTACGAATTTTGGTGTTTGCTTTTAACCCTAACCCTCTTAAGATTTCTCACCCCTAATCACATAATTGAAGTTATAAAACTATGATTACTAGCTTTTGTTGAAGGAAAGAATTACCCTACACCTCATTTATTTAATATTGAATTAAAAAAAAACAACCCCCCATGCTACCATGCGCACTCATCATTCCTTATTATAACATGAAGTTGGTAAAAACCCATAATAACCTTACCACGCCCTAATATCCTTGATGTAATTCTTAAGAATTGATACTATTGCGCATGTTTATGTTAGTATCGCTCATAGTGTTATTTTAAAATCTTCAACTTGAGGAATAGATGGAAATGAAAAAATAGAACAAGTTTACTTGTTAAGCTTTATCATTGTTATGAAGAGTTTTATGAGGCCGCTCTTACTATCAAGCACAAAATTGTCCACACAAATGTGCTAATCTGCATCAAATGGATGCACTTCTTATATACAAGAACCAAGTTTGAAGCTAGTGGTTCTTGTCCCATACGTGGAACATTTTCCCAAACAACGGCCAAAGATATGTGTCTCCCTATAAGAACTCTTCAAATTTGTCATTCTTTTCCTTCCAGAGAGGCCTCCACAATGACAACAATTGAGACAACAATCTCTTTACCCTACTAATTGTGGGGGAAACAAATAAGACATTTCCCCCCTACTTGTAACCCATTTGAAAGGCATGTTCCATTTTGAGCACATTTATTTTAAGAATAGGCCTAACAATGGGCATGGCAATGAACCTACACAATTGAATGTTCATTCGAGATTTTTACTTGGGATAGATCTTGAATTTCTCCAAGACCTTGTTGGTGTTAAACTTGTTCTTACTATAAATCCCCTTGATTACATTCTCACACAATGTTAAAATAGTTGCACAAACAATTCATGAAATTGAATAATCAGATCTTGAATGAAAGTTGATGTCTTGTACTCCTTTATTGAAAATTGGATAATTATGTACTATTCATTAGCTAATTGATGGCATATGAAAAACATAAGAAAATAGACCAACTGTGTAGACCAATTCTGCAAAAGAACTTAACCATCTAAAGAAAGGTGTGTTTGTAATGTCAGTCAACATTGATTAACTATTGTTGAGACCTTATCTAGGCACCTCATAGACAAGAAGCACATCAAACAAAAATGATTCCTACTTTGATGTAAATCGACAATAGGAATTAGCCCGGAGATAATGACAATGTTTTAGTTGTTAGTCATCATTGACTAACTACTTGTGAAACATACTTACCGCACCTCCTTGATAGACAACAATGACTATCATTTGGTTCTAAATTGTCACAAGAAGTGACCTTTTGTAGTGATGGAAGTGTTAGTTGATGTCGACTAAGGTTCCATGTGCATTCTAACTAAACCTCTTAGAGAAATGTAGAGATCAAGTTTGGCTATGGTTGTACCATTATAAGGAAATTACCTTCGATCAACACCGATCGAGGTCAAATTGTCATACTAAAACTATCGCAACCCCACTTTGAGGCAAGTGTGAGGATGAAACTCACACTCCCAAAAGTGGGAACTTGGAGTCCTTCGAGACTCCCACAACTTCAAAGCTTAATTGCAGAGGTCAAAACACCTCACCTTGAGGTTTTCTTTATACTGTTGGAAAGCTCTTGAAGTGTAAATGTCGAAAATGGCCTCGCACGAGCCATTCATACATTTGCAGCATGAATTATGGTCGAAAGAAGGGCCGGGAGTCAAACTGGCAGTTTGACTCCCGACCACAAAAAGTCGGGAATCGACCTGATCCTGGTGTGTGCAGATGGAGTGAGATACACCGTTGGAAAGATCTTGAGGAAAGCTACAAGTTTTCTTTAGACCTCATCCCAATCCGAGGTATGAGCTGAGAGTTATGAGCTCCCAAAGTCCCGAGAGTCCAAACCGGGACAGTTTCGAGACTCCTCCTTGGGAGTCATGGGAATAAAAGCCATTTGGATGCGGGTGCAGCAGAGCAACGCAGAGAATACTATATGGGGGAAGGCGGTGGCTTCCCCCGAGTCCAGGCCGTGGTGAGTCAAGTGAGGCCATGTTGTCCGTGGCTTGTCCCAACACGAAGAGTGTTTCCGAAGGTGAACTAACCAACTTGTGGTTGGTTTTGATGCAGGACCGAGTAACTAAGTAGTTGTCCCTCTTCCTAGTCTAATCCCAAAGCTTTTAGCACACCCCTCTCACCCCCTTTAGTGCTGGAAGCTGGGAGCAACACCAAGTTCCAACTACTTCCGCTCTTTAACATAATTAGACCCCTTTTGGGTCTAACAAGGAACTTGGGGGTGCATTTGTGAAAAAAATGAGGAAAAATAATTCAAGTTGAAGGTTTAAAACCCACCTCTTATTGAGACACAAATGGGGAAACCCCAAGTATAACTAGTGTATCCATAACATAGAGGGGTTGCAAATCAACTTGGAAAATGGAAGTATTATAAACAACACATAATATTTGTAGAAAACCCTAAATTAAACATTGACAATTGAGACAAAGAATTAATATTTCAAAAGTATCATTTATTGGAGAGACTTATTTCTTCATAATTAAAATTTTATGTTATTGAGTCCAAATCCTTCTCCTTGTTTGCTTGATACTCATCAAATTACTGGATATGGTGAGTTAATTTTCTATGTCATAGCAAAAATGGAAATTTCAAGATCTATATCTTAAGTTGTAAGTAAAAAAGTTTGTTGGTTCTACAAGAAACAAATAATTGGTTATAAGAAAAGAAAATTGCAAAATCTATAAAAGAAATCACTCCTTGTGCAAAAAATAAAATGTTCATTTTAATAAATTCGTTGTTTTGTAAGGACAAATTGTTATCAAAATCAACCTAATTAAATAATTTACACACATAATAATGAATCAAGTTCAAAATGCGTACTTCTTTCAACATCCAATTTAAATCCAAAATCTCCAAACCCGATACACCAATTTATATGCAAGTTGTCAAAAGGTGTCAAAAGAAATTCAAAACCTTAAATGCTAGAACCCGAAAACCTTAAATTTTGGAATCCAAAACCATGTATTGTGAAACCTTAAAACCCTAAATCATGGAGCTTTAAATCCTAGTGCCAAAACCTTAAATCTTAGATCCCTAAAACTTGAAAACCTATAATCCTAAACCTTAAATAGTGGAACTTAAATCCCTACATGGAAATGCCCTAAACAATAAACTTTGGAACCTTAAAACCCTATATATTGGGATCTAGAACCTTAAATCATGGAACCCTGAAATCCAAATTTTGGAATCCAAAACCTTAAATCCTAAAAACTAAAATTCTTAAATCTTGGTACCCTAAACCCTAAATCCTATTAACCTAAATCTTGCAATTGTAAACCCTAAATCTTCATACTAGCCCTAATTGCTAATTATGTAACCTTAACCCTAAATCATTTGAAAAAGTCCTCTTAAATTTCGATAGAATTAACTCATGATAGCTCCGTGGATTTCTGAAAGTTGGGCATAAGCATGGTAAAATATGCCATCCGAATTGAAAGTATCCATAAAGTATACTTTAATCTATTGTATCCATGAATATTATTTAAATCAATGATCAACAATTCTAAGTTCTTTGACTTCATTGCATAATATTGAAAAAAAATGTTTTAATATGCATTTAAATACATTTTTTTGAAATGCAAATATAGAAAGTACATGTCACAATTCTGCAAAATTGAGTTAGAAGTACATGAAAGGACAACATCAATTATAATTATTATACTTTCAAGTTGATGAAGACCTAGCATGTATGGATATGATTTCAACTTTTCATTATTTAGTCATAATTTATAAAAGTTTTAATGTAAGAATATCTTGGAAATTTTGAAAAACCAACCAATTTATAAAATATTTTTTCATCCTTTTTTCTTATATTGAAATTCCTCAAACTTTATGTACAACTTATAATAAACTCAATGCAATGCTCTATGATTTCAAAATGCAATTTAAATAGGTTTTTAATATCTTTTTTAATGTTAATGTTGAAAAGAGATTTTTTTGAAATTAATATTTTTTAGGACTATTTTTTTGGCATATTTTACCATGCTTGGGCCTAGTTTAGTCCATGTTAAGCTTGGACCTCATAATTAGTGTTGATTAAGCACCCAAAAATTGATTGCTTGACATTCGCGCATCTTTCTAAATGTAGTCGATAACTTGAAAAAAAACATGAATGTGGAATTGGAGCTAGGGATCCTTGACCTCTATAGTGTACTTTGTAAAGTACACAAGCTCAGTTTGGAATCAAGGAAATTAGACCCAATGTTCCATTTTGGAAGCTTTTGGTCATTGCCAACTTACAACCCCAAAGTTATGTTGGTCTTATGTGCTTAATAACATTCAATCATGGCTTGAAATTGGAGGTTGTTTGATATGTCAATAACCAACCTAAAGAAACCTTCCTCATTAATGAAATTGACACCCTCCCCACTACAAGGAGGTCTCTTCAGCTTTGATGTGCACTTTGTACAACCTAGCAACTCAAATGATCACATTTTTGTTGTAAGCTCAAATTCCTTGGTTCATTCTATAAATTTTCAATCAACACCAACTAATCCCTTCCAAATTTTTTTTGGTTTGTTAAATCTCTTAAGAACCTAGAAGTGGTTTCAAATTTTAATTGTTTTGAAAGATCATTCCAAAAAAATACATATACAAACCCAATTTCTTGGAGAAAACTACTCTTTAATCATATTATGAATAACTTTGTTGAGCTCTTCATTGCTTTGCATAGCACTGAAAAGCTCAAGTAAATGCTTGAGATACTCTAAAGAATAATTGTATTCGAACACCTCTAAAGTTCATGTGTTACGATAAAATGGCCACTACACAAGCATTCATCTAATAACTCTTCCAAAGTTAAAAAACAATCTAGTTTTACTAAGGTCAAAACTAGTATTGAAATAAAAAATGAAAATAATTTGCTTCTTGGGTTTTGTTGGTCTAAGTTGGAAATTTGTTTGCCTAAAAATTTGAAACAAACAAATATGTGAATTTATACAACCTTGAAAGATTGTCTTATAAGTTTGAAAAGTTCAAAAAACGTTCATTCCTCATGAAAAAATGGGTACATTAAATTTACCTCCTCCCCTCCTCCATCACTTCTTGGTGTTGCAGCTGAAAGCTTATCTTCTTTGATTCTACCATCTATTTTATTTTCAAACGTTGCTTTGAACTTGTCCACAAAAAAAATCCTTTTCCTTATTTTAGGTCTTGACCCCACTATTGTGTGTTCTTCTTTCAACATTTGCAAACTTTTGTATGACTTGGATTTAATTCTATATCAACAACTTGTACTTATAGTGCCACTTGTCACCATTCAAATTTGATGCCCGACTATTAATGTGTATTGTGAACAATTGAAGTTTTCCAAAAAACCATGATAGTTTGTTGTTGTGATTCAAACATTTATATTCACACCAACCAATTTGTAACTAATTCTATTACTTTTTGAAGTTCAACAAAATATTGTTAATCGCATTTAATGTACGTTCATATTAATTTGTAAATGTTAAGTGGTTGTTGGAATGTAGATTGACAATGACTGGTGTTTTGGTCTTCTGGCATGAAATCAATTATCAACCCTATTGACACTCATGTCGGTATTTTCCACCATGTTACACACTTTGTGGCTTGGCAACTATAAAATAATCGCAATCAATGCTAGCCTAATAGTGTTGTAATGTTTATAAGATTTGACAAACATGTTATTAACTTTTTAAAATTTAGGCTATATAATTGAACCCTTATAGTATTTAAGAATTTGTGTTTGGGTGGGTTATGATTCATGTGGCAATATCAATTCTTATTTTTCCTACACATTTGTCCATGTAGTTATTACTTTATAAGAAATCTTTTTATCGTTTTTTTTTGTTCCATTGATGATTTGATCCTAAAAAAAAAAGACCATTAATGTTGACAAATTTTTATAGAAATAAATACATTACGACATACAACTTTTCTTAAGCTTCCACCAATATTTTCTTAAGTTCAAATTTACTTACATTGGGTTATTAAAAATTGGGACTTCTTAGATGGGGTCATTGTTTACAAATGGTGGGAGAACTAAGGATGTCACTAGACACTATTTATGTCATAGGATTTTTCATAAGTTTCATTTTTGTTTTTGCATTCTATCACTTTGAGCATATTTATTTAATTTATGGGAAAATTGGACATTTAAAAATTTGGCCATGAGCATTCAATTATTTTTGGCCTAAGAAGGTGCCCATGTATGCAATCACATCATTTGGACTAAAATACTCTTAATACTTTTAAAGCCACACAATTTATTTTCTAGCTTAGTAGTTTGTGGTAATTGTTAAATTATGTTATTTGTATTCAAGCCTTTTTTTGTTTTCAAAAAAATTGGAATGCCTTCTTTGTGGTTCTTTTTTGTTCTCTACGATCCCCTTTGGAATTTCTTCCCCCTTGGGACCATTTCAATGCTTTCATAAATGAGATTGCACAATTCAAATTGAAGGTGTTATTGGACAATGGTTTACATGGCCACCATCTAGTTTGTGTTAATGAATGCTCATTGCCATCTGTTTGGCTTTTAAATTGGCCCCACTTTATTGAACTATTCCAAGTAGTGAGTTCATAATTTTCTTTTCTCTTGATAATTCCTATTACTATTCCAATCATACTTTTTGCCACATATCTCCAATTGGGAATTAGTCATTTGTAGTATGTTAAGACGGATTGAACAACAATGGTGTATTCCGATGTTATTGTTTGGGGTTTATTAAAGTGACCTTATGACATATTTGCTATGCATTCCTAGAATTAGGTCCTTCCTTGTATGAACATCACCCTTAATACTTTAGTTCCTCCATTTGGGTGATTCCAATATCCCAATTAATCTTGTTGGATAAAACCTTATTTCTCAAATCAATAAAATCAATAGTAAGTTTGCCCATGATAAGTTGTAACTAATTTCGAACTATAGGAGTAATAGTAAACCATACATTTTAAAAGCTTTCTAATGAAGTTCATAATACAAAAAAATTATATGTGAACCATATTTAAACTACAAAAGAAGGGCCAGGAGTCAAATTACCAATTTGACTCCCGGCCTTTCTTTTGGCAATAACTTGTGTTTGAAGTGTCCAAATGGGTCATGCGAGCCCATTTTAGACATCTAAGTTCCAAAAGCTTTTCAATGGTATAAAAAACTCCTCAATCCATTGGGTTTGACCGCCTGAAATTGCTCTCTAAAGATTCAGGAGTCCACTGGGACTCAAACTTTCAAAGTTGAAATTCCCTTGGGAGTGTGAGGGTTCATACCTTCACACTTTTTTTCATTCATGGGCTTCCCTCTTGGCCCACAACCTTGCAAGCCCTTACCTTGGTCGCGAGCCCAAGGCTAGGGTTGCAACAAAAAGGCTAACAAAGGAAGAGGAAGATTTGATTTTTGAGATAAAACTAGCGATGTTCTCAATTGGCACAATCACTATCTCAAAGGAAACAATTTTATTGTTGAGTATAGGAAAGTTTGAAATCAAAATGAATGAAGAATGTAAACCACAAGGAACATTAGATCAAGGAACATTGTAATTAGTGTTTTCAATAACAAACAACAAACTTTTGTGTCAAACCAAAAATATCATTCAAAGATCAGATTAGAAACTTATTATCATCATACCCAAGATGATATTGAAGTGGATGAGACACCGACAAAAAAACAGGTATAGAATATTCAAATAATAGGTTGGACTTTGATTGAAGAACAATAGGTTGTTAAGTTAAATCTTGGCACAAAGGAAAATCCATAGTGCATTAAATTTAATGCACAATTGACAAAGGAGAAAATTGAGGAGCTTCAAATGTTATTCAAGGATTTCAAAGATGTGTTTGCTTGGACTTATATAGATTTGAAAAGCACACCTTCAAAGTTGGCTCAACACATAATTGAGTTAGATACTTCAATTCCACTAACACATCAAACAAGGTATAGGTTGAACCATGATTATGTTGTAACTATCAAACATAAGATTGACAAACTATTAGCAGTAGGATTCATTCAACTAGTAGAGGAGGTTACACGGTTCATTTATAATGGTAGTGCTTAGGGAGAATGGAAAATTGAAAATTTGTGTGGATTTCAAGAAGTTGAATATGGCAACCAAAAAAGATCTTTATCCTTTGCCATTTTCTAATGAGGTGCTAAACATTGTAACAAGGTATGAAGCCCATTCATTTTTAGATGGATACTTTGGATCCCATCAAATTTCTATAGCCCTTAAGGATAGATACAAAACAACTTTTGTAATAGATTGGGGAGCTTTTGTTTGGATGGTGATGCCATTTGGTGTTAAAAATGGGCCATTAACTTTCCAAAGAACAATCAATAGAGCCTTAAGAGAGTACTTGGATTAGTTTATGAAAATAATTCTAAATGATTTCACGATCTATAATGATATGGAGAATCATTTGATGAAGTTCAGATTTTGCTTTCAAAAATGTAGAAAATATAGAATCAATCTTAACTCAAAGAAATGTGCCTTTATGGTATTTTCAGGATTGATTTTAGGGTTCACAATTTCCAAGGAAGGAAAAATGCCAAACCTTAAGAAGGTTCAAGCAATAGTGAATATGCCAATACCTACAAACCCATAGCAAATTTAGGTCTTTAATGTTATGGCTTAGTTTTATAGATGTTTCATCAATAACTTTGCTTTTATCATGGCACCAATCACAAAGTTGATGAGGAAGACAAAACCTTTTATCTGGACCACAAAGCATCAAAAAACTTGGGATCATATAAAGTAAAAAAACATGGAAACACCATTTTTTATACCCCCAAATTAATAGTTGGAGTTTCATGTGCACACATATAATCATTATTGGCAGTAGGTGTAGTGTTTATACAAAACCCAACTGGTAAATATGACTAGCCTATAGTATATGCCTCTAGATTATTAAATAAAGTTGAGCAAAATTATATTATTATAGAAAGAAAAGCCTTAACAATGTGTTGAGAAACAAATTTGTCTTTTATGTAGACCACATAGCTTTGGTATACTTGGTCAACAAACCACAAGTGTCTAGAAGGATAACTTGATGGTTGTTATTTTTAGAGTATGAATTCACAATAGTCTACAAGCTTGGTAGAAATCATGTGGTAATTGATGTTTTATCCATATTACCAAATAGTTTAGAACCATTGGGAGTCCCATATCAAACTATAGATGCATCGCTATTCTTTGTAAAACATATATGGATGTAGGAAATGAAAAGTTATTTGGAGACATGTCAAATGCTAAAAACTTTGAACCTAGCTCAGAAATAGAAGTTGGCTAGAAAGGCAAAACCCTTTACTTTGAAAGATGGAATAATGTATAAAATGGGAAAAGACAACAAAATGCACAAATGTTTGACCACCTCATAAGCACAAATTGTTCTCAGGGCTACATGAAGGAATGGAAGGAGGACATTTTGTTACAAATATTATTGTAAAGAAAATTCTAGATGCATGATATTGGTGGTCAACTCTATTTAAGGATACTCATGAATTTTGCAAAAGTTGTGACAATTATCAAAAAATTGGAGGACTTAAAACAAAAAGTTTGGCCAAGTTAGTAACAACACTTCCAGAGGAACCTTTTGTGAAGTGGGGTTTAGATTTTATAGGTCCAATTAAACTAATAAAAAAACTAACATGAAATAAATATATCGTGGTAGCTACAAATTATGCAACCAAGTGAGTAGAGGCAAAGGCACTTAAAACCAATATTACGATAATTATAGTTGAATTCCTGTGTGAATATATTTTGACCAAATTTGGATGTCCAATGACCATAATTACAAATCGAGGAGTACATCTTATCAATGATACAATCAAATATTTGATAAAATAATTTTTATTGAAACATGTGAGTTCAACTACATATTATCCACCTAGGAAAATTCAAGAAAATATGGTTTGGTCCATTTATGGTACAATATTGCTTACCCAAAATATTGTTCTTCTTGTTTCTATCAACAATTTTGAACCAAATATAGTATTGGTCAATGTTAATAAATTCAAACCATACAAATATGTGGATCGGTCTTTGAAGGGGATTCAAAGTTTAGAAAATTAGAAATTTTTGGAGTTTATATATTTTGACCACATGGAAGAAACAATCTGATGAGGATTTAGAAGATTAGATAAAAACAAAAATCATTGGAAATGATCATGCTATAATATCATAAGAAGCTTTAGTAATTCTGAAAAGTCAGGAAGTTATGAAATTATTCACAAATTGTGATTATATAGTTTCATAATCACTAGATTATGGGTCAGTTAAATTTATCACATTAGAACAAAAAAAAAGTCTGATTTGATGACTTAGCATAAGACATTGGAAGTTTATAACGTAGACAACATTAGGTCATTATATTTAAAGTTGTCATTAGTAAAACCCAGTGCCACATCTATAGAGTTTATAGGTCAACATGCATTTAATGTAGCCCATGTTGCTATCAATATGAACTCTCACATGAGATGACAAGTGTTAAAAACCAATAAAAAAGACAAATCATTAAAACACTAACCCTAAAGTGAAAAGTCAAACATCATTTTATGAAACACAATGATTACGTTTTAGAAGGTGGTAAAGGACAAAATGCCTCTTCATTTGTGTCATTTATAAGCAAGTTAATATCGTTTTTTGTTTCCATAATGAATGTAGAAGAAAGTTTTGTGGAGAAATTACAAAGATAGTCTAGTGAAAAAGTGTAGAAGTTGAGAGAAAAACAACAAAGATCTGCGAATATTTTGCTTTTATAATCTAGGTCGCTAGAAAGAGGTTCTCCATTGCCTTCTTCGATTCATTCTTCTTCCTTTTAAAGATATTCTTCGATGTCCAAGTTTGAAAAAGCTTTTGGAAAAATTAGAAAAACCAAGAGAGATTACAGGGAAACTTTGAAAAGATATAGTTTTAGGAAGCCCAAAAGAGAGGCAGGTCCTAGTGAACAAGTTGATCCCATTTCCATTTTTTATTTTAAAGAGAAGTAGAAGGATGATTTGTAATAGGAACAATAAGTGCCATTACATCAAGAAGAGCCTACCTAGGATCAAATTCTAGGGAAAGTCCTCATTCCTAACAAGAAGTGCACAAAGATAATAAATCATCAAGCAATGGCTACAAATATGTGTGGGAAGAAGGTGCAAACTCACTAGGATGATGAGGTTAGGTATTTGTTTACTCCTATAGAGCAAAATTATAATAACAATCTAAAGAACATTTTGCTTTGGACAAGCTTTGGAAAGGAAGAGAGAGCTTGGGAAAACAAAGCTAGATTGGTAGGTCTATTTAAGGTTGAGTGGAAGACACCATGCCACAACATCCTAGTTGAATTTATGAACAATTGGAAGTTGAATTTTGAACATAACATAATCAAGGTCATGTTGGGGGAAGAGTAAAAAGTTATAAACAAACATATGTTGGTAGAGGTTTTTAAAATTTGCCATATAGGAGAGACATAAACAAACCATGCAAAGATCTTAGATGCCATTGTAGCATTAATTGACATAGCTAATAAAGTCCTAGAAACTTATAACACCAATGAAAGTTGGGTTGTAAAAAAGATGAGGTTAGAGTGTGCCAATAAAACTGCTACTATTTTGCATGTTATCTATCAAAAGGATAAGGTGCAATATTTCAACAATAAGTCCACTATGATGATTATAAAACAGATAATGGAAAGTTTGTCAATTGGGCTATAATTATGTAATTTCAATTAGTCAAAGAATTGATTAGATGGGAAAAATGTCAAAAAAACATGATTGAGGGAATAGCCAAAAGAGAACAAAAAAAGGATGGATGTCATTTTGCCATAGTCTTAGAAGTTTTGTTTCAAAAGTGGTTTCCATTAGAAAGAGCAAAGCCATAGGAAAAAATGCAGGCAAAATAGCCACATGAAAAGAAAGGAGAGCTTGAAGGAGAGATTTATAAAAAACAAAAGACCTTTGAACCCTACACACATCTCCACTAAAAAGGAGAAACAACTAAAGATTGGGACAACCATAAGAGCAATTTTAATGTTTTAGTATGATGATGAGGAGGAGGAGGAAAGGAGACTTTGTAGAAAAGGCAAAGAAGACAAAACAATACTACAATGAAAGGTAGTATTAATCTTTAACACACAACATAATTGCTAAGGAAGCAACAAGATCAACATCAGAGACAAAAGGAGAAATTCATATATCCTAAGTTTGATACAAGACCATAGATCTCTCCCAAGTAGGATCAAAGATCAAATGGGTAGGAGCATCAAAGATGGCCCAAAAAGGAGCCAGAATTTGAAGTTCAACAACCAATTGAGGATCAAACACAAAATCTAGACCGAAATCCACCAAAAGTACAATAATTTGTTCCAATACCACAAAATAATGAAATTATGCTACCTTCAAAACCACATTCTACAACAGGCACAAATGTATTTGGAAAGATTTGGATTACACATAGAAGTCTAAATTATTTAAGAATAAGTTCCAAGGTTAGACTCCTAGGTTTCATACACCAAGATATGAACAAGGGAGAGAAGCAAAATTGGATGAACATAAAAAAGTTGTTAATATGTTTCAACATACAACAAAGTATAATGTACAAATGACCAATATTTTGCCTAGACTTTTTGATCTAGAGATTAAAAAAAGGAGATCATAGAAGAGAAGGACATATCTATTTAGAATTTGTAGGGGGCTTTGGAGAAGGAATAGAAGCTCAAAGCAAAATTACAAGATAGGAATAGTAAAGATAGTCAAGTATTGGCAAAATTACAAGCAACTAGACATAAGATTAATAACATGGAAAAGCATAGCAAGGATCTAAAGAACATTAAAGCAAAAAGGGATTTTTTGTTGGCAACTCTAAAGGAGACAAATGTTAATTACTAAAATTTGAAGGCAAATAAGGATATTATGAATGTAGAACACATATTAAATTTTAGAAAGACTACAAGAATATGGAGTAAACTCTTTTAAAGCAGTAGAAGGAATTGGAGGAGCTTGAATGGAAGTTGGTAATGTATATCAAGCCAAAAATGACATACAAAGGCAAGTTGACTACATGCATGCATAGATGAATAGAAATTTGCAGAAGTAGATGGCCTTTAATGAAAAGTTGCAGGAACTTCTGGAGGAGACCCAAAGAATAAAACCTTTCAATTATGATAGTGTCTTCACAAAAAATAGTTAATTCAAGAAGCATAATGCTTTGCTTTAGGTAAAATTCAAGGCATTGTCAATGGAGGAAAAATATGTAGATTTGTGGTGGGATGTAGTACAAGATATTGTCCAGAATGATATTGGAAAGGTCTACAAAAGGTACGAGAAATGAAAGGTTGTACAAGCACATGATATTTCAAATGGAGAAAGTCATGCCAACATTTAAATATGAACCTCAATTTTCTCTCTAGAACTAAAAACCTTAGATGAAAAAGAAGACATAAAGAATATTGAGAATGGTGCAGGACCATTAGGTACAAAAACATTAGAGGAGGAACCAAAAGATTTTACAGGAGGGAAGGAGTGAAGGATAGCCTCCTAAAAGGGAATCTAATGGTGAGACATATGCATCAAAATAGACTTTACAGCCAATAGAATATGTTGTGTAAGAGGTTAGTTTTCAGGAGTATGCATCTACAATCAAAGAAATAGAGGAGCAAATACAAATTGAAAAACATAAAACTCAAGAAGTCTAGTAAGATCAAATTGAACTTACATAAAAGTTGCAATAGCAAGAATAGACTTAGATTACATCAGATCTATAGTCACAATGATAGTCACAACAACAGTCACAAGTGACATCAAATTTGTAGTCACAAGAGCAGACAATAACACATCATCAAACAAATACATATTGTCGACAAAGCCAACAAAAAAACAACATCAAATTCTATATATAACAAAGAATCAAATGTTGCTTCAATATGAAGTATAACAGCCATAGATAGAGCAAATTTTAGTACAAATAGTCTAGACTATAGTGTAGTTAAAGTAGCATCAAATTTTTGAATCACATGATTAAAAACAACATTAGATTTAACTTTCTTAACAAATTTTTTATTCATAATCCTAGGACATAATTCAAAGTAGAGGTGGGGTAATGTTAAGGGAGTAGTTAGTGGTGATAATAGTTAATATATTTATACTTACTAAGTTATTATCTTAAGAATTACTAGCTAAATCACGTAGTTTTTATCATTATTTGAATTTGAATAAAACATAAGATTTTTTTCTTTGAGATATATCTTTGGAGAAGAGGAAGAGATGGCATCATTGTAGAACACATTGAGTTTTAATGGAGTATGAGAAAGGAGCACTTTGATTTCTAAAAAAACTTCACTTCCATAGTCAAAATTGTTGTTTTAATGCTTGTTATCATATTTTCATTACTAGATTTTAATTTTGGAACTAGATATGAGTAGACCCAAAAGAACATATTTTATTGATATTAGTTTTATAAATGTTTCAGTCCAAATTATATCAAAATATAGGATTGAAGATTTTGTATTTACCAATAACTAGTCTTGGTTTAGGTAAATTTAATTTGTTTTTGAGGTTTTATGTTATGATGTTCACACTTGCTCTTCCATCTAACAAAACATCCTCAACAATGTTCTTCCCAACTTTTACTTAGATAACCACAATTTGGTTATCTACCTTAATAGTTGCAATGTCTACTTTTAAATGTGTCTCAACCATTATGGCTACACTAGGCTCTGATATCACTTTAGTAGCTATATTGGGTTTTTTTGGCTTTAATTTTTTGGCTTATATTTCTTAAGATCCAGTGCTATCTTCATCAATTGATCAAACCTCAAAGTATAGGTGGTTTCCAACATATGTTTACTAATATCTTGGAATATTTATTCTATAAACATAATTATGTTGTTAGGAATAGTAGACAAACTTTGTGATACAATGGGTTTTATGGACATCTTGGCCTTTGGTAATCATGCCCAACTTGTACTCCATTGTGTTTTATTCTTTTGATTCAAATATTCCGATGGGTCTTCTACTTGCATCTCCTATATAATGTTAACAAAAGATTAATGTAGTCTTTGTTCCTCTTCCTAGTTAAAAACAATTTTTTTCTTAAGGTTCTCTATCCTTGAACACACATTGTTCAATAGCCTTGCTCCTAGTGATGGCCATGTTGACATCCACCATATGAACTAAAGGATTTGCAACCTTGGGCTTTACCACAACTTGTTTCTCTGTAGTATTCATTCCTTTGTTCTTAAACATATTTTACATGTCATTGTACTTAAAACAATTTATAATCTTATGTCCAGTGTCACCACAAATATGACATGAATATCTCATAGGTCTTTATACTTTGATCTATTGAGTGGTAACCTCAAAAATTGTAGGAATAGAACCATCCTTTCTTTTGATTCTACATGTTTCAACATTATGATTTGTTTTGTGATAGTTTGTACAATACATATTTTTTCTATAATTGTTTAAGGTTTTTAATCTAATATTATCTTATTAATCTATGGTACTAATAAATTACTTATAACCTTTATTCCATAATATTTTTTTTCACAAACCAAAGTTGTTGCAAGGTTTCTCTTTTCATGCCTGTTGTTACTACACACAAGTATGGTTGTAATCCAAATATGAAAATAGTAATTAGGATACTATTGTCGTCCTATGTTGAAGACTATTGGCTAACTTCAATAACCTTTTATAATAAACTTCCACTCTTTCATTCTTCTTTGGCTTCATGTTCTTCAGTTGCAAATAAACTTGCTCATCATTTTGAACTATTTGAAACCTTTTACAAAAAGCTAACTACAATTATGCAAAAGTACAATCTAGGTAGTCTCCAATGTAATTGTTACACTAGTTAGACACATTATCTCTGAGGATAAAACTAAATAAATTAACAATTTATGCATCTTATGTTTCACCATTTGCTCAAATGGCAGCCTTAAAAATTCTAACATGAACATTTGGGTCAAAATCCTTCACATATTCAGGGTTGTTAAGTGGCTGATGATAAGGCATGTTTGGTGGTATGGTTGCCTACATAGATTCACCATTGGCAATCCAAAATATCTTGAAGATCTTGGATGTCCTTGTGGGCCTAATCCACCTCCTCTTGGATCTAATGGTTGATCAAAAAAAATTCTATTCACCTTTGTAGGCATATATGTATGCACATTCACAAGTTCTATTCCCCTTGGAGTCTATGGTCTGGACTTCATTTCAATAACAATATGGGTTGGTGCTATTATAAATGGAGATTCAATAATTGTAACCATAGATTAAAGCATTGCCATAGAATATACTGATACAATTCTTATTGGTTCCATTTTGAAATTGGAAGTTCCTACATAAGTAACTCCAACATTGTTATGATGTAATAGATTTGGTGCAGGAGCTACAAAAATAGGTACTACATCTACCACAATTTGAGCTCTCATTTCCATTTTGTTATATCTTTAGATCTATTCTCTGAGTTTATTTGGAATTATGACCTTCTCATGGTACAAATCCTCTGGCTCAAAATGTACGTGGTTTTTTGCTCTTATAGGTTCTGGATTCAAATTCTAGAAATGTTCAACAAATCCTTGCCTCACATTATCTTCACTAAATGGACATGCATTAATTTGATGGTAATATGTGCAATGTGGAGAGTTTGGTCTTGGGACTCTGTTCACACTATGAATTTATTTGTTCCAATCCCTTGAAACCCCTATAATAATGCTTTCATTCTATTGATTAAGTTTAGGTTCACTAACCTTAATCTAACAACCACATGTACATTTGCTACTATTGGTTTTGCTTTTGGTAAAACTATAATTTCTTGTTTAGTTACATGTACTAGTTCAACTCCTTTGGACATTCTAATACCCTGAGTTGTAGCTTCTTGCTCAACTACATAATGAATCAGAGGTTCAAAATTTTGAGCTCTTTGTTCAAATTCTTCATCTACATGTTCTTTTTGATAGTAAGGAGGTGAAGCTAATATGTACCTTGGTATTACTTCCTTTCTTTTTGATTTGTGGAGTTTTTGTTCTTCTTCATGAATCAAAGCATCAGAATAATGTTATTGCATTAGACCTGTTGATTCCAACGCAACTATTTGTCGAGGTTCAAATTCTCGATTTATTCGTCTAAACTATGAGTTTGCATTTTCAATCTTACGTTCTTTTCTCCTAGAATTTTGTTGTAGATTGCTAGTGTGCTTTTATGTTTCACCAGTTTGCACTTCATGAGGAATTATCTATATTGCATGAGGTGTTATGTGGCCTACAAGTCTCTCTTTTATCCACGAATGTCTCTTATCTAATTGAGAAATTCTTTTAGGTGTTATAAATTGCTGATCTATTTGATCTACATTCAAATTGTTATTGATGGTAGCACCATTTTCTGCTTGTTCATGTATTATAGCCTGATCTAATCATCTCTTCAGACTTCTAATTACAATTATATTTTCCATCTCTCCACATTTTAATTCAAATTGGAGCAAACTTTTACATTAAAACAAAATCTCCATAGTTAGCTACTCCGCTTATATTTGCTTCCTGAACAAAAACTTATGATCAAGATTTGAAAAAAATGACAAAAATGAAATTGAAGTTCACTATCAATTTTTATAAACAAAAATTCCATCAACAAGACATAAACAACACTTTGAATTTCAATATGAATTTAGGCCATGGCATGGCTACCAAATGGTAAATACATAATTCCTATCCTATATTTTGATCTACATCTAGACTAAAATATATCATAAAATTAATACTAATGAAATTTTCTCATTGAGGTCTACTCAGATTTAGTTTCAAAACTTTAATCAAATCATGAAAGTATGTGAAAAAATAAAAAACAACATATCTAGTTATGGAATTGAAGCTTTTCTAGAAAACAAAATACTCTTGTTTCATATTCTATCAAAATTCAATGTTTGACAATGAATCAATCTCCTTTTCTTCCCAAGAAAAATCATCTTAAAAAGTGGTCCTATCATCTATTCAAATTAAAATGATGACAAAAACTATGTGAACTAGTTAGTAATTCCTAGAACAATAACTAGGTAAGTAAATATACTATCTAACTATTACAATGAATAATTACTCCCTTAACATTTGTATTTGAGTAGTAGTCAAACGGGCAAATTGACATGTAAAAAGAAACATTGGTCAAGAAGGTACTTGTCAAAAGTGACACCCTAGGCTGTGAAAAAACACCACCTTGGCCTAGTAAAAAAAACCATTGTTTAACTTGGACATCAAGTCAAAATTGATTTGCTTAAATGATTGGACAATCTTTTTGATGGGCGTCCAAATGGGGTGCCTTTTGACCTTGTTTTTGGTCAAGTAAACCATGAATTCTTTCAATATGGGTGTAATTCAATGATGAATATGGCCTCATGTGATGTGAAAGTATAGATCAAAATTAACTACACCTTATGCCACATACCACTAATTCACAACCTCCTTTGGTGTGATTCCAAACTAATGAAGGAAAAAATGTGTGGAAAAGACATTGAAACTATAAGCAATTATGTGTAATTAGTGAGGTGGTATAATGTTTCTTCCACTACAATAAGTTATGTTCCTCCAAAAGGTTTTGGTCATCACTAAGACACATGACACTCCCAATATGCATGGAATTTGATGATGAATATGGCCTTATGCAATGTGACAAATAATTGCAAGAAATCTTTGGGTGGAAACAAGATCAACAAGGTGTTCAAAAACCATGATTGATGGGTTGCCATCAAACAAATGGGGAAAATGCTACCTTACATAGTTTAAAGGAAATTCAAAGTCTTGCTGATGTTGAAATCTTTTTAGAAATAAAATATAATCACCATTGGACACATGATCTTTTTAGAAATAAAATATAATCACCATTGGCAATGACAACTAAAATGGTGTTGAATGAAGAGGGGGAGGGAAAAGGGGGTTAGTTTTTAGGTTGCCCAAGAATATTTGCATGCACATTCAAGAGCCAAATTAAGATGAAGGCATTTGTTGGGGGTGGGTTGGATCACATTGTATAAGTGATTGGAGGGTTGAACTTGTTAAAACATGTACACATTTGAAATGTTCATCCTACAAATGTTCCCAATTGCTTGTTAAAAAATGGTTAAACCAACTTTAGGTCTCTTTATGCCATGTTGATCCTCCTTGTGGGGGTTGTAGAGGTCCTTGAGGTTGTAAAACTTGTATTTCCAAGCATAAAATAGAAGGGATGTGTGTCTACTCTAACCAAAAAAAAGCTAATGACTAAATTGTCACCACAACAATCTAGACCGTTTTTTTTTTTTTCAACAACAAATACAAAATCCCTTATTTATTCTTGGATCATTCACACAACAACAACCTTCAAGAAATTTAACTCCACAACCTATGAAATTTATATTAAAAAAAAATCCCTAGTTGGCTACAAAATGTCCTTAATAAACACAATTTAGTTTCATTAAACAACTATTTGGGTGTAAACATCTTCCAATTACATCAATATGATTTTATTGAAGTCTAGCCAGAAATCAAACCCCTCATTGATTGTTGGATCCATGGAGCTATTTCTATTATGCAATGCATCAATTAAAGCTCTATATGGCAATATTAGAACACTTGAATTCCCATCCTTCTATACCTTCAACAACATACACTATCCCAATCCAATTTGATAGAGACACAAGGTTTTGTCCTAAAACCCACTAAAAGTATGGGGGAGATTTCATAGGCAAATTCGGCTTACGGATTTATCTCTTGCAAAACAACCCAAAGTCTTACTTCAACCACAACATTCTACTCCAACTCAAGGATACCCAAAGAAAAAGAGGTTTATCATGTTTTTAAATTCAACAAGATCAGCCACCCCACCCAAATGTTTCTAATTTCCTACATGTAATTCCAACAAATGCACAACTCTATGGTTTTCTACATGCACAATTAACTACACCTCAAATTTTTTGAAGTCATCATCACATTTCAACTTCAACCGCTTATATAGAGTCCTAAGTAAATCACTCATTCTTAGTAAACAACTACTAGCGCAACAAAACAAAGTACAACAACTACGAGCAAGAAACAAAAAAATACAAATGCACAACACAATTTGATCACTTAACTTAGTTTCAACCTCTTTGTATGTTCCAAACACAAACCTCCAGCTCCTTCAAACAAAGCTCCATCATAAATGTAGTTGCATTCTTTCTTTCCCTAACATGCCTTCATGAAGTCCTTTACAATGATGCATAAACTAGGAAAACAAACAACAATCAAACTCCTTTTTGCCATCTTTGTGCAAAAAGTAGACCATGACAAACCAAAACCCTAAACTCTACTTGTTCACATTGTGGGCATTCAGTAGCCACTCCATATCCGTTTACACTACAACCATGGAAAACCTAAATTAGATACCCTTAGGATATCAAAATTGGAAATCCGATCCCAAGTTACATGTTGTAGAAGGGGAGGGAAAGGAGGTGAGGCAAGAGTTTGAATACCTTTGATAACAATGTGTAATGGCTAACATGAGTGGAGGACAATTTTTCAGTACTTTGGTGATGTGTTAAGAAGTCTCAATAATTTAAGACCAGAAGTAGGACTTCTTCCTGGGAGTGAAGAGTGTTCTAGGAGCTTTCTGAGCTTATCTCATACAAATTGGTTGCAAAATTACTTTCTCCAACAGATACAAAAATTTGTGCAGCAAGGAGCCAAAGCCTTCCAGCTCAACCTTGATCTTAAATGAGAGATTCACAGCCGCTGAAAGCTGACAATCAATGAATTCCTGAGAGAGTTTGTGCAGAAGATGTGTCATCCCTGTGAATGATGGAAGGTCCACATGTCATAGTTTGACATTGTGTTGTAAAAGCCATCTACATCGATACAATGTTTTTGCCACATTAAAACCATTTTTTCTTGAAATTTTGTCCAACTTTCTTTCCCTTAAACATGTTCTCTGTACATAAAAATGATAGAAATGCTTTGATGCCCAAAATAGATTTCAAGTTGACTGTCTTACCCCATAACAGTGTAAATAGAAGCCTACTTCCAGAAGTGGGGTCCATGGTGGTATTGACTGGGAGGTATAATTCCAGGTGGCACTTCTAAGAACCTGGATTCCGATGACTGCAACCACCATCTGAAGCTGCCTTGAGTAGCTTGTTAGAGATCCTACACACTTGTGTGAGTAAAAGAGTTCTCAAAGCACTTGCAGTTCTTATTAAGACCATTGAATCTTAATCATACAGAAACTAACACATACTGAGCTCCCTCAGACATCCTGCTTCCCTGCTCTCATTTCTCAAAGATATGTTTTGACCTACAATTGAAATCTCATCATCCACAGAAACTATATGTTAAACATTTCATATGTAAAACCGAGATATGTGCCATATGACTTTGATGTCACATCAAATTGATCAGACCAAAGTTCATCTTGATTTGACAAGAGGAGCACACCTTCAAGATATGTACTTTCATCATCCCAGACAACAGGTGCCCCAAAATTTCTGAGCATATGATCTAAGTAAGATCAACATGAATTGTGAGCAGTGAAGTTATCAATGCATGCAGGAGTCATAGGGATCAAGATGCCGAGTGAGCCGGCCGCCACTATTGCGAGTCCATCTCCCAGATGGTGCAACTACCAGCTTACCAACAGCTGAGTACTGACCTGTGCAGTTAAAATAAAAGCACGACCCTATTATTGGAGCATCAGTGGCAGTAAGTAGGTGATACTCTGCACTTCGCCAAGCATCTGGAAAGCACTCTTTGCCAGAGAGGATCACACTGCTGCCTTGTTTTGAACTTGATGAATGTCCCCACAAGCTCCTCCCAGGACTGGAGCAGCTTATATGCAATTGCCAGGAAAAGAGTTCATCTCCAGAATTCTCTTCAGTGGGTAGGCAACTCTGATCAGAGGGCTGGCTATTAATCATCTCAAAGCTCCTCAGCACAGCTATGGATGACTCTATCATGAGAAAGACAGATATTATCCAGATTAGATGCCATCTCTGCAGGCAAAATACTCCAAATACAAGGTGCTCGCAAGATCTATGACTCCGTTCTTGAAATGCACCAAGGTACAGGATTCCTCGACAAGGACTACTCATTGGGAAGGTAGTTCTATACAGGTCCTCTGTTTCTTTAATGCTCACATATTGCTGTACAGGGAAAAGCTCTGCAGAAGATCCCAATCACACAATATGATCATGAACAAAATCTACAGAGGATCCACTTCACTTAGCAGTAGTCTGAAAAATTCAAAGTGATATGCATTTTGGAACATATATACATTATTTGCAAGGACAGAACCATTCTGTGGGTATTGATTGTCTTCTTCCTGAGGATGGACCTGCTCTATCAAAACATTACAGCAATGCCACTGCACCTCTCTGTCTTTTGGCAAACATGAGTGCTGGCTGTGTCACAACAAATTGTTGTTTGCATGATACAATGGCATCTAACCTGAACCCTATTGAATCCAGATAGGTTCTATGTGGATTCATTTTACCTGCACAGATTAACATTCAATGTCTTTTACATGACATGAACATGGCACAAGTTTGTGGGGAAATTTCCTGCATACCCAAGTCTGCCCTGATGGAGCAAATTCCTTCCTCAGATATCGTATGGGGAGAGCAGAATTTCATGGAAGTGCTTTGTTGGAACAACAATGCAAGTGGTTCAGTTCCTGTCCCCCTATCCAAACCATTGGCTGCAGGATGAGAAACAAAGGTCAAGTGAGCCCCTTAACAACATAACTTACACACACAGATAACAGCATGCACCATAGCAAATTAAATTAGACTAGGGGAAAGTGACAGATTTGATCAACTGACTAGCTTCAAATACCTGAATGCAGCATTTTGGTACAGTTTGCATCTATTGTAGCATCAAGCTGTTGTGGTCCAGAATCTGCTAGACAATCATTCATCACCCGTGCACTGTTCAATAAGGTGAAAAGAAAATCCACTGCAAAAAAATTAAGCACATATTTTCCAGGTTTGAACACTCAATTATAGGTTCCTTGCTTGGACTGTTCATCAGCAAGAAGGCTAAGCTGTAGACTATATACCACAGATATTCTCTTTTGTCATGTATCTGTGGTATTCCTTAAAGACATTTCTATTCTGGAAGCTTGAGGAAAAAGGAAATGTCCAATTGACCTTGCACAGTGAAAAAACGTTGCCATCGGCTGTTCATGCAATCTGTCTCTCCAAGATCATGGACACATACCACACCAAACATCCCACCAAATGCGTCCATTGGAACCTGGAAAGCATAGGACATAGGCTGAAGTTGTTGCCTCCATACCTGCAAAATAGATTGAAAACAATGCATGGGGGCTAGCAAGGTAAGAACCAGGAGCTCAACCTTGGTTTGTGGTCATGAGTGAAATTATGTCAAGAGAGATTGGGGTCAGAGTGAGAACAGAAGGCTGTGTTGAGTTCTCTTCACAGGAACAAGTGCTTTCTTGTTGTTTAGGTCGGCAGCAATTAATGCAACTTACATGGTCCTCAATCTCAACAGATATCTCCAACATGCAATCTTTTGTACTCCAGTCCTCAGACAAAAACTGCAGGTGCCTGTGAATTTGTATGCATCAGAAAGATATTGGGGCAAGTCATGGTCCACTGGAACAAAAATAAAAAAAACTTTTAATAATAAAAGCATCAGGTCAACCCCTTCACAATATAACTTTGCTTTACAAACACATGAAGGACATGGTGAGTAGGAATATGAAGGAGTGACCGTGATTGAGCTGATCGCAAGCTTGCAATGACAGATTCCCTTAGCCAGCAATCGATAACTGCATGCCCTTAATGAATGTTTTGCAGCTCTGTAGCATGCCTTTTTTTTGAATTCTTGACCTTAACATGCTGCTGGAAAGATTCAACTTTCGGAAACGGCCTTCACTTGTTAACTAAATATTTCTTACTTTTGGTCCTATAATCTGTCCCCAGTCCCTAAAAACTGAGCCGATGACTTGATCGCTGGAAATAAGTTAAACGACTAAACTCGTTCTGCACAAGGAGCTCTAGAACATCTAAGCATTGAAGGTCAGAATGCAGACTGGAAGCCATGCTCGCAAATGTTTCTCACATGCTATATTTGTCGCAAGACCTGGACAGAAGAGTCGCAGAATTATTGTCTCATACTTCTTCATCCAACGCAGCGGCAATAGCTTTTCCATACGCGATTAATCCCCAGGCATATGCTGCCCTAAACAACCACTCTTTCCTTCTCCACTAGGCTCACTAATCAACTCCTTTCGGATGCAGACAACGAAGGCGAAATCGAACTGGTCATGCAAAATGCACAGACATGAGCATAGCAGAAAGACCGGGGAAGATCTCCTGAATTAACCAGTCATTTTAGGGTACTATTTCTCGAGCGGAGCAGAAAACATACCCAAACATCACGAAATGGTGATCTGCCTCTGTTGGGACAGAAAAATGCACCGATCTCAATTCCTCAACTTGGTCAGTCTCCATCTGGATTCGGCTCGGAAGGTACTGGCGTCTCGCAAATTTAGACTGCAACTCTGGAAAAGTATCTGCCAGGCATAACAGCACTTGCAAAGCAGAGAGCGTGAGTAAGACTCGGATCCGCTGCAGAGGTTTCAACATCGCTATCCTAGAACGTGAACCCGAAGAGATAACTGTGGCTTAGAGAACATGCTATCTGTATCCTTCGAAAAAGCACGGTGTTGTCTCCAACGGAAGCAAAGCTTGTTCTCCCGCCAAGGGGAAACGGAGGACATTCGTTTGCAGAAAATATCCACATCCCTTGTATAATCTCCTCAATTTGCTTTCCCATTTGGGACCTGAATGTTTTATGGAGATTTTCTCTGGCCTCAGTGACCCAGCATCGCGACTGCACCAGTTCTGTTTGGATGAACTAGTCCTCATCCCAGTAACCTTTTTTGGACCCACCCCTTTAATCGTCATTTTGTTTTTTCACTCACATACCTACCCTTCTCACCCAGGTCACCCTTGTTTGCAAGGACAAAGAGTGAAGTGACCATGATGCGAGGAGAAGACACGAAGTAAAGGTGTGACCTAAAAAGAGCCCTAAAGTGAAAAAGGGTTGCCCCTTTTACTGCCCTAAAATGGCAATTGATGGGAACAGTAACTTTCACGAGCACACTAACCATATGATGCTCAAAATGGTATGTAGTTTTGTTTCGTGTGTTTTATGTTTGCAAGTGTGCATTCAAGGAGAAAGAAGGCGGGTGCTTTGTTTCTCTTGAATTTAGGGTGTGAGCTTGCAAGCTCATCTAGGTTGGTTTTTGTTTTTCATCAAGCCTCTAGTGAAGGTGATTTTGATTGGTGCTTGGGAATTCGGAAGGATGAGGAGTCGTGCATAAATAAGGAGAGCGATTGTGCAAGAAGGCATCTTTTTGGGTTTGGAGTAGAGGAAGAAGAAAATAAGTTTCTTATGATTTATTATTTTTTATTTTCTATGAGAATTGTGTGCATAAGTGTTTTAAATAAATTGCAATGCTTAGTGGCACTAGAAGGAAGAATGCCTCAAGGTGTATTGGCTGCATTTTTGAAGGATAAGTTGTTTCCACTATGCTTTACATCCTTTAATTTAATGCAATTGAACACTAGGTGTGGGAGTCTATGATGGGGGAATGATGAAAATCAATAGGGGTCTTACAAGTGACAAGGTTTGGCAATTGTATGTTCTATGTGGGGTGTGTATATGAAAATTTGAAAAATGAGGGTGTGGAGTTCTATTGTGATTTCCAACATACACAATGTATTTGTTGTTATGGGTTCTTATTAAGGACTCTAATAAAGGTTGATGGGTTATGTTTGGCAGCCTTTTAGAAGACTACATTTATATCCTTGGTACAGAATATTGTGACCTATGTTTCAATTACAATGAAGTGAGGCATTATTCCAAAGATTGTTCCAAGTCTAAGATGAGGAATGGGGGTTCTAAGGTAATTGCCCTCAATGCCAACGTAGCCCAACCTGAATGCAATCGACTTGTCTTCTTGAACGGGAAGGTTGTTAAGGTGGATGTGTTATGTCTTTTAGACATAGGGGCTTTTCACAACTTCATAACCCGGGAAAGCGCCGAAAAGATGGAGCTCCACTTGGAGGAGCTCAAGGCACCCATCGAGGTGCACTTCGCGGATGGGGTTCCCCATCCCACTACGTTACAAGCAAAAGAGGTGCACTTCGCGGATGGGGTTCCCCATCCCACTACATTAGAAACAAAAGAGGTGCACTTCGCGGATGGGGTTCCCCATCCCACTACGTTACAAGCAAAAGAGGTGCACTTCGCGGATGGGGTTCCCCATCCCACTACGTTATAAGCAAAAGAGGTGCACTTTGCGGATGGGGTTCCCCATCCCACTACGTTACAAGCAAAAGAGGTGCACTTCGCGGATGGGGTTCCCCATCCCACTATGTTACAAGCAAAAGATGTGCCTCTTCAACTAGGAAATTGGAGAGGAAAGGTGGACTTGCTGGTTTCCACCTTGGGTGGAATGGATTGCATTTTGGGAATGGAGTTCATCACCCAAAACAATGTGCTTATAGAAGGGCACAATAGGT
>Ga0116228_10000413_pt1 | contig 32141 bp, 18 predicted proteins | sample S1TSphfallax_2_FD_89694 | JGI IMG/M metagenome (GOLD analysis project Ga0116228, IMG submission 89694) | Host-associated microbial communities from peat moss isolated from Minnesota, USA - S1T2_Fc - Sphagnum fallax MG | ecosystem: Host-associated > Plants > Peat moss > Unclassified | place... | reverse complement strand
TAAAGGCCTTCTCAATATCAAGCTGCTTATCCTGACTCCTATCCTGTCTAGAGGACTTAATGGCCTTCCAGGTGGCCATGCCCACCTCGGCAGTGGCCTCCCAGGACTGGAGGAGGACTCTCTTCAGGGAGTACTGACCGTCGAAGTGTTTACGACACCTTTCCGACCATAAGTAGTAGAGGAGAAAACTTTTGAGAATATCAAGCAGTTGCCGTTTATAGGTGAATCCGCCCGTGTGGTATCGTTGGAGGTCCGAGGGGTCGTCTTTCTCTTCGAGGACGGCTTCCCCGAGAAGGATGAAGGGCCAGGTGATGGAGATGTGATTGGGAGCCTCCCACACTTCCCAAGTGCTACGGAAAGCATTCCAGGCATTTTGAGCGGGGGGGCAGTCGAGGAGGCAGTGTTGGGCAGACTCGGGGAGGCCTTGGTCACAACCTTTGCAAGTGGACTGGAGCCCCATAGTTTGGAGCCAAGTGCCTACCGGGAGCCCTTTGTTGAGGGTCAGCCATATGAGGGCTCTAACTTTGCGGGGACGGGCGTTGTGCCAAATCCTAGCCACAACCTGGGCGGTTCTGGAGTTGCAGAGACTCAGACCTTGGATGAAGTTGATGATTCCGGGGGGGGGGCTGAGGTTTCCTTGTGTTCTGGTAGCCTCTCTTGGAGGAGTAGCCGAAGAAGGGGGCGTCTCCCATGTTGTGTTTTTGTTGCCAATGCCAATCACCTGGGTCCCAATTGAGGTCGGAAATAAAACCGAATCCGAAGATCCAGTATAGGGGAGGTTTCTTACCTGGGATGGGAATGTCCCTGGCAAGCTTGAGGGTCGTGCGATGGCTATCCTGAGCAAGTACCCTTACTGGTTCGTACCCTTCCAGGGGGATGGTGATGACGTGGGAGCTCGTGGCTTGGATGCGGTCTGTGTGTGAGATATTTCTGAACTCTGACACGTTGGCGATGCTTTGGGTTGCTTCCAAGACTTGATAAACCCATTTTGGCGGGCCAGTTTGCTCGGTTTCCTTCTTCCCGATCCATTCTCCTGCCGAGGGGATGTCGTTGAAAGTGGTCGGGTCCTAGGGTATACTGGCTATTATGAGGTCTCTGTTTTTTTTGTTAGATGGATGGAAGCTTACTCCCAATACCGAGAGGCCCTTCCACTTCTTCTCTTCTGAGTCCCAGAGGTCTCTGACCCTTGTGTGTCCGATGTTTGCGAGCGCGTTTCCTTCGCTCTTGCCGTTGATACCTAAGGGTTTACCTTCTTGATTCGTGATGAGAGGGTTCCCGAAGATGGGCTGTTTGAGGGCCTCCGCTGAGTTGGTCGGTTCCGACTTGGTGAGGCCCGGTCTCACGCTCATCCAAGCTCGGAGAATGCTTTTCCAAAGGGAGGTGGAGGGTCTGTTGAGCTTCGTGGCTGCAAAGAGCCAGTTAATATCTTTTGTGGGGGGTCCCAGTCCATGAATCAGGAGCTTGACTTGGTTCGCCCTGTGCCTCAAGAGATCTTTCCATGGTTCGCCCCTTGGCGCCAGGCCCCTGACGAGAAGTTTTGCAAGGAGGGCTTCGGATTGGGCCTTTGGATCAATGATCCCCAATCCTCCTTGGGTGGTGGGGAGGGTTAGAGTCTCCCATTTGACTTTTGCTCTGGCGTTGGAAGCTTTTCCACTCCAGATGAAGTTTCTCACGATTCCCCTAATCTGATTGCACATGGTCGGGTTCGGGTTCTAGGCCGCCGCCATGTACCACATGGAGGCCAGTAAAACCTGATTGGCCACAAGGATTCTCCCTGCAAGGGAGAGCCGGCAGGTGTTCCAGTTGATTAGCTTGCCTTTGAGAGATGTGACCATTTTGCTGAAATTGGCATCAGGGGGGAGGTGAGATCCGACTAGGATCCCGAGGTACCTCACCCCTTTGCCTTCCGAGACCCATTGGAGGCCCACCTCCTGGCCCCATTCCCAACTTTTTTCACCCTTGCTGGCCCAAATCGCGGCTGTTTTATTCCAGTTGACTCTTGCTCCGGAGGCCTTGCAAAATGTGTCCAGAACTCTCTGGGTTCTTTCCATGTTCTCTCGCGTGCCTTGTAGATAGAGCGCCGTGTCATTGGCGAAAGTCTGATCCCTGACCTTCCTGCCTCTCGGGAGGGTCAGGCCTTCAACACCGAAGCGCGGGTCGTCCAGCATATGCCCTAGGACGTCCGTTGCTAGGATGAATAGGTACGGCGAGAGAGGGTAGCCCTGTCTTACCGACCTGGCCAAGGGGAAGGCGCTCCCTTCTATGCCGTTCAATTTGATGGAGGACGAGACCGAGGTGTATAAGGAGTTCACCCACTTGATCCATTTCGGGCCGAAACCGAGTTTTTCTAAAGCTTTAAAAAGGAAGCTCCACTCGATTCTGTTGAAGGCTTTTTCAAAATCGAGAAGTAAGAGGACTAGGTCCTGGTTGCTCTCTTTGGCCCATTCTTGGGCTTCTTGAGCTAGAAAGGTGTTGTCGAGGATGCTTCGGCCCTCAACGAAACCGGTCTGGCTAGGCTTGATAACATTTGGGAGGAGGTCTTGTAGCCTTCTGGCCAGGATTTTGGCCAGAATTTTGTATAGGCTCCCCAAGAGTGTTATCGGTCGCCAGTTCCCAATCTTGGTGTGGTCGCCTGATTTGGGGATCAAAGTGATGGGACCCTTGTTGGTCCATTCAGACGTCTCCCCTCTTCTGAGCATCGCTGAGAAGGCCTGAAGTAGTGTCGGGGAGATTTCTTCGACTAAATCCTGGAAAAATTCTGTCGGGATGCCATCGTTCCCGGGCGCTTTTCCTTTGGGCATGGCGGCGATGGCCTCTTTGATTTCTTTCAAAGTCAGGTTCTTCGTTAGCTCGTCGTTGTCCGAGTTGGAGACTCGGGACGGGGTGCTCTCCCAGCATTCCTCTCTGGCTTCCAACGTGCCGGGGGCATCCGCCTCTGAGGTGTACAGTCGTTCGTAGAAGGACCGGACATAGTGGGCCAGGTCCTCCTGACCCGTGATGTCCCCCCCCTCGGTCTTGAGTTCTTTGAGGGGAGTGCGCATGGAGAGGTGCAGAGTATACTATATGGGGGAAGGTGGTGGCTTCCCCCAAGTCCGGGCCGTGGTGAGTTTTATGTGTCCGTGTTGCCCGTGGCTCGTCCTAGCACCAAACGTGCTCTAACTATGCACTAACCACTTTGTGTGGGTTGTGTGTAGGCCCGTGTGAGTGAGTAAAGCTTGTCAACTCTTCCTAGTCCCATCCCGGAACTCCAACACACCCCTCTACCCTTCAAAGTGTTGGGAGCTAGGGAACGTGCCCCGACTCCTGCACCTTCCGCTGTTTTGTACTTGGACTCACTTTTGAGTCTTTCAAAGAGTTGCGAGTGCGTTAGGACTACCTTTGTATATATGGTGCATACATATATTTGGATAGGTCACCATGTTGCACAATTATGCACCTACACTAAAACTCCATGAATTTTTAACGTGGCATTTTTTTTTAATTTTTTTCATGTTTTCATGAAATAATTATAATGTAATTGCACATTAGTTGTTTTGAACTAATTAATTGCATGGCAATGTGGTCTTTGCAAACATGGTTTTTTCATAGTGACAACTTCCAATGAAACATAAAAGCTTGCAAATTCAAATTTGAAAGACCTAAAAATTGAGATAATTGACACATTGATATGGATGCACCAATGGTGGCTATTTGTTTGATGCCACAAAATCCAATCCAAATCACATCAAATAACAAGCTTGTGCAACATGATGTAGGCTCTCTAAGATTAGGATTAATTAGAATTCCTTGAAACAAGTGACAATAAGTCATACAAATACATTGATTCCATGATTGCATGGTTGCATCATGTTGGCAATCGCATGCATTATTGATCGTCGGTATTCAAGGTGCTCACTACTAATTGACTATCAACAAGGATATATATATTTTTAAATCCTTCCTTCTTTAAAGCCACATTGCAAGGCTTGAGTGGCGAGCCTTGCACAACATCAATCATCAATGAACCTTGAAAAGACTAGTTAATTATCAATGGTCACTAAATTTAGTTGCAACTTGTAACAAGTCATGGCAATGCAACTTGTAGCACAACATTAAACAAGTTCAACATTCATATTTGATTGGTAGGGTTGTAGATTATAGACTATGTAGATAATAAAATTATAAAAGAGAATGCATTGTGTAACTTTCAAGCTACCTCCAACACCAAAGCCAAGGACCACGCCTCAAGGTCTTAGAAATTTTACACGTTGTAGTATGTACTACTATAACATAATATGCTGCCAACTCCCAAACAACAACATGAAATCATTGATTCAATAAACCCCTACTATTGTTGAGTTTTTTGATAATTGATCACATCATATGGCAACGAATGACAATGTGTCAAATTTTATAGAATAGTTATGATGGATCAAACATTAATATTGTAGGAAGTACACGTTCCTTCGGTTTAGGCAAGGTCATGGAAGTGGCAAAAATAATGGTGGAGATCAACAAAAACAAAAAATGCTCCTCCTTCCTAAGCAAGGTTAAATATGCCTTAACCCTAATCTTGGGAGGAGCCATCTAGTGCATCCATATTAACAAGTGGTCACACAATGATAACATGTGGAGTTTTCATGGGGTTTATTGTGAATGGGACCTTTTCACAAAGAGATATTTGACAAAGTTCTTTAATTTTTCAACCATTCAAAAAAGCTTACAGGTAGCCAAACATGTTTAGAGGTGGGAATTTGGCTAAAATCTGTTGGTAAAAGAAACATTGCATCCATGTGTTGTCTCTTTGGTGTCCATTATTTTATTATTGCGTCTACTTCGTTCAGTAGAAGTCAAGTGGTCTTAAGGCATTTAGTGATCTGCCTTTGTGTAGGAATGCATTTCATATTATGGGATGGTCAAGCCTCTGCCCATCATTTTTGGCAAGGTGTCAAGTGAACCCACTAGGTTGAGCTTGGTGATGGACCCAACACAATGGGCAAGGGTGAGATCATTCTATGACACTAAAGTCTGGGGTGGCAGATTCAACAATTCATTTAAAAATTCATGTTCAACAAAGATTTTGGTCACATGTATGATGATCATTAGAAAATTATGTATATAATGTGGTCAAGAAAATGACATAATTATTTGCCACCAGTGGGTCTTAATGTCTAAATGTTAAGGATTAAGACCCCATCATAGTCAGGGTTTTTATTTTCAATTTTGTGATTTAGCCAAACATAAAATTTGGCTACAATGCTAAAAGTTGATAGAGAAATCTGGCAAAAAATTCCAAAATATTTATCGAAATCTGGCTACTACAAAACCAAAAAAAGTACTCATAATTTTTGAAAACAAATTTAGCCAACTGGGTAAACCTAGCCAGGAAAAAAACACACACACACACACTGAAATTGAGAGAAAAATATAATCTAATGGTGCATTCGCACTTGATGTTAAGTCAGTGTTAAATGAAAATCTAGGTGGCATCCTAGTCTGCACCCGATGTTAAATGGGCCATAGCTTAATGTTGAGTGAATGTTAGCTTAACATAAAATTTTCATGGTATGGCTAGCATGGTGTTAGGGAACTCAAACTTAGAGTCCCTAGGGTTTAGGGTTTTGAGGGACTCAACCTTAGAGTCCCTAACACCAAGTGTGAATGAACCTCAATAGGGCTGCGCCGAGGCGCAATCGAGGTTTGAGCCCGGACTCACACCCAACTGCGAGCAGAAGTTCTCGTAATACGCGATGCGGTTGTTAGCTGAGGAACTGGACTGGCCGCACTCAATCCCGCCGTTGATGATGTTGATAGTTTCGCCAAACCCTGGTTCTCTTCCATCTGCAATGTCCTCGCTGCTAGGACTCCAATTCCCTACCATCACGTCGTGACAGGAAGGTTTCGGCGGGGAAGGTGTTGTCCAAAACCACAGAGCTGTCTCGAATGATATAACTGCATTATTGGCAACCTCGTCAGGATCCGCAAGGATGTTGTAGCCCACCGGGCCACTCGCCGCGCCGTAGTTGTAGTTCCTGTAGTAAGAACATGAATATATTCAACATCAAAGCACAAAACTAGATACCCAAGGAGCTCTTGGACGATTCCTTCCCTTGTGGGCTTGCAAATTCTCTAACTTTACCTACAAGAATAGACTATTAACGTAATTATGTAATAGGGTTCAATTGTGCAACACAGGGAGTTTGGCAACGTTCCTTCCCAGGGAAGAGCTAGCCTCACAGGAAAAGTTCAGTTACGCTATTTAGAAGGGTACTGTGAACCAATGTCACAGGGGAAGTCGGAATTTTTTCCCTGGTTGGAAGTTACCTAATGAGGGAAACAATTTTTCCCTTTGACATTGGTTCTAAGAGAGATTTCTAACAAGGATAACTGAGAGCTTTCCCACATTGCACATAAGGAGTTGCACGAAAACTCCTTGTGGTATCCCTGAAGAATGCAAGTTCTAGAGCAAGCAAGCAAGATGAGAGCTACACGTGCGCGAGTTGTTCAAGAATTGTGGTCATTCTTTCAGGCTCTCGATCGGCTAAAGTTGACAGTTTTCAAGCTTTTACTCTGATTCTAGGAAAGAGTCGAGTCTCAAAGATTCTTTCAATTCTGCTTCTAATTTCCTGATCCGTCGAGTCCAGCTACTTACAAGAGGTGATGATGAGGAGCTTCTTACCATGTGAGTTGAAGGGGTCCACGCCCATAGTACTCTTGTCCCGCAGCACACGGATATTGTGTATCAGTTGTGTCGCAATACTGGCTCTGATCGATTTCGTTGATGTAAACCAGACCTGCATGCATTAAAGTTCTCCGATCATCGTCACAGATCAAAACAAAAAAAGAGTTCAGTCAGCAGCAACTCGGAATGCATAAGAACGGGTGCGTCTAGGAATTCCTTTCAGCTATGGATTGCTATAATTCTGGAAAGTTCATAGCCGCCGCCGCAGATCGACATGCGTGTACACAACAAATCTGCAGATGAAAATTACAAACACGTGGAGACCTGTGCTAGTACTTTGTTGAACAACATACCCCCTGTCTCTTCCGTTACGTGAGCACAAAACGCAGCAACTTCTTGTGCCTGTTGAGTTGAGCTTCCCGTGGTTCCAAAAGAAGGGAAACTGTTGGCAGCGGAGATGAACGCAGCATAGGTGTAGAAGGAGTTCCGATTGGGAAAGAACGAATCGAACAAGGAATTGGTGAGGATGCCACCCACTCCGCCAGAACCCGTGGGAGTAGGACTTGGACTTCCTCCACACTGGCTTTGACAACCAGTGCCACAATAAGTGCTGTCAGTTCCACAGTAGCCATACTGACTACAACAAAGACCGTCGGCACACACAGCTCCCCCTCCTTGGCTCCCACATAGACAATTGCTTTGGCAACCGGTCCCACAATAATCGGTGCCGGTTCCACAGTAACCATACTGACTACAGCAAAGATTGTCAGCGCACGAAGCACCCCCTGCTTGACTCCCACATTCCTGACTCACAGAAACTTGGACCAGACTTGCCACAGTAGCAACCAAAACTATGAAAAGGTCCAGTGCTGCTGCTGCTCTAAAGCCCTTCATCTTCAGCCTCTTCTTCTGAACTCCAAAAATAAAAGAAAAACAAACAGACAGACAGACAGACAGTACCCTCAGTCCCAAGAGTGGAAAGATGATCTCTCAAAGCAATTTACTCCTTGAAAGCTTTTGTTATCAAATTTAACCCTTTAATTCCCCCAAATGACAAAATTAGACAAATATTATTCTCTTGCAACAAAAAATAAGTCTAGGTAACTACCAAATTTCTTGCAACAAGTTTACTAGCTCTTATATAGGCTCAAATATCCATTGCAACAAGAAGTCTAGCTTTTCTGGCACTGTATCCAAGAAGCTCTATCTAGAGAAAAAAGAAGAGAGAGACATGTACCTACGACAAAGAGATCCAAACAAGTCTGAACTTCAGAGTAGCCCCAACAGTTAACCCAGGTCCCAGATGTCTTCTTTCTTTAGTCTTCCCTCCTCAGAAACTTGACGCTTGGCACTACCAGATTCACAATAACTTATATAGGGCTTGAAGAACACGACAAAAGCAATTGGCTCTACTTTGAGGTAAGTAAGGCCCTAGGTCCAGGGCATTACCAGAGGAAGGGCCCCCTGCAAGACACGCAGAGGACTGTACAGCTCCAATTCGCCACTTATGCTCTGACATGAAGTTTAGGGTGTCAGGTTACATCCAATCACATATGAAGTTTTGCCAGATTTCTACTGTTTAGGGAGTTTTTCTGCTAGTTTTCTACTGTGTGGGCAGTTTTCTCAAAACTTGTCGCCATTAAATCTAAGTCATTTGTGGGATCATTAGCACTTATGCTACATCACCAAAATGAAAAATTAAAAACACTGGTCCACATGGTATTGCACATCAAGTCATCGGTTGTCTATTGTAGTACTACTTGTGTAACTTGTGTTTTTTCCATGACCTGTCACGTATTAAGACTCCCAGAATCTGCTGGAATCATCATGGTGTACATACCTAGTCACTGTGATCTCAATTCGGCACTACTTGGGGAGTCCTAGACAAGGACGCAACTTCAACTAAGAACTTCTTAGAATTCTTGTCCAGATCACACGTCAATGTCTTTTCATGTAACTGGGCTTCTGATCAGTGTTTTTTGTTTTGTTACCCTGGTGAGAAATAAAGGAAGCTGCTAAAGGTGCAAAAGGTATTTTTTGGGAAATAAGGGGCCCAAGTCGTCACATTATGAGGAAAAAAAATAGAAGGTTGGCACTTTAGGGCATCTTCATCCACTGCTGAAAAGGTTGCCAACACCATTTTTTTCAATGAACAGTCTGCTATAGTAGCATGAAGAAAAATTCCCACAAAAATGTTGTTGGATGGCATGGGTTTTCTAAAGGAGCTGGGATAATAAATCTATGTTTTTTAAGTGACCAGACACAGTTATCAAACAACAAGTTTACTATTGCTCATTGGCCACCCACCATGATTGGTTATGTGTCCATTTTATTGCTAATTAAAGAAAATATAATGTAAAATATAATGTTTATGGGAGGGGCAGGCAGTTATGTTAAAATCTGATGCTATATTTAATGATAACAAGTTGTTTCTCATGGCAACCCTGGAAATGCTTTTATGAGAGAAAAAAACTAAGGTGATCACATTTAGATGTTAAACTCATGAAGGCCCCCGCTTACAAAGTGAACTACACTTTCTTATCAAACATTTAGCCAAATTTGGCTGATTAATGTTGTGAAAGATTGCCAGTCCCCGTACTTGACAAAATTGAAAAACAAAAACCCATGTTTCCAATTGATGATGATTGACTGTTGAGTCCATCTGACCCATCATCGCCTATGTGGGATTCAAAATTTTCATATTATTGTTTTCACTCATGGGTTTTGCCTAACACAAATAAAGCTATTCACAAAGACAACTACATTGAGGATCAGAACCCTCAATTTGGTTTCGAAACTGAAAGTTTGGTCTGGAAACTGAGGATGTAAGAACAAGTTTGTTGTGACAAAGTACACTACAAAGAGTAAGTTAAACTCTTTTTACTGTGAAAAATTAAAATTGATAGAATTCTAAGTTTATCACTGCTGGCACTAACTACTCTTAAGAGTTTTCAGATCCTGTGCAATAAATGTTATTAAGTACGCTATTTGAATATTTTGTATTGATTTTCATTACAATTTACTCAATTTCAGAATACCTAACGATTGTGGATGAAAGTGAAAATTGACAATGAAATTTAGGTCCAAACTAAGGACCACTCTAAGGATAACTTCAATGTACAATCCTGTAAGTCTGTGAATTGCTCACAAGTCACAGCTTGCTGACCAATTGAGGATTTTTGTATTAGGTTCAGTGTTTTTTTTATCATTTTTGTGATGTCGCATGAGTGAGAATGATCTCACAAATGATTTAGCTTTAATGACTACCCTAAAAAGTTGAATTCCAACAAAACTTCATATGTGATTGGATGCAACCTCACATTAGAGCATAAGGCGGAGAATTGGAATTTTACAAATGATTGATATAGCTGTAGTGATATACCTTTTTCTCCAAAGGCATGACTGATGGAAAAACAATTATGGTAAGCACTGCCATTATTATCGCCATTCTATTTACCCCTTGTCAACTATTACATGTTGCCTTGTAAAGCTACAAAGTGTTGCCATCACTACAAAAGGTCATTTACCTTGTTGTAGCCTTGGTTCTAGCCCAACAATGGGTAGATTACCCTCCGACAACTATTTATAGAAAGCAACAAAATTGTCTTCTACTAGACTTCGTGAAGAAAAACAAAAAGAAACACCACAAAATAATTTCCACATAATCACTCCAATTTTCTATTCCAAAATCCACACATACATCAAGAGGTTTCTCTCATTACAACCTCTTCCAAAAACTCATGTGTCTTCTTCTTCAACTTCTCCTCCAAAACCATATTAAATAATGAGATAGGGGAATCCCCCCTTAGAGATCTCCACCCATAGCCCCAAACCACATCCTTTTTTACTTTCTTGCCTCCATGCTAGTTTTTTAAAAGTTAACTGTAAGTGAAATAACAAGATATTATCACTTCCTCGTGACCTAAAACCATCAAATCTAATCTATCTAGAAAAGTAGGGAGTGGTAAATAACTATTACCTACCACAAATAACAAAAAGGTTACCAGGATATTGTCTAGATCTACTCGCTCTAGGTTAAGTTTGCCCAATAACAACTTATTATAAGAATGCCTTGCAGGGTGTTAACCAACATAAATCATTAGTAGAATATTTTTTCAATTGTTTGCTATACTCTAAGCCTAAAATGAAAAAGAGAACAAAAAAACAAAATGTTCCACTAGAACAAACATTCTACTTTTCAAAACACCATGCCCTTGGTGAACGAAAAGTTCCACTTTGTAACATGCCCTCCATATACACTAGAAATTTCTACCCATGCTTTATGTTTGCACAAAACCTTAGGCCAAAAGGCTAATTGCACTTTTTGTACCTTAGGTCACGTAATTTTTACCCTAGGTTGCTTAGGCTTTTTGCTTTAAGATAGGCAAATGAACCTATTTCATAGGTTACCTACACTAACACCCAAGCCACCTAGCCTTTATTTTAGACTACCTAGCTATTTCACGTTATCCTAGGAGGCTAATTGCACTTTTTGTACCTTAGGTCACGTAGTTTTTACCCTAGGTTGCCTAGGCTTTTTACTTTAAGATAGGCAAATGAACTTATTTCATACGTTACCTACCCTAACACCCAAGCCACCTAGCCTTTATTTTAGACTACCTAGCTATTTCGCCTTATCCTAGGAGGCTAATTGCACTTTTTGTACCTTATGTCACGTAGTTTTTACCCTAGGTTGCCTAGGCTTTTACTTTAAGATAGGCAAATGAACCTATTTCATAAGTTACCTACACTGTCACCCAAGCCATATAGCCAATATTTTAGACTACCTAGCTATTTCGCCTTAGCCTAGGCCCTCCATTTAGGTTGGCCTATTTGGTCTTCCATAGACTACTAGGAGGGAGAGGTCACATCGCTCTCTCCATCTGGGTTATTCCTTGCACATGATGCCTTTGAAGGCTTCACATGTGACCATCTCAATAACCCAATTGGACTCACATATGAGACATTTGTGGATCTAATTGCTAGCTATGGGAAACTCATTATAAGCTAGAATGTCACTAACCACTTCTATTTTTGGAAATAAGTGGTGAAGTGTGGGGATTTGAATGGAACAGTGGCTCAGCCCATAGTAGATAGGTAGTATTCAAGAACATGCACAATATAATTAGGAATGAGTTTCTTGGCCTTGCCTACCAAGGCAAGGATAGTGTATTTGGATTCATTATAGAGTACAGTAGCTTAAGGGATTTTGGCGCTTAGGTAATAGGTCTATTTTTATATGAGGATTTCTGAAAATATATATTTTGGCTTGTGTTGAAACTTGAGATTAGTTATAGAGTTTATAATATCTTGAATGATTTTGGTTTCTTTTAGAGAATTTTTTGAAGATTGTATTTTTGCATGGTGAAATATTTGAGTTTCCATAAATCTTCTTTTGCCTTAAGATACTTTTTAATGTAAATGGCAAGGCCACAGTGTGACACACCCCTTGTTTTGTTGGACGTTTGATGCTGAGATTAGATTTGTGTACAAGAGTTCTCTTGTCAGTGAAAATTGGGAAGAAGACAATACTGGGTGGGAGCTCACTCATAGGAGCACTTTTGGAAACAAATCCAATACACGCTGGAGACCGGAATATCACTTTTTGGGACTAGTGATGAATGGGAGAACCACTCCTGGACACACTAGAAAAAGGAGATTTGGGAGGGTTGGCAAGAATTGACAGGGGAAAAAGAGAAGTGACAATTCAAGTAGTGAGTGCACTACATGTGATAGAACCATAAACAAATTAACCCTGCAGGACAAGTGCAAAACTATTGAAATGATTTGGCACAAAGTGAAGTCCCATGGGGCAGGCTCCACCACAATAAGGGCACCACGAGGCAGAGCCAAGAGTGGGCCTGAATCAGGTAAAGCCCACCACCAAGGGCTTTACACAGTGTAAATATGAACTAAGTTTTATTTTAAAAATTCCCCATGATTATGGGCAGGTATATGGACATTTTGTTTTTCAAAATGCCCTAGCAGGTTTTTTACAATTACATGTAATTAGTTAGGCCCTTGATGTGGCCTTTGCAGGCGGCCAATGTTTGTGTCACTTAAACGCTTCCTGAACTTGATGTCAAGATTGTATCGCTAAATGAAAAGTCACGTCCTCTTGTAATAGACAATGGGCACTGGGTGGCTGATTCTGCCAGTCAAGTGGTCAATAATTGAGCCTTGCAGAATCGACCACCATGGGCCCTTTCCCTGGTATAAATTAATGGCAGGTTCTCTGCCGGTAGAAATCGAGTAAACTCTGTGAGCATCAGGGTCTCCCTCGACTGCTGATTCCGCCTGATATACATCTCCAAACATCAGGGTCTCCTTGCGGGTAGTTATTTGGGGAACTCCTTGCTCTGACGGAGTTACTTGGTGTAAACCACAAGTACCCCATACGACACAACCTGTGAAATGCCCAATGAAATGGCCAACATTTTTGCTCAATGTCTGCTAATTTACTGGAACTCCCCAAAATTTGATTTTTTAAGACCCACTCCCCCCATAGTGTTGGAAATCAGGTTAGTGCTTTACATTGTGGATGAACCACAACCAAGTAGAGCTCCTAACACACCTAGTGTTAGATGGTACATAACAATAGAAGGTTCTATTCAGACTTAGAGGTAAGGTAGCTAAGTTAAATATATACCCTGGTTAACTATGTCATGATGATCCACACTAGTCATCATGAAAAGTTCGCACAATAACCGTTTACACCATTCTGGTCACTCTCATTTATTTCATTGTGTAATTGTTAGGATTTTTTTTCGGGGCCAAACTGACTATCATTGTAGAAATAATGGTTATCATCCATTGGAAGATTTAGCCAAATTTGGCTATTATCCAAATATGTCGTACAAATTTTTAAACAACTTTTTATATTTTTGCTTGCACATTACAAATCTAATATAGAAGTTTGATGATTTTATTTTTATTTTCAAACTTGTGACGACCAAAAACCTCCAAAAGAACTTGATTTTTGAATTTTTGATGATTGATTTTTTTTAAAAACAAAATTTTGCCAATAAAAAAAGTTGCTCCATAGTTGTGTGCACAAGTCTGTCATTGCTTTCATCTTTCTTTCAATTCCATTTTTTCTCTCACCCAAATGCTCATTTCTTTCTAGATTATGTTCATTTCTCTTTCATGATTTTCACATTGTGCTCATTTTTTTTTTGCATTGTGCATTCCTCTCTTGTAATTGGCAACATTGGCACCAAATTTGACTATTTGCATATTGTTAATTAATGCCATTTCTTCTTTCAAAGCTTGTTGTTGCTACTGTTTCTCAGCTTCACATTGCACTTTGTTGACTCCAAGGCCTTTGCAACTTGGGAGTTACTTGGTGTAGGAATGTAAAATGTCACACCTACCTTCCTATATATAGGGACCTAGCATGGGTTACCAAGGTGAAATCAGATATTGAGGTTCATCCACGATTGCGTCATGTAAAGGGCATCCAGTGGATGGTGAGCTGGTGGGTGCTGGTTCATTGGCCCTAATTAGGTAGTTAGGATATGAGCCACTTCGTCAGCAAAATGCATTTGGATGGTTGGTACATAGTTAACCACTATAATCAAGTGTGAAACAAGATTATATCAAAAAAAAAAATTGTTCATTTATGCTTAACCCATTTCCTTACAACATTACATATCTATTTTAGTTTGTCATATCTTACAATTATGCATCTTTCACAATGTTAGTGTGGTCATATCATTGACAATTTAAGTACCCATTTGTTTCGATGCTTTTGTGGGAGTGAACGTATAGTAATCCACAATACACTTTGGGATACCATTGTAATTATTGCTTTGGATAATGGAGCACATGTTTAGAGAGAGGTTTCTTATCTTTTCTTTCATCACACCCAATGATGAATGGATATCTTTATGATCAAAAATGGCTTTCGAACCTTGATGGATGTCATCATTGTTGACCCAACTTACATAGTTATGATGTAGCAAGCATTGACGACGACGACACATGCAACGATGATGCTTGTTGAGGAGAACACACGATCATATGTTGAGCAAGCATCAAGTGATAACTTCATTCCCCTTGCTATTAAGATGTATGGGTGTTTTCATTTTCATTTTGATTCATTTTTTATTGCTTATGCACATACCATTATCACATGTCATCAACGGTCTTTTTTCAACCCATAGTGATTTTTCAACATGTTTGGTCAAGTTTCTTCATCTCTTCCATTCACCATAGCTAATGCACCTCCATTATTAGCCGATTTGCAGTTGATGGTCTTACATCTTCTTTGTTATTGTCGATTGTCATTTTGTAGCCATGAGTCCTCTTTGCATAAGGTTTTTACCTGATTTTTGTTGATTATTTGCTTTTGTTTTTTTCTTTAGGTTATGTTTACTTGTGTTCTCATTTGCCTTGTACTTTTAATTGATGGGTTCTTGTCCCTGATTTTCATTTACAAGGTTTTTCTTCTTGTTCACATACAATGTGTCTTCCACAATTGAGTGATGGGTGCTAGTTCACTAGATCGACACAAGATGCTTACGTCATTCGGGGTGATATATATACAATTTTTCTGGAATCTCTTTGAGCATCAGGATTTTTCAAGTTTTCAAAATTTTGAGTAGAAATGAAAAAAATTCAACCTATATAATCTTCTTGGGCAGCATTAATTTCTTTACACTGCTGAATTTATTTTTGAGCGGCCTGGAAAACATTCCTGAGGAATTCTCCAGCACACCCAATTTCTTGGGCAGCATTAAATAAAAATTTCCTGACACTGCCCAAACGTATTGGGTAGTTTGGAAACCCTCAATGTAAAAGGTTCAACATAGGGTTAAATGAACCCCATCATACTATTTATCTATTCCCTGGACAGGGGTTAGTTTACTCCTTATACTTTAGACATTTAAACCCCAAAATCAAGAGAGGGTTAAACCAAATAAAAATATCCCTACTAAACCTTTGTGTGAATCCAGCTAAGGGGCATGAAACCATAACATAGAAATTCACCAAAAAAGAACTTTATTCTTCAATGATGTAAACCCTAAACCCTAGGTTCTACAGCAAGAATACTCAAACTGCCAAAAGATTCTTGAATGGTATCCCATGGTTGGATTTGGTTAGATAAAGGTGATGATGTTTACAAGGGCCACAGTTTTCTTCAGTCACCAAGACATTGACATTCATGGAATATGTCATGAGCATACATCATGATTCTATGGTTGGATCTGTTGGGATACATGTGATGTTCATATAGGCTCACAGTTGTGAGATCAAATTGGTTGTTGGGGCCATGCTTGCAATTGGGGACTTTCCCAAGAGATCTTTCTACATAATGGTTATATTGATGCATTTTCATTGATTTTTTAAAAGAGTAGGTAATAATTCTTGTACAAAAAAGTTAAAACATGTGATGGATTGTCCTAGGGCTAGTAGTGAGATGTCCCATCCTTGTCCTCACATCACAAGCAACTTGTTAGTGTGGAGGATTCACCTTGCAAGAGAGTCTCATCTGACTTTAGGTTGTCAGTGAAACTGGAAGTTCAAATGCAACACTATGATGATGACATGCAACCCAATTGCTAGACTTATAGGAATCAATCACCTACCATTATTCCCATGTCAATGAACATGAACTTTCCAGCCTCCATATTGACAGTCCATCAACAAATCATTTTGTCCATGATGGCAATCCCACAACTTTACTAACAAAAAGTTTTTTACTAAAAATGCACATTTTCAAATCCATTGCTAAAAGTAATTATGCAATCATATTGTAGACATTTCACATCAAGATGTACTGGATAATTTATATGGCTTATTTCAAGAGAATTATCTTGGGCAATAGGTCATTCAAACACTACATGCCATGAACGGTCATGTACATAGTATGTATTATGTACCCAACAATATTTGCTTACTTTTAGCCTAACCAACCATTGTAAGGGTCAGTGTTTCATGTTTCAACCCCTCATTTAGAAAACCATATGTGTACCTTGGGGTCAAGCCTTGGAGCAGGGTTCAGAAATTGCATTGTCCCCTTTACCATGGTTGGAAAGTGGCCACCTCTGCAACACTGCCATAGCCTTATGGGTTTCATGTATAGACTGGGATAGCCATTCAGTAAATCCTAAAACTAAGAGTTCCATTGGATAAATTTTATGGTATGTTTTGATGGTTGTATTTCATTTTGGGATGTCATATCAAGGCCCAATGTTGATATGATCAGAACCATGATATTATACTATTCTTATGTAGGGTAAAGCCTGAGGGGGTGGTGGGCCTTTCAATAATAAGGCACCGTGAGTTGTGCTAATGCACACCAGGTTTTTACACCAGGTAAGGAGCTCTCCAGGCACACTTTAATAAAAGCTCTGGTCAAACATATTCATATTTACTTTCAGAAACTTCATCTAAATCACTAACTTGATGGAAGAAATGTGCTTGCAAGTTCAAAATTTTGAAGAATGGAGTAGGGCTTGGTCATAGAGTTATCCATAAAGTAACCCTGTCTTTGGGCCTGCTTTCACCCTCTATATACTCTTTCAGTGGTATCCGCAACGTAAAGAAATTTTATTAAATCTCAATATGAAATGCTGAAACTCAAAACTTAATGCACAAGGTTCGAAAGTAATTATAGTAATTGTACAGGTAGGACCAGTGAAACTATATGTGACAGCGGTGGAGACTCCCAACCTAAATCAATCTGTTGCAAATGGTTGGAACTTCAAGACGTGGGTCCTCCCATTTTGTTCCTTGTATTCCCCCTTTTTTGGGTGCTTTGGTTTATTTATGATTGGCAGGGTTTCATCACCTTCAAGATGAGATTTCAGGAATGTGATCTTTGAAGTTGGGAGGCTCAATGGTGCACAGAAGCATGTGTCAATGTCATGTAGACACTTGAAAGGCTTGAAAGTTTTTGGGAATTGAAATTTAATGCGTGGAGATACTTTAATCTCATAAATAAATGGAAGCTCTTCCAAGTCTAAAATGCTAGACCTTTGCAAACGAGGAGCTAATTTTCAAGTACAGATAATGTCAAAATTTAGAACAAATCATCTTTATTTTTTCAATTTATTTACCCATCAAGTAAAGCCATTTTAGCACACAAAATTTTCCATCAAGCTACAATTTAGGCGTGCAAAAATTAAGTTTTCTAGTAGATGGGTAGGGTCTAAACACCCCTTTATCACATATCTTTTTTTGGGTAAAACAATGGGTATGCATTTTTAATTTTTTAAAATGAAAAAGGTGCACATTTTGAAAAATTTCAGACAATTTTCAGAGGTCAAATCCAATATCAAATTGCAAGAATTGAAATGTTTGATTCACCCTTGATTTATGCCTCACACCTTTACTTCCTTGTTCCTATCCCATTCACACAAAAGCGGTAAAAACTGACTTGGCAATGACATTTCATTGGGGTTAAGAGGTGGATAAATGTATTGTGATATCTTAGCCCTGGGACTAAATGTCTTCATTTTTTCTAGATTTGGAATCCAGTTAGGGTGCAATAGTTTGACCCCTTGAGTTCAAAGTATTAAAATACCCAGTCATGTTTGCAAGAACTTCTAGTGTTGTTCTGGACAACATATTCTCTTTCATGTGAGAGAGCACCCAAAATGGTGGGCAGCAACAAAACAATTCAACTTTTATTATAAGTCCAAGATTATTGAGCACCATAAAAATTCCCAAATTGCCTGAAATTTTCTGAGTGTTGGCATTTTCCAGAGTGCCCAAAAATGTTTGGACATAAGTGAAAAAAAATTTCAACCTTTATAAGGTGCCTGAACTTACTGTGCAACATAAAAATTTCAGCATTGAGATTCTTCCAGAGTGACCAAATTTTGGGGGCAGCAATGAAATTTTAAAACCCGAATAATCTTCCTGTGCAGCCTTTAAAATGCAAAACTGCCCAAAAATTTTCAAGCATCAGGATTTTTCAAGTTCCCAACTTTTTTACCATAAAGGAAAGTTTTTCAACCTATGTAGTCTGCCTGAAACCATCAGGCAGCATAAAAATTCCCAAACTGCTGAAAACATTTCAAACATCCAGGAGAAAATTTATCAGGAATTCTCCAAAGTGGTCAAGTTTTTTGGGCAGCATGGAAAAACAAATCCTAAGTTACCTCAAGCTGCTCAAACTTTTTGCACAGTTTGGAAAACCCCTCAATGTGAATGGTTCAACATAGGGTTAAATTAACACTATTGCACTATTTTATCTATCTCTTCTGTGTGAACAGCACAGGGGTTAATTTTTGTCATTTTAACCCCCAATTTAACTAAGGGTTAAATGGAATGAAAATATCCCTACTCACCCTTGGTGTGAATCCAACTTAATAGGGGAAGTTTCTGGAAGGTAGAAAGTCCGGGGCAAATTTGAAGAGAGGACAAAAGAACCATGTTGGTGGATTGAAAAGTGGTTTTGCTTGGACAATTCAATAATCTCAATTTTTTTTAAATTGTCAAATTCTATCCTAAGTTATAACATGTAGCAAAAAATATAAAGGATGCTAGAGTTTTTATTTTCATTTTTTTTTTATTGCTAAATCTAGCTAAATCTTCTTATAGTTGATCATTATTTTGGCTACATCGCAAAATTGAAAAAAAAAATCCCTAATTCTGCCACTACTAATAATGTGGTACAAGCCTTAAAGCCATAGGCTGAGTTATTTAGATATTGAATTAGTGATAATTTACATGTTAAGTAAACACTTTACTTACCATATCAAGATTAGATATTCCAAAATTACCTCCAACACTTTAATTCTCTAGGCTATAATAATGTCATTCAACTTTCATGCTATTTGTACTTTCTCCCACTAATTGAGCGACTCGATAAATCAACTAATAGCATCCTTCTCCAGCAATTACACTTTTCCATTCCTAAACTCTTGGTAAGAATATCCATCACATACTTATTATTCAATGCATTCCAATGGGTCTCCTTGCATTTAAAAAAAAAGCTCTGTCATACAATATTGTACCTCAATATGTTTGATTTGCTGATGATATTTTTAAATTTACACCAAAACAATTGGTGAATGGTTGTGGCTAAGCAATCAAATATGAGCCATCTAAATTAGCATGTCACATTGTTACATTGTGCAGTCTTCATAGCGACATTCTGTCCTTCAAAATGAGGCTTGCAACAACAATATATTCAACTTCTTTTTAGATCCTATGGTACAATCTTATTAATACTAAACAACCAAGCAATAGGTTCACCATAGATTTAAGTATATAATTAGTTTTAAATTTTTGTTTTCCATAGACCATCACCAGAATACATGGTTTAAATATTCAATCTTTTGTGATACTTACATATGCACAAGGTTATGTTGTTATTGGTACAAGTTTATACTTGGTAAGGAACTATAAATTTTGCATTCATGGTCTCAAGGCTTGCTAATTGAGACCATACAAGCTTTTGAGGACCTTGCAATTTTTTGTTTCTTTGCCATAAATGAAGAACCCTTGTGCTTGTTCCATAGAAATTTCCTCATGAAGTTCTCCATGTAAGAAAGCACTTTTAATGACATCAAGTTGTATTAGCCCCATTTTTAAAATCGTTGTTATAAAGAATGTTGTTGTCATCAAGGACCATATTTGGCATAGTCTATATGCACAAAGTCTCCCCATAATCCACTTATTTTTGCCTAAAAGAACTTTTTATTTCTAGTATCCTCGTATTATCCTTACCAATTCCATTTCACTTTATTTTCATATTTGAAAATGCATTTGCACATATTTTATTTTGACTTGTAAGAAAATCCATTAGCTTTTTTGTATTATTTTTCAATAAAAAATTTCATTTTTCTTGCATCATAATCTCCCATTATTTGTCAAGTGAGAATATAACACAATCAAAATTTCCTAGTTTTTTCATGACACATGTTAGTGCAATGAAATTGGCTACATCATTGTAATATGTCAATCAACACATTTTTCTTGGTTAGCATGTATTCCTTCCATCTCCACTTATTGTGCATGTATCTATCTCAATTATTCTTGTACTTGTGGTCATCTTCTCATGTATTGAAATCTCAACTATATTTTATCAAAGCTCATGATTAATTATATTGATTTTGTTTTCTTGAATAAGGATTTCATTTTGTTTTGCCACATCTCCCATTTCTTCTTCATCAAGTGGAAAAGAAATTTTATTTAAGTGAATTAAAAGTTTAAATCTCAATAATGTTTAACTCAATTGTTCAAACATTGAAGTTGATTTCATGACATAAATATGCATTTTATTGAACATGGATTAAATTGTTAATTTCACACTTAATTCAACTTGGTGAGTGGGAATAGAGCCACCTATTGGCCACCATATTCAAGCAATTTTCAATAGGTTTTTAACTTGAATTTTAATTATTTTAATGGAATATAATGTTATGTCCTACATTTGGGTAGATCATACAATTGTCATTTGTTTGAGGTGGAATACAATTGTGTCAAAGTTTATGGTAAACACAATATAATCATATATAAAACCTTTTCACATAAATCTTTTTAATAATATAAAACATTCAAATGTTGTAAGATATTGAAATCACACACCAAGTACATAACTAATTACCACAAATTTTTTACTTTAAAAATACAACATATTGAAACATTTTTTTACACATGTTTTGTAATGTGATGGAACCTCAATCACCTAATGGCCACCAAGTGCTACCTATAAAAACTTCAATTTATCAAATCATTAAAAAAAACATAATTTCTATGTACAATGAAAGTTCATTTAATATTTTAAACAAAATTAATCTAAAATTCAATGAAAATTCAATGAAAAAAATATATATTTCATTCTTGTCATCACCCTAACCTTGGGCTTGCGCCCAAATGTAAAACAAAAGAGAAGGAGCATGTTTAAAAGATGTTTCAAGACTCAAACACATTTTCATAAGTGTGGGAAAGTGACTCCCAACATTTCTAAATGGTTTTTTTTCATTTTGGGAATTGAAGTTCTGCACAACCCCAATTTTTTGAAACAAAAGTGTAGGTAATAAATTTGGTCCAAATTGTGCCCTGAATATGCCATTGGAAAAGGCTTAAAAACATATACATCAAATGCAATTTCTATTTCTCCATTTGGAATTTTGAACTAAAGTTGTGGCCAAAAAAAAGGTGGGGAACCAAATTGGCTACTTGATTCCCAACCACTAAAACCTAAGAAACAAGGGCCTTTGACTTTGAAGTGAACTTGTGCTATAATCATTGGAAAGGTCTTTTCAAGGACTATTTCAAAACTTTTCCATTAGTTAATCATAACTAATGGATTTTACTGGTCATGATTCATTTAATTATGATTAGCTAACTTTTATATTTTCCATTTTTTTCTAATTGGTCAAACATAGTCAAATGTAGTCCCAAAATACCCAACTAGTATTCGAATTTGTAATTAGCCCTTTTGACTAGGCCTACTTAGTTAGCCCTATTGATTGAGTATATAATATGTGTCTTTATTAACTAGGACACTTGCTAATTTGACTAGATTGGGTGGTCTTATTGACTAGGCCACTAACCAATTTGACTAGGTGGTATTTTAAAGTCCAATTTGATTAATTGTTAAATTGGTCACTCTAGTCAAATTGATTACTTGAAAAATACCCATTGTCATTCAAGCCCTTGGCTGTTAATAAAAAATACACGACCTTTAATAAAAAAGACCCGTCTAGTCAACTTGGTTAGTTTGAAAAAATAGGACTTTAAAAATGGAAAATTTTGAACGGAATGGCAAGGTCCAGCGGGATGCCAGTAAAATCCAACAATGGTGGGATCAATCTAGAAGGCATAGAGATGTTTGTACAAAATGTGGTGAAAAAGTGGACGTAGTGGCAAAATCCACTAAAATCCAATGGTAAGTTCGATCATAGTGGAAGGTGGTCACTATCCGTGTAGTGATTTGGCATGTCCAATTCCACTAAAATTGAATTTGGGTGGAATCATGTAGTGGTTTCGACCATGATTTATTATAGTGCACATTTTTGAAGTTTTGCAAAATGGAACACCACCACCACCTCCATATGTGCTTTTCAATGCATTATTACTATATTGTTAATAGAAAAGTTACTATCATACCTACTACTGTTGATGGTCCTTGAACATGTGTGAGACTAGCATTGTTGTTCAATTTGCTGTAATTTTATTTTATTTTATTTTACTTTGATCCTTTGTTTTCTAGTTTGTCTTTCCTTCTTTGGAAGTCTCTATTGCTTGTTGAAAAATTGTTAACCTTGCTTTATTTTTTCTTAATTATAAGTATGGAGTTTTTTCAATTCTTATGAAAAATATTAATATATTGTTGAACAAACTTATACCATATTAGAGTGTGAATTGATTGTGAATTGATTATTTTAATAGCCTACACAACCACAATAATCAAGTATGGAAACATTATATTACAAAATGTGGATGCACTAGTTCACTAGACCAATGAATTCACTACTTTCCAACTAATCCCTATTTATTAAAACCAGTGAATTCATTTAAAATTTAATGAAATCACTTTGCATACAAAGACACCTTTTTTTGTAATGGAACATAAGTCAAAGGAGTAGAAGATCCACAGATTAGTAATGGGTTAAAAGAAGGTCAAAAATTGCCAGTTTATTGAAAAAGATGGAGTTACAAGCATGGAAGTAAATGCAAGTAGTGAAGAGGGTCAAGTGATGGCCAAAAATTCCAAACCTACTTCAGGGGAGACTATTCAAATAGCTAAAAGTGGTGGCATTAGTTGGCCAAGTCTTCTAAATCCACATGTTGGCCTAGGACTTGGAGGCCTTTAACCTCCTATACCTAGGGTAAGTAGTTCTTATTTCATTTGGCTTGTGTACCAATCATGAAAAAATGTGTTTAGAAGCCGGTTTATGTTAGTTTGTTGTCAAGTTGAAATCTCAATGGTCCATACCGGTTTTTGATAAGGGGTTTTCAAAGCAATGTTTAGGGATGCTTATGGGTTACTAGTGAGGAGTCCTAAATTATTTGTCTATGTTTTATGAGCAGATTATGACCTTTGACCTGAAGGTTAGGAATTAGAACTGAATACATGGACTACTGGGTTGGTAGTACTAAAAAAGGAGGAGACAACAAGAGTCACGACACTTAGAGCATCGGCGAAGCTACGTAAAACAGAATGTGGTGTGAAACCTAGCTATGCAACAAGAGGGACCTAGTGATTCACCTAATCAAAGCAAGAAAGCCTTGGCTCCCCTTGGGCTGGGAAATATCTTAAAAACAAAAAAGGGTAAAAGTGAAACATAACAAGTAGGACTAGGGATTCTTGGGTAGTTCATGCAAAACCCAAGCATGGAGACACTTTTGTAATAGATGATGTAGGGAGTGGGTGATGTAGAGGTGGTAAGTGGAGGCCAACATGCAACTCCAGCTATTGGTCAAGACCTAGGAGGGATGTTGCAGCATATTATGCCCATGATGTCCCAAATGCTTGGTGTTGGATCCCTATTTATATGGCCTCCTCTTGTAGATGCCACAAGTTTCCAATCTCAGACTGAAGGTGGAGGTTCAAGCAACCCATCTAGGACTAAAAGATGGAAGGAGGTTATTCCTCCAATAAATAATTATTGTGCTTTTACTTTGAATATGCGTTAAATTACCTTGAATATATGTCTGTTGCTTACATTGTCATTAGCAAAGCATGATGTCAAATACATGGATTCTACATTGCTTCTAGCTAATATCATGAATGAATCTTCCAGTTTCTTGTGGAAATATGACAAAAACTTGGGACACAATTTTTTTTTAATTATTTGCCCAAAGGCTTGTGCAAATTTTTATTTACTTGTTGTACACATTGAAAAGTTGATGAACTCAGTATGGAGTAATGACAACTAGTCATTACCATTCATAATGAAGGTGATGATCTACTACTTTGTGACTAAGATTCACAAGGTTGTGACCACCCTCAATATTGTTATGTTTTTGTTGGTTACTTATAATCTTTTTTTTGTCACATTATTATTTTTGGGTGAATTTCCTTTCTGCAATCACATTAATATTTTACATGAAATTACAAGAGGAGTTAGCAAGATGGAGTGGGACAATGATAGCAAATGTCATGCTAACAATCCATGCCGCCACAATGGCCTTTCAATGATGTGTACTCTCGTGGCTCACCTATTGCAAAATGGCAAAAGGTATTTATTGGGCTAAGCATAATTCAGAATATACAATTCAACTTAACATGACTATCCTTTTGTTCATTGTTGCCAAGTAGATGACCTAGGTGACATTGTGTCTTTAGTATAAAGTCCTAAAATTTTGTTGGATATTGATTTTTAAGAAAGATGTAAACAGAAATGGAAGGAGCAATACAAAAATTGGATGTAAGAAAAGCAGCATAGGAAGTGTTAACAAGTGTGGCTAATGTAGTTGGCACACACGTGTTGAGCAATAGTGGTATGACCACTAGCATAAGCTTGGCGCAACATGTGTCACATACGGATGGCCTAGCTGATGTAAGTAGTGTGTTGTGGTTATTGTATTTTTGTATAATTGAATAGTTTATCATATGTTTATTTACTCCTACTATTAGGAGCTATTGAAATAAGTGGATACCAGTGATAGCTAGCTACTATTGTCCTAGGTGTTGGTTTGATATTTTGTGATTGACACTCACATAGTTATGACCACATGCCTTCTTCCTAACATAATGGCTACCTTTGAAGTGTTAATTATGGAGTTTTTTTTTGTAATATGTCCTTTTGCACTTGATTAAATAGATCTATTGAATCCAAATGACATGTCTAAGGTGTAGGAGGGCTCGACCACTATCTTTTGTGTAGGCCTCCTTTAGGCTTTGATGCTCCTTATACATGGGTAAATGAAATGAGATGAAATTCACTTGGACAAGCTTGTTGCAACTTGAATGAAGATATTATTGGCTTTTTGGATTAGCTATGTCTTTTGATTGCTATCCAATATCATTATTGAGTGATAGATATTTTGGATGCAGATTTTTGCATAAACTTTTCAACATATGGTGAAGAGTTGATTAAGTTGGTGGGCTATAATGGTAGCTTATCACTTCCTTTCATGATGTAGAGATAATTGTTTTTGTTGTGAATGAGATTCGCATTATTATGACCACCCTAATTCTTATACGTTTTGGTTCCAAAATTGACATACCAATTACTTTTTAAATGTTGTTGTGGAGTTTTTCCTATAATTTCATCAATACGTTGTTTCTGCTAAAAGGGAAATTGAACCTTTAAGGTGGTAGAAAACAGACAACATTTATAGGAATTAACTTAAGTTCCATGGATTTTATTTTTGTAAGGGCCTTATGAAATTCCTTAGCATACCAATTTTGAAGTTTGAATTCTAAAGGTGACATTTCAAAACCACAACCTAGATAGGAAATTTGTAAGTTGAACCACTAATCCCTTTTTGCTTTTTAAAAACAATGCAATCTATACACATATTTGCAACATACACTATAAAATATTATATTGGTTCATTGTTTTGATAAGGTATTGTACACACATTGGCAGCTAAAGGGGACATCAACTACCTTCAACCAACTTCTAATTTACCTAGAATTTGGGTATGTTCAATTTTCTTTTCTTCATTGAATTGCATTTTAGGTCTTGTTGAATGGATATTTTCTTACATATTGGCATGGATAGGCTACATGTTCATATGTCCTAACATGTACAAATGTTGTGAAGTTAGTCAAGAATAGGTGTAAGCGGGATCTTACATGTACCCCAACAGATTGCAATGCACAAAGACTTTCTAAGGCTTTTGTGGTTCAAATAGTCAAGTGAAATATTCTTGTAATTTTGTCACTTGATTGTAAGCTGGACATTTCCAGGGAAGCTGGTCTAGCACACTTGTTCTATGCCCATGCTTTTGATGGAAAATCTTTGCTCAATGTCACTCTTATAAAATGTAAATATCAAATATTGCATCCCTTATGCTCCTCTGAGTGATTGCAAATGGAATGGAATGCTTACCTTGAATAAAATTGCATTCACCCCAAAGACTTCCCTCAAGTTGATGTCAATAGCTTTAAAGGTAACTGGTTGTGCATTGATTGATGCCCACATGACTTGCTTAGTGGCATGTGTTGCAGGCTTTGAACTCTCAAGTTGTTAAACATTAAAAGGACACTCTTTATGATTCCAAGGTAGGTAAATTCTTTTTATAGTTGCTAATTCTTTTAACAAATAATCATTTGGCATGTTCAAATTTCTCAAGTGGGGTTTGTTTTGATGATCCCTACATTAGCAAGTTTTATTATGTACTGTGATAATTTTTCTCTTTAATTAGCTCTCATGTGTGATTTACTGAAACTCACAAGGTTTTTTTTTCTAATGACATTGCCAATGGCCCCCAATAAGATTTCATTGTTTTCCACTAGACTATCAAAGGCATGTGAAACTTGACAAATGCCCTTCAAGATGAAATGATGATAGAGGAAATTACTTTTAAGCAATGAGGTGGAAGACTAAAAGTATGAAATTAGATGTTTAACAAATTTAGCAATTTGCAACAGCCAAGAAGATAATTACAATTGAAGGGGGTGTTGCTACTATGTGGTGTGTAGGAATTGGGGTGAAGATAGTAGTAATGGTAAAAGTAGCAGTATGGGATGAAACTCTTATGATGTGGTTGTTCACTTATGGTTGTGAGTACACCTTGGGGGACATTCATGGACTTGGTGTTAAGGATGTGCAAGGAGATTTGCAAATGGGTTTTTAAAAATAAATGCAGTAGCACACCTACTTTTCTTGCAAACAATGAGGCAATACAAAATTCAATGTAAGTAGCACAAAGTTAATTACAAGTCGAGGGTGACCTTTATATGAAGTGTTTTTGACCAACATAACATTTGGGCTTTGACCACTACAATGATTCCTTTGGTCAAAGAAAGCTATTGGAAATGTGTGTAAGGCATGTGAATTACCTTGATAGGAATCTAGAATGTCCATGAAATCTTGCTTACACAAGTTCTTTTAAATTCATGATTTTAATCATGCCTAAAGAATTTTATTTCAATTTTAGTTTTACAAATGTTGGGATAGTGGTGCATTCTTATGCCTGTTGGCTCAAAAGCATGACATTGCTGCATATGTTCCTGGACTAAAAAGAGCACCATTGAAGATAACAAAAATAGGTCTTTTGATGACATGACCATTATAGAGGCAACATACCTTTTCTACTCTTGGGTCACATTTGCATTAGCAATATGGGTATGTCAGGTATTTGTAATAAGATTTAGGATCTATGAAATTTAGGTTTTTCTTTTTCTTTTGGGTGCAATAAACTATGGAGCATACATTTTTACTAAGTTAGTCATTTTTTGATTACAGGTGTCAAGACTGCAACACCTCATGCACACGAGTGGGAATGTGAAAGAATCACAAAAACTCCAATTTTGTTGAGTTTTCATTTTGATATCAGATATATTGTACTAAACAAGTTCTTCATTTATTTAGTAAACCATTGTGTTGGCTGCTTTGATAGTGAAGATGTCAACCTTTTTAAAATATATTGTATAGGTCTGGCACATGAAATGGTCATTAGCCCAATGGTAAGTAGTGAAATTAGTGTGAAAGGGATTTAATTTCAAATCTTGGCACATTGAATGCATAATTTTGGGAATTTAATGTAAAAAATTTTCTTTATAAATGATGGTGGTTTGGTGATTGATGAAGTTCAGTGGATTGTAAGGCCACTAGGGCTTGTTGCCATATATCATAGTTAGAATATGCATACCCAACTAGATTGTGTTGATGGTTTGATTGACATAGGTGAAACTAATGCAACATATTTCTCTTCCATTTGCCAGTGTCATATTTAGCTTAGTGGGTTTGCTTATGAATCTTTGTTTGCCAGTAGAGCACAAATAGGTTGGACTTCATCATATCTTGCATCTTTCATCCTCTTTACCTTTTGTGCATATTGTTTTTTGAAGCTTTCAAAAACTATAGTTTTTTATCGCTCCATTTTGAAGTCTATCCACTCATTGTGTATGCATTTGGTGGCTGGATCTTTGAAGTTTATGAGGTATTTACACAACTTTGAACCATGCTAAAAATCATTACTTTGATTCTTTTGTTGGAGGGCATAGACAAGGATGAGTATTTTGGCTTTGGTCAATGTTTGATGTCATCAGTTCAATCATTGATCATTAATTTTTTGTTTATTATAGGCACATCAAGAAGAGTCCATAAAGATTCCAAAAGTCCCCAAGGAGAAAGAAGCAATTGTAACTAATAAAAGTACTCATTGTAACATTGCCGGTGCATATCTTAGGTTAATTCACCATGTTTGTATTAGTTGGTTGTTTAAACTATGTAAATATTTTAGTTCATAGACATTCATGGATAGACCATGTCTAACAGTTTCTTAAGTCATCAAGTATAACATGCTAACTACAAAGAGAAAGATCATTCAAGAAATTATGTATGTCAAGAAATTGGGGAGGCAACATCTACTAGTCCAATGCTTCAACACACTTGGTATGCCTCATCTAAAATGATTTCCATAAAAAACTTTAAGTTATCCATGTACATCTTCACAAGCATTTCTTGAGCTCCCCATTCCACATCCTTTTAGCATTCATTGCTTTCCAATGCCATTTGAAACATTTTCCATTCAACTGTGGTTTGTAACAAAGACCGCCACAAGGCACTAATCCCTCTCAATTTTTTGAAGATCTACAATTAACTAAAAAAGAAATCCACATGTCAACTTCTAATATACATTGTACAATATACGATTCACGTATGCCGATGATGAAAAAATAACCTAGCAACACAATCCAATTATTATGCAAACTTATAAATGTGAACAACTTGTTATACACATATGCAAATGTAATGTAGCAAATAGACAACTCATCATGTGGTGTTTTCACAATAGCATATGCAACAAACATTGTGTTTGGATTTGATCCTGAAAAATCTCAATATGTTATGACACAAATGTGAACACATTTCTAAAACTCCATAAAACAACATATACATGTTTCTCTTCCCAAAATATGAATTAATATATAACAAATACATCATTTAAAAAAAAACAATTCATCATCACTAGTAGAATGAAACAACGCAGAGCCCAAGTGAAGTATGGCTTGCATATTAATATATTTGTATATGGAAATCAATGTGTGTAGTTGGAAGTTTGAGGGTGTTATCATAGATAGGTATCAAAATAACATATTTGAATGGTTAGTTTGGGTACAAGGTATTCAATTTAATATAAGGAACAAAAACTAAAAGAGTATCTAATGTTTTTCCCAAGTAAATAACATGTAGAAAGGTATAACTAACAAACTAACCACAAAATATGAATGAAATGAGATACACAATAACATGTATTTAATTAAATTTAAAATAATATTTTTAATTTTGAACTTTTTAAATTCAATGGTTAGGATCAAATTCTATCGAATTTTTTATTGAGATTGAAATAAAACATTGAAAACATTTATTTGTTGGATCATATAATGAGACAAATTAACATTATTAATATCTATTGTTCCATCATATGGTGGACCCCTAATCAAAGTTCCTTTCCAAATTTTCAATCTCCAAATGGTCATTTGTAAATTCATAGTTTTTTAAAAATGCAAAATAAACTAAATACATGAAGATTAGTTGAATTTTTATAACATGGAAAAATTTGAAGTTTAAAAATAAATAAATAGGGGTTATTCACGATTAGGGTTCCATTCTCAAGAAAAAGGATTCAAGGATTTTTGCCTAACTTTTGTTAATTTATTTGATATTAAAATTTTGTAAATTTGCCACATTGTAATATGATTGGTTGAAGTTTGGCCTAAATGAGTTATGGAAGGTGCCATTTTTGAAAGGTGTTAGGCCAAGGTCAACTCCATTAGGTTTTGGTTTTTTGTTCTTTCTTTGGCACTGGCATTTGCATGATTCTTATAATCTACTATTACCTAGTTCACTTGAATTCCTGCTAATTCACTGGGTTCCTTTAATGCATAAGCACTGGGAACTACTTGTCCTTCCCACTTGCTTTCTTTGAAGTTCAAGTTTCCTTCCTAACATCTTCCACCTTCAACCATGGAAACATAACAATTTGAAGGTAGTTTTTGTGCGTTCAAAAAATATTGTGGAAAACAACATCATGTTTTTGTGACATTGGTAGGAAGCTCCAAGGTATGTGCTATGTATTTTGTCCTTAATGTTCAAGTAGTTTTCATGTGCATAGCAAAAAAATTAAGTTTATAGTTTGGTTTAAAATTGTGCATCAAGTCTATACACTAGAAGAAAAACATGTATTTTCGACTAGTCTTTGCGACTAAATTTTAGTTGCAAGAGACATTTTGCAACTAAAATCCCTTTAGTCACCTAAGACAAGTCGCATGTGATAAATTAGTCGCAAATGGCAAAGGGTATTATATGAAAAAAAAGTCAACAAATACATTTCATCCTTTGACTTCATTGTATACGTATTGTCACATGTGACTAAGATGCAACTATTTTGGTCACAATTGAAGGCAAATGATGTGTTGTCACGTGTCTTAATATTTGATTATTTAAATTATTATTATTATTGTTATTTTGAAATAATCTAGGATGTTCAATTCAAATATTTTGATGATATTATATTATGACACGTGGCCCAATGTAAACATGCCACATGGCATTAAAATTTTTAAATAAAAATAAAAATATTAAATTGGTAGGTACCTAGGCTACATACCAACCTACCTATTTAGGTAAAAAAATAAGTAGGTAGGTTCTACTTTCCCGGGTTAAATATTTATTCATATAGGTAGGTATTTAGGTAAGTGGGTACATAGGTCAACCTAGGTGGGTAGGTCAAACTAGGTACCTACCTAACTAGGTAGATAAATAGGTTGGGAAGGTAAGTACTTTTTAAATGTGCATAATTTGTTTTTTTGTTTTGGGTCGAGCCTTTTGATTGGCTCATCCCATGTGCACAAATTTTTTAATGTGAAATTGGATGACCACACCCTTTTGTTTATATAGTGTTCAAATTGGGAATGAAAAACAAACAATATGGAATAAGTTTTGAAGTTCCAACTTCTTCACAAACTAAGTTGTAATTTCAAAACTTTCTTCATGCCTTACTTTATTAGTTTTTAAAATTATAAACAATTCAAATACTAGATAATTGGATAATCATTTAATTAATAATGATTAAATTTACATATATTTAAATTATAAAGTATACACTACAAATATTCAATATTCATTATCAATTACTTAGTTAAGCAATAATTTCTTAATATTTAACAAACTAACTATCTAATTACTCACAAGTTATTAATACATAACTCATAAATAATTAAATAACTAAAATATCTTAAAATATTTTATTATTTTTTAGAATCTGATTGAATTACATATAATATAATTAATGTAAAACTAATTTAACGACTCTAATTTAAAGATTAAAATCTTTAAATATTTTTGTTAAAATTATAAGTTATGAATTAACAATTGTCATTATAAAGTAAATT
>Ga0116228_10000412_pt1 | contig 32156 bp, 25 predicted proteins | sample S1TSphfallax_2_FD_89694 | JGI IMG/M metagenome (GOLD analysis project Ga0116228, IMG submission 89694) | Host-associated microbial communities from peat moss isolated from Minnesota, USA - S1T2_Fc - Sphagnum fallax MG | ecosystem: Host-associated > Plants > Peat moss > Unclassified | place... | reverse complement strand
TGACAGGCCGGTATTCTAACCAGCTGAACTACCACTCCGCATGCTGCTGGTGGGTGCTGAGGGGATCGAACCCCCGACATTCGCCGTGTAAAGGCGACGCTCTACCAGCTGAGCTAAGCACCCTCTGGAAGAGGCGCGGAAGTTTAACGGAGGGGCCGGCGCTTGGCTAGCCCCATCTCACCCGAGACTATGGCCTTCAATGCGCCCGAACTTGGCTCTTCGCGCGGCTCGGCCGGCGCCGACGTTTCTCTCCGGTGATTTCCGCAGCCGCTTTCGCGGGCGTCGCCGGCAGCGGCACGGGCATGTGCGTCAGGGCCACCTGCAACACCTCGTCGATCCATTTGACCGAACGGATGTCGAGCTTTTCCTTGATGTTGTCCGGAATCTCGGCCAGATCCTTGACGTTGTCATCGGGGATCAGCACCGTGGTGATGCCGCCACGATGCGCCGCGAGCAGCTTTTCTTTGAGACCGCCGATCGGGAGGACTTCGCCGCGCAGCGTGATCTCGCCGGTCATGGCGACATCCGAACGCACGGGGATCTTCGTCAGCGCCGAGATCAGTGCCGTGCACATGCCGATACCCGCACTCGGGCCGTCCTTCGGCGTCGCGCCTTCGGGCACGTGGATGTGTACGTCGGCCTTCTGATAGAAGTCGACATCGAGGCCGAGCACGCTCGAGCGGCTGCGCACGACGGTCATCGCAGCCTGGATCGACTCCTGCATGACCTCGCCGAGCTGCCCTGTGTGCGTGAGCTTGCCCTTGCCGGCGACGACCGCCGCCTCGATGGTGAGCAATTCGCCGCCCACCTCGGTCCAAGCGAGACCCGTGACCTGTCCGACGCGGTCGCTCTCCTCGGCCTTGCCGTAGCGGAAGCGGCGCACGCCGAGATACTTGTCGAGATTCTCTGAGTCCACGGTGACGGTCTTCTCGTCCGGATGCAGCAGCAACTGCTTGACCGCTTTGCGACCGATCTTGGAGAGCTCGCGCTCGAGATTGCGCACGCCCGCCTCGCGCGTGTAATAGCGGATCATGTCGTGAATGGCCGGGTCGGCCACGACCAGCTCGGCAACGTTCAAGCCATTTTGCTTGACCTGTTTCGGCAGCAGGTAGCGACGCGCGATGTTGCTCTTTTCGTCCTCGGTGTAGCCCGGGATGCGGATGACTTCCATACGATCGAGCAGCGGCGCAGGAATGTTCAGACTGTTCGCCGTGCACACGAACATCACTTCGGACAGGTCGAAATCGACCTCCAGATAATGATCGTTGAAGGTGCTGTTCTGTTCGGGGTCGAGGACCTCGAGCAGCGCCGAGGACGGATCGCCGCGGAAGTCGGTCGACATCTTGTCGATCTCATCGAGCAGGAACAGCGGGTTCCTGACGCCGCACTTGGCGAGGTTTTGGATGATCTTGCCCGGCATGGAGCCGATGTAGGTGCGGCGATGGCCGCGGATCTCGGCCTCGTCGCGGACGCCACCCAGCGACATGCGCACGAACTTGCGGTTGGTCGAGCGCGCGATGCTCTGGCCCAGCGACGTCTTGCCGACACCCGGCGGTCCCACGAGGCAGAGGATCGGGCCGCGCAGATTCTTCACGCGCTGTTGCACGGCGAGATACTCGACGATGCGCTCTTTGACCTTCTCGAGTCCGTAGTGGTCCTCCTCGAGGACCTTCTCGGCCGCCGCAATCTCCAGATGCACTTTGCTGCGTTTCTTCCAAGGCGACTTGACCAGCCAATCGATGTAATTGCGGACCACGGTCGCCTCGGCGGACATCGGCGACATGAGCTTCAACTTGGCGAGTTCGGAGTTCGCCTTGGTGCGCGCCTCCTTGGGCATGCCCGCGGCCTTGATGCGCTTTTCCAGCTCGCCGATTTCGTTCGGCGCGTCGTCCAATTCGCCGAGCTCCTTCTGAATGGCCTTCATCTGCTCGTTCAGGTAGTACTCGCGCTGGCTCTTTTCCATCTGCTGCTTGACGCGGCCGCGGATGCGCTTTTCGATCTGCAACACGTCCATCTCGCCCTCGATGACGGCGAGCATGTGCTCGAGACGCTTGCGCACGTCGGGGATCTCGAGAACCTTCTGCTTCTCGGACAGCTTCAGGGACATGTGCGCGGCGACCGTATCGGCGAGGCGTCCGGCCTGTTCGATGCCCGCGAGCGAGGTGAGGATCTCGGGGGGCACCTTCTTGTTGAGTTTTACATATTGCTCGAACTGCGTGATCACGGAGCGCGTGAGGACGTCCATCTCGCGCTCTTCATAGCGCTCGACGTCGGGCAGCGTCGTGACCTGCGCGAGGAAGAATTCGCCCTCGACCAGGCTGTCGATGTTGGCGCGATCGACACCCTCGACGAGGACCTTGACCGTGCCGTCCGGGAGCTTCAGCAATTGCAGGATCGTCGCGACCGTACCGACCGAGTAGAGGTCCTGGGCCTTGGGGTCGTCGACGTCGGCCTGTTTCTGGGCGACCAGCAAAATGCGCTTGTCGGCCTTCATGGCGCGATCGAGCGCAACGATCGATTTTTCGCGACCCACGAACAGTGGAATCACCATGTGCGGATACACAACGACGTCGCGCAGGGGCAGCACGGGCATGCCATTCAAGGGGGCGAGAGAAACTTCCGAATCGGCGTTTGGTTCTTGGCTCACGAAGCTGGCCTCTGTGCTTGGCACGGTCGGGGGGGCGCGAAGGAGAACATGCGGCCGACTCTCGCCGCTTTCAAGGCGAGAGTCCGGGCAGGCCGCGGTGGCAGACCATCAAAGGTGGTCGGATCCCGTCGGACGCCGTTGGTCGGCAACCGGTGCCACCAACCGAGTCTCCTCGGTGCGATGGACGATATAGGGCTTGTTCGTGCCTTCGATCACGCTTTCGTCGACGACCACCTTTTGCACGTTCCGCAAGGAAGGCAAGTCGTACATGGTGTCGAGCAGTACGTTCTCGAGGATCGTGCGCAGGCCGCGCGCGCCGGTCTTGCGCTGCATGGCTTTGCGCGCCACCGAGCGCAGCGCATCCTCGCGGAAGTCCAGTTCGACGCCTTCCATGTCGAACAGTTTGCGGTACTGTTTGGTCAGCGCGTTCTTGGGCTGCATGAGGATCGAGATCAGCGCGTCCTCGTCGAGTTCCTCGAGCGTCGCCACGACCGGCAACCGGCCGACGAACTCGGGGATCAGGCCGTACTTGATCAAATCCTCGGGCTCGGTGTCATGAAACACGTCGTTGCCATGGGGCCGCGCGTTCTGTTCGCGGACCTCGGCGACGAAACCGATACCGCTCTTGTGCGTCCGATTCATGATGATCTTTTCGAGTCCCGCGAACGCACCGCCGCAAATGAACAGAATGTTGGTCGTGTCGACCTGCAGGAATTCCTGTTGCGGGTGCTTGCGGCCGCCCTGCGGGGGCACCGAGGCGATCGTGCCCTCGATGAGCTTGAGCAGGGCTTGTTGCACGCCCTCGCCGGAGACGTCACGCGTAATCGACGGATTGTCCGATTTACGCGAAATTTTGTCGATTTCGTCGATGTAGACGATGCCCGTCTGCGCCTTCTCGACGTCGTAATCGCACTTTTGCAGCAATTTCTGGATGATGTTCTCGACGTCTTCGCCGACGTAGCCGGCCTCCGTCAAGGTGGTGGCGTCCGCAATCGTGAACGGCACATTGAGCAGGCGCGCCAGCGTTTCGGCGAGCAGCGTCTTACCCGAGCCGGTCGGACCGATCAGCAGGATATTGCTTTTCGCCAGTTCGACCTCGTCACGCGAGCGCAAGCCTTCGCCGCCGCGGGTCTGCAGGCGCTTGTAGTGATTGTAAACCGCGACCGACAGCACGCGCTTGGCGCGCTCCTGGCCGATCACGTATTCCTCGAGAACCTTCTTGATTTCCTGCGGCTTGGGTAACTTGTCGCGGGTCCGCTCGGCGCGCTCCTCGAGCTCTTCCCGAATGATATCGTTACAAAGCTCCACGCATTCGTCACAGACGAACACCGAGGGACCGGCAATCAGTTTTCTTACTTCGTGCTGGCTCTTGCCACAGAAAGAGCAATACAACAGCTTGCCATCGTCATGTTTACCGCGAGAGTCTTCGCTCATGCTTTCCTCATGGACCGACTATATAGCACCCCGGCGACTCGACGCAAAGATGCCGCCCGACGCTTTAGGGCCCGGCACCGCCCGGCGGCGCCGTTCTTGCCCATTTCTGGGACCTTTTCCGGCTCAACCGGCCCCTTAAGGGCCCGTTTGGCCGGAAATCGACGGGTCTTGAGGCACCCCGGGAGCCCCTCAAGCCTTTGTCGGTAGTTCGCCGCGTTTCTCCAGCATGGAATCGATTAAACCATAGGAGCGGGCGATTTCGGCCGTCATAAAGTTGTCCCGATCGCTGTCCTGTTTGATGCGTTCGACCGTTTGACCGCTGTGCTTGGCGAGGATTCCGTTCAGCCGCTCACGGGTTTCCAGCACGTCCCGTGCGTGGATGTCGATGTCAGAAGCCTGACCCTGAAACCCGGCCGACGGCTGGTGAATCATGATCTTGGAGTTCGGCAGCGAGTAGCGCTTGCCCGCGGCGCCGCCGGCCAACAAGACCGCGCCCATCGAAGCGGCCAAACCGACGCAGATGGTGCTCACGTCCGGCTTGATGAACTGCATGGTGTCGTAGATCGCAAGTCCCGCGCTCACCGAGCCGCCCGGTGAATTGATATACAGCGCGATGTCCTTGTCCGGGTTCTCGGATTCGAGGAACAGGAGCTGCGCGACGACCAGGTTCGCCATGTAATCCTCTACCGGACCCACGATGAAGATCACGCGCTCCTTGAGCAGCCGCGAATAGATGTCGTAGGCGCGCTCGCCTCGGGCGGTTTGCTCGACCACCATGGGAACCAGGTTCAATGCACGTGTCGTCATAGTGTTTCCTTCAAACCGAGTAACCGCCATCGTCCGTCTTCCAGGGGTCAGTGAGGACGTCCCGCGCCGATATCAAGGGACCTTTCGGATAATTCGCGCCACAGCTCTCAGGCCTCGAATTTCATCAGCTCTTTGAATGTCGAGCGTACCTCACGCACCTTAGCATGGGCGAGGACCCAGTCCACGACTTGGTCCTCCAAAGCCAGGTTTTCGACCTGCCGCATCGCCTCGGGGTTCTGTAAATACGCCTGGCGGATCGCCGCCGGATCGCCGTAGTTGCCGATCAATTCATCGAGCCGGGCGTTCGCGCGCGCCGGATCGACGCGCAGGTTCTCGCGCTTGATGATGTCGGCGAGGATCAGCCCCAGGGCCGCACGGCGGCGGGCCGGCTCGACGAAGGGTTGTGCCGCGGGCGCCTGGGCCGGATCCTTTTGCCCCGCGCGGCGCATCGCTTCGAGCTGCATCTCGCGCACCTGCGACTCGATCAGCGCATTCGGCACGTCGATCGCGTTGGCGGACAGCAGCTTGTCCATGACCGCAGCCTTGTTCTGATTGCGCAGCGTCTGTTCGAGCTCGCGCCGCATGTTATCCGCAACTTCGGCGCGCAGGCGTTCGATGCCGCCCTCCTCGACGCCGAAAATCTTGCAGAATTCCTCGTCGAGGTCGGGCAGCTTCGATTCTTCGACGCTTTTGACCGTGATATGAAAGTTCGCGAGCTTGCCGGCGAGTTCGGTGGCGCGATAATCGGCCGGAAACGTGACCGCAACATCGCGAGCTTCGCCCGCGGCAAGACCGACCAGACCCTCCTCGAACTCGCGCAGCATCCGGCCCTCGCCGAGCACGATGGCGACGTTCTCACCCTTGCCGCCCGGGAATGGAACCGTGTCGATCGAACCGTCGAAATCGATCGTGACGCGGTCCGGCAGCGCCGCGGCCCGGCTCACCGGGGTGTAGCGCAACTGTTGCTTGCGCAGGCGCTCGAGCATCGCGTCGACGTCGGCGGGCTCCACGCTCGCGACCTTAGCCTCGATCTCGAGCGATTCGGTCGGCTGCAGCACGAATTCCGGCAGCACTTCGAAGGTCGCCGTATAGCGCAGGTCCTGTCCTTCGTCGACGCTCTGCGGCTCGATGCGCGGGTTGCCGGCGGGCACGAGCTTGTTGGCGCTGACGGCCTCGGCGAAACTCGACTGCAGCAGCTCGCCGATCACCTCGCGATGCACCTGCACGCCGAATTGACGGCGGATCACATTGATCGGCGCCTTGCCCGGCCGGAAGCCGTTCAATCGCGCCGTGCGGCTCAGCGTCTTCAGCCGGCTCGCGATCTCCTGGGTGACGCGCTCGGCGGGTACCTGCACTTGCATGCGGCGCTCTAATTTGCTCGTGCTCTCGACTGAAACCTGCATGTCAAACCTCTTCGGCTGGCGGACTCTTTCAAGCTGCGGCACGATGGTGCGAAAGGCGAGACTCGAACTCGCACGGGTTACCCCACTGGATTCTAAGTCCAGCGCGTCTACCAATTCCGCCACTCTCGCGCTTAAGAGCCCGCTATTATAACCCAGCTCAGCGCGGTTCGCTCTGACGCACGAGCAGTCGGGCCACTTCGCGCAGCGCCGGCAGACCGTTTTCCAACATAAAGTAAAGTGGACTGTCGCCGTCGAACGGTGCATCGGCGCGCGGCGCGTGCACCCAGGCCCAAGCATGCTCGGGCGAATCGGGCGTATGCTGAAGCGATTGCTGGATGTTGGCAATCAGGGCGGCCCGTTCTTGCTGCGTGGCGGACAAGCGCGGTGCGCCGCCAAGCCGGTAGCGCTCGAGCACCTGCGGCGACGGAATCTTCAACAGCCGGCACTGTTGCAGCGGCGACAATTCCCACGCGTCCGCAATCAGGAAAAACCGTTTCAACACCGTGACGCTCGTGCGCCGTGCCGCGCGGCGCGTTGCCGGCTGAATCACCAGCCGCGGTCCGGTCCGGGGTTTACGGGGCACTGGGAGTTCTCACCTTGAGAGCGCTTAAGCATACTCTTCGGCTCGTTATCGTGGGCGTCGCTCGTTTATGATGTGTGCATGGCGCAGAGTTTCCGGGAACGTTTGCTGAGCGCGCAGCGGCGCTGCGACAGTTTGCTCTGCGTCGGACTCGACCCCGCGACCGTGCCGGCCGATCTCGCCGCGGATGCCGAACCTCTGTACGCCTTCAATCGCCGCATCGTCGACGCGACGGCCGGTATTGCCGCAGCCTACAAACCGCAAATCGCCTTCTACAGTGCGCTGGGCGCCGAAGCGCAACTCGTCGCGAGCATCCGCTACATCCGCGAGCGCGCGCCCGAGGCGCTCGTGATCCTCGACGCGAAACGCAACGACATCGGCAACACCGCGGAAGCCTACGCACGGGAAGCCTTCGACCGGTACGGCGCCGACGCCGTGACCATCAATCCGTACATGGGCGAGGACTCGGTCCGGCCCTTCATCAGCCGCGCCGACCGCGCTGCCGTGCTGCTATGCCGGACCTCGAACCCTGGCGCGCGCGACTTCCAGGATCTGCTCGTCGATGGCCTGCCGCTGTACCGGCACGTCGCCCGGCGCGCCGCGGCGAATTGGAACCCGCACGGCAACCTGCTGTTCGTCGTCGGCGCGACCTACCCGCAGGAGATGGCCGCGCTGCGCCGCGCCCACCCCGAAATCTGCTTCCTCGTGCCCGGCATCGGCGCGCAAGGCGGTGATTTGCAGGCGACGCTCGCCGCCGGACTCGACGCAGAGGGCCGCGGCCTGCTGATCAACTCCTCGCGCGGGATCATCTTTGCCGGTGGCGGCGATGCCGCAGCGATCCGCGCCGCAGCCGCCGAACTGCGCACCGCGATCAATGCCGGACGAGGCAGCAGGCGCGCGGCACCGGTCTGAATCCCGGTTTGCGGCCGACCTACGAGAACGCCTGAATCCCGGTTTGCGCCCGGCCGAGGATCAGCGCGTGGATGTCGTGCGTGCCCTCGTAGGTGTTGACGACCTCGAGATTCACGAGATGGCGGATGATCGCGTATTCGTCGGAAATGCCATTGCCGCCGAGCATGTCGCGCGCCTGGCGCGCGACCTCGAGCGCCTTGCCGCAGGAATTGCGCTTGAGCATCGAGGTGATCTCCACGGCCGCCGTGCCCTCGTCTTTCATGCGCCCGAGCCGCAGGCAGGCCTGCAAGGCGAGCGTGATCTCGGTCTGCATGTCGGCGAGTTTTTTCTGAATCAATTGATTGGCGGCGAGCGGCCGGCCGAATTGCTTGCGGTCGAGCACGTATTGCCGGGCGGTGTGCCAGCAGCTCTCGGCCGCACCGAGCGCACCCCAGGCGATCCCGTAGCGCGCCGAATCGAGACAGGTGAACGGGCCCTTGAGCCCGGTCACGCCGGGCAGCAGGTTCTCCTCGGGCACGAACACCTCGTCGAGCAGGATTTGTCCCGTGATCGAGGCGCGCAGCCCCACCTTGCCGTGCAGCGCGGGCGCCGCGAGTCCCGGTGAGCCTTTTTCCAGCACGAAACCTCGGATCAGATCGTCGTCGGTCTTGGCCCAGACGACGAATACGTCGGCGATCGGACTGTTGGAGATCCAGGTCTTTGCGCCGGACAGACGATAGCCGCCGGCGGTCGCGCGCGCACGCGTGACCATGCTGCCGGGGTCCGAGCCATGATCCGGCTCGGTCAGACCGAAACAACCGATTTTCTCGCCACGCGCGAGCGCGGGCAGGTACTTCTGTCGCTGTGTCTCGGTGCCGAACTGAAAGATCGGCAGCATCACGAGCGAGGACTGCACGCTCAGCATCGAGCGATAGCCGGAGTCGACGCGCTCGATTTCGCGCGCGAGCAAGCCGTAGGCGACGTAGTTCAGGCCGCCGCCGCCATAGCGTTCGGGCAGCGTGCAGCCGAGCAACCCGAGTTCGCCCATCTCACGGAAGATACCGGGGTCGGTGCGCTCGTGCCGGAAGGCGTCGCGCACGCGCGGCGCGAGACGCTCTTGCGCATAGGCACGTGCCGCGTCGCGAATCATGCGCTCGTCCATGCTGAGCTGCGCCTCGAGCAGCAAGGGATCGTCCCAGTGAAATTCGACGCGCGGCATTTTCAGCTCCTGCTTGCGATTTGCGCCGCCGCGTCGACGAAGCCGTCGACATCGGCGCGGGTGGTGAGATAAGACGTGACCAGGCGGATCGAGACGCCCGCCTCGCCCCTGGCGCCGACGCCGGGCGCGGGCCAGCGATAGAAGCCGAAACCCTGCGCCTCGAGTCCTGCAACCACCGCCTCCGGCAGCACGACGAACAATTCGTTGGCATCGACCGACTGCAGGAGTCGCACGCCCGGCAGGTCAGCCAGGCCGGACCCCAAGGCCGCGGCCATGGCATTGGCTTGGGTTGCATTCGCGAGCCAGACGTCCGGCTCGAGATACGCGAGCAGTTGCGCGCTCAAGAAGCGCAGTTTGGACCAGAGATGTCCGCTCTGCTTACGCCGGCGCTCGAAATCCGCCGCGAGCTCCGGGTCGAAGAACACCACGGCCTCGGCCGAGAGCGCGCCGTTCTTGGTGGCTCCGAGCGAGAGCACGTCGACGCCGCTCTGCCAGGTCGCCTCCGCGGGCGAACAACCGAGGTGTACCAGCGCATTCGCAAAGCGCGCGCCGTCCATGTGCAGGGGCAGCGCATGCCGTTCGGCGACGGCGGCGATCGCCGTGACTTCGGCACGTGTATAGACCGTGCCCCATTCGGTCGCCTGGGTCAGACTGATTGCCGCGGGCTTCGCGTGATGCACGCCCAAATCGAGCGCCTGGTCGATCGCCGCGCCGACCTGGGTCGCCGTGATCTTGCCGTCGGCGGCCGGCAGACCGACCAGCGTCGCGCCGCCCGAGAAAAAACCCGGCGCACCGCACTCGTCGGTGACGATGTGCGCCGCTTCGTAGCAGTAGACGCCGCCGTAGGGCGGGCACAGTTGGGCAATCGCGAGAGCGTTCGCGGCCGTGCCGGTGGCGACCGGGTAGACGCTGACCGGCGTCTCGAATAATTCAGCGATACGGGCCTGTAGGCGCGCCGTATAGGCATCGCCGCCATAGGACGGCGTCGCGCCCTCATTGGCGGCGTGGACCGCGGCCATGATCGCGGCACAGGCCGGCGCGACGTTGTCACTGGTGAAATTGCGACTCAAAGCTAGCCCCCGACGCCCGCAGCACGCGCAGTTTGCTGTCGAAATCTTCCTTGTTCAAATAGGCACCGCACAGCCAGCGTTGCCCCCGGTAGGCGCGCCGCCCATGCAGCGTGCGCCAATTGTCGAACAACAGCGCGGTGCCCGGCACGAGACGCAGCGTGATCTCGTAAGCCGGATCGTTGATCAAGCCGTTGAACAGGCTCAAGGCTCGATAGAACTCGCGCATCCGCGGCGTCGGCAGCCGAAACGGCGCGCGATCGTAATTATTGTACGCGATCTGCGTGAGCGCACCGTCGGCCGTCACGCCGATGATCGGGTGTTCGGCCGCCAGGTGCACGCCGTCGCCGAGGTAATGAGCCGGTACCTTGACCGTGCTCAGCACGTCGAAGGCGGCAGGGTCGCTCGCGCGAATGTATTCGGCGACCTTGAAGCCGTCGACCAGCGTGCTTTCGCCGCCCGTGCCGTCGAATTGCAGGCAATGGAACATCTGAAAACCGGGCGAATCGATGCTATAGGTGCCGTCGGTGTGCGGGCCGATCGCCGCCGACGTATACGCCGTGTCCTTGAAGGCGAGATTCGCAGTGAAATCCCACATGCCGCCGAAAATGGTCTCGCGCACATAGCCGATCCGCGTGGCCAGCGTCTTGGTCGCTTCGAGCGTCGCCGGCGTGCCGGTCGCGAGCGCAAAGCCGTGCTGCTCGACCAGCGACAACCAGCGCAGCAGACCCGCATCGCTCGCGACGATTTCCGCATGGCTCATCGCCGGAAAATCCGCGCCCATCGAAGCCCGGTCCCAGAGCCGGCGCGGCGGCGCCGCTTCGCACCCGTCGGTCGCGGCGAGCCGCCAGAGAAAGCTCGCCGGCAGGCGCGAACGCACCGGGTCCTCGCGCCAGGTGATCTGCAATTGCCGCCCCCCATCGGTGACTTCGAGTAGCGAGGGGACGATGTCGGCCGGAATCCCGAACGTATCGACCTGCCGTTGCTGGGTGTCCGCATTGAGGCTCTCAGGCGCATGACAGTGATCGCGCAGCCAGAACGGCGCGAAACGCGCCGCGCCCGGCCGGTTCTTCCAGGTCACTTCGACTTCATCGGCATCGAATCGCGCGGCGTTCAAAAGAGGTTCCTGCATGGCGGACTCCGGCTGACTTGCGGGGGGAGGACTAACTGAATGCACTGTTGAACGAGTGTATAATAAGCTCGCGGAGACCGTCAAACGGGAATCCGACTAGAATCGCCATCATCATGAGCACACTCCCTGAATCGATGCCGGTCGTCGAGATCGCTGGCATCGGCGGTCCCGAGCAACTGCGTCCGGCGACGCGTGCGATCCCCAGTCCCGGCGCCGACGAGGTGCTGATTCGGGTCGCCGCGGCCGGCGTCAATCGACCGGACGTGATGCAGCGACAAGGCAAACACCCGCCTCCGCCCGGTGCCTCCGATCTTCCCGGCCTCGAAGTCGCCGGCGAAGTCGTCGCGCTCGGGGCCGAAGTGCGCGAGTGGCGCATCGGTGATCGGGTCACCGCCTTGCTTGCGGGCGGCGGCTATGCCGGCTACGCCGTGGCCGCCGCGCCGCTATGCCTGCCCGTGCCGCAGGGCTTCAGCTGGATCGAGGCAGCCGCGCTGCCCGAAACCTTCTTTACGGTCTGGACCAACTTGTTCGAGCGCGGCCGCTGTGCCGCCGGCGAGACCGTGCTGATCCATGGCGGCACGAGCGGCATCGGCACGACCGCGATCCAACTCGCCCACGCCTGGGGTGCGCGCGTGTTTGCGACGGCCGGGACCGCGGACAAGGCGCGCGCCTGCGAGCGGCTCGGGGCGGAGCGCGGGATCGACTACCGGCACGAGGATTTCGTCGCCGTGCTCGACGGTCTGACCGCGGGTCGGGGCGTCGATCTGATTCTCGACATGGTGGCCGGTACCTATGTGGAGCGGAATCTGCGGGCGGCTGCGCTCGAAGGTCGCATCGTCACGATCGCGCTGCTCGGCGGCCAGCGCGCGGACATCGACATGAGTCTGATCCTGCGCAAGCGCCTCACGCTCACCGGCTCGACGCTGCGTCAGCGCAGCGTCGCGCAAAAGGCGGCGATCGCCGCCGGGCTGCGCGCGGCCGTCTGGCCGATGCTCGATGCCGGTCGCGTCCGACCGGTCATCGCCGCGACCTTCCCACTGGCCGAAGCGGGCGCCGCCCAAGCTTTGATGGAATCCTCGACCCATATCGGTAAAATCGTTTTGACGGTCGGTCCCCCCTAAAAAAACCGAATCTGGATAACTGAGTCTCGGCGCATGGATGATAAATCGGCATTGCTGCAGCAACTACGGATCGACCGTGGCGAGGCGTCGCCGCGGCCGTCGCGGCGCTGGCTCTGGCTGCTGCTCGCGCTCCTGGTCGTGGTCGGCGCGGGCGCGGGCGCCTGGGATTTCTTCAAGCCCGCCGCGCCCGCCGTGCAAGTCGCCGTCGCCCAGGCGGCGAGCGGTGCGGCCGCGGCGCCGAGTTCCATCCTCGACGCGTCGGGTTACGTGGTCGCGCGCCGGCAGGCGACGGTGTCCGCGAAGGTCACCGGCAAGATGATCGAACTCGACATCGAGGAAGGCGATCACGTCAAGACCGGCCAGGTCATCGCCAAACTGGACGACAGCAACATCCGCGCAGCGCGCGACCAGTCGGCCGCGCAACTCGACTACGCCAAGGCGGGTCTCGCCGAAACCGAGGTCAATCTGGCCAATGCGGAGCGCGACTATGGGCGTCAGAGCAGCCTGCTCAAGGATCACTATGTCAGCCAGTCTGCCGTCGACGCTTCGCGCACGTCCCTGGACGCGCTGCGCGCGCAGCTCGCGACCCAAAAGGTCAACATCGAAGTTGCCGAGCGCGGTCTCGAGGTGGCTTCGCGCAGTCTCGACGACACCGTCGTGCGCGCGCCGTTTGCGGGCGTGATCACGGTCAAAGCCGCGCAGCCGGGCGAGATCGTGTCACCGATTTCGGCCGGCGGCGGTTTCACGCGCACCGGGATCGGCACGATCGTCGACATGGATTCGCTCGAGATTCAGGTCGACGTCAACGAGAATTTCATCAACCGTGTGCACCCGGATCAAGTCGTGAGCGCCAAACTCAATGCCTACCCCGATTGGCAGATCCCCGGTCACGTGATCGCCGTGATCCCGACCGCCGATCGCAGCAAGGGCACGGTCACGGTGCGGATCAGCATCGATCAAAAGGATCCGCGCATTCTCCCCGAAATGGGCGTGCGTGTGGCATTCTTGGACGACGCCGCCAAGAGCCCCACCGACGGCGGGGCGGCGGCGGCCGCGGGTGGCGTCAGCCTGCCGAAAGGCGCCGTCGAAGTCTCGGGTGATACGGGCGTGCTCTACGTGCTGCACGGTGACACGCTCGAACGGCGCGCCGTCAAACTGGGGATCGCAGACGGTGCGCGGATCAGGGTGCTGTCCGGAGTCGCAGCCGGCGAACGAGTCGCCGTGGCGGATCCGGGAATATTAAAGAACGGCATGACCGTTCGTATCGAGCAGGGAGCTCCATGAGCGAAACGATCGTATCTCTGCGCAATGTCGCCAAGCGCTACACGCGCGGCAAACAAAGCGTGCATGTGCTCGAAGGCCTGTCGCTCGACATCCCGAAGGGCGATTTCGTCGCGCTGATGGGGCCGAGCGGCTCCGGCAAGACCACCTTGCTGAACCTGATCGGCGGCCTCGACAAACCCACGAGCGGCGAGATCACGGTCGCGGGCGAGCGCCTCGACCGTCTCGGCGGCGGCGCGCTGTCGCATTGGCGCGCGAACCACGTCGGTTTCGTGTTTCAGTTCTACAATCTCATGCCCATGCTGAGCGCCCAGCGCAACGTCGAGCTGCCGCTGTTGCTGACGAAACTCCCCGCCGCCAAACGCCGCGCCAACGCGCTCGCCGCGCTCAGCCTGGTCGGCATTGCCGACCGGGCCAAGCACAAACCGAACGAATTGTCGGGCGGTCAGGCGCAACGCGTCGCGATCGCCCGTGCGCTGGTCGCCGATCCCACCCTGCTCGTCTGCGACGAACCCACGGGCGACCTCGACCGTAAATCCGCGGACGAGGTCTTGCACCTGCTGCAGATGCTGAACCGCGACTACGGCAAGAGCATCGTCATGGTCACGCACGACCCGAAGGCCGCGGAGTTCGCTAGCCGTCAGCTGCACATGGACAAGGGCGCGCTCGCGGAGGCTTGAGTGAAATTCTTTCCGCTCCTCTGGGCGACGCTGTGGCGCAAGAAGACCCGCACGATCTTCACGCTGTTGTCGATCGTGGTCGCCTTCCTGCTGTTCGGCCTGCTCGAGACCGTCGACTACGCGTTCTCGCATCCCAGCGGCGGCGCATCGGGCGCCGATCGACTCATCACGATCAACAAGTATTCGATCACGTTCTCGCTGCCCTACGCCGACGTGCAGGAGATCAAGAGCGTGCCCGGTGTCGCGGCGGTCACGTGGCTCTCGTGGTTCGGCGGCTATTATCAAGAGGCGAAGAATTTCGTGTTCGCCCTGCCGATCGACACCGACTCGTATTTCACCGTTTACAATGACGACTTCGTGATCGCCGATGACCAGATGCGGGCATTTCGCAACACGCGCACCGGCGGGCTCGCAAACAGCGCGCTCTTGAAGAAATATGGTTGGAAGATCGGTGACAAGATCCCGGTGCATTCGACGATCTGGACCCAGAAGGACGGTTCGCTCGATTGGACCTTCGACATCGTCGGCGTGTTCGACACCAAGGACCCGTCGCAGGCCAGCGCGCAGGCCGCGACCTTCCTGTTTCACTACGAGATGTTCGACGAGGGCCGCAACTTCGGCAAAGGCAACGTCGGCTGGTTCGAGGAACGGGTGGCGGATCCCGCGCAGTCCGCGGCCGTGTCGAACAAGATCGATGCGCTGTTTGCCAACTCGGCCAACGAGACCAAGACGCAGCCCGCGAAGGATTTTGCGCTCGCCTTCATCAAGCAACTCGGCGACATAGGATTCGTGCTGCACGCGATCTTGGGGGCGGTGTTCTTCACGCTGCTGTTCCTGACCGGCAACACCATGATGCAATCGGTGCGCGAACGCATCCCGGAACTCGCCGTGCTGAAGACGCTCGGTTTCGGCAATGGCACGATCTTGGGGCTCGTTGTCGCCGAGTCGCTGTTACTCTGCGGGATGGGCGCAGTGATTGGCTTGGGCTTGAGCTATGTCGCACTGCCGGGGATCAAGAATGCGCTGCAGGGCGTGGACCTCTCGCCCGCCGGATTGGTGCCGGGCTTCGGCGTCGCGGTGCTGCTCGCGCTGATCGTCGGGATTCCGCCCGCGGTGCGCGCCGTGCGCCTCAACATCATCGACGCGCTCGCGGCGCAGCACTGACGCCCACCCCGGAGAGCCTGCGATGTTCAAACAACTGGCCGCCGTCACCTGGATGAATCTGCAGACGCTGCCGCAGCGCTTCGGCGCCTCGAGCGTGATCGTGATCGGCATCGCCGGCGTCGTCGCCGTGCTGGTCTCGGTGCTCGCGATGGGCGTCGGCTTTCAGCACACGCTCGCCGACAGCGGCCGCGCCGACCGCGTGATCATTTTGCGCGGCGGCTCCGATGTGGAGCTCAACAGCAACCTGACGCGCGAAGACATCGACGTCATCGCGAGCGCGCCGGGACTCGTCAAGGACTCGCTCGGCAAGCCCGCGCTCTCGAACGAACTCGTCACGGTCGCCAACGTGCCGAAGATCGATACCGGCACGGATGCGAACGTGACGCTGCGCGGCGTCGGCGCGAAGCTGCTGACCGTGCGCCCCGAAATCCATCTCGTCTCGGGCCGCATGTTCCAGCCCGCGGTGCGCGAGCTCATCGCGGGTGCGGGCGCCGCCCGGCAGTTCCGCGGTCTCACGGCGGGCAGCATCTTGCGGCTGCGCAATGCCGATTGGACCGTCACGGGCGTGTTCACGAGCGATGGCGACGTGCATGAGAGCGAGTTGCTCGCCGACGTCGATACGGTCGCCTCGGCGATCGAACGCACGGGCTACAGTTCGGCGATCGGCCTGCTCGAGTCGGCGGCGGCGTTCGACGCATTCAAGGACGCGCTCACGACCGATCCGCGGCTCAAGGTCGACGTGCAGCGCGAGCCGGACTACTACGCGGCGCAATCGAAGGACTTGTCCAAGACGCTCAAGGTCGTCGGCACGACGGTCGCGGCGATCATGGCGATCGGCGCAATGTTCGGTGCACTCAACAGCATGTATTCGGCGGTTGCGACGCGCTCGCTCGAGATCGCGACGCTGCGCGCGATCGGCTTCGGCGGCGTGCCCATCGTCATTTCAGTGTTGATCGAGGCGCTGTTGCTGTCGCTGCTCGGCGGACTGCTCGGCGCGGCGCTCGCCTGGGTGTTTTTCAACGGCCACAGCGTGAGTACGCTCGGTGGCGCGTTCGCCCAAGTCGTCTTCAAACTCACCGTGACACGAACGCTGATCGTGACAGGAATCGTCTGGGCATGCATCATCGGTCTGTTGGGTGGCTTTTTTCCCGCGGTGCGCGCGGCCCGGATACCGGTTGCCGAGGCCTTGCGCGCTGCCTGACACGCGCCGCCGCCGCGGCGCACGCGGCTGCTCACTTGGTTCGGATTTTAAGGAGTCGTGATGGCTGGTCGGAATTTTCTGTTTGTCCCCGGGCCTTCCAATGTGCCGGACCGGATCCTGCGCGCCATGCACGTGCCGATGGAAGATCATCGCTCGGCCGCCTTTCCGGCGCTGGCGCGCAGCTGCATCGAGGGATTGAAACCAATCTTCAAGACCACGCGAGCGACACCGATCATTTTTCCCGCCTCGGGTACGGCCTGTTGGGAAGCGGGACTGACGAACTGCCTCAGTCCCGGCGATCTCGTGCTCGCCGCGCGCTTCGGCCAATTCAGCCACTTGTGGATCGACATGGCGCAGCGCCTCGGCTTCGAAGTGCAGATCCTCGAAACCGAGTGGGGCGATGCGGCACCAATCGAGCGTTATGCCGACGCGTTGGCCGCGGATCGCGCCCATCGCATCAAGGCGGTGCTGATCTGCCAGAACGAGACAGCAACCGGCGTCACGAGCGACGTCGCCGCCCTGCGCCAGGCACTCGATGCCGCCGCTCACCCCGCACTGCTCCTGGTCGATTCGGTGAGCGCGCTCGCGAGCATCGACTTCCGCATGGACGAGTGGGGCGTCGACGTCTGCGTCAGCGGCTCGCAGAAAGGTCTGATGCTGCCTGCGGGCCTCGGCGTCACCTGCGTCAGCGAGAAGGCGCTCGCGGCCGCACAAACGAGCAAGAGCCGGCGCTGCTATTTCGACTATCAGGACATGGTGAAGTCGAACGCCAGCGGCTATTTCCCGTACACGCCGCCGATCCCGCTGCTCTACGGTCTGCGCGAAGCGCTCGCGATGCTCGCCGAGGAAGGTCTCGAGAACGTGTTTGCGCGCCACCGCCGTCTCGCCGCCGGCGTGCGCGCCGCCGTGCTCGAGGGCTGGCGCCTCGCGCTATGCGCGCGCGATCCGCACAACTATTCGGATACGGTATCCGCGATCCTCGTTCCGCCCGACACCGACGGCGCCGCGCTCATTCGCCATGCGTTCGCACGCTACAACCTCTCGCTGGGCGCAGGGCTTGCGCGCCTCGCCGGCAAGCTGTTCCGTATCGGTCATCTCGGCGATCTCAACGAACTCATGTTGCTCGGCGCGATCGCCGGCGCCGAAATGGCGATGCTCGATTGTGGGATCTCGGTGGAGCCCGGCAGCGGGGTCGCGGCAGCCACCAATTATTGGCGCGCCAGCAAGCTCTGAGGAGCCCGTCACAGCGCCCATCGGACGTAATCTAGCCGGATGCGTGAACTCCGTCGAAGTCTCGGCAGTCCCTTGTTCCCCAGGGGGATTTTGTCGCATAGCATTAGCCGATGTCACGAAAAGTCCACAACTTGCTCTGGTTGCCGGCCATCGCATTGTCAGGGAGCGCGCAAGCACTCGGCTTGGGTGAGTTGCACGTCACTTCCGCGCTGAACGAACCACTCGCCGCGCAAATCGACATCGTCGGCGCGACACCCGAAGAGCTCAGCAACCTACGTGCGGCGATTGCGAACCGGGATACTTTTCAACGCTACGGCGCCGACCGCCCCGCCTTCCTCGGCACGGCCAATTTCAAAGTCGGTCAAGATAAATTCGGCCGGCCGGTGCTGCTGGTGCGCTCCACCGACGCTTTCACCGAACCCCTCGTGAGTTTGTTGGTCGACTTGCGCTGGTCGACGGGCGAGTTGGTCCGCGAATACACCCTGCTGCTCGATCCCGCGATCTCGGCCTCGAGCGCAAGCCGCTTACCTGAGCCTGCGTCCGACCTGCCGCGCGATGAATCGCTGCGCGTCGCCGCCGCGCCTCTCGCCTCGAGCCCCGTGATGCATCGTTTAGCGGCAACGCCTTCGGCCGCGTCGACGCCGTCCGCGCCGCTGCCGGGCAAACCCTCGACGGGCGGTGAACCCTACGTCGTCGCGCGCCGCGATACCCTCGGCGCGGTCGCGCGCCGCAGCGGTGCAAAGACCGAGTCGGAACTGCTGAAGACGATGGTCGCGATCTTCCACGCGAATCCGGATGCATTCAGCGGCAACATCAATCGCCTGCGCGTCGGCGCCGTCCTGACGATCCCCTCGAGCGCCGTCATTGCGGCGATTCCGGAGCGGGCGGCGAGTCTCGAGGTCCACGCGCAGATGCTCGCCTGGCATGCGGCCGCCGGCAGCCTGGTCGCGACTGAAGCACGCGGTGCCGACGCCGAGACGATCAAAGATCTCACGAATCGGATCGACGCCCTGCAGCAGGGACTGGCCGATCTGAAACGCCAACAGGAACAGCACGGCGCAGCCGCGCCCGTGTCGGCGCCGAGTGCGGCCGTGCCGGTCGCGAGTTCCGCGCCGACGTCCGCTCCCTCACCCTGGGTCAATGCGGCGCCGCCGGCGAAGTCGATGCCGACACCGGTGGCCGAGGCGAATACTGACGCAGCCCCAGCCGTGACCAGCGAGGCCACACCGATCGCCGTAGAGACGGCCGGCGATGCGCCGGCCGCGAAGCAGTCGCACGGCGGACTGATCGCCGGCGCCTTCGTGCTGCTCGCCGCCGCGATCGGCTTTGCCTATCGGCGCTATCGCCGCCGCGCCGAGGAAAAATCGGCTGACGCGTTCGGCACCGAACCGGCCGATCGCTACGCCGGCTTCAAGCCCTCGCTTGGCAGCCAACCGCAGCCCGAGCGGCCGGAGCGCGAGATCCCCGCTGCCGTCGAGGCGCAGCCGATCTACCGCCCGCCCCCGCGCTCGCAGATCTTGCGCGACGAGGATGCAGGCGTCGAAACCATCCTCGAGGGCGACACCGCGCGCTGCCGCGTGATCACCCCGGAAGAATTCGCGGAGGAAGCCGACGAGCACGAGCGCGCCGGCGAGACGACCGTGACGGTCGCACTGACGGCGATCGGCACCTACGATCCGACCTTGGAATTGCCGAAGCGCGACGAAGTCGAGTTCGAGAGCCCGAGCATGGATCTGGAGAATTCGGAGACGCACGTCACCATGCCGAGCGGACTGCACGACCAGGTCGCCTTCAAGGAGCGGCGCGTCAATGTCGTCGACGTGCTGCGCAGCGCGATCGAACGCGAGCCCGACCGCATCGACCTGCGCGTCAAGCTCATGGAGTTGTATCACTCCACGGCGGCAACCAACCGCCAGGGATTCATCGACGCAGCCCGCAGACTTGCGCAGCAACCGAATTACCAGGCGACACCCGAATGGGAGAAGATCGCCGCGATGGGCCGGCAAATCGCTCCTGAAGAACCGCTGTTCGCGCTCGACCCGACGGTTCAGCACGAAAAACTCGCCGAGAAACTCGCCGACTGCGCTTGAGGCCGCCCGGCTGGGCCGGCCCGATCAGGCGAGCGCCGCGATCGTCTCCTCGGCGATCGCGAACGCGGTCGAGGCGCCCGTGCCGCTGGTCACGACGACGAGGCGCACCCCCGGCGCCGGTTCATCGAGCAACACCAGGCGGTCATCGAGCGAGGCATAGGTGCCGATCCAGCGCGCCACGACCGAGTAGTCCAAGGAGGGGATCACGGCCTGCAACTCCTCGAGCACGAGATCGTCGTAGCGCTCGTCCGCGAACGGGTCCAGCGTATGCCCGTACTGGTGAGTATCGCCGACGACCAAGGATCCATCGGCCGACTGGACGGCGATCAGATGCACGCCCGCGGCGAGATGCGCGGGCTGCTCGTGCTGCAGGCGCGCGCGCAAAGCCGTGGCCTCGGGCAATTCTGCGAAGCCGAGATATCGTCCGAGCGACAGATCGCTCATCACGGCGGCACCCAAATGCAGGGGCTTCCTCGGCATCAAGCGCAGCATCTGCAACTTTGCGCGCTGCACCCCGAAGCGGGCGAGTCGCTCGCCATAGAGCGTCGCCAGGTCATCGCCGGGACACAGCACGATCGTCCGCGCCGTCACGATGCCGGCGGTCGTTTCGAGCCGACCCGTCGCGACGCCGAGCACGGCCGTGCGGCGCAGAAACTCGACGCCATGGCGTTCGGCAAGCCACGCGGCCAGCGTCGGGATCGCCTCGCGCGATTCGACGCGCAGCTCGTGCGGACTGAACATCGCGGCTGCGACCTCCCCTTCGAGATAGGGCGATCGGCGCCGTGCTTCGGCCGCGCTCTCGAGCACGCAGGCCTCGCCCATCGAGGTGCGACAAAAGGCTTCGAGCACGGCTGCGGCCTCGGGGCGGCGTGCGACCACGACGAGCCCGGAATGCAGGATGGCAATCCCCGCCTGCGGTGCCACCTCCGCCCAGATGTCGCGCGAGCGCATCGCGCGTCGCCAACAGTCACCGTCTTGTTGGCCGGACACGGTGACGAAGCCGAAATTGCGGATCGAGGCGCCGACCGCGCGCTCGTCACGATCGATCACGACCGCGCGCAGCCCCTGCCGTGCGGCGGCCAGAGCATGCGCGAGCCCGACGATGCCGGCACCGACGATGGCGACATCATATGACATCGAGTTTCCTCAGCTGAGCGAAGGGAGCCTGAGGGATTCTCGCGGATCTGCGTCCCCCATGCCAGCGTGTATACTGCGACGATGCCCGAGGCAAAATTACGCCAGCCCGCCGATCCGCTCTACCAGGCCTTGCGCGACGGGCGGGTCGATGAGTTCAACCGCCAGCGCAACGGCGCGGCGCCTCATGATCTGCGTGCCTGTGACTTCCGCGGCGCGGATCTGCGCGGTTTCGACTGCGCTCACCTGGACTTCACGGATTGTTATTTCCGGCATGCCGATCTGCGCGGCCTGGACTTGCGCACCTGCGGGCTCGAAGGCGCGAGCCTGCATGGCGCGCACATCTCCGGGGTTTACTTTCCGGCGGCGCTCGCTCCGGCGGAAATCGACTTGTCCGTCCGTCTCGGTACACGGATGCGCTATCGTCGCTAGGCCGCGTCACTCGGGCTCGAGCCTTATACGGCCGTGCTCGCACAGATCTCCACGGTCTTTGCGGCGCCATCGACGGTCTTCAGCAACACCGGACGACGCCAGACGCTCTTGACGTAATCGAGAACCTTACGCGTCCGCTCGACGTCGAGACCGCGGCCGTCGGTCTTGGCATCGTGCTCGAGCACGAGCGTGCCGTCGCTGCGCACCTCGACGGCTGCGACGCGCGGTGCGCCGAAGTTGTATTTTCCCTGCAAGAGACCTTCGCGCACCGATTCGATGTCGCCACCGACGACCTTGTATTGGCCGTTCGACTGACCCTCGTAGCGAAACAAGCCCATGTCCGCCGCGATCTCCTTGGTCAGGTAATTGCGCAGGAAACTGAAATCGTCGTCCTCGGCACGAATGCGTCGCGCTGCATCGATGCCGTGGCGCTCGACGATATCTTCCCAGAGCGTGAATCCCAGATGATAGGGGTTCACCGACAGGGCGCTCTTCTCGCCCGCGGCGATCGGCCGGACGACATCGGAATGGCACTTGATCGCATCGAGGTAGGCCGGCTGCGGAATGAACTCCGCCTCGCGCAGCAGACGCGCATGCCAATAGGACGCCCAGCCTTCGTTCATGATCTGGGTGGCGTAGACCGGGTAGAAGTAGAAGGACTCCTCGCGAACCGCGAGGAAAATATCCCGCTCCCAACTCTCCATCTCCGGCGCATAGGTCGCGATGAACCAGAGCAGATCTCGTTCCGGATGCGGCGGTATGGGCGCCCGCGCCTTGCGTGCCGCACACGCGACCGGCGCGCCGTCCAAGGCGGCGAAACGGGCGCGAAATGCATCGTCGACCAGCGGTTTTGCCGTCGCGGTATATTCCGGATAGTGCTCGCGCCGCAGGGCTTGATCGAGGTCGACATACTGCTCGAGCGCGAGCGCCGCGTCGAGCACGCGCTCGACCGCATTCTGACCATAGGTCTCGATGTTGCGCTCGATCTGCCGCGCGTGGCTCGCAGCATGTTCGACGATGTGCGTGGCGCCCTGTTCCTGACAGCGGCGGAACAGCATGTTGTTCTTGGAAAAGTCGGCGTGCCCGAGCACGTGCGCGGTAACCAGGATGTTGTCCGACAAACCATTGCTCGCGGCGAGGTAGGCGTGACCGGGATTACCGGGGAACACCACCTCGAACAGACGCGAGTAGCCCATGTGTCGCTGCACCAGCTGGTAGATGTAGCGGGCGCCGAACGACCAATGCGGCATGCGCACGGGCAGTCCATAGACGGCGATCTCGGTCATGAAACTGTCGGGCACGGCCTCGAAGATCACCGGAGACCAGTCCAACCCAAGTTTGCGCGCCAAATCCTCCAACTGCGGAACGTGGCCACGCCAGTCCTGGCTCATGGGGACGCCTCCTGGGCCGAACGGGACTCGGCTGTGAAGAAGTGCCGCACCGCGGTCGCCACATCGTCCGGTCCCGCGATCACGAACCGCCCGCCGGCGCCGATCTTGCCGACGACGTCCTGGAAGATTCGCGACGTCTCGGTCATCGTGATGCGCGGCGAACCGGCCGTGATCTCGACGTAGCCCGAGTAGCGTGCGCGGGCGGTGACGCGGGCCAATTCGGAGCGCGCTGCGGCGGCGTCGTCCGAAGCGTTGTCGCCATCGGAGGCATAGAACAAATAGATGTTGGGTGCGTTGGAAGCATAGCGGGCCGCGATGATCTCGGCGACCTTCGTGAGTCCCACCGAGGCGACCGTGCCTCCCGTGCCCGTGACCTTGAAGAAATCGGCCTCGTTGAATTCCCAGGCATCGGTCGTATGGGCGACGAACACGATGTCGAGGGACTGATACTCACGGCGCAGACCTGCAGCCACCCAGAAGAAAAACGTCTTGGACAGCTGACGATCCCGCTCGGTCATGCTGCCCGAGACATCGAGCAGAAAGAATACGACCGCATGGACACTCGGTTGGCGGCGGCGCGCGAGCTGCCGATAACGCAGATCGTCGTCGGTGAAGGCGAGCGCGCCGGGGTCGGATGCCCGGCGCTTCACGGATTCTTTGAGGGAGCGGCGGCGATCGAGGCGCGAGCGCGCGCCACGACGATCCCAGCCTTCGCGCTTCCATTGCGTCTCATCCGAAGGACCCACCTTGGGCTGCAAATTCGGCAGCTGCATATCCTCCCAAAGCCAGTCGATCACATCGTCGACCTTGAATTCGAGCATCAGCTCGGGTCCGCCGCGCCCGCGGCCTCCCGGGCCCTTTTGACCGGCCGCACCACTGGGATTCGGTTCGCCGAGCACGTCGCCGGGTTTGGCACTGCCCTGACCCACACCCGAGGGTTCACCGTCGGGACGGAGCCGGAAACGGTAGTGCTCCAACATGCGCACCGGAACTTGCACGGACCGGGAACCATGATTGATCACGTCCGATCCGGCGATGATTTGCGGCAGGTGATCGCGCACCGCGTCGCGGATTTTGTCGCTGTGGCGCAACCAGTCGCGGGCGCCACGTGAAAACAGTTCATACCACCCGTTGATGGCCGGATGATCTAGTTCGGAAGTATTCATGAACCCGCCCTACTCCTGCGATAGGAGTGTGGTGACGTAGCTCAGCGCTTCGTGCGCGCTGTGTTCGTCATAGCCATATTCCTTGACGAGACGCTCCTGCACGACCGAGATTTTCTGGCGCGCATCGTCGTCGGGTCTGGACGTCGACGTCACCAGTCGCAGTACGTCGCGCCTTTCCTCGAATAAATACTGCTCGATCGCCTCGCGGACCCGCGCGTGGCTGCCGAGGTGGAACTTCTCGCCGGCCTTGAAGGCCACCATCGCCTTGCGGATCACTTCCTGCCGGAAAGACTGTTTTCCGGACTCGGACACCTTGATCTTTTCCTCGACCGAGCGCAGGAACCGCTCGTCGGGCGCGCGGTTCTCGCCGGTCATCGGATCGGTCACCTGCCGCTGGTCGAGCGAGGCCTCGATCTCGTCCAGATATTTCTCGAGCAGCTGCTGGGCTTCGTCCTGGAACGAGGCGAACAGCGCCCGGTGCACGTCTTCCTTGACCCAGCGGTTGTAGAATTCCTTGCGGGCCGTGACGAGATGGTCGAACCAGAGTTTCTTCTGCTTGGCGTCCATGCGTGCGTCGTTTTCGATCGCATCCTTGAGCGCGAGCAGCAATTCCATGCTGGTGAGGCTGCGCGAATTGCCGCGCGTGATCGCCGTTGACAGGGCATTGATGACGAAGCGAGGACTCACGCCCGTGAGTCCCTCGTCGGGTGATTCGGCGCGCAGGCGCACCGCTTCGGTTTCGGAAAAGCCCTCGACCGCCTCACCAGCGAAAATGCGCACCTTCTTGGGCAGATCGAGTCCCTCGCGCTCCGGCTTGGTATGGCGCGTCAGGATCGCGAACACGGCGGCGAGGTGCAGCACGTGCGGGTCGAGATGGGTGTTGCGAAAGGCCGGCGCTCCATAGACCAGTTTCTTGTAGATCCGCGACTCGTCGCGATAGGACAACGCATACGGCACCTTGATGATCACCATGCGGTCGAGCAGCGCCTCGTTTTCCTTCTCCTGCAGGAAGTTGTTGAACTCGGCGAGATTGGTGTGCGCGAGGATGGTTTCGTCGAGGTGAATCAGCGGAAAGCGCGCGACTTTGACGTTCTTTTCCTGCGTCATCGTCAGGAGAAGATAGAGGAACTCGCGCTTGACCTTGAGGATCTCGATCATCTCGAGCATGCCGCGGCTCGCGGCGTAGACGGCGCCGGACCAGGACCAGGCGCGCGGATCGCCTTCGTCGCCGATCTCGGCGACCTTCGATAGATCGACCGATCCCACGAGGTCCGCGATGTCCGCTGTCGACGGGTCATGCGGCGCATAAGTACCGATGCCGCAGCGGGAGGCCTCGGAGAGGAAGATCCGCTCCACGGGCACGCGCAGGTAATCGCCCTCGCATTGTCGATCGACGTAGTCGCGCGCCCAGGGACTCGCTTCACCGGCGATGTCGACGCCATACGTCTCGCGAAATTCCGCGCGCAGGCTCAGCGGAATCAAATTCAAGGGCGACTCGCGCAGCGGCGAACCCTTGACGGCGTACAAAGCCCCCTCCTCCGTGCGGCTGTATTCCTCGATGCCGCGTTTGAGAAGGATCGCGAGCGTCGACTTGCCACCCGAAGGCGGCCCCAACAAGAGCAGCAGTCGGCGGCCCACATCGGAGCCGGCGGCGGCGGCCTTGAAGTAATCTACGACCCTTGCCAGCGGCTCGTCAACACCGAACAGTTCGCGTTTGAAGAGCTCGCGTGCCTTTTGCACGTCGGTGCCCGGGGTTTCTCGGCCATGCCAGAGCAACATGTCCCAGATATATTCGTGGCTCGTCCGCGTGAACGCGGCGGGATTGGACGGCACGATGTCCGTCAGATATTCGGCAAGCGTGCCTTCCCAACGTTGGGCACGATGCTGTTTGCTGAACGCAGTCAGTGAATCGAGAAAATCGGCAGATCTAGACTCGGCACGGAGCGGTAATGCTCGCATCTTCGATCCTCCATTCGGTTTTTGACTCAGCTCAATCGGTCAAATCGGCAAACCTCGGCTTAATTGACGGCCACTCGGCCTGAGTAAAACGTGAACTTCGGTCACGACGCGATCTCGTTGCACATCGTGTCGGTCACGGCTCGCGCGTGGGTGTTCCGGTACACGAGAGAGAACCCGAAAGGTAATCCCTTGGGAAATGTAACGTCGAACGACGCGATACTGCAAGGGAAAATCAGAATTATTGTAAGCAGACGACGAGTTTGGCCGAATGAGTGCGCCAATTGATCGGAATCACGAAGGATCTTACATGTGGAGTTGTAACTTTCTCTGCATCGTGCGCGACGACGGTCGGCACGGAGATCGCGAAGTGCTGGCCGAAATCACGTCGCGCGTTGCCCGAGATCGTGTTGGCAACCTCGCCGACGAGATCCATGATGTTGGCGTCGCTCGTATCGGTCTCTTGCATTCGCATCAGCAGTACGGTCAACATGCCGCGCGGCGCGGTGAAATAGACGATGCCCTCGCGTGCTCCCGAAATGCCGATGATGCCGGTATAGTCGTAAGCTCCGGGCTTGCCGTCCATGACGATATAGGGCGAGCCGACGCTGGCCGCCTGCTGCGTGGAGGTCTCGAAGTAATGCGTCACGCCGCGAACGAAAGTACGGATTTCCGCTTCTTTGAGCACGTCATGCCTCCGACAAGAGCTCGGCCAACGCGTCATTGAGCTGGCGGTCCGTGAACGGCTTGCACAGAAAACCATTGGCGCCGCGCTCGATCGCCTCGACGGCCGTCGCCTTGTCGGCCAGCGCCGAGACGACGAGGATCAGCACGTTGGCGTTCAAGGAAACCAATTGCTCGACGCACTCGACGCCATCCATCTCCGGCATCGTCAAATCCATGGTCACGACGTCCGGCCGGGTGCGTCGGAACAGCTCGACCGCCTCTCGGCCGTTGCTTGCCGCACCCACGACCTGCAGGCGGGCGATCTGCTGGGAGCGCTCGATACGCCGGCGGATGATGTTGGAATCATCCACGATCATGAGTTTCAACGGCTGCTCTGCGACCGGGCGATTGCTCATCAGGCGGCCTCGGTGTCGTCGCTCTGTTCTTGCAATCGGGGCAGCGTGAGCGTCAGGCGCGTGAATTTGCCGGCCTGGGTCGCGACCGAGACCCGACCACCCACCTCGCGCAAGAGGTCCGCGATGACGTTCATACCGACGCCGCGGCCGGCATCCTTGGTCGCCGAATCCACCGTCGAGAACCCCGAACGGAACAACAGCGCGAAGGTTTGCTTGGGATCGATCGTGGCGGCCTCCGCGGCCGAGAGGAAGCCTTTGGCGACCGCGGTCTCCTTGATCTGATCCGTCGACAGCCCTTTGCCGTCATCCTCGATCGTGAAGCGGTAGCCCGCGCTGCCGAGATCCTGGAACTCCAGCCGGACGATGCCCTGATGCGACTTGCCGAGCGCCGCGCGGGTATCGGGCGCCTCGATGCCGTGGACGATCGCGTTGCGGACGCCCTGCACCGCGATATCCTTGACGACCCGGCGATAGTGCTGCGGAATGGCGTCGAAGCCGAGGCACTGCAGTCCGGCGTGCTTCTGGTTCTCGCCGGCAACCCGTTCGGCGAGCTGTCCGAGCATGGCCACGGCCCCGTTATCGGCCTCACGCACGGCGAACTGCGGCTTTTCGATGTTCGCGGTGATCGTGTGCACCTCGTCCGCCGGTGTGACCTGAAAGCGCGAGAGGCGCGCCACCAGGCTGCTCACCGACTGCAGGTGCGTGAGCAGATCGTCGAGCTTGATGACCAGCGGCAGGAAATCGTTGCCCGACAGTCCGGGCTTCTCACGCAGGGCCTTGAGATCGTCCTCGAAGGCGTGCGCCCGGCTTTCGATCGACGATAGACCCAGTGCCGCGGCCTCGCCTTTGACGGAATGCGCCTGCCGGAACAGGGTGTCGAGCTTCTTACGAAAAACGCTCTCCTCGCGGGCCGGCTCGCGCAGCACGGCGTTGATCATCTTCATCGACGCGTCCGAATCGCTGAGGAACGAGGCCAGCTGGCTCGGCTCGACGTGCAGGATGCCGAGCAGCGTGTCGACTTGGCCCTGCGCCTGGCTTTGTGAGGCCTTGAGTTCGAGCGCGAGATTGACCCGGGCAGTGACGTCGGAAACGGACACGAGGATGTGCGTGATCACCTCGTCGACACGGACCCGGTGAAAGTCGAATTCGAGATAGCGTGTTTCCACGCTGCCCTGCCCGCTGTCGAGGGTCACTTCGACCTCGCCGAGCGGATTGATCGACTTGACCAGATTCTCCTTGGTGCGCTCCGCCCAGAGCAGCTTGACGTACTTGCCCGCGGTCGTGAGCGTCCGCTCCGAGACGACGTTCTTCAAGAGATCCTCGAAAGCGAGCCCGGCAAGGTCCTGTCTTTGGAACATCTTCTCGAGGGCGGCGGAGTAGGCAGCGCCGATCCGCTGTTCGCGATCGAGCAGGAACAAGCCTTCCTTGACGTTGCGCAGAATGTTTTCCGTCTGCCGGCGCGCCTCGCGCAGATTGCGCGCCTGGCGGCGCCGCGCGCTCCACAGGACCACGACGCCCAGCACGAGCAGCACTCCGATCAGGATGCCGGTGAGCATGATGATGCGCAATTCGGTCGCCGCGCGGGCGTTGCTCGCCTGCAACTCGGCGCCGACTTGGTCCAGTTGCTTGTCGAGCAATGCGAGTGCGTGGCGCGTCGCGGGCGTCGCGGATTCGACGTAATCGGCCAGCTTGCGACCCTTGTCGTTGAGTTCCGTACCGGTGGCTTCCGAATCCCGATACGGAATCCCGTCGAAACTCAAGATCGGTTCGAGCACATGACGCTCGCGCGTCCAGATATCCTGGATCGCATCGGCATGCTGCAGCATGGTCGGCACGGCGATCGAAGTCCTATCCTGGCTGAGCGAGGACAGCAGTGTCGCCGGCCGCGCCTCGGCGAGTGATTGCATCGCCGCATCGAAGCGCTTCGCGCCGTCCTTCAGCCGGTTGATCGGCGGCTGAATATAGCCGCGCGAAGCGAGACGGTCATGCACGGAGTCGAGCGATACGCGCAGCAAATCAGCGTTGCGCTGCTGTTCGGCGACGAATTTCAAGGCCGACGTAGTGTCGCCGAGTTCGGTCGCCAACTCGAACCCGGGGATCAGCACGGCGCCGGCGAGTGCCGCACCAACGGCGATCAAGAGGATGGACCAGCTGCGCGTCGAGAGGCGTTGGGTCACTGGCTTGGAATCCCGGGGCTTCATGAGTCACCGGCTGCGGCTGAGGTTTGCGGGCTCACGGCACTCAAGCCCTCGAGGAAATGAACGGCGGACGGATAGCGAGCCGTCGCTGCTTTCGCCAACAAGCGGTCGACGACGGGCTGATAGCGATTCAAGCGCGGCGGCAGGCGCGGAACTTGGGCCGAATTGTGCGCTTCGAGCACCTCGCCCAAGTTGTTGCCGCGGAACGGCAGCATGCCGGCCAGCATCTCGAACAAGACGACGCCGAGACTATAGAGGTCCCCGCGTTCATCCGGGTCCTGCCCGGAGATCTGCTCCGGACACATATAATAGGGCGTGCCGATGCGCAGATCCGAACTCGTGATGTCGGCCGCGAGGACCCGCGTACGCGCGGACCCGAAGTCGATCAAGACGACGCGATTGTCGTCGGTCAACATGAGATTCGACGGTTTCAGATCCCGATGCACGATACCTGCCTCGTGCACGATACGCAGCGCCTCCCCGATCTGGCGGGCATAGTCGATCGCATCGGCCTCGCTGACGGGATTCTTGAGCCGCTCGCGCAGGCTCCCGCAGGGAAGGTACTCGAGCGCGAGGAACAGGTAGTCGTCGGTGATGCCGAAGTCGATGACATCGGCGACGAAGCGATGATTCAGCGAGGCGAGGATCTGGCACTCGCGTGCGAAGCGCTGCCGGTCGGCGGCCGAAACACCGTGCCGACCCTTGAGCGCTTGAATCTTCAAGGCCACGGGCTGCGGCGCGTCCTCGTTGCGGGCGAGATAAACCGTCGCCGACGAGGAATGGGCGATCTTCTTGAGGAGCCGATAGCCCGCAATCTTCGGCAGGCTTTGCAGCTCGGACTGCACCGACTTCGGCGCGGGCGCAGCCGCGGACGGGGCTTGCTGCGGACGCTGGACGATCGGCATCAAAGCGGCACGCAGTTCGGCCACATCGACCGAGTGGATGGGCCAATAATCGCTGGCGCCCGCCTTCATGGCGCGGGCCGCGCTGCGTTCATCGCCGCCGCGCGCGAATACGAACAGCGGTAACAGCGGTAATTCCCGGTGCAGCCGCGCGAAGATTTCGAGTGGATCCTTGGAGGGATCCCGGGAGACGAACTCGACAATGAATAGAATGGCTCCATAAGAGCGGACCCGGTCGATCGCGAGCCGGTCGAAGCCGGAGCGGCTCATCGTGTCGGCCGACACACTGACGGTGGCCTCGCGCACGAGCTCCGCGAGCTTCAGACGCAGCTCGAGATCGTCGTGCACGACCAGACAGGCCTGTGAACGGCGCGTCGCCACCGGTGGCGCCGTGGGCGAATCCTCTCTGATCGGGGCAGCTTGGGCTGTGCTCATGGTGATTGCGGCCGTCAATGATTCCGGAGCTGAAAGCTGACGCGCAGCTTCGAGGTGACGGCAATCGCACGGCCATCCTGCGTGAACGGCTGGTAGCGGGTGCGCAACAAGGCGTCGCGCGCGGCGCGGTCGAAGATATGGCGCGGCATCGACTCGAGGACACTGACGTCGGCAACCTTGCCGTCTGCGAGCACCGTGAATGCGAGTTCCACCCAACCCTCGGTGCCTGCCGTGAGGGCGTCGGCGGGATATTCCGGGTTCAGGCGAACGGTCTCCTTCAGCAGGTTCGCGCTGACCTGCGGCATCGCGGGCGGCGCGGCATCCTTAAGTTTTGCCGGTGCACTCAGTCGTTCGTTCAGTGCGGCAATTTCCGGCGTTGCGCCCAGGCTCGCAGCCGTCTGCAACAAACTCTTCGCAGCGTCGTTCTGTCCGGCGGATGCGGCTGCCGTCGCACGCGCCAGAATCTGTGCCTGCACGGCGCTCGTCAACGGTGCGAGTCCCGGGTTCCTCGGCTCAGCCGCGCTCAGCTCGTTGAGATAATAGAGCGCGTTGTCATGCTCGGGTTCGAGAATTTGGCCGCCACTGAGGCGCGCTTCGACGAGATCGAGCAAGCTGGGTTCCTCGCCCTTGGGGTGTGCCGCGGCATTGGCCGAGGTCGCGGATTCACGCGCACGCAAGCGCCGCGCCAATTCCTGGGTGCGCGATTGCAGCACGGCGGCGCCGGCCCCCGCACGACGTGCCTGATCGAGATAGTAGGTCGCATTGTCATTGTGCGGATCGACGAGCCGGTCTTGCTGCAGGCGAGCATCGACGAGTTTGAGCAGTCCGTCGATTTCCGCGTCGGCGCGCCGATGCGAGACCTCGTCGCGCAACTGCGCGATCTTGACGTCCGGCAGAGATTTGTTCCGGGCAGCATCATCGAGCAACTGATCGGCGCGGTCGAAGGCCTCGGCGCTGAGCGCAGCCTGAATCTGCGCCGATCCGATGTCCGAGCGCATGGTCGCGATGCGCGCATCGATCGCGGCAATGCGCCGATCGGCGGGATCGATGCTGCGGGCGGTCTCGAGGGATTGCAGCGCCAGGTCGAACTTGCGTTCGTCGAGCGCCGACTGCACGCGCGAAAACAGGATCTCGGCGAGTCGCTGCATGCCCTGATGCGCTTCCTCGTTGCTGGGATCGTAGAGCAAGACCTCGTGGTACAGCGCGATCGCGCTGCCGGCTGCCGGTTCGATATAGCGACGCTCACGCATCGCTTGCTGGGCACCATCGAGCAACTGAAAGACTTTTTCATCGGTGCTGACGGCACCCTTGCCGGCCGCGAAGGTTTCGTCGCCGCTGGTGGCCGGAACACGCTGATCGGTGCCGGCCGGCTTGTCGATGCCCGTGGAATTGAATTTCCAGTAAGCAGCGCCCGCTGCGGCGAGCACACTCAAGCCCACTGCGGCAGCAAGCAAGGGCGGCTTCGACTTTACGGGCTTGGGCCCCGCCGCGGCCGTCGGCGCGCTCGGCG
>Ga0116228_10000411_pt1 | contig 32203 bp, 25 predicted proteins | sample S1TSphfallax_2_FD_89694 | JGI IMG/M metagenome (GOLD analysis project Ga0116228, IMG submission 89694) | Host-associated microbial communities from peat moss isolated from Minnesota, USA - S1T2_Fc - Sphagnum fallax MG | ecosystem: Host-associated > Plants > Peat moss > Unclassified | place... | reverse complement strand
GGAACCAAGGCCATGCACCCCTCCCTGTCAAGAGCTCCCCAAAGACATCAAGAACACAATCTGAAGCATCCCAGTTTGGTGGATCTCATAACTACAAAACAAACTACCTTCCTTCATAGATAGTTGCTACAATAATCTCCCATCTCCAGGAAATAATGTAAAATATCCAAGAGCCAGAAATTGTGGCTGGGGAGGTTCCCCTTTGATACATAATTTTGGGTGAAAGGTTTTAGGGCTCAATGAACTGAAAGTCAAGCTACACGGCTTCTACCTTAAGTGACACGCCATCCCCAGCGTGTGATATACGTAGCAATCGTGAAGCCGTTCAGGGAAAAGGAAAGACAGGATGAAACTCAGTCTACCACCAAGATTGATGAGTAATTGTAGTACCTGTACAGGTGGGAGGAGAGAAAAACGTAGCAATAGTGAAGGCGTTCAGGGAAAAGTAAAGACAGGATGAAACTCTCCCAGGGCGCTAGACTACAAAATAGTGCCCCGGGAAAGTTTCGTAGCACTACCGTGGGAGCACTATTTTGTAGTCTAGCGCCCTGGGAGAGTTTCGTGCCCCGGGAAAGTTGCGTAGCACTACCGTGGGAGCACTATTTTGTAGTCTAGCGCCCTGGGAGAGTTTCGTGCCCCGGGAAAGTTTCGTAGCACTACCGTGGGAGCACTATTTTGTAGTCTAGCGCCCTGGGAGAGTTTCGAAGCACGATCATTTTGTGGTCTTCCCTAGAGTCTGGGGTCAATAAATAGAGACGCATAAGTGCTTGTGCTTCATTCTGCTTTAACTTCTTCTTCATCTTGCTACAACGACGTCTAGACCAGTGAGCTTTGTTTGCTGTTCCAGGTCAAGCTGCAGGAGGAGGGGAGGAGCTGCAGCACGACTGTCGATCATATGCTGCTGCTCACAAATTGATGATGAAGTTTCCACCCAGCTCGGGATCACGTCCTCCTCGACTCATGGCACCGGTTGCCAGCTCCAGCCATGAGCTCCAGCTGCTGATTCCAAGCCCGCAGTTCGATGTTGATGATCCACATACGGGAGTTCTTATCCTGGTTTTCCTCACTCTAGTGCTCTTAGTGCGACTGGCAAAAGAGTTGCTAAAACTCCTCCGGTATCTTCTGCTGCTTACTCGAGATTTTGCTGCACGTGGGCGGGAGCCAATTATCATCCCTCCCCGTGATGCTCAGTTACAGGCAGTCGCAGAATCAACGATTGTAGAAATGATGGGTGAGTACTGAATAGTTAGTATGATCGATTTCATAGCTGGAGAAGATAACGAAGAAGATTGTTATATAGTCCACAGCTAGCTGATTCGGATTACACTAGAATGTCGCATGATGCAGGCCGCGTAATGGACGTCCACATGTGAGTGTGTCGAATCACTACCCCCCGATCTGAGACTTACCAATCAAAGATTCTTGTGGGTCTCCCTGAATTCGTTTCTAATGGTGTCTCTGGGTAATTGTCTTTGCAGGAACTGGAGAAAGGGATGCAAACGGCGAGTAGACAAACGTGGAATAGATCATGAACAAGAACTGGCATTTTCAAAAATGTTGTCTTTGAACAGATCCCAGTCAGGCTAAGGCTTATAACAAGAGCACATGCATCTATCGTTCATATACAAAGACTATAAATACAGATGAGACGAAAATTCGTGAAACAAATTTTTGCATAGGAGTTGAAAATTGAGTTGAACCTGGGCTATGCAAACATTTATCAATGTTTTCTCACAAGAAAACCCCTGCAAAACACTCATAAACGTGTGCTATGATTCTAGACATTTCTGGAGCTTGGACACTGGATTAATTTTTTTTCAAAAGAAGAAAATCAGATTACATCAGTAATTTTCCAATACACAAATTTCTATGTCATTCATGTCAAGTGATACTTGGTCCATATACGATATATCACATGTAGGCTACACCTATTAGATGGAACAACTGCTTGTATTTAGAAATAGAAAATACAAAGTGACCCAACCTCTTGGAATCAGGATTTCTTTTTCCCAGTTTTGTGAACTAAGTGGGTTGGTGATAGAAGTCTTAACCAAAATTTGGAAAGAATTAGGATTCCTTGCTAATGTATTGTTGGCACATGTTGGAACTTATTTCCTAATTATGGAAATTTTTATTTTTTTTCCCCTCAAAATCTGGCAACTTTGAACTTTGTAAGTGTTTTTTCCAAAAGAATTTTTTTGTTTGGTTGTTTGTCACGTTGAAATCTCCTAAAGGTCCCACCATGCCCCCACATCAAGATCTCAGTAGCATTGGAAAGCTCTCAATGAGTAGTGTACTTGGTGGTTTCCTAATGTTTAGACCTGGGGCCGAGCAGACTGTGGAAACCCTAATTCTGCCTGTAAAGAGGAAACCCTAATTCCTCCCGTATTCTCTTGCAGTCCAGCGCTAATTCTCTTCACTGTGAGCTCTTCTCCCCCTTCTTGCTCTTTCTGCTGTGCAATTTGCAAGATAGCGAGACCCCTCCAGCTCTCCTAAGTTGTCTGGCTCTGGTTTGTGAATCCTGTTCATGGTCCATTCTGACAACCATGTTCAAGAAGTAAATTTCTCTCTCTCTCTCTCTCTCTCTCTCTCGTGCATCATTCTCGAGCTTGTATTTAGTTTGATTTTTTTGGCAGCTTGCAAGGCGTGATTCATGTTTTTGGTATGCAGTAGAGCCGTAGTTGTTTGGCTTGCCTCATGACTAGTTTGCAACCTGTTGTGGGTTCCAAGCCCTCATGTGTGCGCTCTAAGTGTCTTGCCCATAAGATCCTAAGGCTAAGCGTATAGTAGAGCCTTTTGATTCATGTTTCTTAATAGTAGATATGCTGACATTCTGTCCGGTTGCGTCGTGGTGATAATGGGAATGGTGAGAAATTGCAGGTTTACGGCTGAGGAGGTAACGGGGCAGAATCAAGTAAAAGCATCTGTGCAGCGGAAAATTCGACAGAGCATCGCCGATGAGGTAAATGCAACAACGATCTCCGTCCTTCACCGGAGATACGAAACCCTAAAACTCCTCTTTATTTGATTTCTTTATTTGATTTGAGGATTTTCTTTCTCGTGCTTTCTTGGAGTAGGAAGAGGATGGCTTTTTCTGTAGAATTGAAAACTGTTTTCTTTTTTCCTTTTTCACAACCTTACAATCCCTGAAGACACTAAAACCCTAGCGGTTTATGTGCAGTACCCTGATCTTGAGCCGTTGCTGGAGGATATGCTTCCCAAGAAAGCTCCTCTGATTGTGGCCAAATGGTGTGCATCCATTACTCTCCTTGAACCCTAGCCTGAATTATCTATGTCTGAAGGAGGTCTGCAGGATGCTGAAGATCAGTTAGGGTCTTGGAGTTGGATGTCAGATTTGTATTTGCTCAAAGAACACTAGCAGTTCACTAAAGCACTCAATGGATGTGCTGCCATATTTGGTGCCCTTTTGCATAGTCACACTTGCACTGTGCACTGTATTCATTAAGGCATTTGAAGGACCTGAATTGATTCAACTGATGCTGTGAAATTGGCTGTATGATATTTTTGGGGGTTTGTGTGGTGGCAGCCAGAATCACATCAATCTTGTGGTTGTGAATAATGTGCCTCTTTTCTTCAACGTGCGGGATGGCCCTTACATGCCAACTTTGCGGCTTCTCCACCAATGTAGGTTTCACTCTCCAGCTTACTTATGAGGAACATTATGTGTCATTGCAAAAGTGTCTGTCATGGAAGCTATATGAACACTCTCTTTCCATGGTGCCAGAAACCTTGGTTGTGCAACAGCTCCATTGAAATTGCCACAATTAATTTGCTCGTATCTTGAGTGCTCTCTCCAGTTTTTTGCTTGATTCTGACTCCAGGATTGAGCATCTGTGATTGAGTTGGAGCTGGCAATGTGTACAGATCCAGGAATCATGAAGATGTTCCGGGTGGATAGAGGAGCAATAAAGTTTGTGCTGTCAGGTGCCAATATAATGTGCCCAGGTCTCACATCTGCTGGTGGTGCACTTGATGAGGAAGTCATAGCAGATGCTCCTGTTGTATGTGCACTCTCTCCAATTTTGTCATTTTTGTTTGAGTTGAGGAGGAGAGGGCACCCCAATCTTTTCTTCTGCCAGGGCATGTTCGTGATAGGCTGCACCAGTCCTTAAATATTGAATAGTTTTTTGCTTGAGGGTCTTTGAGTCATTCCTAATCTTGCTGAGTTTGCACAGGCAATTATGGCTGAGGGGAAGCAGCATGCTCTTGCTATAGGCTACACCAAAATGTCAGCCCAGGACATGTATGTGCTGTCACTTAAGTACTTTGTACAGTGCATTATACTACTGTGGGTAGAGATGCTCTTACAACTGCAGGAGAAAGGATGTGTGCCCATGATTTGTTTGTTCCTGGATGTTGCAGAAGGAGCATTAACAAAGGAATAGGAGTAGACAACATGCATTACCTCAATGATGGACTTTGGAAGGTATGTCCACCATTCATGTTATGCATTTTTTGTTGCATATAAGGATGTACACAGCTTATATAAATGGCCTTGCTCTGTCTTAGGGTTCAGTGCAGCCTTCTAAACACAAATTCTAGGAGGCCATCCAGCACCTTGGATTGAACAACCACCAGTACTTCAGAAGACTTGTTTTCTACGTTTTCTTTTCCTGTCCTCAACTAAGAAATCAACACTTGGTAGAGTAACACAATATGCTGACTGGGGATTTGCCTTGGGACAGACACTCCACCTTGACTGAAGATGTCTTTAAACCAGCAATAGGAGGAGGCTTTGGCTGTGGCTGGAAAATTAGCTGCCAACAAGTTCATGAGTGTGGAAGGAGCAGTTGGTAGAGGATTGGATGAACGAGAGACTTTTAAAGCTCTGGAGTATTATAAGATGCATGAACCAGTACCAGTAGTACTGTATAGTTCACTCAGTACCAAGCATACCCTGAGTCAAATGCTCCCACTAAAGAGCTGAATTCTGCCTTTATCCACAGCTCCCCTTCTCTGATCCTGAGCTCCACTTATTCTCTGATGGACTCCACAGTTTGTTCAGTAGTGTGACCCAAAGAGGACAACTACTGAATCTGCAGTGTTTCTGAAGCACAAAGACATGCTTCTATTTGCTTCAAACACGTGCTAAGATGTTTCATATACCCCCACACACTTGGTCATTGTGCAGATATGCGAGATTTGATTTGCTGCCCAAAGAATTGATGATCTGGTTACTAAGCTATCCACCAGGGGTTGGTTTCATGTTGAACCTTGATGAGGACAGTTCAATGGTAATAGGCATGACATAACTGGTGCCAATTGCTTTGTACTCTTCACCTAAGTCTGTACTCATGAATCACTTATTTCATGAGAGTGCAGTTCAAAGTAAAGTTCTAAGTTCTGCCATAAAATACTGCCATAAGTCTGTTCAAAGTCAAGTTAAAAGTTCTGTCATAGAATGCTGTCATAAGTCAATACTTCAGTGATATCCTAGCTTAGGGCAAGAGGTCCCATTTCATTAAAACAGTTGCAATTATCTTCCGACTCAGAAAAAACAAGCTAAAAGAACATCCTATGAAACTTCCATAGAGCAAACCAATGACTGAACTGTTTGAAGATGTCCAATCTCAGAAGACTTATTTATCAGTAAAAACTTCATTCACCTTAACCATTAGAAATCTATACTACAGAAGTAACTAGCAACTACCACCATTGGAACTCATAGAGAGATAGCATTGTATGGAATTGATACTCAGTTGTACAAGAGTCGATGCACATCTACATACAAGATCTCAGCCCCACCTCAAAAAAAACTATACAGGCTTCAGTGAGATTTTAGTAGGATATATCTTGGAATCTATGTACCCAGCAGTTAAGTCAGGGTACCTCAGAAGGCTCTGTTGAAAGACTTATTGCTGCAGCATGGTGACTAGAGAACTGGATTCATAACCATGTTGAGAAGTGAAGTTTCACCCATATTTTGCGCACAACACTCACTGGTAATGCTTTGCTCAACAGCCTCGTGTAGAGCTGCAATAATTGGCAACAATATGGGCTTTGGCATCACTTCACATGGCAGAAGACCTCTCAACACTAGTGTGAATCTGGAATCAGGAGAGGTAACAAGACCAAAAGACCACAAATTTACAGGCATTTGGTATGTGACTTCAAATTAGTTCTGAAAAGAAACCAAAGGATCCAGTCTTAACTCAAACCAGCTCAAAAGCCTTCTGGATAATTAACTAGTTCTAACAACTCAGCATTGAATGTATACCGTCCTTGGCATTCCTCTTGCTCTGGATGCAAACTGAGCTTGCAGTCTATGACCACCAGTCTATGACAAAAGTGTGAGGTCTTGAATACAGCCTCTACTCTTCTGTCTCCCTCCCCTTAGTCTACAAATTGGTCAAGAGAGCAGAGGACCCACAAAAACCAAAGTCATACCTCTAAACCTCCCTTTCTGGTGCCCCTCTTTATCATGCCTAGGATTCATGGAGGGCATTGAAAGCAGGTCCCAGTAATGGTGGTTTCTCAGCCCCATAGCTATGGATTTTGTTGAATCGCCAATAACTATCTGGTAACTCTGCTGTGAACCAGTCCTTGAAGTCATCATATCGCTGCGATACCTCTGAAACTGAAAAATAATTGATGGGGAACTCTTCTGTAAGCAAGCCCTCTGTGTGCCTTTGGACCTTCTTGTGCTGTACAACCACAATGGCTAGTAGATCAGATCCAGCAGTTTGATAAATAGGATACCCACCTTCTCAACTCCATGGAATTTGCATTTTAGGCACTATTGACAAGCCAGGCCTAAATGAGATCGAAGAGCAAAATAAAGGATAAAACATCGGGAGGAGACAAAATCAGCACTAACCAACAAAAAGGCAAAAACCCTTTCCAAGAAGATGTCCTCTGGCATATTGACTGCCTCAGGATATATTCGCCCACAAACCACCCGATGCCTGCAAGAACCACCCACACCATAAAACTTTTTGACCAGTTGAAAATTGAGAATTGGGTACTAATGCTCTTGCCTCCTTATATATGTTCAGGTAAAGAACAGGCCTGGTGTCCTACCAATTCATGATAAGTGTTGAGTGCCAGAATACTCTTCACCCCAAGGCAACATCACCCTTAGTTGCAACTTAGACCAGTGAAGTTCTTTCACATTCTCTTTTCCCTACTTAATATGTGCAACCAGGGCAAATATAAGTACCATACATCTCTGATCGCAAATGGACACACATGTGAACAGTCATACAGATGTAAATACACCTGTGGTGCACTCATATGCCAAGATCCACAATTATATCCACCTTTGGGAACAATATGTAATCAAGGGTGAAGACAGAGATGGCAAACCTTGTCTCTTTGTCATCTTTGCTCACAAGAATATCGTACATCCATCCCCCATTTGTCTTGATTTTATTTTCATAAAACACCTCAAAAGCCACTTCATCACCAGCTGGGGTTGCAACTACAATAGATTTCCTCCTGGCTGCTGCCTCTGCAAGAGTCTTTTCAGCTTCTGCTATTTCCTCACTTGATTGCTCCTCTGACTGACATTCAACAAAGTATTCATCAACACTTCTCTACTACCAAGGTAAGTGGCACTCACATGACAACAGTCAACATTTTTTGAAACCACCTTCAAATACTTTGGAGTATAACACTCTGAACAGGCAACCTCACTGGATCTTCTGTAGGCATGGTATGTGAAGCAGATGTGAAGCCCCTAGGACAAACATGATGTACAAGATATAAATTGGCATGACATGGACAAATACATGCCCTGTTATGAGTTTACTTCTGGAACTGAAAACTCTGGACCTCCCAAGTTCATGCTATTCAACCACAATCCAAAATGTACCCATCTCCCTGCCACAGATTCCACCTTCCTGATGTGTCAGTCTTGCTTATGTTTGGTTTAATAATCATTGATAAGGCATGACAATAAGAAAGGGGAGGAACAAAGTACATACCGGTAAAACATCACACTTTCCAGTTTGTAAGAGTTCAGGATTGTAAACCATCTGCATCAGAGAAATTCCACATTATACAAAACTGTTGAAGTGACCATCATAATTAAGGAGAAAACCAAATTGTTACAACAAGAAGTGTGCATGTACCAATGAGTGGTGCACAGAAGAGTAATTCTGACCTCCTCTGTTAGGCCTCGATCTTTCATAATCTGCAAAAAGGATTTGGCTTTGGCGGTTGCAGCAGCACTTTTCCCTCTTTCAGAAATAGAACCAGCATCACCAGGTTTTTCCCACTGATTTCTCTGTACTGGATCAGAATTACCAGGTGGTGACAGACCAAGCTCTGACATCCACTGTGCAAGCCATTCCAGTGTTTCAGCAAAATGCACCCTATTCTTAAATGGGCATTGCAAAGTTCACAATCATGTACCAAATCTTCAGAACAAGCATCAAAACAGAGATGAAGCAATGCTGAAATTGCAACCAACTTCAGTGGCAGAAGAATTTGAGATGTTGTGTGGCACCAGACATGATCATTATGCAGTTGACCTCTAATCAACCATCTGCACTTAGAAGAGGGATGAAAACAGACCCTTTTCAGAAAGAAATTAAGAAAAAGATGGAGATCAGAGCAATCCAATATTGATTGCAGTGTCAAAAGCCAGACAAAACAATACAGGAGAGGAGATGAGAGGACAGCAGGCGACAAAGGATAAACACCTGTTTACGAACAGCAAGCATCTTTTCCTGATCAAGAGTTCGCAAATTGTATAGTTTGTAGTAATGGCAAAGCTCAGGCCGCCGTCCCATCAATGTTCGCAATGAGTTCCGAACATCCTTGGAAAATCCAATGTACTGCATGTGACAGGGTTGGAATTTTAGTTCAGAAACTCAATCCTGCATTGACCTCAAATGACCTAAAGTGAAGATCTGTTAGGTGAGCCATACAAGAAGGATGAACTGACCTACATTGGCAGAAGAAGATTTTACCTGAATCTTTTTGTTCTTGTCATAGACTGCAAAAATGCTGGCTGCTGTCTTAGCTTCAACAGGTGGTTGGATTCGGCCTGTCTGGCTGATGTAGTTAATGAGAGGCAAATCATTGAGGCTAGGGAAAGTTCCTATCTCTGTGGCGGCTGTAGCGACAACAACACAAAGCTTACGAGAACCAGACGAGAGTCTCCTTGCCCACGACGGCCTAGCGCTCCGCAAGAAGGCACGAGAGGAAGCAGACAGGAAGGAGCTTTCAAGCTTTGTTCTGTGAACAAGACCGTTGCACAAGGCCGACATTACAACAACCCTGCAAGAAGCAGGCGCAGCTCGCACATGATCTAAACAGCAAAACGACGTCGCTTCTGAAATCCGCGTCGAGAAGCCGCGCTCACTCAAAGCAGCAAAGGAAGCCTGCATTTTCCAATTCCTCACAATGCTTAAAACCAAAGAAAATTCTACAAAATCCAACGCCTCAAAAAAAAGAAAGAAAAAAAAATTCGTGTCAAACAGAGAAGCATTCCGATTCAACTCCATTGCCAGAACTCTCTTGTCACAATCTGACTGTCTGCAAAGGAGACATCGCAAATAACATCGAGCAAGAAAAACCTGAGTTGAAAAGCTAGAAAACAAACCATCTCTTGGATCTCCTATTGCTGCTGCTGTTCTTGACAAAAAAATCCACGGATGTACGTTGACCTCCTCAGCTACTTCTTAACCGCAACGAAAAGAGCAGCTCTCCATCTACTCTGGATGTCTCAAATCTCTCGATATCTCTCGGTTTCTTCAGCAAATTCCCGCCGCTTGCGCGACAAATTCCGCAAGCCAAAACTTCCTCTCCGCGACCTCAAGTGCACAAACGAAGGCAAGCTTTCGCTGCTCCTGGTCGAGGGGGTTTAGAATGGATAAGCCTGTTATGGCACGTGGCCTCTTCTTATTGGACAATGGATACTGTCCACCTTCTTTGAAGAAAGAAAATAGAGAAATATAATTTGAGAAATATAGGTAGGTAGGAAAGTGGCGAAATTCAGTCTATTGCAAATCAAGTGTAGTCCCAATCAGCGTGAAATAGAGACAATTCATTAATGGCTACAATCAAAAATTTTAAGCAGATTTAAGGCTATTATGTGCCAGCATATGGAAATAGCTATAACTTGAAGAACTTCTAGCTATGCATACCAGCTACAAGAAGGAGGTGAGGATTAAAGTACCTTGAAGTTTGTTTTTTTTTTAAATGCTAGAGATAAGAAATAGTGTTCATCCTTTATCCTTCCTAAAACATGAACTATGGCCATCTCTAGGAGCTTAAGGCACTTAAGAAGGAATGGGTCAAAACACAAGATGCGTGAATTATCCTCCAAATGCAAGTCAATGGATTGAGATCAAATAGTGGTTCCATGGTAGCCTTGGAGCTTTTTCTTCTTGAAATGCTAAAAATAAGAAATAATGTTCATCATTTTTACTTCCTAAAACATGAACTATAGCCATCTCTAGGAGCTTAAGGTACTTAAGAAGGAATGGGTCGAAACACAAGACGTGTGAATTGTCCTCCAAGTGCAAGTCAATGGATTGAGATCAAATAGTGATTCCATGGTAGCCTTGGAATTGTTTTTCATACACAACTTGAACATGTTATGTTGAGCATCAAGTTGCCAACAATCACGCAAAGGTGGAACTATAAAACTTGACTCAACACACCCCCAACATTTTTGGTTTACAACACCACGACTTCAATACTTTAAGGTGTTTGACAAAATTGTCCTCAAAGTTGGGCTATAGCCAATATTGTCGATATATAATGCCCATGGCATCAACCAAGGCACACTAGAGGAAGCAACTATCCAACTCCTTGATCAGTTAGGCAATTGCACTTGTGGACCAACATAAGCAAATAAAAATGACTTGTCCATCAATGCAAAGCCCCAAACCTCAACATAGAAAATATTCAATACATTTAAATCAAACAATAAATAGTTTAGGAAACTCAATTGAACATTTTGCCTTCTCTTGTGAAATCAAAGATTGAAAAGACTCATGAGTCACAATTGTTCACACTTTTGAAATTGGGTTGTTCGACATGGCCCAAAGCTTCTCACCATTCACAATAAAAGCAAGTTGATTATTGGAATCATTCAAGTCTACCACCCACTCCATGTGGATGTGGTCATGCCTACAATTCAATAAACCTTTAAATGCCTAAAACTTGTCACTAGAAAAAAACAATAGCTCTCAAAAAACCAAGTATTAGAATCCACAATTGAAAAACGATTTGTAGTTCTAAAAAACTAAGAACCAAAATCCGCCTTTGAAATCAAATGTTAATACAAATTTAAAAGAAGGCAACAAGGTACCTTGCCAACTTAATTGTTTGTCATATTCATAAACACCTTGACCAAAAGTGGTTGATATCCGAAAAGAATTTTCCTTAGAGTTTCCACCAATGATATCTATCACAGTTTCACATTCTTGAACACTTTAAGCCTTTCATTTCCATCATATTAGTAAGTTTGGTGAATTCAAGTTGCCATTTTAAGCTATGAGCAAAATATGCACGATAGCTTTGTAACAAATCTTCTATAATAATGATTATTCCCAAGCTACACAAGGTCTTGAATGCAAGATTGCACCTATGGGTCATGCAATGAACCCAATAGAAAAGAATGTATCGTTTGTGTTCATTTATTTAGTGACACTAGTTTTTGTGCCTTGGAATGTGCTTGCCCCATCAACCCCAAAACAAAAGAACTTCTAAGCCACAAAAATTGAACTCAAACATCTACCCTTCTACAACAACTCCATGATCACAATAATTAGGTTGTCAACTCCTACTCCATCAACAATGTGTTGAAGAAATATCATTATGGGAACTTTCACTCAATTCTAGATCATGTATGCATGTATGAAAATCTAACTCCCATTATCCATAATGTTCACCCATCACATGTAAAGGCCACATAATTAATTGAAAAAATATTTTTCAAAATTACATTAGTCATTTGACCATACATGAACTCAACCATTATCCATCTTGAATTATTTTATCAATGCATTTGGGGTTCTTAAGCACCCCAATGAAAAAATACAAAACCTTCTTTTTTTCATATTCTACCATAAGCCAATGAACCACCTTCAAAAATCTAGAACAATGTGGCAAATTGAATTGTTTTCCTCTCCATCTCCAAAAGTTTATTTTTATTGATTTGTTGTAAGACAATAATAGGTGTTCAAATGGAAAAAACAAGGTTTAATTTTTCTTGTGTTCACAAGTATTGTTGTTATACCACTCTAATTTCTTGACATTGAACTTTAGCAAGTCCTTTTTGGGATGAAAACACGAAAAAAAGAGCGACAAAATGTGTGGATAAACCTTTAAAAGTATTTTTTGAATTTTTGAAAAATCACCATGGAAACATTATATATCCAAAAAATCATTTAATTTTTAAAATAATTTTTTATACTTTCAAAGTTGCAATTACAATTTTTTAATGAAAATTCATCATGTTTTAAGAATCCTTTTATATTTTTAAAACATTCAAGAAAAGCATGTGGATAGGTGGTTTTTTTGTTTCAAAAGTCCTTTGACCTTATTAAATGTTCACCAAATCATTTCAATTTATTTGTGCTTTAATATATTTCACGAGAAGGGATCCATTGTTCAAAATATTCAAAAATACATATACCCTTTTAAATTTTGATACTCGAACATCCTTAAGCACTATAAAAGTTTTTAATTTGTTATGGTTCAAAGTAAAGTTATAAATTTTATTATAATGTAAGGCTTGATAAAAAAAAATTGAATTTTTATCATGTTATATATCATATTTGGCTTCAAATTTGATATCAATTTGAAAAACTATGTGAAAAATGCATTATAAAGCAATAAAGAACTACCATGTGGAAAATGTGGTCCTTGGAAAGGACTTTAACCTTGGTGTGATTGGTTTTTTTTTTCATGCTTTCACCCTTTGGGCCTTCTTCTTGCCCACATGCTTCATCAATATATCCCACATGGGAACAAACAAACAAGGTTTTCTTGTTAATGGTGTTACAAACCTTGCATCTAACGTTGTGAAGAATGCCATTAGTGGCAAGGACACCTTTACTAATTTAAAGGAACTTCATAACTCACTCAAGTTGAAACTTTGTGTGATCAAAATATTTCTTCAACATTTGAAGTGGAGCACAAGGCAACAAATTGATATTTGATTTTGTATAAGGTAAGTCACTCAAATCAACGACCTTTTCTAAATACATGGGGGAATCGACATGGCAACTATCACTCAAACTAGGTTGCCCATATGATGGAAATAAAGGGGTTGCATCAAAAGGCAACCCAATAGAAAAGCCTTAGATGAAATGGCAACTCAAGAAAAAGAGGAATAAAAGAAGGCCCATTAAGAGAAACTACATCAAGAAATGGCAAGTGTTGTGAGAGAAGTCAATGCAATTTTCAACAATCCAAAAGACCATGAACCACAAAAATCAATCTTGAAAAATCTAGTGAGTCCTTGCCATCAAAAGGTAATGGTATAGAATCACAAATTAACCACAATGGCTCTATATTCAATATTTTTTTCTATTGGATAAATACCACAATGATTTGGGTTTGCACCTTGTTGTCAATCTTACTATTAACTTTATTGATTTCCTCTTCATGGTCCTATTGATGTGTGCACATACCAAACATGCACAAACACAAAACGCAACAATAGATAGAAATGCAAAACATGCATGAAATTAAAACATGCAAAAAATGCATGAAACCAAATTCATAAACCACAACAAACTTACAAATATTTAAGGAATGAAAACATATTTTAATTGATTTGGAATTGGAAGTAGCAATCAAAGCACACATCTTCAAGAATCTCAAACTCATTTGGGGAAAAAAAAATACATTTTATGTTGATAGACTCATAATAGACCAAGAACTTGAAAGCACCCAAGGTTGTGATTCAATAACATTGCACAATTATATTTATGGCCGATTGCTACTAAATGTTCAAACCTAAAAGATTTGTTAAAAGATCTTGACCATTGATTTTGGAAGTAGGACTATTGAAACATCATGGGCATGCACCCACAAAGCCATATGGCTCCATTAGTGGATGCCACAAATGTAATCTAGTTACAAATGACTATTTTTTCCTTTTTTTTTTGTTGGTGTGCATATACATGTCTTTTTACAAATTTGTATAGTGCTTTCTAAAAACAAATTCACCAAAAAAAGGGTTGATCCCCATTGTTAGTGTTAGGGTGAAAACTTAAATTTGGCATACCTCTAAGTGTGGCCATCCCTTTACACACTTTTGTGTCACTTCTTTTCAATTAGGTTCCAAAAGAATGGTGACGCACCCCCAAGTTCCTTGTTAGACCCAAAAAAGGTCCAATTATGTAACAGGGCGGAAATAATTGGAACTTGGTGCCACTCCCAGCTTCCAGCCTTAAAGGGGGGTGAGAGGGGCGTGTTGAAAGCTCCGGGATTAGACTAGGCAGAGGGATAACTATTTAGTTACTCAATCTTGCATTAAAACCAACCACAAGTTGGTTAGTTCACCTTTTGAAACACTTTTGGTGTTGGGATAAACCATAGGCAAGACGGACTCACTTGACTCACCACGACCCGAACTTGGGGGAAGCCACCACCTTCCCCCATATAGTATTCTCTGCATTGCTCCGTCACACTCGCATCCAAATGGCTTTTAATCCCAAGACTCCCAAGGAGGAGTCCCGAAACTGTCCCAGATTGGACTCCCGAGACTTTGAAAGCTCATAACTCCCGACTCAAACCTCTGATTGGGACAAGGTCTAAAGCAAACTTGTAGCTCTCATTAAGAGCTTTCTAACGGTGTGTCGCACTTCACCTGCACACACCAGGGTTGGGTTGATTCCCAACTTTTAGTGGTCAGGAGTCAAACTGCTAGTTTGACTCTTGGCCCTTCTTTCGACCATAACTTGTGCTGCAGATGTCTGAATGGCTCATGCGAGGCCATTTTCGACATTTACATTTCAAGAACTTTCCAACTGTATGAAAAACACCTCAAGGCGAGGTGTTTTGACCTCTGCAATTGAGCTCTAAAGTTGTGAGAGTCCCGGAGGACTTCAAGTTCCCACTTTTGGGAGTGCAAGTCTCATCCTCACACTTGCCTCAAAGTGGGGTTGCGACAAATGGTAATTGTGTATCACAACTCATGGTATATTACTAATTACTACATTCTTCATTTTTTAATTCTTGGAACATTGAGTAGTAGGTAGTAAAAGAAAAAGCCTCCATTTTCACTTTCATGTTCTTTTGTCAATTTTGTAATTAGGTTTCAAAAGAGTGGTAATATATGTTAACTTGTGATATGTTATTTAGTTCAAGCTACATCTTTCAATTTTATTTTTGGGGCATTGAGTATTAGTTAGTAAACAAAGTTTTACCTCAAAAAAAAATTGGTCAATTCTTGAATGTAGGTTGCAAATTCTGTCCCCCAAGATACATAAATGTTTTGCTTGTGTATGAAAGGGGAATGGTATGGAAATTTCACATTAGCATTTTTCAAAAACTTTCTTAGAATTGGAATTTTCATATTAGGATTTTCCAACAACTTTCTTTGAATTAGAAATCTCACATTAGGATTTTCCCAAAAAATCACAAAATTGGAAATTTCATGTTAGAATTTTTTGAAATATTTTTTTAGAATTATGAGTTTCACATTTAAAAAATTTCCAAAAACTTTATATCAATTGGAAATTCTCACATTTAGTGTTTTAAAAAACCTTTCTTAGAATTTGACTTCACAAAAAAAAAGAATTTAATGTTTAATTTCACACATAGGGTTTTCCAAAAACTTTCTTAGAATAGATATTCAACATTAGGTTTTTGAAAAACTATTCTTGGAATGGAAATTTTAAGTTAAGCTTTTCCAGTTACTTTCTTAAAATGAAACTTTCACATTAAATTTTTCCAAGAACTTTTTTGGAATGGAAATTTCACACTAAGGTTCTCCAAAAACTTTAAGGAGTTGAAATTTCACATTAAGATTTTCCAAAAATGTCCTGGATAGGGGAATTTTACATTAGTGATTCCAAATTTTCATTCTTGTAATGAAATTGTCACATTAGGTTTTGAAGTTTTGTTGGTATTCAAAAACTTTGTAGCTATTTTGTACACCACTAGCCCATTTGTTTTTTGACTCCAAATTAAACTAAACTAAGTTTATCTAATATATTATGTTTTTTTTGAATTGTACTTGCACATGAATAAACCTATCATGTGATCTTGGGGCTGTAAAATGCCATAATCATCATGGTATCCAAGGCTTTTCAATGTCCATGGTAGTAGTCTTGCAACTATAGGATTTCAAGCTATCAAATGGACAAATGCAATTTCATGGATAAATTTCGTGAATTATTTATATCCAATTTATCTCCAAATTTGGCTAAATTATCATCCCATGGATGATCTTCACTTCAACTCCGTCACAAAATTGGGAAAAAAATAAACATTAATAATTGTCAACACTATCAACCCAAGTCAAGTTTGTTTTAGGGTTTATCAAGGTTTACAAGGTTGCATCATTTTATTATGTCAAGGTAGATTCTTGTTGTTAAAACTTAGCTCTAAGAAAGATCCAATCCTTACACTCTTCTCACAATTGCCAATTCACACCATTCAAAATCAAGACCCAAAAAAAAGAAAAAGGCTAAACATGGAATTGGAGAAGTTCAACAAAATGGAAAGTGAGAGCTCAAAGGTTTTGATGTTTTGAGGATTCAAGAAACATAGTTGTGGGTGGAAACATGGAAGGGTATGGATCAGTTTTTGGTTTAGGGTTTAGGGTCTGGTGGAGTCTCTACAATAGCAATAAGGTAGGGTAGGGTCTCTGTCCACAAACCCACCATGCCACTTATTGATAACCTAACATCGTGTTCTTGTTTTGCTGGCAAACCCTAAAAATAGGCCAACCCTAACCCTAACCCTAATTCCACTGAATGCATTTCTCTGCCAGCAGCCTTTGCCTTTTCCTGTGCTTCAACAGCGATGGCTGCCATCGGAGTCCCTGCTTCGCCTCTCCTTGGCCATCGTAGTCCGCTTGTTTCCTCCTCTGAAGTGCTATTCTCATCTTAACGCAGCGGCGACGTTGCAGCTGAGTTGCAGTTGGCAGTTTCGGTAATGGTGGGCTTTGGGATCGCAGTGACGCCATGTTGTGGTGCATGGTATAGAGAGTGTGGTAAAAGGTTTTTGCATTTTATGCATTGATATATGTAGGATGACTACCGCCGCCGCTTTTGGCTGGTAGTGTGGCCAAGGAAGGAAGTCTCTTGAGTTTTGAGGCTCTACATGAGTTGAGGTTTTTTCATCCTTAATGCAATTTCCTTATCTCTCCTTTGTCATATGGAGTTTTTTCTCCAAGTAAGTGAATGTGATAGTCCATCATCTCATCATACATAAACAGCAGTTCGTCTTTCATGGATCCTGTATGAATCAGTTTGTGGTTTTCCTGTGACGGAGAGTGTTAGTAAATCTGAAGCCCAGCAGGAGCAAGTTGGGAGTTGCAATTTGCCATGAAATCATCCCGTATGGTCAGTTTGCGGTGTGTCCCTATGAGGAAAGTTTTAGTAATCTGAAGCATGCACAGCACGAACAAAGTGGACTTCAATGTTGCTCCCTTCAATTGGATGGTTGAGTGATGTTGGTCTGTTAAGTCTTTTTTTGCTGTCTGTGGGCGCATGTGGATTATGAGGCATTTGCCAACCGAGGGAGCTGTCTGCACTAGTAGTGTCAGTGATGAAGCATGTAGAGAGATTGTGGCGTTGTGTAATGAGACCGAATTCTCTCTAAAATGTTGGATCACATTTTAAAGCTTTTGCAAACAGTAAGAACAATTACTGCAAAGGGATAGAGAGATACATATACAGTACATAGAGCCTTTGCAGAAATTGTTCTTACTGGTTGCACCTGTATTCTTATATCTTCTGCAATTGAAAATTTATAAACACTTCAGTTGGAAGATTTCTATACACTTCCTCAATATATAGCCAAATTATGCCATAGTTGAATGTGCAATGCAGGAATGCTGAACGCACAACGTTGTATTCAGAGAGATGCTTCAACCAGTACAGCAAATGCATATTTCCATTGATTCAAGAATTATTGTTAGTTGGCTTAGTGTCTTAGTTATTAGTTATCTCAATGTCTTCAATAGCAGGTAAAGTTGTTTTCAAACATTTGACAATGGGAGACTAGAATTTTTGGGAATTATGCACTTGAAATGTGCAAGGTCAATGTCAGACAAACTGTTTGCAACTCTCTGATCCAAGACTGGCAAGTCACAGGAAGATTCAGCCATGGTACTCAACAAAATATAATAGAGATGTAGGTTGCTGAGAAGATAAAGAAGAAAGGAAAAACAAGAACAGAGGGGAATGCCACATCTGGAGGTTATTGTTCTCCTTTTCAGCATTTTTGAAATAGGGTGGTTTGGTACAAGAATTGAATCCAGTTGGAATGCTCAGAATCATCAAAAGCTTAGTAGAACATTTGCAATGCAGCTTTGTTCATAATGTTAATTTGAAAAAAATGGCAGCCAAATGGGAAAACTCCTTGTGGGAGAAGTACCCAATTCCCCAAAAAACATTTATCTGTTCTGAAATGCTTTGCAGTTGACAAAGAAAATAGAAATTGCACTTGCATCTGTTGGAACCCGTGTGTTTTAAAATTGGGCTTCAGTGGGAGCACAGGTGGGTTGCAAGTACAAATGGCTTAATAAGTCTTTGTGTGAAGAGCCCCAAGAGATGTGAATCAAAGCCCCATTTTGCAGTGGATGCATCCTCTAGTAATTAGGGCCTCTTGAGGTGAACAGGCACCCCATCTTAAAGCTTTGTGATTAAGAGCTTAAGATGGGTGCCTCTTCAAGTCAAGAGGCCCTAATTACTAGATGAGAGTGGTAGAAAGCTTTGGGTGGTGGTGGTAGTGGTGGGTGTGCATAAGCTAAAACTTTGTTTCATGAGCTTTTGAATTTTGTTGCTTTTGGAATGCAACAACAGCAAGATGCCATGCTCAAAGCCAGTTATCCCCAAGAATAGGCCTTTTAGTTGTGGAGATAATTCCCGCAAGTTCCCCTATGTGGAGGTATGGGGACCAGATGGGTTGCCAAGAAGGTTTGCTCCAGGTACTCGATCAAGTTTTGCAGTAGACAGATTCAACAAGCAGCTGGTGGATGCTGTTAAACCTGTTGTATGTGTGGAAGCTTGCAAAGATGGTGAGGACCCAATCGAATTTGGACCTGAGGCTGAGCTCATTGCACCTTGTTCATGGGATTTGCGAGTTGTTCAAGAAGCTCCATTTGCACCAATTTCAGCTGGTGATAAAATCCCCAATGGAGAGCTGACTTACTTGGATGATGATGGCAAGCTGCAGAAGCATGTTGTGTATGATTTGGTGAGGAACAAAAAGGTCATCTTCTTCGGTGTTCCTGGAGCTTTTACTCCAACGTGCAGTGTGAAACATGTGCCAGGTTTCATTGAGAGAGCTGCTGAAATCAAAGACAAGGGAATTGTTGAGATCGTTTGCATTACTGTGAATGATCCTTGGGTTGTCAAAGAGTGGGAGAAGACTTACTACCCGACAACAATGACAACAACAAAAAATGAGGATGAACATCTCAAATTCTTATGTGATGGATCTGCAAAGTACACTAAAGCCTTGGGACTGGAACTTGATTTGGTTGAGCGGGGCATGGGTGTCCGCTCACGCAGGTATTGTTTGCTAATTGACAATCTGTTTGTGAAGATTGCCAACATTGAGGAAGGAGGATCTCTCCAAATGTCTACTGCAAAACAAATTATGGAAGACCTTGATTCTGGCAAAGGTTATTCAGTGAGTACAAAAAGAAATTGCATTTCCTCCTCTATAAGTAGTTTATAATCCCACTTCAATTTGATTTTAGTAATGAAGTTTGTGCTTTTGCCAGGAAAAACAATCTCTCACGAAAATGTATGTTTCAAGCATAAATAAGGTATCATGTCTCCTTTTGTGTAGATGGTCATCTTTTGGATCCAGGTAAATTTCCACTTCTGTACAGATTATTTTGAAGATCATAGATTCTTCTTAGCTTGGGACCTTGGGTCCATTCTTATTAATCCAATTCTTGGAGCATTGATTGTATGCTTTTAAAGACAAGACTTTCACCCAGCTACATAGCATTGATAACATGCTTTGATAGTATTGATCTTATGACAACCACCTAGTCAACACCCACCCCAATGTTAATTAGGCTAATCACCTAATTAGGTTGGAAGCTTCAAAGTATATTATACTCATCCATGCCAATCTCTTCACACAAAGGTCCCCTGGAGCCATTGACATTCCTAGGGACCCAATATTCACCACATCAAGTACCTGAAAGCAATTCTAATACATAGCAAAATATATACATCATCCTAAACCATAGCAAATACACATTAATTGGTTGGTGCCAGTGCATTGTTTTTTTGGCTGTCTGTGCAGGCACATTTTTTTTGATAGGTTGATCCTTGGTTCAAAATCCCACCTTTGAATACACAGTTTGCTGCTTATGTAAGATACTAGATTTCGCAAGAGGATTTAGCAACACCCATTTTCCAATAGACTCTTGGATTGCAGCTTTGAAGCAAGCCTCATTGTACCTACTACCTACCACATTCATGGAAAAAAACAGTGCCATGGACATGTTGCACAGACCCATATAATTGTTGAGGAATAACCATCCATATTAGCCATGACAAAACCTTGCATTTTGTACTTTGTCTGCAATGACAGACAGCAATTTGAGATGAAGATCTTCCACGCTGCAATTGGGTCATCATACAATTGGGTTGTCATCAGAACAAACTTACATGATCATCAAAGGCAAGGTACAAACTTTTTCAGGATATAGATTGGAACTTTCAGAGGCTAGTGTTAAAACAGACCTGTTAATCTCTCCAAAGTTGCACAATTAGTATGCAACTTGATTTGTGTGGTATCAAGTCACTTCCATCGGTAGATAATGTTACTAGACACAAAGAGGGGTTGTTGTTGCCACATATGTACAAGAAAATCCCGCATAGTATCTATCTATGGGTGGCTATCAGCAGTAACATTAACAATTTGCTGGAACCTACAGCATATGAGTAGAAGTGGTTTTTTGTCCAAAGGGAAGAAGAATGGTAGATGAACATATGGGAGGAGAGTAAAAATTTACTGCAGAAAAGCCACACACCCCACTTTTAAGAACATCAGTCAATGGCCAATGGCATTATGTCCTTCCCAAGAATGGAAGAACCAGAGAACATCATCATTGGCACATTGAATGTGAGTTTCTGGAGCTGCAAAACCAACAAACCCAAATGCCCACCCAGAAAAAATTATAATCAAATTCTGCAAAAGAAAAGTAGCAATGAGGAAGAAGAAACACCTGCCCTGACCATGCAGAAACCCATTAATCAGAATATGATAAAATGCACAACATACCTGAAGGTTAGAGATTTGATTGAAACCAAACTTGCTCAGCCAGGTGTCCTCTGCACCTTCTGCTGCTGACAACACCAGGTGCTTCACGTGCAACACACCCAGTAATCTCTCAATTGACAGCATTAGTGCTTTACAATTTCCCTGCGTGCAAGCATCAATTGCTCTCAGAACCAAAGAGTTTGAGATTTTCATTGCCTCCTGATTCATAACTTTGTAGATTTTCCAATTGCACACACACCCCAGGAGTGGACTGATGGTATTTTGTTGGCATATGAAGTAACAGCACCGAAACAAAGAGGCAAAAAAAAAGAAAAAAACCAAAAAAATAGCCTATCCTCATTTCAGAGAGCAGAGGCAAGAGGAAAAAACCTGGCCTTGATCTTTGGAGCTAGTGGCAACAAGGGGCACCTCTGCAAGTTGACGCCCAAAAATGCGAACAAGAGCTGCAGATACTACCTTATCACTGTTGACACACACAATCACTTTGAGAATCAATCTATTGGTCAAGTCATACCTTCAATAATGCAGAAATCAAAATGACAGGGACCAGCAGGGCAGGAAGATGGGGAGGGGGCAAAATAGCAGAAGAGAAGTGATGGAGATGAAGCTTACTTGTGCTTCAGCACCACACAGTACATACCCGCATACTCTTGATCTTGACAATTTCGGCTGCAAAATGCAAATTGGAAACTCCATAATTACCAGCTAATAGCAGTTGCATCCATGACTATCCCACTGACTTCAACAGATCCCAAAGGTGGGTCATAGAGAAGTATGAAATCATATCTGTCTATACAACATGAGAGGTATATGAAGAAGGTTGAACTTGCCCCACACCTGTAGACCATGAAGGGTATCAAATCATCTCGAGGCCTCTCATCCAGATTCATACTAAAGGATTCCTGCAATGATTTTAGATGTCAGTCAAAAGGAAATGCCAAAAGGTTGGTCTTATTGAGGCACTGCCATGGTACCTACCCAATAACCAGAAACCTGCCAAAAGAGAAACAAAACCAGGGGACTGTAGTCTGTTGCAAGGAGTCTGGAGGGGATGTCCACTTACTCTGAATATTTCAACAGCTTCAGCAAGAGTTCGCCCATTTGTGGAATCACCACACCTGCCATGGAGCAGCTGCCATTCAAAAAAGCTCTGCTTCTTCCTCACGTCCCCATTCCTGCTGTCATCCTCCTGCTGCTGCTTTCTTTCCAATACTTGGCCAACAATGCTGTCTGCAACTGGTTCAGGTCCGTTGGCCACCAGCAGACTCAATATGCTGCGGATATGCTTGCAGTCTTGTCCACAGAACCAATCTCCCTCTGGCAGCTCCTGTGCAGATACACACAATTTCTTTGATCAAAATTGAGAGGATTGGATACAAAGCATAAACTTTTGAAAACTAGCATTCACATGGTACTGCTGCATTTGTATTTAGACTCTGCTTACTGCTGCATTCAAACTTACTGTGAGGTTTGCCAGCCCGAGCTCCTTCAAGCAGCCAACATGGTATTCCTGCTCACACTGATCAAACCCACAAAACACACATTAAGATGTGCTTAACCCAGTAGGCTGAAAGCAGAGCCCTCAAGAGTTGTTCCTGGAGAACCTATTCCTACATATGAGAATGGTAAATTGGTTGAATCATTCATAAAAGCTTTGCTTCAGCAATGGACATTTTGGAAGAAGGAAACACAAGAATCCCAAAGAATCCACATGAATACATTCAAAACTGTATGAGACTGAAACCTGCCAGAAAGTTCAAATGAGTGACAAGGAAAAAGGAAAGACTTGTTCTTTTCCTTACTTGGTAACAGAGCAAAATAGTCATCCGACCAAAACCTGACTTGTCAAACTCCACCGATCTGAGAAGACAATTTCTCACAAACTTCAGAACTACAGAACCACCTGAAATGGCCTTACATCAAATCAAGCTTACAAAACAAAAGGACTGACAAGAGAAATGGACACAGGTCTCACTTGCAGAGGACACAACGGCCAATGGTATAACCCTCAGGAACCTTCAACAAGCGGGTACAGCAACGAGTGGCTTGATTGTTGGTAACAATGTCACCAGTCTTCTTAACACCTTCGTTCACAGTTAAGTCATCCTTGCTGTCTGAAATGCCTGCCTGCTGTTGCTGACATTGTGGGCAGTACCAATCACCAGCAGAAGGAGGAGCACTCCTCAACCCCGCACAGTCTACCCAGGAGATAACCCATCAAGCACATCAGTGACCTGGGTTGAGCACACAGCCTGCAGAGAGCTTGCTCTAGGAGGAAAACAATTATCACAGAAAGTGTGAGAACCAGAAGCATACCTTCATGATAAGAACGGGGACAACTTGTGCACAGAAGAAGCTCTCCACCATCACCACATTCGTTACAATAGACCATACTTTCATCTGGTCTTGGTGCAATTCCTAATTTCTTCAACTTTTGCTGACCCATCAGTGATTGAGCAGCCAGGTGAAGGGAACGACCATCAGCAGCCAAATAAATGCTTCTGTATCTGTGAGAAAAAAGGCATTTTCCATGAAATGAGTAATCTGAACAAACAGCATGCCCTGCCCACACATGCATATTCATGTTGGAAGTAGACATGTTTCAGATATCAAGCAAAAGAAATGTGTATTGACTCTGCTGCAAGGAGGCCTGAGAACCATACGGATTGCAACGTGCAGCCCAGCCAGCATGCTGCTCAAACAACCTGCAACTGATCTGCACCAACAACGATTGTAGAAAAATCTCAACGTTGACACAAGTGGTGGATGTGGAGCCTGTAGCTCAGAACAGGATCAGGCTCTTCTAAATGGTGACAGAGAGCTCAAAGTTTAGCAGAAAGCAAAGCACCTTTGAACCTGATTACCGAAAGCAAACCTCTAATCTCATGCATCCGCCACAGACACAATACTCACCGTTTGTTGACAGCAATTGCAGTAGATGCCCACACCTTTCTTCACTCCCGTCAGAAAACACTGCAAGAGCAAGCTTGATGAGTAAGTCAATCTTTAACCAAGCAAAGAAGAGGTCTTTCTTTTGCCTCCTTTGCTGACTATGGATTCTTTCTTTGTGCAAGAAAGTAAAACATAAAATCGAGGAAAGAAGAACCCATTGTCACTAACCTGGCCTTTCACGTAATAGCCAACCTCGGTATCATCTGGTAAACCTCCTGGCAAGAAAAGTGCCTTGTAGAAACTGGGTTCACGGATCTCATGGGTGGAGCCCTCAGTCATGCTCACTGGCTCCCTGTTGCTGCTGCTCACCAGCTCCATAGTGCTGCTCACTGGCTCCTTGGTGCTGCTCACCACCTTTTTGGTGCTCTCAACCCTGCACCAATGCAAGAAAACCATCATATAGGAACCAGCACAAAAGGACAAAATGCTAACCTATGTATCATCACCCAACATCACTTTTTGTACAGACTCCCTTGCAATGTAGAGTGCACAAGCCAACTGCATGTGAGCCCTTGCAAACAAAAGTCCTGCCTTTTTTAATTACCAGTGAGTGAGGAGAGAGAAATACACTGACTTCTCATACCTTGTGACCATTTGCACTGGTTCTTGGGCAGCAACATCAGCAATGGACCTTTTATCAAGACTTGTTTTTGTCGTCTTCTCTGCGCTCTCACATTTTGGGCACAGCCGATCACTAGCCAAGGTGCCAACACAGTCTGGAACAGAGGAGAAATTCATGACCATGTATCATCAAGATAGAGCAGCAATCAACAATCTTTGAAGCAAAACTTGGGTGACAGCAAAATCCATGTGAGAACCTTTGTTTACTGTAATGCAGGATGTGTGCAGCAGCAACCAGTCCTGACAATTTGCAGCTGAAGAAACTCAGCAATGTGAGTCTCACTGTCATCCCTAAAACATCAAGAGTTTGAAGCATGCAAAACAGGAAGGTGTACTACCTTGGTGAAATGTGTTAGAGCATCCACCCCTGGCACATGAAACTAGTCTCCCATCCCTTGATCCACACTTGAAGCAAGGTTTCCTTTTCCGATTGTTGCTACTGATGATCTCACCGATTGCAGCTTTGATAACTTCCAACACATTCAACTTTTTCTCCCCCGCATTCCAACCCGCCTTCAGAATATCACGCAAGCACTTGCCATTCTCAATGAAAATGAAATCACTTGGATGTCGATTTGAGCTACCCGCATGCTTCTCAAATGCAGACACATTGATAACCTTAAGACATTCAACACCCAAACCAATATATAATTACAAAAGAGGTTGTGTGTCTCTCTCCAAGCTTGCAAATATCCTCACACCAGAGAACTTCAACCAAAAAAAACCCAACAGTTTCCCATTTTCCAGTAAAAATGCAAGTCAAGAAAACTACTTCATGATGGCAGAGGACTGATTTTTGGGTGAGTTGTGGTACCTGCAAACCTCCACAATCACGGCAATCACATTGAACACCTCCTCCTTGAATTATTCCCGTAAGCATAACCTGCAAGAGAAGACCAGAAAAGTGGAGAAAATAAGCAAATCTCAACATCAAAGCACAGAAAGGTATGGCACCCATAGCTCTAATAATACAACAGAATTCTGGAAACAATCAGAGAAACACAATGGAACAGCAAGTGGTTCTTGCTTCATCAATTTCCTTCACTTGTGACCACAACCCATGTAACAACTAACAAGACATGTTTCATTTGGATTTTCTGAGTCTTGATGTCCTAGAGCTGCCTTAAAGGAAAAGAAACAGCAAAATGGGTGTCTTACATCTCCACCACGACCCACATAACGCACATGATGCCCTTCCAGTAATCCTGTTGCAAGCAGCTGTTTAGCTGTGATCGGCACTTCTTTCAACATATTTTCAACTGGAGGTTTTACCCGTAATCGAACCTGTACAACACAGAAAAATTTGCATTCAAAAAAGTGACGCAAGTTCTTGAAAGATTGCAGCAAAAATGGTGGAAATGGGAAGCCCAGAAAAACAAGCTTGAAAAGAGATCCATAGCTCAATGCACATCTGACACATATCTCTGCTGGATCCACAGACCCATTGATATGTGCATGCAATGCCACTATGCAGAGGATACTGAGGCCAGAGTCAGAAAAAATTGTCTAGAGTAGATTAACCTTGATGACAATGGTGACAATGCACTAAAAACCTAACACACACCAACCTTCAAACGAGCAGACTGTTGTGGCAGTGGCAGTGGTGGGTGGTGCACAGGTGGGCCTGAAACCTCAACTACAGAATCTTGTCTTTCTAAACTGGCCTCTCTGTCTGTGCTCCCTGTCTCTGGTGGACATTTATGATGACCCTTCTTGAGCACCATACACTTGCTGCATAGACTACCCTTTCTTATGCTGCGAACTCTGCGCACGCTGGAAACACCTTCATGGTCAGGATACAACTGTGAGAACTGCTGGGTAATGCTTGTTCCTCCTGTTTCTGGGGTCTCAGATTGAACAAGGAGGCTTGTTGTTTGATTCAAGTATTGGACAGGAGGAGTTTCATCTCCCATGTAAATGGGTGATTCTGTTTGGGTCATCACCTCCTCTTCCTCATATACCACATCCATATTGTCAGCTTCCTCCTCCTCATCGCTCATCATGTGTCCATTTTCTTCTTCCATCAGGTTTTGAGAACAGACTCCTGGAACTGCAGGATCATCGTCTGTGACTGTTGATCTGACACCTACAAGGAGAGGATTCTCAACATGCACATTCTCCTCACTGATCGCACTTTCACTCTCCTCACCCTCTTCTTCATTGGCATCTGTATTTGCTCCTGGTTTGATATCAGCAACTATGTCTGGCTCCTCCTTTCCTTGCCATACAAATCCCTGCCTTCCCATTGCCTGTTCGTCCAAGGTGGAAGTTTGTAATTCTGTATCATTCTGATCACACTGCCTCTCCTCCTCCCCCTGCAGACAAGTATTCTCTTGCTTTGAGAGGTTTTCCACAGACCCAAGCAGCTGGAAATTTGTGGAATTCGAGGAGGAAGGAGGCTGAACAACTGGAATAGGCAGAGGAGATCGCCTTGCAGGGAGAAATGGGGAGCCCAAACTTGATGCAACTGGAGAAGCAGGTGAAGTAATTGAATTCGAGACTTCACTGGCAGCAACGTGATGATTACTTAGAGCATGAGTTTCAAGTGGCCAGAATGTTAGAGGGGTTCTCTTTGCCTTTGGTGGTGCTGAGAGAACAACTTCTGGTTTTGCTGATGATGATACAAATGCTGCTGCTGCTGCATTAATACATGCACCCTCCTCGAGTATCTCTGAATTTGCAACTGTGTGCATTGGGCCTTCTTGAGAATCAATGTACTCATTCTCACATGAAACTGCTGCTGGAGTTTCAAGCTTACCCTCCAACTGTTTGCACTCCAGTGCTGCTGGAGTTTCAAGCTTACCCTCCAACTGTTTGCACTCCAGTGGAGCAGACACCTCCTCCTCAGTTTGCAACTCCAGGGTTGTAGCACCTTGATCAAGTTCACCAGTAACTAGCACAATTCCAGAGGGAGCCTCTGAAGCAGCAGCAGCAGATTGACCATCTGTGATGCCAGCTTCTTGAGAATCAGAGTGCTGCACATTCTCAGACATATCCACTGGAACTGGAGACTTCTGGGGCTCTTCCCACTGCATCGACTCCACTGGAGCTGATGCTTCCTCAATTCCCAAAGTAGAGGTGGCAAACTCTTGATCCACTGCTTCTGCTGTGACCGACTCAATTCTAAAAGGACCACCACTTGAGGCCACCGCTTGACCATCTGTCACAAGAAGCAGATCTGCCTTGGGTTTGTTTGCCTCCTCCAAAGGACACACACTTTTCTCAAGCTCCAACTGAGGGTGGCTAGCCTCTTGCGATTCTGCACCATGCACATTCTCACATGAACTACTTGCTGCACCTGGAAGCTTGGCCTCCCACTGCATGCAATCTACTGGAGCCGAGATTTCCACAGTTTCCAACATAAAGGTGCCATCTTGATCTGCTTCAGCTGTAACTGATTCGATTTGGGAATGACCGTTTGAGAGAGGCACTTGACCATTATCTGTCACAAGTCTCTTTGGCTCCAGAAGACTTGCAACTTTGTCCAACTCCACCTGAATCACACTAGCTTCACCAGGCAGATTCTCACATGATGAACTCATCCGACCTGGAAGATTGGCCTCCCACTGCATGCAGTCCATTGGAGCTGATATTCCTGCAGTTTCCAACATAGAGGCAGCACCACCTTGATCATCTTCAGCTGTACCCAATTCGATTTCAGAATGACGATTTGCAGGAGTCACTTGACCATCATCTGTCACAACAAGCGAATCTGTCACAGGTCTGTTTCCCTCTGAAAGGACTGCAACTTTCTCAAACTCTGCCTGACTGACACTAGCTTCTTGAGATTCTTCGCCATGAACATTCTCCTCCAAGGAACTCACCACACCTGGAAGCTTGGCCTCCCACTGCATACAGTCCGCTGGAGCTGATACCTCTTCCTCAGTTCTCAATCTAGAGGTGGTGGCACATTGATCCTCTTTGGCTGTAACCACCTCACTGTTGGAATGACCATTTGTGGGCATCACTTGACCCTTTGCAGGAGCTGCTTGATCATCTGCGGGAGCCATTTGACCATCTGCTGCAACAACAAGTGGAGCTGCCAGAGGTCTGTGTGCCTCCAGAAGGGCTGCAACTTTCTTGGACTCAACATGAATGAAGCTAGCTTCTTGAGATTCACCTTGCACATTCTCACATGAACTCTCCAGTCCTGGAAGCTTGGCCTCTGACTGCATGGAGTCCACTGGAGCTGATACCTCCTCAATTCCCAAAGTAGAGGTGGCAATTTGATTTGCTTTTACTGTATCAGACTCAACCTCAGAAGAACCATTCAATGCAGCCCCTGGATCATCTGTTGGAAGAAATGCATCATCTGCCACAGCTTTCCTTGATTCTGGAAGAAGACCAACACTTTGAGACACAAGAGCAGCTTCTTGCAAGTCACCATGTGCATTCTCAGCTGAACTGATTGGATTGGGAACCTTAGCCTCCTCCAGCTGCATATATTCCACTGGAGCTGATACCTCATGCATTCCCAAAGGAGTGATGGGGCAGTGATCAACTCCAGCTGCTGTGGCCAACTTGATCTCAGAAGGACCATTCGATGCAGGTGCTTGATCATCAGTCACTGTAAATGAAGCTGCTGCTGCCATAGTTCTGCTTGCCCCTGGATATACAGTGGCATTTTCAACCTCAGAGGACTGAACAAGTCCAACTTCTTCAGCATGAACATTTTCATAAGAACCCAACAGAACTGGAGGCTTGTCATCCAACTGCCGGCAATCCTCAGAGGATAATACCTCCTTGATCCTCAAAGTTGTTGTCGGGGATTGATCAAATTCAGCTGTGATCTGCTCGATCTTGGATGGACCATTTGATGCAGCCACCTGATCATCATCTGTCATGATGAGTACAGGCACCACCACAGGTTTACTTGCCTCTGGAGGAGAAACTATACCATTCTCTTCTAACTGCAACTGAACAAGGCCAGCTTCTTGAGAATCTCTGTCCACATTTTCACATGAAAAAAACATCGGAACTGGAAAGTTGGATTCTGACTGCTGGCACTCCATTGAAGCTGTCACCTCCTCAATTTTGAAAGTAGCAATGGGCGGCCTTTGATGATCACCTTCAGCTGTAATTAGCTCACTCTTGGAAGCACTGTTTGAGACAGCTGCTTGCTCATTCATCACAATGCATGCAGCAGTAACCTCAACTTTGCTTGTCTCAGGAGTAACAGTAAAATTTCCACACTCTGACTGGATGAGGCCACCAGCTGTAGAAGAGGAAGGTTGCTCCTCCTCACCTTTTACAGTGGCAGTCATCAATTCAACCTCTGACCTATCTCTCTCAACCTCAGAGGAACTGAGAGTTGGCTCAGTTACTCCAGGAGGAGCCTCATCCATCATTGCAGGACTTCTTTCCTCCAACAACCTAGGTTGAGCAAGAGTAGTAGTAGTACACACAGATAATGCACAAGTTGACATCCTCTTTGGAAGAAGAACGGCATTCTCCATCTGGCTGCTGAGAACCGACAGACCCCAAAAATAACAAAGGTGTCAAAACTCCTCTCTTGCAAGATACTCATTTCTCTATAGTGAGTCCTATCACTGACATATCATCAACCTAGTCTTTTACTGTATCCATTCTCACATCTACAGATGCATAGGAAGTGCATGAGACAAGATTGTGTGACAAGAAGAATGCACAGCAAGAATTGCAACACAATCAACACAACAATTGCATGATACAATCAAGGACAAAACCATATCTTTACTATGATGAGACCACAGAAGCTGGGAATCTAGTGACATACTGGTTGCTTGTGACATTTTGTCTGTTGTTGTTGTTGTTGTTGTTGTTGACATTGACAACCATGTCCTGTGAAGTTTCTGAGTGAACTGCCTCCAGTGGCGGCATCGATGTCGGGGTCCTCAAGGGCTCCACCATAAGTACTGCATCTTTACTACCTCCAGCAAGACTGTCCACATTCTGCTTCTTCAAAGGAGATTCAAAGAGATGAACCCCTCCTGCATCACGGGACTTACGCTTCACATAAACTTTCACATTCTCACTTTCAGTGGAAAACTTGCTGATAGTAGTCCGTGCACTAATACTACTACTACTACTTCCACTACTACTACAACCTGGTGAAGGCCCAGTTGATGTTCCCTTCCAAGTTGCAAACTCAATTTCCATTCCACTACTATTACATTCTGCATTCACCACCTGCTCCTCGCCCCGAACAATGTTCTCTAAGAGACTGGATCTCTGACCAGCAGCTACTGCTGGATCAGGATCACTCTCTTCCATCCTGTTCTTCACCAATCCCCAAACCCTCTTTGTGAACAAAAATTTGTTTGTGAAGCTTCGTCTTCTTCTCAACCTGCAAAGTTGCCTGCAAGTAACTCCACCCACAAACCTACCTTAAAACCATACACTCAGAAGGAAGGTGCCAGTCAGTACATGTTACTACTGTCAAAGAGATTCATTGAAGAACTCCAGGTTCTGTGAAACACCCATTGCCAATCCAAAAGCATTCTACAGAAAGCAGTGTCTTGTATATGTGTCTATTGCTCACCCTCAAAAGGTGACAGACAGTATGTGAGGAGGAGGAGGAGGAGGAGGAGGTTCTTCTCACAACTCCTGTCTGTTGCCTTTTTGACTGACCTCAGACTCACAACTCTCTAATAGGTAGGTACCCACAAAAAAATTTAAATCACAATCGTACATGATTCTCCACAGGATTGATCAGTTCATGGTCTATCAAATGAACGCATCCATGCACAGAGAAGAGAAATTCATTCTCATCATGTTGTTGCAACAAGTCATGGGTTTGATTTCCAGGGATGGATGAGCTCTGCAGAATCATGGGCTTGGGGCAGGCTCAATTCCAGAATCACCACTGAAATTCAAACCCCCACCCACCGCCCAGAAGCTTTCTTTGTTGTTCATGCATGGCATGCATGATGGATGCAGGAGGACAAAACAACGCAATTCTTTCTTCAAGCGAGCAACCGAAACCCATTGTTCTCATCCTGTGGCAGGAGGAAGACGTGTGATGGATGTTGATGCAGCAGGAGGACATGGAGACAGACCCAATTCTTTCTTCCAGCAACCAAACCCATTCTTCTCTTCTTGTAGCAGGAGGAGGACATGTGTGATGGATGATGCAGCAGGACACGGAGAGACAAACACAATTCTTTCTTCTAGCAACCAAACACATTCTTCTAGTAGTAGGGGAAAAAGCTTTCTTCTTCTTCTTCTTCTTCTTCTT
>Ga0116228_10000410_pt1 | contig 32222 bp, 26 predicted proteins | sample S1TSphfallax_2_FD_89694 | JGI IMG/M metagenome (GOLD analysis project Ga0116228, IMG submission 89694) | Host-associated microbial communities from peat moss isolated from Minnesota, USA - S1T2_Fc - Sphagnum fallax MG | ecosystem: Host-associated > Plants > Peat moss > Unclassified | place... | reverse complement strand
GTGATGGCCAATTGAATACCCTGGCGCCGCGGCCGTAATATTATTTAACATAATACTTATTATGCGAACTTTGTATGTAGAGGCTAAGTTGAGATGTCCGTTTCTGGCTAACGTCATCGGGCCAGTCGATTCGGCGGCCTGTTTCATGAGGCAAATGCCTGAATTCACTGTGCTCATGTCGACGGGGTATTTCTGGCCCACGGCTTGGGGACGGCATCATCCAGGCTCGGAAATACATCCGCCGAGGGTTAGTGAGATATGCTAACGGCCATCTCCGCGATATCTACCTGAATCGCGACGGCACGAACGAGGAGGACGAAATTAACCGCAAGCGGGCGCAACTACGGCCGCGCAGCGGCGAGGTGAGGCAACGTCATGTCACCACTTGAGGTCATTGCCTTCATCGTCTCGGTGCTTGGTGTGTGGCTTACGACGGGCCGCAGCCTCTGGAATTACCCCTTCTCGCTGCTGTCGGTCGCGCTTTATGGACTGATTTTCTTCCAAGTAAGGCTGTATGCGGATATGGCGTTGCAGGGAATTTTCGCACTGACCCTGCTCTATGGGCTGTCGCAATGGCTGCGCGGAAGAGGCCCCACCGGTGAGGTCGAGGTAACCCGCACATACGCCGTCGAGTTCTGGGTCAGCTTGCTCCTGGGAGCCGCCACCGCGCTTGGCTTGGGCTACGGACTCGAGACTCACACTGACGCCGCGTTGCCATGGGCGGATTCGGTGCTGCTGGCCGGGAGCTTGATCGGCAGCGTATGGGCAGCGCGCCGGCGCCTCGAGAGCTGGTGGGTATGGATCATCGTCGACGTGCTGTACGTGGGTCTGTACTCGCTCAAACACCTCTATCTCACGGCGGCTCTCTATGCGGCGTTCGTCGTACTCGCGGTGCTGGGTCTCAAGCGTTGGCGTGCAGCCTTCGAGCGCCAGCGTGGTGTCACCAGGCCGGCGAACCACATCCCTGTAGACACGCTGACTACCAATGGTGGCCGCTCGTGAAACGCGTTACGCTGATGCTCGAGTACTTTCACCCCTGGACCAATTCGGTCGGCTTTTATCTCGCGCGCGAGCGTGGCTGGTACGCCGATTCCGGGATCGATCTGGAGGTTCGCTTGTTCGACCCGCCGCGAGGCGACACGCTCGCCCACCTCGCGCGCAATGAGATCGATTTCGGTGTCTTTCCCACCAATAGGCTGTTCGTGCGCTGCGATCGGGGTGAACCACTCGTTGGCATCGCCGCGATCAATCACGGCGGCCTCGAAACCATCCAGACCATCCGCCGATCGGGCATCAGGCGACCCCGCGACCTAGTGGGACGGCGGCTGGCGATGGGTCCCACACCCCGCGGTCTTGCCATGGTGCGTCACTTGATTGCGCATGACGGCGGTGATCCGGCCGGCGTCATCATCGTCGACAACCGCGGCCGCGAATACACGGTCGACGACATCGAGCGCGGCGAGATCGATGCCACGTTCGGTGGCTACTGGGCCTGGGATGCCCTGTTCGGCACTCTCGAGGAATCCCAGCGTGTGACGTGGCGCGTCGATGACATCGGCGCGCCGCCCTACCACAGTTACCTCCTCGGTACTCAGCGGTCGCGTCTCGATGAAGATCCGGATACGGTACGGCGTTTCCTCGCCGCGACGGAGCGAGGCTATCTCGCCGCAATTGCCGAGCCGCCCGCGGCGCTTGCCGCGATCGAGCGCATCATTCCGTATTTTTCACGCGGCCTGCTGACCCGCTCGCTGGCGCTGATCGCCGCGAGCTGGGTGAATGGCCGATTGTGGGGAGAACAACGCGCCGAATTACTGGCGCCCTACGCCGAGTGGCTGCACCGCCACCATATTCTGTCGAGCGATACCATTTGGCGCCGCTCGGTGACGAATGACTTGCTACCCGCGGAGCGGAGAATCGCATGAGTATCGCCATTGCGCATTCCATGCACGGCGGCACCACGTCCGCCGATTGGCCGGGACTTACCCTGGAGGAGGTTTGCAACGTGCTCGAGTGGTGGGGTATCCCGCCGTCGGGCTCGATCTTGCGCTGGCATAGTCCTCGACCCCTGTCGTCCGCGGCGATCGTCGATCTTGGCGATCGGACGACCGAGTTGCGCGAGCGGGCGGTGTTCGTCAAGCGCCATCATCGCCGCGTGCGCTCGGCGATCCAACTGGAGGAAGAACACGGTTTTCTGAGTCACCTGCACGCCACGGGCGCACCGGTCAGCCGCGTCCTGCGGCGCCCCGACGGCGGCTCCGCCGGAGCGCTCGGCGATTGGACCTATGAACTGCACGAACTGGGCTTTGGCCGCGATCTGTATCGCAACGCGGTCTCGTGGTCGCCGTTCATGCATGATGCGCACGCGCGCGCCGCCGGGGCGGGGCTCGGTGTGTTGCATCGAGCCGCCCGCGCTTACGATGCCGCAAGCCGCTGCGTGACCCCGCTGGTGTCGAACGACCGGGTCATCGCGAGTGCCGATCCTCTTGCCGCCGTCGACGAGTTGGCGGTTCATCTACCGGCGCTGCAAGATTACCTGAGGAATCAACCATGGCGCCGTGAAATCAGCGAGTCGATCCGGCCCTTTCACGAACATTACCTGGAGGTGGTGCCGCAGCTTGCACCCCTATGGACCCACAATGACTGGCACGCCTCGAACCTTCTTTGGTCCGCCGACGGGTCGCAGGTCGCGGTCACCACCATCTTGGATTTCGGACTGTCTGACCGTACGCACGCCGCCTACGATCTTGCGACCGCGATCGAGCGCAACACCATTCCATGGCTCGATATCCAGGAAGGGCGCGCCGGCGCCGCCGATCTTCCGCGGGTAACCGCCTTGATAGAAGGCTATCTTGCCGAGGCAACTTTGACCCCGCTGGAACGCGAAGCCGTAGTCGCCATTTTGCCCATCGTGCACGTTGGTTACGCACTCAGCGAGATCGAATATTTTCATGGCACCACGCGCTCCCAGGCGAACGCCGACCTCGCCTATCGTGCGTTCTTGATTGGTCATTGCCGTTGGTTCTCGGGGTCCGAGGGACGGGCCCTGCTCGCTCACATCCGCAAACGGCTATTGAAGTTCCCATGAATGCGGATAAGCATATGGATGCGGGTGGTCGGGTGAGAGGCGACATCCTCATCCGCCCCACGGAACTGGCGACGCGCTTGCAAGAGCCGCAGCTCGTGATTCTCGATGCGACTGTGCTGCTTGCCTCTCCACGCGTGGATGGCGACTACCGCGCCGAGAGCGGCAGGGACCGGTACCAGGTCGCGCACATTCCCGGAGCGATCTTTGCCGACCTGCTGGGCGACCTGTCAGATCACGAAGCTCGTTTTCACTTCGCTGCGCCCCGCCCATCCACGCTCACCGACGCACTACGCAGCCTTGGTATCGCTGACGGCAAGCAGATCGTCGTTTACGACAGCGAGTCCGGGCTCTGGGCCGCACGGCTCTGGTGGATGCTGCGCAGTCTCGGCATCACCGCGCGGGTTCTCGACGGGGGTTTGAAGCGCTGGCGCGAATTGGGCCTGCCAGTCGACAGCAGCGTTGCAGACCGACATGAGCCGCAGGGATCACTACACACGCGGGCGAACCCAACCGCGTGGGTGGGCCGTGCCGAGGTGGAGGCCATCATGCGTCGTGAGGCACCCGGAACATTGGTGTGTGGGCTGTCACCCGACGTGTTCAGCGGCATCGCACCGACCCGCTATGCACGCCGTGGCCATATCCCGGGCAGCCTCAATATTCCAGCTCGCCTCTTGTTCGACGCTAACGGCGAGTACGCACCGCCGCAAGCGCTGGCGCAAGCGCACGAGATACTCCGGAAGGCCGCGCGGCCCATCGTGCTCTATTGCGGCGGGGGCATCTCCGCAGCCGCCAACGCACTGGCCTTGACGCTGCTCGGCGAGCGCGAGGTGCGCATTTATGACGGATCGCTGGAGGAATGGGCCGCCGACCCACAGCTTCCGCTTGAACTCGGCGGGTAGGTCACGACGGGGGTCGACCCCTCGGTGCTCGTGCCTGAATTGCGACCCGCCTCCTCGCGTCATCGACTTGACTTCCCGGGCCTAGATGGCAAGGTAGACGATGTGGTGCGAGATCATGGCAAAGGCGGTAATTCAGGCGTCATCTGCGTCATCGTTGCGTTGGCCACGCCAGGCTGACCATGCGGCTGCGCACCGCGATCGACATCGGGAGTTTGGGATTGTTCGCCATGCTCGTCTGCGCCGCCGCTCGGCCGGCCGGCGTCGGGGAGTCGCTGCCGCCGATCCGCCGTGTCGTGTCGTTTGGAGATAGCCTGACGGACGCGGGGACGTACTGGATACGAACGACCACCAATCCCGGTCTTACCTGGAGCCAGCACTTGGCGCTCCATTTCGGCCAACTGCCCCTGCCGAACGAGCACCTCGATGACATGTCGGAACTCTTCAAGGGCGTGCATGGAATTGCCGGACCAGGCGGGCTGAATTATGCAGAAGGCGGCGCCAAAGCCGACAGTGCATATTCAGTGGTCTCCAGCGACCCCGAGGGTGTGCCTATTTCCGCGGTCGTACAGCTGAAGCATTTTTTGGCGCAGCACCAATCGTTCGCGCCTGACGATCTCGTGACCCTGTTCATCGGCACCAATGATGCGGTCTATGATTATGATCCCATGATCGATCCCGCTGTTGCCGCCAAGTTGGGCAGCGGAGTTGCGCTTCATGCCGATGTGTTCGAGGCTGAGCGAGCCCGCGTCGAGTCAGCAGCCGACGCGGTTGCCCACACTGCCGCCGACATCCTCGCGCATGGCGCGCGTCGTCTGCTCGTTTTCAAGCTGTTCGATCTGGGCGCCACGCCCTGGTTTCGTACGGCGGCAAGCCGAGCCTTTGCGTCAGAGATGACCCAGGTGTTCAATCGTCGATTGCTTGGGAAGCTGCCCACCGACGCGAAACATTTGCTCGTCATCGACACGGCTGCGTTCATCGACGATTTGCTGCGCCATGGGGCGTCCTACGGGTTCACCCACGGGGCAAATGAGGATGCCTGCCGGCAGGAGGAGCAGGAATACTGTTTTCCGGAAACACTCAAGACTCCCGATGCGGACAGAACTTTTATTTTCGCCGCCTCGGAGCATTTGACCACGCATGCCAACGAGTTGCTCGCCGATTATGTTCTCAAACAACTGGCGGACAGCGCCCTGCGCTGAAGAACGCTTGCACGTACATCGATGTCGTCGACTCTCAATCCGCGTCGTTCGAGGACTGTTTGCCGAATCGATAGGACAGTCGGACGCCAAAAACCCGCGGTTCATTCACCGTCTGACGTAAATCGAAGTTCCCCTCGTTGGTGTAGATCACCGCGGTCTTGTTCGTGAGATTGGTGATGTAGGCTTCGGCGGTCCAATGTTCCGCGGTCTGATTGACGCCAATGCGCAGATTCATGACCGAATACCCGGGCTGCAACACTCGCGGCAGGCCATTCGAGCCGTCGGTCTGCAGGTCGTTCCACATGTCGCCCTTGTGGGCGATGTCATATTGGACATAGCCGTGCAGCGCCTCTTCGAGCGGCGTTTCATACCGAATGTTGCCGCTCCAATTGAAGTACGGCACATAGGGCAGACGCTCGCCGGGAGCGACCTGGAAATTCGCGTTGTAATACTTGTCGCTGGTCACGCGCGAGTCGTTGTAGCTGGCAGAAAAGTCCATGCTGAGATTCGCATTCGGCCGATACTTGACCTCCGACTCCATGCCGTAGATGCGCGCATCGCCGATATTGGCGGTGTAGTTAGCCGATGAACAAATTGCTGGATCGAACACCGTCGTCTGCAAGTTCTTCCACGGCATGTAGTACACGGCACCGTCGAACGTCAAATGTCGGTCGAGCATCGAGGATTTCCAACCCAACTCGTAATTGGTGAGCGTATCCGGCGTGAAATTTGCCTCGGCACCCGCTTTGATGCATCCCGCGGAAAGCCCGACGTTGGCGCCGCCATCGCGGAAGCCCTGCGCCGCATCGGCGTAGACAAGCAAATCATCGCGCGCGTTGTAGCTCAAGCCCGCCTTGCTGTTCCACTTGTGCGAGGCGCCCGGCGCGTCCTCGAGTGAGTGCGGCGCCCACGAATAGCCGCCGTAACTGAAGTTGTCGAAATGAGACTGAAGGTGCACCGTGCCGGCCTCGACGTGCAGTCGCGGAGTGACGTCGAAAGTGACGTTGGCGAATTCCGTGGTTTGCAAATAATCGGCGCGCGACACATAACTGTACCAATCATCCGGCCGCGGCGGCTGCGCGCCGGCGTTGTAATAATAGCTGGCCGCCGCTTGATACGCCTCGCCGTTCGGCTGTAGGCCGGGCATCGAGTAGTACAGGCTATAGAGCTGCCGGCTCTTCTCCCAATACGCGCCCGCCAACCAATGAAAAGTCCCGCCGTTTTTCGATTGCAGACGCAGCTCATTCGACCATCGGTCCGTATGGTAGGTCTCATCGTAAGAGTCGAGCGGTATCTTGCAACCTGTGTAGGGCTTCGTTCCGCCGGAAGAGACCGGATCGGTGAGACATTGGTATCCTTGCAGCGAGGCGGCCGTGAACGAGCCGGTGTGAATGTACTGCATGTACTCGGAGTACTCATTCTGATAGTTTCGGTCCTGGGCCCAGAAGGTGCTGGCATAGACGAGATCGCCGATGCCGACGTCACCATCGAGATGAAAATCCAGCGTCTTGGTGTAGTACTGCTTGGCTTCCGGACCAAAGCGGATCACGTTGTCTTCGCCGATGGAATGGGCCGGGCCGTCCGGTAGATTCCCGTAATAATCGACCGCCCCACCCGTGCTCGTGTTCTCATCCCACGCGCCGTGGGTCAGCATTTTCTGATAGCTCGTGGTCAATGTGGCCTTCCAGCCATCCGCGATCACCTGACCGAGGGCGGCTCGAAAGCCCGTGACCTTCTCGTGATTGAAGTCGTGGCCAGCCCACTGCGAGTTGTTCGACACCGTGCCGTTCACCCAATTCCGGGTGGTATCCAAGTTGTTGATGAAGCCGCCGCGATAGTCGGTATAGGCGGACAGGCGTATGGCCGTCCAATCCTCGATCAGCGGAATGTTCACGAACGCTTCCACCACCGCATTCTCGCGTGCGGCCTCGATCTTGCCGGCGTCGAGATCGATGCCGGCGCTGAACGCCCGCGGATCGGGTTTGTTGGTCACGAAACGCAGCGCACCGGCCATGGCGCCGGCGCCGAAAGTGGTGCCCTGGGGACCATTCAGCACTTCGATCTGTTGAATATCGTAAAGATGCAGATCGGGCGTGACGCCGTAATAATTCATCGACATGTCATCGACCAAAAACGCGGTCGTTGCGGCGCCCGATTCGTTAGGGTTGCTCCCGTCTGACACGCCGCGCATCACGAAAGTTTGCGTTCCGGGGCCCGCGCTCACGAAGGATATCGACGGGGTCATCGTCGCATAGTCTTCGAACTGGGAAACATCGAGGTTTTGCAGGTCTTTGGCCGTATAGACGTCGATGCTCACTGGAACATCTTGCAGGTTCTCGGCACGCTTGCGCGCCGTGACGATCACCTCATCGAGAGTGCCGGAGTCGCTGGATGTGGCATCGGCATCGAGCGCGGCCGAGCCCTGCCAAACCGCCACGCCCGACAAGGTCGCAGCGATGGCGCGCGCAAGCTTCGAGCGGGAAAGCAACGGAGTGGCCGGAAGACTTTGTCGCCGTGCCGTTGCGATGGAACGCGCTGCCTTATTGCGCAAGAATCGTCTCCTATTTGAATGCGCGCGAAAGATAAGCCGGGTCTGCCGAACTGTCACCCCCTATTTGGTCATGTCGGTATTACCGGGCGTTATCGAACAATAGCTCAGGAGTTGCGAGCGTTCTCGATGAACATTTCAGAACCGCCTGCACGGGCACCATTTAATGCGTACTATAACGCAAGGGTGTTGCGCCATCGGCGCGACAGGGATCATCGACTGGTCGGGCCGCCAGTCGAGGATTCGCATTGCTCATGAGGTCGGACCTATCTCAGCTCGGCTTCCTTCTGTTCGTGTCGGCCGCTGTTGCCATGCTGACGCGTCGGGTGCACCTGCCCTATACGGTCGGATTGATGCTTGCCGGCATGGCGCTTTATTTTGCTCACGTGTACATCAAATGGCACCTGTCAAAAGACTTGATATTCTCCGTCTTTCTGCCCCCGTTGGTGTTCGAGGCGGCGCTGTTCATCCACTGGAGGGAATTTAGCAGGGAGTTGCCGGTGGTTATGCTGCTTGCGACGGTCGGTGTGGTACTTGCCGCGACTGTCACCGCACTCGGGATGCGCTATGCCCTCTCCTGGGATTGGGGCAGTGCAACGGTTTTTGGAACGCTGATTGCCGCCACCGATCCTGTGTCGGTCATTGCCACGTTCAAAGAGGCCAAGGTCCATGGACGCCTGCGGATGCTCATCGAGTCGGAGAGCCTCTTAAACGACGGCACCGCCGCAGTCGCTTTTGTTGCAGTGCTGGGAGTGCTTGCCGGTGATCACCAAACGGTTCTTTCGATCAGCGGGGATTTGCTCGTCACAGTCTTCGGGGGAGCGCTGATAGGCGGAGTCGTCGCCTACCTCTTCATGCTATTGGCAGGGCGCACGCCTGATTACTTGGTGGAAATCACCTTCACGACGCTGGCGGCGTATGGCTCCTTTTTTGCGGCCGAGCACTATGACTGCTCGGGCGTGCTCGCCGCCCTGACGGCGGGCTTGGTGGTCGGCAACTTCCGCTCGTCCGGGTCGATTTCGAGCGCCGGGCGGCACGCGCTCGGACCGTTCTGGGAGTACCTCGCGTTCGTCGCCAACTCGCTGGTCTTCTTGTTGATCGGTGCTCAAGAAGCCCAGCAGCATTTCCAGGGTTTGTGGGTACCCGTGCTGCTCGCAATTGCACTGGTGACGCTTGGACGTGCGGTTGCTATCTATCCTGTGTGTGCCATCTTCGCGCGAAGTCGCCTCAAGGTGGAAATTCGACATCAGCATGTGCTTTTCTGGGGCGGCCTGCGGGGCGCGTTGGCGCTCGCGCTCGCCTTGTCTGTACCTGACAGGTTGCCACAACACAATGCGATCATCGTGATCACCTTTGCGGTGGTGGCTTTCTCGATATTCGCGCAGGGCCTGACGATTACCCCCCTGATGCGAAGGCTGGGTCAGCTGAAGCGACGCGAATAATGTTGCATGCGTCGACGGTCATCCGACGCAGTTTGTTCGCCATCGCACAGAGCAGAAGCGGCGAACACCCCGCAGACCCCGTGGATGAAGCGACCTATGATCCGTTCTTCGCGGTCTTCGGCGACTTCGCGGCCACCGGCAGGTCACTGAAACTGATCGAATCGACGGTCACACTGTCTTCGATCGCCTTCAATGCGAGGTTGGCTTCGTAGAACTTGCTCTCGTCGGCCAATTTGATGGCTTGAGTCAAATGGCTCTCGGTCGGCGCGATCGGCAGCCACCAGCGGGTGTAATTGACATCGATTGCGCCGAGTTTCAGCTCCTCGAGCGCGGTCGCATGGTCGCCCTTCTTGAAACTCTCGTTTGCCTTGTCGATATGCACCTTTTTCTCGGGTGTCATGATGAAGTCATCCGCCAAGGCCAGCTGGCCGTCGATGGGCACACTGCGCAGCTTGGGATCCGCGCTCGAAATGGCCGGCTTGGTCTTGTCGGACGATGTAGTCCCACCCAGCAGAGGGGCATCCTTGTCCGCCTCAATTAGCAGCTTTTTCGCCGATTCCATCAGTTTCAACGCGACTTTCGCATCTCCGTTGAAAATGGCCAGTCGGGCGTCGGCAATGTTCGCCATCGCCGAATGACCGGCTTGCGAAAATTGGCCCATATCCATGGCCTTGTTGCTCCCAGCCGGAGTTGCCTCCGAACTCGCAGACGGCTTGTTGCCCTCTGCCGCCTGCGTCATCGCCGGATAAACAAGTACGGACGACATCATCAAGGCGAGGGTGGTTTTCTTGAATGGAAAATTGTTCATAAAAGGATCCTTGCTGGGTATGTACAGGGTCTGATTCGGGTGCCAACGATTCTGTTGGAAGATTCCGGATTTCTCTGTTTGCTGACACACATTGCCGACCAGAGTTCACCGTCAGCCTGAGAGGACGCCCAACCTTTCCTACCTGTAATGCTGGAGAAAGGTGCGAGCCATGTAGCGGGCGCCTACTGCACCTACCGCATTGACCATCACTCGAGGAGTCCACATGAGTTACGAACCGACGACCACGACTGCCAACCGCTCAACCGATTCGCGATTTCGCCTCCCCTCGCTGGCCGATCACGCGGCCGCGACGGCGTCAATCCGCACTCTGGAGGGCAGCAATGACAGCTTTCGCGCGCTCCGCGATGTGGTACGAGAGAATTCCGCCTGGCTCAAGCCGCTGCAGCAGGAAATGTCGCGGGTCATCGTCGGGCAAACACAACTGGTGGACCGGCTTCTCGTGGCGCTGCTCACCAACGGCCATGTCCTGCTGGAGGGCGTCCCGGGGCTCGCGAAGACTCTCTCGCTCAAGACGCTGGCCAACTGTGTCGCGCTTCAGTTCAAACGGCTGCAATTCACGCCGGACATGCTGCCCGCCGACATCGTCGGGACCATGATCTACAGCCCGCAGGACGGCAAGTTCCGCACCAAACACGGGCCCATCTTCAGCAATCTCATTCTCGCCGACGAGATCAATCGCGCACCCGCCAAAGTGCAGAGCGCACTGCTCGAAGCCATGCAGGAACACCAGGTCACCATCGGCGAGGAAACCTATCCCCTGCCGAATCCCTTTCTGGTCCTGGCGACGCAAAATCCGCTCGAGCAAGAGGGCACTTACCCGCTTCCCGAAGCGCAGATCGACCGGTTCATGATGAAGGTGGTCATCACCTACCCCAGTCGCAGCGAAGAGCGGGCGATTCTCGATGCCAATGCGACGACCGAGCCGGGGCTTGAGGTACGTCGCATTATAACGGCCGAACAGATCATGGCGGCGCGACACGTCGTCAACTCCATCTACATCGACGACAAGATCAGGGACTACATCGTCAATCTTGTGCTTGCCACCCGTCCGCCGATCGCTGCCTCTCTCAATATCGACGGCTACATCCAGAACGGTGCATCGCCACGGGCGACGATCAATTTATGCCTTGCCGCGCGTGCGACGGCCTTCGTCAATGGCCGCCACTTCGTCACACCGCAGGACGTGAAGAGCATTGCTCTGGATGTGCTTCGTCATCGTGTGACGGTGAGCTACGAAGCCGAGGCAGAGAACGTTTCATCGGAGGACATCGTCCGTAAATTACTCGAAACACTGCCGGTTCCCTAAACGCGCACCCATTCCAGCGATGAGGACAGTTCAATGAATGCCATCTCCACGAACTTCATGCTCGACCGGGTCCGCCGGTTGGACATCCGCACACGACGGATGATGAACGACAGCTTGGCGGGCGAATACCATTCCGTGTTCAAGGGCCGCGGTATGGACTTCGATGCGGTTCGAGAATATGTGCCCGGCGACGAGGTGCGAACCATCGATTGGAATGTGACCGCACGTGCGGGACATCCCTTCGTGAAACAATATGCAGAGGAGCGGGAGCTCAACCTCCTGCTGTTGGTCGATATCAGTGCCTCGGGCACCTTTGGCTCAGGAACGCAGAGCAAGCGGGAGCTCGCCGCCGAAGTGGCGAGCCTATTGGCACTGTCGGCCATCCGCAATAGTGACAAGGTCGGCTTGCTCCTATACACCGACCGCATCGAAGAGTACCTGTCCCCCGCCAAGGGGCGGCGGCACATACAGCGGGTCGTGCGCGAAATTCTCTTTCACTCGCCTCAGGGACGCGGAACCGATACCGTTAAGGCTCTCGACATGGTGGGCCACCTGCTGCATCGCCGGGCCATCGTATTCCTCGTGTCGGATTTTCAGTCGAACGGCGACGCGACCGGCGCCCGTGAGACGTTGCGACAGGCCATGCGCCAGACGAATCGTCGTCATGATCTCATCGCCGTGCAGATCGAAGATCCGCGCGAGCGCGAATTACCCGACGTTGGGCTCGTGTCGTTGCAAGACGCCGAATCCGGCGAGCTGGTGGAGCTCGACACGGCGAATGCCACGGTCCGCGAGCGCTTCCACCAAGAAGCGGATGCACGAGCCCGCAAGCTCCTTGCAGATTTCAGGTCCGAAGGAGTCGATACGTTGGCGCTGCGAACGAATGCCCCGTATTTGCCGGTGCTGCAGCGTTTCTTCAAGAACCGCGCACGGAAACGTCTATGAACACTCACCTCCCCTTCACCCGCTGCCGCGGAACTGCTGCGATGGGCGTCTTGCTGTTGGCGTGGATGGTCGGGCCGAGCGCCGTCGCGCAGGCCCAGGTTGTCACAGTGCCCGGTGCGCCGACTGCAACGTTGGGTGCGCCGGCTGCCGCGCCGCCGTCCGCACAAGACATTCGCGAAATCAGGGGGCCGAAGCCCATCCCATCGCCTTGGCTGATTCCCATCGCCGCACTGGCGGCTCTCCTGGTGGGAGGCGGCGCATGGGCGGGGTGGGTTTGGTTGCGACGTCCGAAATCGTTACTGCAGACCCCACTCGAGATTGCCCTCGCCCGCCTCGACTACGCCCGCGGACTCATGCGGCCCGAACTGGCGCGTGAGTTCTCGATTGAAGTGTCGAGTGTCGTGCGCGAATATATCGAAAGCCGCTTCCGCATCATGGCGGCTCATCTCACGACGCATGAATTTCTGAGCGATTCCTTAAGTTCGGACGATCCGCTGCTCGCCGCCCACCGTCCGCTGCTGGCTGAGTTCATGGAGTCTTGCGATTTGGCCAAATTCGGCGGCTGGCGCCTATCGCCGCAGGCGATGGAGGAGATGCTTCGGAGTGCCCGGAGCTTCGTGGTCGAGTCGGCCGCAGCGACACCTGCCGTTCCCGCGACACCCGCCGTTCCCGCGACACCCGCCGTCGCCACGACGCCCACCGCCGCCAAATCGCCTTCAGTCACCGCACGAGAAATTTATGGTTCACTTCCTTCAGCCTGAATGGCTGTGGCTGTTGGCGCTGCTGCCGCTGGTGCTGCTATGGCGAGGTCGCAAGGGCAGCGTAGCCGCCGTTGAATATTCCAACATCAGTGTCGCCCGGACGGTCGCGGGCAGCACGCGAAGCCGCGCGGGTCGCTGGGTCTGGCTGTTGCCCGCCGCCGCCGCCGCCCTCATGGTCGTCGGCATGGCGCGGCCGCAGTTGGCGCACGGCCGAACGCAGGTGACGGCGAGCGGCATCGATATCATGCTCGCACTGGATGTCTCGGGCTCCATGCAAGCCCTCGATTTCAAGGTGGATGGCAAGCGCGTCAATCGCATCGACGTCGTCAAGTCGGTGGTGTCGACATTCATCGATGAACGACCCGACGATCGCATCGGCATCGTGTCATTTGCGGGGGCACCGTACTTGATCAGCCCGTTGACCCTCGATCATCAGTGGTTGCAACAGAATCTCGATCGCGTCAGTGTCGGCGGGGCTGACGACGGAACCGCCATCGGCTCAGCGATTGCCGCCAGCGTCAATCGCCTGCGCGAGTCGCCGGCCAGATCGAAGATCGTCATCTTGCTTACCGACGGCATGAACAACACCGGCAAGCTGTCGCCCATGGCGGCGGCTGAAGCGGCGAAGGCGCTGGGAGTCAAGATCTATACCATCGCCGTTGGCGTCCGTGGCGAAGCACCGATTCCCGTCAAGGACGAATTCGGCAATACCCAAATGGTGATGGCGAAAGTCGATGTGGACGAAAAAACATTGCAGGCCGTGTCGGCCCTGACCGGCGGCTCGTTCTATCGAGCCGTGGATACCGATTCTCTCGTGAACATTTACGCGCAGATCAACCGCCTCGAGAAAACCACGCAAGTGGCACAACATTTCGAGCACTACCGGGAACTCTATGCCTGGGCGCTGTTCCCGGCCATAGCGCTGCTCGGGCTGGGATTCGGGCTGGAAAATACACGATTTCGGAGACTTCCATGAGTTTTGACCAACCCTGGTGGCTAGCGGCCGCAGTCATTGCCTGCGCAGCGATGGGATGGGTTTGGCACCGTTACGACGCGCGTCAACGCCGGGCGCTCGAGCGGTTCATCGCCCCGCAGCTTTGTGCGGCGCTCACCCGGTCGCTGTCTCGGCCGCGCACGCTCGCGAAACGCGGCATGTTTGCCGTGTCAATCGCCCTCCTGTTCGTCGCGCTCGCCGGCCCGCAGCTCGGCTATCGCTGGGAACAAATCAAACGGCGGGGTAATGACATTATTTTTGCGGTCGACACCGCGCGCAGCATGATGACCCCCGACGTGAAGCCGAATCGCCTCGAACGAGCCAAACTGGCGATCGACGATTTCGTCAATCGACTGAACGGTGACGCCGTCGGTCTAATTGCATTTGCCGGCACCGCTTTCCTGCAAACTCCGTTGACCCTCGACTATGGGGCGTTTCATGAATCGCTCGCGGCACTCGACACGCACATCATTCCCCGCGGCGGCACCGACATCACCAGCGCCATTCACGAAGCCGAGGCAGCACTGCAGAATCGGCCTGACAGCGACAAGATATTGATCCTGGTGACCGACGGAGAAGATCTTCAAGGCGATGCGCTCGCCGCGGCAAGAGCGGCGGCCCATGAGGGACTCAAGATTTTCACGGTCGGCGTCGGCACGGCGAACGGCGATCTGATTCCGCTGCCGGCCGATCAGGGCGGCGGATTCTTGCGGGACAGCGAAGGCCATCTGGTGAAATCCCGCCTCGACGAAGCGGCGTTGCAGGCCTTGGCCGCAGCGACCGGCGGATCTTATGCGCCGTTGGGCGCAGAAAACCAAGGACTCGACACCATCTATCAAGAGGCGCTGGCTCCGCTCGCGAAGCACGATCTCGAATCGCGGGCGCAAAAAGTCTACACGCAGCGATTCCAATGGCCGCTGGGCGCCGCGCTCGTCTTGCTGCTCGGGAGCATGGTCATAGGCACCCGCCGACGCGTCGCCAAATCCCATTCGCCTGCCGCCGACCAGCCGTCCGGTGAAGCGAACGAGCCTTGGCGGTCCAGGTGGCATGGCCGGTCTCGATCGCATGCGCAGCCCACTTCAGCGGCACTCCTGCCTTCTGCGGCGCTGCTGGCCGTATGCGGGCTGCTCGCGATGCATTCCGCCAACGCCTCGCCGGCGAGCGCCGCCGCGGCCTATCAACACGGCGACTTCGCGGCGGCGGACCGCGAGTATTCGGCGGCAGCGGCCAGCAACCCCAAGCAACCGATCCTCGCGTTTGACGCCGGCGCCGCCGCTTACAAGGCCGGCGCATATCCGAAAGCCGCCGCAGAATTCCAGGCGTCCGTGAATGCATCCACCTCGGCAGACGCCCACAGGTTGGCTGATCAAGAGGACGCCTACTACAACCTCGGTAATACCCTGTATCGCGAGGGTCAGAAAACCGAACAGGGCGACCCACAGGCCACCATACAGACCTGGACGCAGGCGGTGAAGACTTACGATACCGCTCTGCAATTACGGCCTGAGGACGCCGACACCAAGTTCAACCGCGATCTTGTCAGCCGCAAGCTCGATGCACTGAAAAAGGCCGAGTCCCAGAAGAAGCAGCCCTCGAAGTCTCAGCCATCCAACCCGCAGCGACAGGCGGGGCAACCGAAGCAGCAGTCCGGAGGCCAGCCGCAGCCGGGCAAAGGACAGCCGGACAAGCCCAACGGTCAACCACAACAGGCCAAAGGACAGCCTGGGGGGCCCAACGTTCAACCGCAACAGGCCGATCAACCTCCACAATCACAGCAACGAAACGGCTCTTCGGGAAACGGCTCTACCGCTGGCGCGAACGGAGCCAATGCGGGCTCTCAACCCGCGCGCATGGCACAGGCCGCCGACGCCCAGGCGGGCGACGCTCAGCGGTTGCCCGGTGAAATGAGCCGGCAGGAAGCACGCGAACTGCTGGATTCCGTCAAGAACGAGGAGCATCGCCCGCCCGCGGCGCCGGTGGCGCGCAATAACGCGGGCGACTCATCGTCCGATGAACCCCTCAAGGATTGGTGATTCGCCATGAACATTCGACGATTGCAATGGCTGTCGGCCCGGGTGGCCCTGGTGGCCCTCTTGATTGCGTCCGCCGGCAGCGCAGAGGCGGCCGCGCCGACGATCATACAAAGGATCGAGCCCAAGTCGATCGACTTGGGCGAGGCCAGCCAACTGACGATTGCCGCATCGGGAGCGGATGCGCCGCAGATCACCCCACCCATGGTCGCCGGTCTCGAATTCGTCGCGGTCGGTCAGTCGCAGCGCATCGAATCGATCAACGGCGTCACGACCGCCACCACCTCCGTGACCTACCAGGTGATTCCCCATGAGGCGGGGGTGTATTCCATCCCCGGCGCAGCTCCGGGTTCACCGCCGTTGGTGCTCACGGTGAATCCGGCCGACGGCAGCGGCAGCCCGTCGCCTGGCGCCGCCGCCGCGGCCTCTGCGGGCGCGGCCTCCCCCGGCGCCGGCGCCACCTCCGGCGTGATGCCCGCCGCACGCAGCGACATAAACGCCGCTGGTTCAGCGTTCGTTCGGCTGCGTCTCGCCAAACATGAACTCTATGTGGGCGAAACCATACCCGTAGACATTGAAGTCGGCATGCGCGACGGATTCGTGGCCTCTCTCAACGGGCTCCCCTCTCTTAACGGCGACGAATTCACGTTGAACAAGCTGTCTTCCGAACCAGAAAAAACCGAGGAAATCATTGATGGCAAACCCTTTACGATACTGACGTGGCACAGTGCGTTGGCCGCAGTCAAACCGGGTGCCCTGTCACTGACCGTGGAAACACCACTCACCGTACGGATGCGCACTCGCCGCGACACGGGACCCTTCGGCGATGCCAATTTGGACGCTCTGTTCAGTGATCCGATGTTTCAACAATTCTTCGGCGGCTCGACCGAGAAGGAGATCACCGTGGCCAGCCGACCCGCGGATTTTCAGGTCCTCGCATTGCCGATTCGCGGTCAGCCCGCGGACTTCAGCGGCGCCGTCGGGCATTTCACCATCAGCAGCGAACTCACCGATGATAAAGCGGCGGTGGGTGACCCCATCACTCTGCAAATGCGCATTTCCGGCAGCGGCAATTTCGACCGCGTGGCCACGCCCATGCTGCATGATGTCGCACACTGGAAGACCTACACCCCGACTGCCGAGTTCAAACCCTCGGATTCGGTTGGCTTTCGCGGAGTCAAGACATTCGACCAACCGGTGATTGCGCTGCAACCCGGTGACCAGAGCGTGCCGCCGTTGACCTTCAGCTGGTTTGACCCGAGCAGCCGCCAGTATGTACAAGCCCGGACGTCGCCGTTGCCCGTGGACGTCACGCCCGCATCGACGTCCGCATCGACGCCCTCATCGGCAAACAACTTGGCGGCGCAGAACGTCACCTCACCGCCCGGCGCGAGCGCCGCCGCGCCGCGCAACTCGGCCGGGGACGCGGCCAGTGCCGGTGGGTTGCATGGCGACCGGGCAGTCGACGGGGGCGGCGCCGCGTCGCTGACTCCTTACTATTACCAGCCTCAGTATCTGGGTGTACCGTCCGCAATGCTGCTGGCCTTGTCGGGTGCCTGGTTCTGGCAGCGCCGCCGCGAACGGGCGGCCGCCCACGTCGATGCGGATGGCGGGCGGGCGTCGTTGGATCCGCGGCCGCTCTTGAACGTCATGGACGACGCCCGCGCCGCCGGGGATCCGGATTTATTCTTCAGATCGGCCCGTGCCGCGCTGCAGAGGGACTTGGCCTCGAAGTGGCAGCTCCCGCCTGAGGCGATTACGCCGGAAGAGGTCGATGCGCGCCTCGGCCCGGCAAGCGCGCTTACACGTCTGTTCAAGCTGGCGGACGAAACCGCCTACGCCGGAATCCGGCTCACCGCGCTCGACTACCAGCAGTGGAGGCAATTCGTCGTCGGGCAAATCAACCCCAAGGCCCTGCCATGAAACGCACCGTTGTCACCCTTTGTCTCAGCATAGCCCTCGCGGGGGCCGCGTTCGGCATCTCGCGGGCTGAGACCATCGCACCGCCTGCCCTGAAGAGCAACTACTCGGCGGCCGCGCTATACGACCTGGGCAATTTCTACGCCCGCACCGGCCGACCCGCGCTGGCGGTGCTCAACTACGAACGTGCGCGCATTTTCGCGCCGGGCGATCTCGACATTGAGGCGAACCTGCGACACGTGCGCGAGTCCCTTCACGGGTCCGCGGGCGCGCCCGCGCGGCCCGGCGGCTGGTGGAGTCAACACGACCGTTGGGGTAACCCCAATACCGTATATTGGATCGGCATCGCCGGTCTGGCGCTCGCCGGAACCAGCCTGCTGCTGCGCCGGTCAGCATCGCGTCACCGTGCCGTCCTCGGCACCGGCGCCGCCGTCGGTGTCGCCTTCATGGTGCTGGCGCTGGGTGATGCCTTCGCCACGGCAGCGACGCTGCAAGAATCCGTGGCAATGGTTGCCGCGCCGGCCGGCGCCTCGCCCGCGTCGGACGCCGAGCCACTGTTCACCGTGCCGCTCGCCGATGTGGTGAGCGTACGCGACCGACACGGCGCATTTGCTCTCATTGTCGACTCCCAAGGTCGGCAGGGGTGGGTCGCGAGCCGCGATCTGCAACCCGTCATCCCGCGCTCGTCGGCCGTCTAGACGGGCAGGGTCACCGTGAATTCGGCGCCCACACCGATCTCGCTGTGGACGGAGACTGTGCCGTGATGCGCTTCGACGATGGCCTTGACCAAGCTCAAGCCGAGTCCCAAGCCGCGCTGCGACCGGCTTTTATCGCCCCGGTACAGCCGGCCCCAGATGCGCGGCTGCTCTTCGGTCGAGATCCCCATTCCGGTGTCGGTGAAACGGATGCGCACGCGCGACTCCTCCGAACTGCAGCTGACGCTGAGCGCCCCACCGTCCGCCGTATACTTCAAGGCATTATCCAAGAGATTGCCGAATACCTGGCGCATGCGGACTGAATCCACGGCGACGGTGCACGGCGACTCCAATTTGGCGGTGATGGCGATGCGCTTCTCCTCGGCCACCACTTGATACACATCGATGACATTGGCGAGCAGCTCCGCCATCGAGGTGGGTACCCGTGTGAGGGGCATCACCCCCGACTCCGCTTCGGTGATATCCATCAGCGTGGTGAGCATGATGAGGACGCGGTCGGCCTCCTCGACGCAATCCGCCAGTGCTTCCCCTGCGGTAGCGTCCGCTGTCGCCTGCACGGCGACCTCGGCGATACTGCGCAATCGGGCGAGCGGCGTGCGCAGGTCATGGGCGACATTGTCCAAGGCTTCCCGCATCCCTTGAATCAGGGCCTGATTCTTGTCGAGGAGTCGATTGAACTGACGGGCAAGCTCCTCCAGGTCGGTTTGCTGGGCGGTCACCCCAACGCGGGCCGATAGATTACCGGTATCGATGATCGACCGGGCGGTGGCGACCACCTCGCGTACCGGTTTGGTCGCTCGATGCGCAAACAGCGCACCGCCAACCACGCCGAGCAGCAGCGCTGGCGTCATGACACCGACGAAAGTCAGCCGAAAGGCCTGCAGAATCGACTCGCGGCTGTTGGTTCTGCGGCCCACTTCAAGCGTCGAACCATCCGGCAACCGCATCGACGCGATGGTGACATCACTTTCCTCGTCCTTGGGGATGCGTAACCACAGCAGATGCGAGGGATCACCCCCCCGTTGCAGCGCCGCGGCGTCGAACTGAACCCAGTCCCGCGGCACATTGAGCAACAGGGCGTTTCCAGCAGGGCTCGCGACCCGTACGAAGAATGTGCTGGTCTTCTCCGCCGCGGCGCCCCGCTGCACGAATTCTTGCAGCGCGGGTAGGCCGCCATCCTGGTAGATCGCCGCGCAGGCCTTCAGTCGCGCCTCGATGACCTCGTGATCCTTGCGTTCGAGCGCCGCCGCCAATAGGTAGTACAAGAGCACGAAGAGCACTCCCGCGCTCAAGGTAAAGATCAGCGCATACCAGAGACTCAGTCGTACCGTAAAGCTGCCCAATGCGCCGCTAACCGGTTTTGAGGACATAGCCGACGCCGCGGATGGTATGCATGATCTTCGATGAAAAACCCCTTTCCAGCTTGGCCCGAAGCCGGTGCGCCAGAACGTCGACCACGTTGGTCTGCGGATCGAAGCTGTAATCCCATACGTGTTCCAAGATCATGGTCTTGGTTACCGGCCGCCCTGGATGGCGCATCAGCAATTCAAGCAGCGCGAATTCGCGGCTCTGCAAGTCGATGCTCTGACCCGCCCGACTGACCTCCCGGGTGAGCAAATTCATCGACAAGTTGCCGGCAACCAGCGTCGTCGGTTCGGCAACGTGGCTGGCACGCCGAATCAGGGCTTGGACCCGGGCGAGGAGTTCCGAGAAGGCGAACGGCTTGGAAAGATAGTCATCGGCACCCGCCTGAAGACCCGCAACCCTGTTCTCGACGCTGGCCATCGCGCTCAGGAGCACCACCGGCACCAGGCTCTTATCGTGGCGCAAACGCCGGATCACCGACAATCCGTCGAGTTTCGGCAGCATGATGTCGAGCACGATGACATCGTAGGCGACTACCGCGCACAGGGAGAGCGCCGCTTCCCCGTCCGCAGCCGTATCGACTGCGAAGCCGCTCTGCTTCAGCCCGTTCTCGACGAACCAGCAGATTTTCTCGTCATCTTCCACCACGAGGATGCGCATGGTTCGACTCTGGGGTGCCTGCCGGATGGTGGCGCCGCAGCTCCACGCCTCGTCTCATTTCGCAATCTGCATTGCGACGTCTTGGGCGAAATCCGCCACTTTTGCACTACTGATCGGTGTCGGAATGTTCTCGGCCACCACCGCCCGACAATAGGCCGAGGAAAGTGCTTCGACCGTGTCGGCTGCACTCACATTGCGCGTTGCACTCACGTAGGTGTGGACCACTTGCTCGAGCGCCTGCGGATCGGTGGCCGCTCGCCGTAGTAAGTCCGGTGGCTCCTTGAGTGCTGGCTCAGCCACCTTCGGCGCCAATAGCGGGCAGATCAGGTCAGGCTGACGCTCCTTCGCTGGTATGTCGGCCATGCGCCGCCAATTACCCACCGACCAAGCCACCGCATTGGGTTCGGCCTGATTGCCCCATGCCATCCGAACGTAATTGGCGATATCCGCAATCTGCTGATCCGTCAATTGTTTGAAGGATCCCATCGCGCCCCAGGTATCACTGGGACCGAAGCCCTCGAGCATCGCCATGACGATATCATTGGGCTGGGCGGCCGTCACCGCGGTATTGCCGGCGAGCGCGGGAACCTGATGCGGCAAGCCCTGACCATTGCTCTGGTGGCAACTACTGCAGTTGTTCTCGTAGAGGGCCTTGCCCGCGGCAAAACTCTGCGGCGTGATAGTGACCCGCTCGACTGCTTTAGAGCGAGGCTCCGGCTCTTGTTTCAAATACAACGCGATGGCTTGCAAGTCACTGTCGGTTAAGTAGCGAAGACTATCGTGGATGGTCTCCTCCATCGGCCCAAACACCTTGGCGTTACCCGGAAGATTGCCGGTTTTCAGGAAGGTGGCGATGTCGTTGATCGAATACTTGTTCACCTTCGACAGTGGGTCGTTTGAGATATCCGGCGCATACCATCCTTCAAGTTGACCGCCGGTCAGGTGATAGGTGGTTTCCTGGGCCTTTGCAATGTTCTTGGGCGTATGGCACTCGCCACAATGACCCAGCACGGTAACCAGGTAATTGCCCCGGTTCCACTCCGCACTCTTGCCGGTCGTTGGATGCCATCGTTCGGGCTTGAAGTAGATCGCCTGCCAGGCCGCCATGCCCGCGCGAATATTGAATGGGAACTTGAAGGTCTTGCCGGCGGGCGGTACTTCTTGATGGACGGCGGGTATGGTTCTTAGATATGCCCATAGGGAATTGACATCGTCGTCCGTCATTTTTGTGTAGTCGGCATAGGGCATCGCCGGGTACAAGGGACTCCCATCCTTGCGAATCCCCCGCCGCAGCACGTTCACTAAGTCCTGTTTCGTCCAACTGCCGATGCCAGTGGCGACGTCCGGCGTGATGTTGGGACCAAAGATGCTGCCAAAAATAGTTTTCAGCTGGTCGCCGCCTGCGTACAGCTTGCCCCCCGGAGCTGTGTGGCAGGAAGCGCAATCAGCGGCTCGGGCGACGTATTCGCCTCGCTCTACCAACGAGTCTGCCCACGCATGTCCTGCAACACAAAGCGCCGCCGCACCCAATAAGGGCTGGAGCCAACCGAAGACCGCCTTCTCAAAAAGCGATTTCTGCTTCACGCGAATCTCTGTCAGGAAAAAAGGGTCGGCGAGAAGGATTGATCGAGCGGGTCCGCTGCTGGGTAGGATGACACGCTGTTGATGTGTCGGAGCACGCAGGCGGAGTATTCATAATCCGCCCCTTGGTCCGCGTGCGCGGCGCAGCTGCTTAGGGGGTAGCGGCTGCCAGCTACAACATCGGAACCCGCTGACAACGACAGTGGGATGGAGCCGGCTGCCGTTGTCGCCTAGCAATAATACGCTGCGCTCATGGTGCCCTGAACGACTCGCGCGCGGTTCCCTCGAGAGATGGTGGTCATGGCTGGCGACATTCAAACAGCGTTGGGTATGATCGAAACGATAGGCGCGGTCGCTGCGTTGGCCGCCGCCGACGCCATGGTGAAGGCGGCGCACGTCAAACTTATTAGTCGTGAGCAGGTCGGCGGCGGCATTGTGACTGTCCTGATCACCGGCGAGGTCGCTGCAGTCAGGGAAGCGATGCGTGCAGCAGCCGCGGCGGCCGAGTGCTTGGGCGGCCAAGTGATCCGCGTGCACGTCATCCCGCGACCTCATACGGAGGTGTTGTTCCACTTGGGGCTAAACAGCAATCTGCCGATTGATTGAACCGAAGCGTCGGAGTCAATGCCTCGATCAGGCGATCGATATCGGCGGCATCATTGAAGATAGAGGGCGATATCCGCAGTCGGTACCACATAATCGACCACCGACCGGCCCGGCGGATCGAATGGATACAGGTGCGTTTGCATGCTCGTCAACTTTCGCGGCGCGACGAGGTGTCGCCGAACGGGTAGCCTCCCAAGAACAAGAGCGCGGCACCGTTCCAGAGCAACACGGGAACGAGGCAGGAAACTGCGCCGCGGTAACCGAGGCCCGCGTCGTAACCTGCGTTCAACAAAACCATCGTTAGCGCTCCCGCTCCCAGCATGACACCGAAAGCCACGCCTGAGATTGCGCCGAGAGCACGGCGGCCAAAATAGCGCGATAGCAGAAACGAGAGTGCGCTCGACTCGGCGCCCAAGCCTATTGCCAGCATAACGCCGCTGATGGCGAGTAGAGATGGCGTCTTTGCATCCAGCAGCAGCAGTACGCCGGCCGCACCCGTCCAGTAAAATGGGGTGAGGATGCGGGGCCGCTTGGATTTATCGAGAATGAAACCCACGCTCGGCTCCCACACGGTGCACGCCAGGGCAAATACGGCGATGACCATCGTCGCGACATCCATGGAGAATCCACGCGTGGTGAGCACCGGGACGATCATCGAGAACAAACCGATGAGACAGCCGCCGCCGATCGGCATGGCCGTAACCAGCAACCAAAAAACGGGAGTGCGCAGTGCCGCTCGTACCTCGAGTCCCTCGAAGGCAGCAGACTCGCCAATGGCGTCCCCCAAGGCCGCAGCCGGCACGGGCGCCTCGCGTAATAGAAACCATTGAATGGGCAAGCCTAGACCTAAGATGACGAGGGCAATCACGGCAAATGTGTGCCGCCAACCGATCAAGGGCAGCAGCGCTCCTGCGAGCAGCGGGAAGAACGTTGCGCCGATGCCATTGCCAACGCCCCCGGCAATACCAATCCACAATCCGCGGCGATTGTCGAACCATTCGGCGATCAGCTTGGCGTAAATCATCCCGCTAGGCAGCGCGCCAGCAACTCCGATAAGGATGAATTGCAGATAAAACACAGCGACATTTGCGGGCGCAAGGTCGAGCGACAGAATGAGCAACCCCAGCAACAAGCTGCCGGCCAGCGCCGCTCGTCGCGCGCCCCAACGATCCGCAATGCGCCCGGCGATGGGAGATGCCAGCATGTTCGCCAGCGAGACGGCCGCGAGCGCTCCGCTCACTTCGGCACGAGGCCACCCAAACTCGGCTGCAATGGCGACCAGAAACACCCCGAAAACGGCGGTCACCGTCGGGGTCACGCCGAAGGCGTTGCCCAGGGTGCTGGCGACAACGACACCCGCGCCATTCTTCGGTGCGTCACCCATCGTGGTCCTGGAGCCTTGGGCGACGGCGGCCATAGATCAGAATTTCCGGGTGATGGTGACGCCGTAGGTACGGGGTGGGGCCCATTCAGCGAAGTCGCCGTTGGTCTGCGATGCGATGAAGGCCGCGTACAACCGGTCGGTCAAATTTTTACCCCACACCTTGAAGACCAGATTATGGTCGCTGCTGCCAAAGCTCAAGAACGCGTTGAGCACACCGTAAGACGGTTGTCTCAGCCGATTGTCCGCCTCGGCATACCAACTGCCATCGTAGGCGTAGGTGACGTTCGCGGCAAACTCACCGATACTCACAGGCATCGCGTAGTCGGCCGACAGATTACCTGAGATTTTCGGCGCCTTCGGTAAGGCATTGCCGGCAGCGCCTCCCGGCCGTGTGGTGTAGGTAGTGCCGGCGCTGAAGAAGCCATCCCCGTACAACGGCGAGTTCGGTGCAATCACCGGGTTGGGCACCGAGATCGGTGCGTCCGCGAACGATTCATACCGGGTGTGCAGCCATTCAAGTCCTGCACTGAGCTTCAACTCGCTGGTAACAGACGCCTGGCCGTCCAGATCCAGCCCGTAGAGATGCGCGTCGGCGCCGTTGATGATGTCCTCCTGACCTTGCGGATAGGTCACCGTCTGGATGTTCTTGTAGTCATAAAAAAACGCCGCGGCGTTGAGGCGCAAGCGATGGTCCAGCCATTCCTGCTTGGCGCCGATCTCATAATCATCCAACCTTTCCGGCAGGAAAGGACTGCCGTTGCTGTAGCCACCGCTCTTGAAGCCGCGATTATCCGAGATATAGGTCATCATGTTGGGTGAAAAATAATGCTCTAACGCCAAACGCCAGGAGAGGTTGTTGAACGCGCGGTCGCCCGGGGATACCGTCGTCAAAGCGAAATCCGGCAGCGTCTGCGTGAATACGTCGTTGCGATATTCGTTGGTGTAACGGAGGCCCACCGTGAGCGCCGTCGCCGCTGCGAAGTGATAGGTTCCCTGACCATACAGGGCGGCGGAGTAGGTCTTGTAGTCGAGGTTCTGAAGAATCCCTGATGGGATGCCTTGCTCGGGCACGCCGAAGGAGCTGCCGCCGATCAACGTCGGATCGTTATAGCCAGAGCGCTCCCAAAACAGATAGGCGCCGCTCACCCAATCGAATGAGCCACCCTCGTGTGAGGCCAGCTGAAATTCCTGAGACGCTTGGCGGTGTGGTTCGTGGCCCTCGATGAAAAAGAGCGTGCCCGGGACCGCCGTCAGAGTGCTGTCGAATAATGAATCGACAAACGTGCTGCGAAACGCAGTGATGCTGGTGAACTTCGCGAAACTCAAATCACTCACCAGGGTGGTTGCGACACCGTACTGCGTATTGCGGCCATAAGGTTGTGGACTGCCGTAGACGTCGCGGGGATTCGATGCCACCGGCGGATCGAATTGCGGCGTGGTGCCGGGGAATGGTGCGAGCGTCGGAATGTACTGGAGCCGGTTGTAATCGAGAATCACGGTGAGCGAAGTGGCCTCATCGAAGGAATACAGGAGCTTTGAGCGCAACCCCACGTTATCGGTCTTGTCCACCTGTGCCCCGTTCGCCAGATTCACTCCATAGCCTTTTCCCTGATCGGAGTAATTCACCGCGAGGTTCGCCGCGAGGTTCGCAGTGAGGCCTCCCGTGACATAGGCGCGCAAGGTCGTGGTGTCGTAGTTGGCATAGCCGATTTCGGCAGTGCCCGAAAACGCTTGAGTTGGATTCAAGGTGTTGATCTGGATCGCGCCGCCCGTGGCATTGCGTCCAAACAGCGTGCCCTGCGGGCCCTTGTCTACTTCCACCGAGGCGATGTTATTGAACGCAAATGCATCCGCGCCTTGGGCCGCGTAGTACACGCCGTCGACATAGGTCGCCACCGGATTTTCATAGCCGGGACCGGTCGCGGTCGTACCGATTCCCCGAAGGTAGGGCAATCCATAGCCAGTGACGTCAGCGTAGACCAGTCCGGGAACGACCATGGCCAGATCGTTCACGGTGTCGATTCCGGACTTTACCAACTGCGATGCATCGAACGCATCGATCGCGATCGGGACGTCTTGAAGCTTTTCCGGCCGCTTCTGCGCGGTGACCACCACATCCGAGAGCTGCAGGGAATCCGACGCGGAGTCCGCGTTCGCGGGCGATATGAGCAGCGCCAACGCAGCCTGGCTACAGGCGGCGAGCGTAAACATAGTCAATCGTTGCCTGGTCATCCGGGTATCCTCAAGCTATTGCGGTCAATACCATGTGTTGGAAGCGCAGAACCGAATCTTCCCAGTAGGGCGAAAAGCGGGTCCGAATGCCAGCTGCATCCCGCGACTCGAGTGTCGCCTGGGTGCCTTCGACGAAGGGAACGTCCTGCTGGACCACTTCACGCCACATCGCCAGAGTTTCTTGGCGCGCCGCATCGAGCGCCGCACTGTCCGCGGCCCCGCCGTCGAAGTACAGATGCAGATCGACGCGAGTGCGGCTCGGACCGTCGGGCAGGACCACCCCGAGCATGACGTGGTCTGCAGCGATCAAGATGGTTCCCGTTGGAAAAACGTTGAACACATACAAGTCGCTAATGCTGCCGCCGTCGCGGCGATTGAGCATGGGCAGCCGCGCATTCCATGGACGGGAGTCTTGCTCGGGCGGCGCGCCACTCTCGTGAACGGCGCCGCCCACGGACACGGCGCCGCCGGCGTAAACGCCAGGTGCGCAAAGAGGCTTTGTGTTTCGATAGAGGTGGGCATTCAACTGGGGATGGCCGAAGGGAAGGTGGTAGTCCTCTATTCCACCTTCCGTGGCTAGTTTCCAATTGCCGGGGTAGCCATCCTCGAGCCTGGCGCCATGGCGCAGCCCATCGAGATTCAAATCAGCGACCTCCCGAATCAGCGGCGCAATGTGTTGGGCGAACGGCGCTGCTTTGCCGTCAAGATTGACGAATACGTAGTCGAGCCAACGACCCACGGCGATGGGCACCAAACCGAGTTCGGTTCGCTCCAAGCCAGCGGCGGTGTGGACGCCCGCGCCGCCGATCTCAGGCATTCCCAGCAGCCTGCCCGTAAGATCGTAGGTCCACGCATGCCATGGGCAGACGATCCGGTTGGCGACGCTACAGCGTTCGCGCACGAGGCGCATGGCACGGTGGCGACAAATATTGTGAAAGGCTCGGATCTCACCGTCGCGGGTGCGCAACACGATGATCGGCCATCCCGCCAGATCGATCGGCTGAACATCACCTGGATTGGGAATGGCAGAGCCGACGGTCACCGCGCACCACGTACTCGGAAACAGCTTGCGACGTTCGATCTGATAGAAGGCATCGCCGTAGAAGACGCCCGGTAGACCTTCCGCCATCCCGACGGGCTGCTCGAGAGATGCGCGTGCCGCCCGTATCATTTCCGCGGTGATGCCGGGCTTCTGAGGGGAAGCGCTGATCTCGTCCATGGCGACACCCTGGGCAGCTGATAGGATATCCCGAAGCGGTTGATGCTTTCACCGGCACGGGAGCTTGTCTTATTTAACGCAGAGGGTTCCAGATTGTATAGAGGTTGCTTGCATATGAGGTCCATAGCCCAAGACTATGGGGACGTCCGGAGTCGGGTCTTTTGAATACTCTTGACCGTTTCACGCGAGTCCTCGACTGGAATCTCTTGAAGTATTTCGTACAAATCGCGCACTCGCGCGGCATTGGTGCAGCGGCCGACAGTCTCGGGCTGAGCCAGCCCAGTGTTAGTGCGGCGCTGCGCCGGCTCGAGTCCCAAATTGGTGCGCAGCTGTGTATTCGCACGCGCAAGGGGGTACAACTCACAGCGGCTGGTGAAGCGCTGCTGACGGAGTGCCAAGATATCGTCGAGCGCTTGTCGGGCGCGCCGGCCGTCCTGCGCTCGATCGCTGATAGTCTTGCCGGTTCGGTGCTCCTGAAGACGATATCGCATGTGTACTCGCCTGCGCTTGACGCCGGCCTCGTCGCCTTCAAGGCGCGCTATCCGACCGTCGAATTGGTCCTTGAAACCGCCCCTTGGGAACACATAGTCAATTCGCTGCTGAGTGGCGATTCAGCGGTTGGCGTCGGGTTCGACGAAACTCCGCAGCCGGAGCTTCGTCACGCCCAGCTGACGCGGGAACGCCTGCAACTCTACTGCGGACCCACGCATCCACTATTCGGGCGAACCATCGATGATCCGACGATTTTGGCCGATGAGTCCTTCGTTGGATTCAGCGACGGTGAACCGCAGGCCTTGCGCGACTTTCGCGTGCGTTATGGACTCGGGCAGCGCACCGGTGGCATCGCCGACAATGTGTATGAGGCTTGCTGGTTGATCGGACTCGGGATTGGGATCGGCATCCTGCCGGAACCCATGGTCAGTAAGATGGCGCCGGATCTGAAACCCTTGCTCCCTCCCCACCTCGTCGTCGAACTCGATATCCATTTGATGTGGCGGCCCGATCTCCAAGATCGTGCCACTCGATTGCTGATCGATACAGTACTCGAGCACATCGCGCCGGCGGATCGTCCTGTGCCTTGATAGGCTCATCCTATGAGGGCCATAGCGGCATTCGGACTATACAGGGAGCGGGAAATTCTTTATCTATCCGCACCATTCCTGGATCTTCGGAAAAGGTATTCACGATGTCCGTACTTCGTACCGAGCTATTTCCCGATGCGGGCGCGATAGCGGCCGCGCGCCGAGTGATCGACGGAGCCACGCGGGTGGCCGGTCACGTGGCGACCGCCGAGATGTTGCCCCGCGAGGCCTACACGTCCGAGGATTTCTGGCGATTCGAGCGTTGGGCGCTATTCGGGCACGAGTGGCTTTGCGTCGGCCACGTAGGGCAGATCCCGAATCCGGGCGATCACTTCGCCATCACCGTGGTTGACGAGCCGCTCATCGTAGCGCGTGCCGAGTCCGGCGAGATCCATGTGATGTCGGCGATCTGTCAGCATCGCGGTCACCCTCTGCTCGATGGGTTGGCTCAGAGCGATGGCGCTGGCGGATGCCGCAATGCCCAGCTGTTGATCTGTCCCTACCACTCTTGGAGCTACACGCTTGACGGTGCCCTGCACGCCGCCCCGGGAATGAGCAAAACCACCCCGCTCAAGGAACTGCGAGGCCGCATCCGTCTGCCGCAGATCCGCCATGCCATTTACCAGGGCCTCATATTCATCAACTTCGATGAAAATGCCGCCCCTCTTGACTCGCGTGCCGAAAAGATGCGGCGCATGATCGAGGGCTTCGGTCTCGCAGATCTGATTCCGACCGCCGTGACGAGCACACCGATCAAATCGAATTGGAAGATCTATCAGGAAAACTCACTCGAGCCCTATCACACCGATACGGTGCACCGTACCTCGCACAATCCGGCGCCGGCGCGGCTGTCCGCGTTCTACGACTGCAATCCGGCGGATGCCGCCATCATCACCACCACGGGATTCGAGCAGACCAACGAGTTGTTCGAGGGTGGTGAACCGCTGCCGCCTATCCCCACGCTCTCGGATGAGCAGCAGGGGCGCCTATTGTTCGTTGCGGTACTGCCCATGCTCTTCCTCGTTTTCGAGCCGGGCTCGGTGCTCGTGACGCTGGCGCTGCCTGAGGGTGCTGAGACCATGACCCTACGCACGTTCTCCCTTTACCCGCGTGTCGCGACCGAGTCGCCGAACTTCGTGGGCGCGGTCGCCGCACAGGCTGCGGCGTTGCGAACGATTGTTGGCGAAGACGTAGTGACCCAAGAGGCATTGCAGCGCGGACATCGCTCGCGGTTCACGCCACCAGGCACCCTCTCCTGGCTCGAAGCAACGCTACCGCAGATGAATGACTGGCTCGTGACCCGCTACCGAACGGCCTTGGATTTGCTTCAATCGAAATGATACGCGGAGACCGCCTTGCCCCAAATATGGCCGGCAAACACATGGCGTCCCGTATCCTCACCCGCGGCACCGGCCACGACCATCAGTGGCATCAGATGCTCCTCTCGGGGGTGGCATGCACGCGCATAGGGTGCCGAGAGCCACCGAGTGAGGCCCCGGGTCCGCTCGATCGGTGGCGAATCACAGAGCGTGTCGGTCAGCCATTGATCGAATTCCGCGGCCGGCCGGTTCATCGCGGGATCCGCCAATGCGCCGAGATTGTGAAAGCTCAAACCGCTGCCGATGATGGCGACATTGTCTTCGCGCAAGGGCATCAAGGCACGACCGATGGCAAGATGACGAGCAGGGTCCAGCCCCCGTTGCAAGGATAGTTGCACGATGGGAATGTTAGCTGACGGGAAGCTCACCTTCATGGGAATAAAAATCCCGTGATCGAAATCTCGCTGTGTGTCCTCGTCGCTTTCGATCCCTGCGCTTTGCAGCAGTTCGCGAACCTTGGTGCCGAGTGCCGGTGCACCTGGCGCGGGATAGGTCAGCTGGTAAGTATGGGGCGGGAAGTTCGAGTAGTCGAATAACAGTCCCGGCGCTGAGGCTCGAAGTACCGTGGGTCGCGGACACTCCCAGTGGGCGGAAATCACGAGCAGTGCGTCCGGCTGTTTCGGCAAATATGACGGCAGAGAAGCGAGATAGTCACGCATCGCGGTCCAGCGCTGTGGCTCGTCTGGCGGCGGGTCCATGAAGAAGCAGGGACCGCCGCCGTGCGGGAGGTAGATGGTCGATTGCTTCAAGGTGCCGATTCCTGGGTGAAATCCGTGGAGATAACCGGGTTCTCACCCGCGTCCTTCCAAAGAATGATCTCATTTCCCCACGGATCGCAGAACCCATCGTTATAGCCGTTGAATTCCGGCCAGTAATGTCGGCGCCACAGAATGGTCGCACCCAGCGACTCAGCTGTGGCAACGATGCGCTCGACCGAATCATCGTCGCTCACTTCAATCCAGATTCGCGCACGGCGTCCCGCGGGTGCCAATGCGCGCGGTCCGGCGCCATCTGGGTCGGGGTGAGGACGCGCGTTGTCAGCGCGAAATACACCGAAATTAAGATGACTAATTTCGCTCGGTGAACCATCCTTGTTGAGAAATTTTCCGTCGGGTACCAATCGATGCCAGAGTCCGGGGTAACGTGGGTCGTGACGCCAGCCGAAAACCTTGGAATAGAACTCAGCGGCCGCCGCCGGATCGTCCGATGCGAGATCGACAAAAATGAGGGAATTCGGTTGCGTCATTGGTGCTCCAGAAGATTTCGCGCGCCATATCATGAGCGCTGCCTCTGTAGGCAGGCAAGTTGATTTTTACCACTTGACCGAGCACTCAGGTGTCAAATCAGTGGTGAAATCACGAGCGCGGATTGATGAGGCGCATCACTTGATGCGCGTCGGCCGATTGCGGGACGCTCTGGCGATCGCCCGGCAGGCTGTAGCCGACGCGCCGGCCGATCTACCCGCTCAGGTGTTGCTGGCGACGCTCCTCGTGCGGCTAGGTCATGCGAACGAGTCGAACCAGGTCATCTTGGATGCGCTCCAATCGGGCAACGGATGCGCGGAGGATTACGACGGGCTGGCCTACACCTCCCTGCTCTTGAATCAACACGAACGCGCCAGCGCACTGTATCGGCGCGCCACCGAACTCGCGCCTGGCAATCCCCGATACTGGTACAGCCTCGCTCGCAGCGAGCGCAGTCTCGGACGGCTTGAACAAGCCGAGACGGCCTGTGATAACTGCATTGCTCTCGACCCCAATCAGTTCCCGACGTATCTGCTTCGCTCGGAGCTGCGGGTGCAGGACCCTGTTACGAATCATATCGAGGAGTTGCGAAAACGGCTCATGCAATGCGGGGCCGTCGTCGATGCCGTCATCTACCTCGGCTATGCGCTCGCGAAAGAACTCGACGATCTAGGCCAATTCGAGGAAGCCTTTGACTGGTTCGCGGCAGCCGCCCGCGCCCGTCGATCACAGTTGAAATACGACATCGCCAATGACGAGCGCACCCTGCACCGGATTGCCGAGGTCTTCCCCCGCG
>Ga0116228_10000407_pt1 | contig 32294 bp, 21 predicted proteins | sample S1TSphfallax_2_FD_89694 | JGI IMG/M metagenome (GOLD analysis project Ga0116228, IMG submission 89694) | Host-associated microbial communities from peat moss isolated from Minnesota, USA - S1T2_Fc - Sphagnum fallax MG | ecosystem: Host-associated > Plants > Peat moss > Unclassified | place... | reverse complement strand
GTGGGTAAGCTCCTTCTCTCTTGTAGCAAATGCTAGATATGGAGGAACCTAGTGTGATTGAAAGGATAAAAAAAAGGGAAGAAAACAAGATGAATAGAAATTGAACCTTAGTTATTGTCGGAGTTTGTTCAATCAAACAAAAAAAGAAAGTGTTTCTTTTTGTGCCCCCTTCCTGGATTGAAAAAACAAGAATGATAGGATATGGATGCATTGAGTTCAACATGGTGTAGAAAGATAAAGAAAAAAATGAAAACAATTGTGTGAAATGCTTTAACGCTAGATATGGTTTGTGTGGCTACCTTTGGCAACAAGGTTGTTTGAGCGAATAAGAAAACATCACATTTTAAAAAGTTTCATAAAAGGAATAAAAGAGATTTTTACCTCCTGAACACATTCGGTTGCAACTCGCAAATCAAAGGAGCAAAATTTCAAACTAATTGAATCCCTAAAAAACACATTGAAAAAAAACCCTAATCCCTTTGACTCACTTGAAATGCCAACTTCAAGAAGCTGAAATTGTGAAATAAAATGCAATAGAAAATCTAAACCCGCCTCTTCGTCGAGTTCTTCGTAGTGTTTCATTTGTAAGGATCTCTTGCGAGCTTGTGCCATTGCATTCGTCTTCTTATGTTGTTTTGAGTTTGTCCAAATATGAGACTACTTTCTCCTTCTTGCAGCATTACCTCTCTAACTTCATCACCTTGCATTTGCAATTTCAAATATGATTGCTATTAGCATGAACCTTAATATTGTTATTTATATTTTATGATGTTCAACTTCTAAGTTACTGCTTTTACCTTCTAGATTACTAGAGGCTTTGTTTTTTTTTTGCTTTTACCAATTAACAACGGTGCAAATTTCATATCCTATGGTGATCCATGGCCAAATATGATCTATTTTTTTGGTTTTGTAGTGAATTTTATTTATAGTGAATATCAACGTGTTCTCCTCCTAAACCCTAATCCTTAAACCCTTTAATTATTTTACCAAAATCAATATACATTGGTTAATCTTTTATGTACGATGTCCTTGGTATTGAAACAACAATCGTTTAAATTTTTTTCCACATAATTTAATTCCCTAAAGCTATTTTTTTCAAATTTTAAATCAATTAATATTAGTGGAAGACAAAATTTAGTTCATTTTTGTTTTGGAGGATTACTTTGACTAATGAAAAAAAAAATGTAATATATTTAACACCAACCATCAACATTCTTTAAATTTTAAGGTGGAATTTTCTGATGACATTATGTTTCATAAAGGTTGGGAAACACACCCCCTACTTGACTTGTCTACTAAACAGAATAAGTTCCTCAAAAATAGATAATTTTTAATAATATTGTTTCACATAGCTACCAAAATTATTTACTGCCTTCAAATAAAAATCAAGTAAAAGTAAGACATTTTTTTATTGGATGTTTTCTTAGGTGTTAGGACCTCAAGCAGTTTCCTTAATTGAAAATTTGGTATTTTCACGTTTTGACAACTTCATGTGAATTTCTTTTTTCACCTTTCCATCATAGAATTTTAACTTATTTGATCCAATCATTTCAAATTTCAAGATCTTCTGGCAATATATATTTTTATAATTAATCTATGTATTTTAATACGTTTATTTTAAAAACATTAAAAAGTTATTAATTTAAAAATAATTGAAAAGTTATATTTTATGTTTTATGTCTCATGTTGATGTCATGCATATCTTTTGCTTTATGAATTATCATTGGAAATTCATTCCAATAAGGTTTCTAAATTTTTATCCTAAGTCATTCAAAAAACCATTTTACCACTTTGGATTTTAAGGGTGAAAGGACATTGAAAGATCTTAAAATCATGGAATGTTTTGTCAATCAATATAGATGTTATATTTTCCCAAATTTATTTAATAAATTTTTAATAGATAAAAAATTCATGTGTTGCAATTGGGATGTTGTTTTTTCCATGGATATTAATTTGGTAAATTTAGTTATCTTGAAAAATACAATGACCAACTTCCTCATTAGAACATATTAATGGCATTATGGATGTGTCATGTTATGGAAATTCCATTTGTAATCATCCTGACAATTACAATTATATTCGTATTTCCATGTTATCAAATTTATTACATAACATAAAATCTTGCTATTCAATAATTGGGAATAACTATTTTTTCATAATGAGATGAACATCCATTCAAAGACACATAATTAAAAAAATTCTAGCAATGATTCCTTTGATAAATGTATTTTGACTATCATAGGTATGTTTTGCGAGTTTGCATACATTGTTTGGGAAAAACTATAGTTCCAAGAAAACCATTACATACGTTTTTTTGCGGTGGATGTATTAAGGACACAAGTTCCAAGAGCACCATTACTAACATACCTTTGTGGCAAATTTATATCGGATTATATCATAGATAACTTTCTCCAATGTTTTCTATATGCAACAATATCTAAATTAGTTGCTAGCTTCTTTTGGCTCACATTTAAAGAAAATATCAATCCCAAAAGGTATCAACTTTCAGGATTAAGGTTTATGGTGAAAAAAAAAACCAACTATCAATTTTTGTATTATCAAATTGGAAAAGTTTTTTTTCAAATAATTTGAAATTGATTTTATGTCCCTCAATGTTTTGGTTCCTTTTCACTCCTCGATAGTGTCAGGATGTATTAAATTTTATTTAATTCATTGACGGTTTAATTATATTTCTTAGGCATTGGGAGGATTTCAATACCTTATAATTTTTGTTTTGTTATTAATTTATTTTCAACAATCGCATAATAAATATATTTTTTCAACAAGTGAAGATATCTTTTATTCTTTCCTAAAGTTACATGTTGAAGTACATAATAGTTCAACATACATATTTTTAGTACTCTTTTTCCCACCGATTATTCTAGTTTCAAACCAGAATTGATGGCAACTTTCTCTGCAAAAGGAAAACATGATTTCACAATGTTGGTGGGAGATGAAGAATGTGATAGAAAAATGCATTTGCACAATGTTTGGCTTCCTATTGGGTTCAATTCATGTTTTTGAGGATGTTGCTTATGGAAACAATAATGTCGTCATCAGTTCCATCTACTAAGTCCCATCATCTAGCCCTCAAGGATTGTAGTGAGGGTTAGCAATAACAAGTATTGAATAGTTGGTGAAAGCTTAGTTAGGAATTCACAAGATATAGTTTTCACACTGGGCACGACCACTTTCATTGCTAATTGTGTTCTTCTAATAATTGAAGTCAAGACTAATCCTGATAACTAACCATTGTACTTTGGAACCTCGAAATTGCTTTGGGAATCAACATTCATTGACCTTGGTGATTCATCCAACAAAGATGGGAACTTTAGTATCAGTTTTAACGTGTTTGATGCCTATGAACGAAAGATTGTTATTTCACAAGGGCCAAGTGAAACCCCTATGTTGGTGTTGCCAACTTTGACAACTATCATGCGCAATGTTGTGGACTTGTTGAAGGCAATGTCCCAAATTTGACATACTTGTAATGAGTTGAGGTATTTACATTATGCAACAATGAAAATTGAAGCAATCAACTTTCTCCCCATGAAGTATGACAATGATGTGTTGTTTGAGCTCCCACTTGCAAGCCAACAAGAGTTTCTAAATAGATGTAATGCATGGACAAAGAATATGACGATCACGCTTGGTGCAAAGTGGAAACGACCAACATTAAAAACTCTTTTAGTTTGGGCTTCGAAATGCTAAATGTTTGGGCCATCTCTAGTGACAAAATGATTCTTGTTTTGTGTTTTTTTGATATAATGCTCACAATGAAATTGATTGGAGCGGTGATTTGTCCCAAGTTCTTGTTGCCAATGAAATTGTCCCACCTCCTCCCTCTTGCACGATTGTTTGTAATGCTTGTGGTTTCTCCCCCATGTGTGTGCAGACATGTATAGGCTGCATGTATTATGTGGTTCATTCGTTGTCCGATTTGTTAAGAGCAGCCATCCACCTTGGAACACATGCACATCATGTCTCCGAAGGAAAGTGCAACGAGTATTTCAAGGAGATGAAAATCATGGTTGCTAAAGAAGTTTTGTGTACGCCCAATTCTACATCTTTCGTAATATCCTTGGTTGTGAATAAAATGTTCTTATTCATCATCTTTTTGATGAGGATGGGGAAGTTCATGTGGAGCTTCTAAAAGGTGAAAAACTCAATCAAGCCATGTCAATGTTCGTTCCTTTGTGTTTTCCTAACATTCCTAACTTGATATCATCGATCAAACATTGCCCAAGGAACATAGGCTCCCTTCATTCCATCCTTGTGTTCAAGTCCTTGAGTCTTTATGATTACATTTAAAACAATTATTTTCATGGGCAATAGTCTAGTCAAAAAGTTTATCTTTTCAGAATTTCGGTTGAACTAGGGGATGTTGTGGAGTCGATTTAATCAAGCAGATGCAACTTGGGGGTGATTTGGAAAATTCTTGGATGATGTTTGATCATGTCAAAGGTGTTCCAAGGTTGGACAACCATGGCTTGCCATGTCTATGACCCTATCTATTGTAAAGTAATGTTTATTGCTATCTATGACATGAAACTAGAGGACACTGAAACCCAATGTATAGTTTGGACGAAGATGAATGCCATTATTTTGAAGAAAGGTGTAGCAAATCCAAATTTCAAAGGCATGAAGCAGACAATGCCCAAGCAAATCAGAATGTTGTTCGTATTGTTTATGGGACTAGGGATCTTACTATGAAGTTGATTAACAAATATTATATTTGTCTTTTCCATTGGACTCAATCACTAGACCAACACATAAAACAATTCATTGCTCTAGAGTTCCAAGATTTGCACAAAGCTCTTTGCTATGATTATAAGAAAGAAAAATCCTTATAAGAAGCTGACGTCTGCTATGCTGCAATTCACTCTTGGTGGTACTCCTATCGATCTGTTGTTGAGGGTGCAATTCATGAGTTCAACAACTAGGTGAGCTTTTGGCATTTTCACGTGAAGCAATGGGAGGATCCATGCTAAATGTAAGAATTTTCTACACCACTTTGTACATTGGAAAATATTGTTCATGTTTTCCTTTGAATCCATTTCTTGAATGTGAATGTAGAAATTCTCGTTGGAGGAAGAAACAAACATGTCGACTTGTAACCTATTTGAAACAATTCACAACATTTGGCTCTAAGAATATGGGAAAAGAGATGTTTGCTTGTATGTTGCCACCTTAGATGATTACATGCAAACTTTCAAGCAATCAACATTACACTATGCTTTCCTTCGCTATGGTCGCTTAGGGATTGGTCCATATAGGGATAAATTGCGATTGCATAGGGTGAGCCAATCTAGTGATCCATTACAAATGGCTAAAGTAGTTACCATATTAACTTTGGGTTTTTCGTATACATCAAAGATACTGCACTTAGAAGGTGAAGAGGTATTTGGATTCGTTAAATGAAAGAAAAAATTGCCCCTTGGATTAGAAGGTGACTCACATAGGCACGATCATGTAAAGTTATCCCGTCTGCAAGTCAAATTCACTTCGCACAACTCTACACCCAATGGAGATGTAAGGCAATCCAATCGTTCACAAGAGGGCTTCCCAATTTTCATTCATAATGGTAAGGAGGTGTTGGAATGCCCTTTATGGTGATGATGTTTGGCACATTGAATGATGTAACCCCAAGTCCAATGCCCAATGTTCGGCATTGCAAAAGGACACCAAGCATTATTGCAAAGCAAAAATCATTTCAAGGGGAACAAAATGGGGTATTCTTATTCCTTATTATGTTGGTAATTGGAGTGTTGCCAAAGGTGTGACAATTGAGCTACACAAATTTTGGTTTTGTCATGATATTAGAGTTGTTGTGTTGGAGGCATTGGGAGAAAGTATGCAATTGGAAGGCTCGTGGTGCCTTCTTTATGGCCTATGTAGGATATAACATATTTCACCCAAGGTGAGGTGATGGCATTGGAAGAAACTGGTTTTTTCCTCTCCGAGAAACCAAAATGTCACCCCATAAATCTCTTTAGTGATCATGCATATTTCCATGTTAATAAACCGGTGGATGTAGATAATTGGCCAAAAACTTGTAACAAGAAAAATATTCATCATGTTTCAATATTCAAGATTTCTACTCAACAACAAAACAAGTGGGAGGTTGGATGTGTTCTTTTGGCAAACATCTTACCACCCACCAATGTTCCTTCCCCTAGATATGGAAGCATATATATAATCATTTCAAGTCCAACTGGAAACCATAAACAATATGAGGTTATAATTGGCAATTTCCCTACTTGCACTTGCATAGATTTTGTGTTAATGATGACAGGCTCATTAAGTGCATGTGGCAAGTGGGTGCATTGTAAGCACTTAGATTACATCTTGCAACATGTGATGGTATGTGGGTTAATGGAAATGTTCATTCATCATCTGACTTGGAACTAGAATGAAGTCCATAAATTAACCACTAGGGCGGCTATAGTGGTGGAGTAATTAGATAAAATTGGTTTCCATATTTTGATTCCTAGGAAGTAGAAGGGATTTTTTCTCTAGCCGAAGTAAAGTAGTTTCAATTTCATACTTGTTGGCTAATGTAAATGTTTGTTCAACTAAGGTAGTTTGAGAATTCTAGAGTTTTGGATGATGTACGTACACAAAATTTACTTTTTACTAATATTTTAAAGTTAATAAGTTTTATTTTATTCAAATTGATTGCCATATATAAAACTATTTTTTAAATCACAAATTGATTATGTGAGTCACAAAAATATATTGAAAAACTTACAACCAAACAATTTCCAATAATTACCAAACAACACCAAAAAAAAAAGAAGTAAAAGATGTCTTTTAGCATGAGCCTCTATGATTCAACACTAAAAGTTATAGAACTTTAAAGGGTGTTGATGTTTGGGCTCCCAAGAAAATACTTCAAAATTTTATCCCTTTGGCCCAAATATATAAAATTTGTACAAAATAGTTTTGAGCAAAATATTTATAAATACATTGTTAACAAAAAATACTTTCACAATCTTGAGACATACCTTATTTCGGTCAATAAAGGGAAAGCTAATTGTAGCCCACTAAGGTATTATAGACTTGGAATGAATGCCTATGGGGCCTTTATAGTGAAATAACTTTACATAGCCTTAAACCCCAATCCACCATAGATGAACTAAGTCAATATGTAGTAAAAATGTTTCACTATATATTTCATTGAACCTATTGTAGTAAAATTGGATCACTATGTAATGGACCAAATTCAAATTTGATTCAAATGTAATTTGAAAACATGGCATGCCATTGTTTGTAAGTTGCAAGGCAAAAAGTTGGTGATGAAAATTGTGGTAGGAAATATGTTAAAGAAGTACAAATATGACATCAAGAGATAATTTTTTATTATTTACCCTAAATTGATCTCGAGCAAGGGTTGTTGTGTTCCCAAATCACCTTAAGGAAATGCCTCATTTTCCAATGTGCATAAGAAGTTCAACTACAATAGCTATCAAAAAAGGGGAAACAATTGAAAAAGATGTGGTGCACATATCCATGCCACCAATTGAAGCCAAGTCTTACCAAACAATGTGGGTGTTGGTACTCATATTCATGTCTCAAGTGTTAAAGAACACTTGACAACATGTGATAGTGGTGTAATAGTCAAATTTGAATAAGAATGTGTGTGAGGACCAAATGATCAACAACCAATCCTTGCAAAATTGGAATATGTAGGATGGGTAGAAAAGATTTTAGAGTTAAATTACAAGGTATGAAACATTGTTGTCTTGTTGTGTAATTGGGTGAAAGTAAATTATGTTGGGAGTAGCGCAATAGTGAAACAAAATGAATATGGCTTCACTCTTGTAAACTTTGCTTCCATAATTCCCATTTCAAACTAGTCCTTCATTTTCCCACTACATGTTGATCAAATCTTTTTCCCAGTGACCCTAAGGAAAGAGGATGGAAAGTCATTTTGTGGAAAGAACCTTGTGGGAGACACATAATTGATAATGTCCAAATTGACCTTTGTGGGTTTGATATGTTTAGGTTACAAAATGATGATGCATATGTAGGTTTGCAAGCTGCAATCACTGTTGATGAATCAATTCAACCCATTGTGATTGTTGAAGGTTCTACACTTGTAAAATATTTGATTCATGATGTGTTTGATGGAATGGCAAATGATGGAATAGACAGTGTGGAAGAATATGCAACAACTTTTAATAGTGATGGTTAATCCACACTTTTGTCAAATTCAACATGTGTTCAAACTTGGACAATTTAGATAATGTATACTTTTATATTGCTTAAGCTTGGATTAATGGGCATGGATTTTATTACATGTGAGTAGCTACTAAATTATAGAGCCATTTAGGCAAACAATAAGGTATATGGAAGCACTTTGGAATTGTTTCCCATTTTTGAAATATGTAAAGATTAGATTGTGTTTTATGGGCAAGGAATTTGATTTTCTTACACGTGAATAGGTTGCAAGTTTTCCAAGAACATTAGTAGTTGGGACAAATTTGATTTATGTCCAATTAAAAATAAATACCATGATCAAATTTTGCTTTATGGGCAAGGATTCTTTTACATATGAATAGGTTGCATGAATTTCCCAACAACAACAATAATGTGGGACAACTTTGGATATATGTTTAATTTTCTTAAATATATAACTTGATACAATTTTGCTTAATTATGGGTAGGGATTCTGTTACATGGGGATAAGTTGTAGATTTACCAATGACATCAATAATACTAGACAACTTTGATTTATGTCCAATTTTCTTAAATAAATACCTTGATCAATTTTTATTTTTTTGGGTAGAGATTTTGTTCCATATGAATTTTTTGTGGATTTCTTAACAACATTAATTGAACAACAATATAGGACAACTTTGGATTTATATCCAATTTTCTTTGTACCAAATATTATACTATAATAACTATATTATGGTTGTTGAATGTTTCTAGTGAGAATTTGCAACATGGTTTATAGGTTGGAAGGTGGGCCAATAGAAATATGAAATTTATTTTTTTCATCTTCTTTGCAAGGTTCAGCTAGTCCTAGCTAAGGATTGAACTTAGTTTTATGCTTTTTTATTTTATAATATTTTGAAATTTAATGATGTCATGTTCTTCATCAGACATTAACACCATTTCAACAAGCATATCTTATTTGATCAATTATTATTTAGATATGAATAATTCCATCCAATTTACAATGTTGTAACTTACAAAATGATTATTGTTAATGCTTCAAATTCATTTAAGGAATAATTTCCATATGTTACTAGCAAGATAAAATATGAATGATGACATAGTTTAATCACATGTGACATGTTGTAATGCACATCAAATGTGTACTAGTAGCAATAATGTCTTAAATTAGTAATATGAATCATGTCGAAATACATGTCAAAAAGTCAATGACTAGTTTTAGTCGTTTAAGTAAAGCTTCGTAATCCATGTAAGCAAAGGACTTTCCACGTGTAGTTGGGGATGTCTAATGTGATTTGAATGCTAATTGAAATTAGTCACATTAAACATACCTACTTTTTAATTTAGTGAAAAGAAACACAATTAGTCATCATGGAATGATGATGGCTGATTTTATAGTCATTCTAGTCAGTTTGTTAGGGGCATAAAAACCATGTTTTTGTAGTAGTGTAAGTCATGTATTCCACTAGGTTTGTGTGAAGGTGTGGAACGTTAATGAGATTGGGAACTTGTGAAAAGATGCAACAATCATTTTTTTTCTCCTAGAGAAAAAGTTCCTTCCTTTTTCTTTTTTTTGACATAATGACTTATTTGTTGTTGCATGTTGTGGATGAACTAGAAATATGTTAGCCCATCCATGGTTGTTAGATGTACTTAATGGAACAAATGATGAAAGTCCTCAGGGGATATCTTTGTAACATGTCACATCATTAAATATCAATGAATGAAAGATATATAGTATATGAGATTATGAAGTTTGTGACTCACTATTTGCAATAATTTCAAAATGTATTTAAAAGCATTTGGGATGTAGAAAAGGAAGGAATGGCTAGAGAGATATTAAAAGCGGAAGAAAAAATTGTCTTTGCCTTAAATTTACGAGATCTTGTTCACAATTATGTGTTCACAAACATGGAAATCATGTCACCGTGGATATGATGAATTTTCTTTCTACTCCAATTATTTTGATGTTGCACTAAACCCTAAACCCTAATCTTGTTTGAACATGTGCATGCCAACTAGATCTCCATGCACAAATTGTGTTTTTAGCTTGTGGTACCATGAAATCCATTTCATGCTTTCAAGTCAAACAAACTATCACACATACCTACCTATATACATGAGTTTGGTGTGTGTGTAAAGAAATATTAGGATGAAAAAACACATGTTGAAGGTGAAAAATTTGATTTTGATTGTGCATGGGCAATAAACCCTATTACACACAATACACCATGGGCATTTCTAGCCCAATTTAAAAAGGTTGATGAGATGGCTAAGTTGGTGAGGAACATGATTTACACCTAACAGGTTGGTTTTGATATGACTAAGACCTAGATCTTGTCTTGTTTTCTATTCCCCCAAGTTTCATGACACTAATGTATGCTAAAGTACCACTTCTGAGTTGACAATGATGAAAATAACTTGTTGGTTACATTGATACTAGCGTGGCATTTATTTTTCAACAATCCCAAGGGAGTGAAGATGATATTCTTGGAGTGATCCAATATGTTGGGACCTTGAAAGAAATATTATAGCTAGACTATGGGCTAGTATCTTCATCCATCATTTTATTTTGTTGTTTATGGGTGAATAATGGGATTGACAATAGAAGGTGCCCAACACATAAATGGGATGTTGGGTTTTTTCTTGTTAATTTTTAGCATTTGTTGCATGGGGTGGTTGCACATTACACTGTATACAAAATCTTGTCATAGTGTTGCAGTTCTCACTACACTTCAAAAATTGATGTGGCATATTACAAATTGGAAATGATTTAGTGATGAAAATGTGTGATCAATACTGATTCACATCTTAGTGAAATGTTGAATTTTTTTTGCCAAAAAAAAATTCAATATTGAATTTTATAATATTTTTTTCTAACATAAGTTTTGTCATGATACAACAAATTTCAACAAAAAGATTACAAAATACAAATTTTAGTTGGAATTTTCAATGAAAACTTGCATGTATAACTATTGAAACATGATAAATCATCATTTTAAACTTTTGACACAATTTTCTTACATTTTTTTTGTGTTTTGATATTGACACATTTAACTTTCAAAAGTACATATAAAACCTTTTTTGCAAAAAAATTGTTGGAAGTCATACATCTAATCAAATTATAGTTGGGAAAGGTGTTGATTTTCTTTATTCACAAAATTGAAATAAGTTTTGAATTATAAAAAATATCATATATTGTTGTCAAATGGAGTGTTGAATTTTTTCACAATGTGATTAATGTACATATACTTAAAGAAAATAAAATTTGAAATTTGATATTCATTATTGTTTTAGCTTATTTTATTTTCAAGGCTTAATTCAACTAAACCTAGTTTTAAAAAAAAATAGAATAAATGAATTTGAAATCAATGTAATATTTTAAATATTTTATGTAAATCCAAGTTTGATTCCTTTTGTGTAAACTGTAGTGTGCAACTTCCCCATGAGCTTGATGAACATTTTGTTTTTCTATCACATAGCCTTTAGGTTGTCCTTTAGAAACAACTTAAAGGCCAACAAGTTGTGGCAAATATGTATGATGATTACATTGAAACACATGGAAGGGCATTTGGTCTTGAAGCCCCACTAGAAATTTTGAATGTAGATAGTAGTAGGACATTAGTAGGTGCCATTGAAATTGTCTAGACAAGATACACTTTTGGCTAGTTAAACTTTGAGGAATAGTTTAGGAACAAATGATGCATGATAGTGTAGGACTAGAGTTCCCAAGTAAGGTTGGGCACAATTTGGTTGCCACTATTTTTGGGTGTTGAGGTCAACATCTGTCAATTGTGTGCAAAACCTAATTTGAATGCAACGAACTGTTATAAGGCACTCGAATTTTCTATTTCTTATTGAGACTTTAAAAATATTTTTTTGTGATAATTATGTTGGAATTGGTTGGTGAAATGTTGTTCTTTGTGGTGATTATGTTGTTGAAATAATGTTATGGGCATAAAGGATTCCTAGAAATTGTGGGCATAATTTTTAGGCCAATGGGAATTGTCGCAATTGGTGGGCTAATTTTTTAGGCCAATGGAAATTGTTAGAATTAGAGTGTTGATTTATTTAACAAAGTTTTTTTTTGTGAAAAAAATGTTTTGGTCTATGTATATTGTTGGGATAGGTGGGTTGAATTTTTCAAAAAATTGTCTTGTGAAGAAATTTTGTTATGGCTAGAGAAAATTGGAAGAATTGGTGGGCATAATCTTTTCTTGGTTATTTCATGAAAAAAAAACCATCATGATCAACATGACATGTTGCATGCATTAAGTAGCCATTAACACATTCATAAATTTGCAACTATCATCCATAGTTTCAATTCAAGTTTTTTAAAATGTTATGTTTACTTGTCCAATCACCTATGTATCACATTACATTTGTAATTGTAATCTACAATCATAATTCAAATTGAACAAGACTATAGGTGTTGTCCAATCACCTATCTGCCACACTACCAATTGCACAAACAATTTATTTTTCATCCATTGTTGGATGTCATGAAAACTACAAATGTTTTGGTGAAGTTCACTTAGTTGCATGATGTTTTTGTTTGCAATTTCATGGATGTTGTGAAAATTTGCCAAGATGAATTTCACAAATTTTATGTTGATGTGGTTTTAACTTTCAATGATGATCTATTTCATGGTTTTCATGGGCTTGTAACAACTATTCATGAAGAGATGAACATGAAGTGGTTTGTTCACCCCATCACAAAAATTGATCACTTGGTGTTTGAGTTCAATGGTAAACACATTTGGGTGAACCATAAATGTGTGGAAATAAGTGCGATCACTTGGGTGACCCATGATATCCATTATACTATTGTGAATGGGGTGAAACAATAAGCTCCACTTGTTGTTGGTGAATTGATCATTGAGTTGGAAATTCAATTTCTTGTTGAAGAATTGATGGATGTGTTGGGGGTTGTGTAGATTTAGTAGTGGTTGTAAGATGAACTTGAAACTAGGTTCGACAAGCATTTGAACACAGTCAAAACTTTCTATTGTGCCCCTAGAAAAATTAAACTTGAAGAGCAATGGGTTCATCCTTTTTTAGATGCAATCGCCTTGGATTTGCAATAATTCACTTTTGTGTTCTCCATGAAGAACAACATTCAAGTTTCTATGGCCCTTTTGCATAACATTAATCCTTTGATTCAATTTTGGAAAGGTTAATTACAAGTCAAATTATTAATCACCACATCTTAAAATATGTCAAATTGGCGAAGGTTACAATTGTCCAAGTCATTGGGTTAGTGAATGATGATCACACATTTAGTACCTTTAGGTTCATGAAATCAAAGTCAAGAAATAAGTTTACCACCCACCTTGATTTAATGATCTGCATGTTTTTCCAACATTGTTTTACATCAAAAAATTTCCTTATAATTTGTCATTTAGGAATGGAAAGGAATGAACATGTGGTATGCTAAAGATGCATAGCTTTGAATTGTGTGTGTGAAGTACTCGTAAAACTTAGGGTGGCATTCATACACATGCCTCTCCAACCTTGTGATGATTAGTTGGAATCAATTGTTTTCTAGGTTTTCAAAGTGTTACTTTGTTGAACTTGGTGATGGTAAAAGGAATAGGTGCCATGTTTGAAGTTGATTGTATCTTCCTTGAGCCATACTTTTATATTTGTGTAGTTCTTTTTGTTATGGGGATAAACAAAGTTATTTTGGGATCACTATCTTCCATTGCAAAATTGTTGGTTCAAGGTGAACCTTATTTTCATAATCATGGTTTGTTTAATATTTGGCTATTCAAAATGTGGTAATTCCATCTATAATAAGCCATGTAATTGATTTCTTGACAACATGAATGAGGGGTTCAATTCCCTTGCATGGCCCATTCATAAAGTTTTTGACCTTGGATGCACACTAATCGCATATTAAAAGTGAACTGGATGTCCATTCACTAATTCATGTTGTAGAATTGCAAAACACACATTAAAAAAAATCCAAGTAGAAATATCTTAAGAACAAGTTTAAAAAGCAAGTATCCATTTGCTCTGAAGGTGGGTCCACAAAGTCGCAAAGTTATTTACTTTGACAACCTCAAAAAAAGAAAAGAAAAATGCTAGTCATGGGGCAATCATAACTTGTCAAAAAATCCACCCAATACATGAAATGAACAAAATCTAGGTACTTTTGAAATGCATAAGTCCCAAGATAAAAGGTTGAGGCAATCCAATTATGAAGGTTTAAAGACAAATCTATACCCAAGATTTTTTGCAACTAAAGATCTATGAACATATTTCGCAATCCAACCATAAATGTTAATAGGCAAAATGTTGATCATAAACCAATGCCATTAGTGTGGAATTCCAGTGTACATTTTAGACACACTATAAAATATGATTGTGACGTCAAATGATGTGGGAGTGGCTACTAATATGATGGATGATTTGAATGTACGTGATCTGATAGGAGCTTTAAATTTGGGATACAGCAGAGCTAAATATGTACAGCAGAACTTGGAATGTAACTACTCCTGTAATGTGTACACCAGTATTGAGTGGTTCTTAGAATGAGGGACAGATACCTATCGGTTAGCAAGCCAGGTACATACCCACTTACCTGCCAGTTCTCAAAACATTCAAAGAATTAGGTTTGTTATATAGGCTAACCATAGTTCGCAGAGAACTTGAAAAGTCAAACAACTGAACAGAGAACCGCTGGTTCTTTTCTGGTTCTTTCAAGAAAACTATCAATTCTTTAAGGTTTTAAGAATGACTGTTGGTTCTTTCAAGAAAACTATCAATTCTTTAAGGTTTTAAGAATGACTGTTGGTTCTTTCAAGAAAACTATCAAATTTTTAAAGGCTTTTGAAATAACTGAAGCTGACAATTTTTGGATTCTGATTTTTTTCAAATGAATCAAAACTGGCAATGCTCTCCAAAGCGACTCCCAAATATTTGAAGAACCGCGACCAAGGGTTCTCCCAAAAATTCAAAGAAACTGCTCAACACCGTATAGTACCTGCCACTGATAATTGGAAAACTTTGTTGAAACATTATTGAATTAATTCAAAATACCTATGGGTCCAGCAGTTCCAATTTGAATATTTCATAATTTCAACAGTCTGGTAGGTGGAACACAAGGTATTATCTAATACCTATTCCTTGTTCACCAAGTAAGGAATAGAGGGTAAGCTTATGCATCAATACCTGTCACTGATAATTGTCAAATTTTGTCCCAAATATTTCATTATTTCAAAGTATGGGTTATCTCAAAATATGGGTCCAGGCTCCAGCTGCCAGCAGCCCTCAATTTGAATATTTCAGAATATCAACAGCCAGAGGTATACCTATACAAGGTACTATCATCTAACCTATCCTTTGTTCACTATGTGCTTCTTTAGCATACCTATAAGATTTGGAGGAGCCTAGGTATATTGTAGAGTCCTGGCTCCACTGGACAAATTTAGTGAGAAATAACGTGCAGTAGAACGGCCTTTTCAGCTTGGAGACAAAACTTGTAATCCCTGGTGACTGCCAAGTGGCCTTCAATTGTTAAAGCCCTGCCCTCAGCACTAACTTATATTTAAGTTACTATTGTGAAGCTATTATAAGCACTACTTGGTAGCCTGAGAGGAATATATATATTCATGGGATGGGATTGTTCAGCCTCTTGAGCTCCACAAGATGAGTTGCAAAACATGACTCATGTGTAAAGCGGAAAGCCCGCCCACTTACTTAAAAAAGCTTTCTTGCAATTTTCAAGGTGTTTGTTCTACCACCAAGTTCCAACCTGTGTGTCTGGAAAAGCAATGGAATCAATTAGAACCAGAACATAACACACGGGTTTCTAGTGTCTACTTTCTACCATTCCGCCAGCCAGCCTAGGAGCCAGCTTTTGGAGGGGTGCAGGGGAGGGGTGGACAAGCGTTGGGTTGGGTATTAGAAACTGAGCCAAACCCCTGACGGATATCAGAGCCGTTCTTAAACTTCATAACTGCAGTTCTTACAAAATCTAACCAAAATTAGTTGAATTAGAACAATGGAAGTACCCGCCCAACACTGGGGCAAACCAGTGTGAGTGAGTATTACTGATTTCAATATGTTGGCTGAGTAGGTGTACATCCAATTTTTTTTAAAAAATCAGTATATAACAGCATAAATACACTCCTACCCGGTTGGCAAACTTTTTTTTGTCATCCGTTGGATTACCCACCCCACACTTATTTTGTACAGAATCTCTTCTTTCCCTTCCCTTGTCACTAAGTCTTGTCAGAGGTACTAACCACTAACATACAAGTATATTCTTTTTCGACCTCCCTTTCCATTCCCTTGTCACTAAAAGTCTTATCAGAGGTACTAACCTACTAGACACCAAGACCGATAGTGGGCGTTTTGGGGCCGGTAAGTGGTCACTAGGCAAGCCCAGCAAGGCGTTAACCGGCACCAATATGGCTGGAGTAAACCAGTACCCCAGCTGTGCACCCTGAAGGATGGATGGTAAGTGATGAGAAAACAGTTTTCTGTTGGGTTCCAGTTACTGAGCTAACCATGGTGGTTAGCTCAGTCGCATTTTTTACTTCCTACCAACAGGGTAGCTAGTAAAGACAGCCCTTATCTGCTGGGTATAAACTATGTACCTATCTAGTAGTCACCTACTTTCTTCTATCTATCGACATATAGGACTTACTTCTTACAGAACAGGTTACTGAGGTCAAACCAGATATTAACTCAGTTGAGGTTCATCCACAATTGAGTCATAACGGGAATCCAGTGTGCTCGTGGGTTCTGGTGCACGCTGGCCCACTTACAAGTACTGGTCCTTTCACCTTTTTGCTCAAGGACTCTTTGAGGAATTGTTGAATTCAGGAGGACAGGTAAACTTGTGAGCAAACACTTAAGCTCTCAAAGAGCATGCATTCATTCTCTCATCACTTTCATCCATGGAGTTCAAAGGGTCTAGGTAGCCCTTCAACTACACCCCTACAGCCATTTTCAGACCTCCATTTGAGTTTAAAAAGAGCAAGATAAATCCTCTCAAAATGGGTCAAAAATACAAAGTTCAACCTCTTTGTGAACACATATCCTTCTATGTGCAACTAGATTGCATCTTATAACTGGACATGCCAGACTTCATGCATGAACAATATCCTTCTTATTACCAAACTATGTGGACTTTATTCCAAACAACTTCGTCTATAACACACCATTGTTGGGCTTAGTTCTTGACTTTTTATGAAGAGCCTTTGTTCCAATTCTTAGAATTAAATTAAAGCAATTCCAGTTTTGATTCGTTTTCTTGAAAAAACACAAAATCCCAGTTCTGGTTTTGGGGTTTGATTCTTCAAGAAAATCAAAATCCCTATTCCAAGATTCTTGTTCTGATCCTAAAATTGATACCTGGCTCCAATAACTTAGACCAACTGTTAATTTAGCCCCTGGTTCTAGTCATTTTTTCAAAAATTCTGGATCCGGTTCTAATAAGTTGGCATATCAGATCCAGTTTGGTTCTGGTTCTTTGAAAAAACTGAAAATTCGATTCAGGTTCCAAACCTGATTTTGAAAACCAGATCTCATTCCAATTCGGTTTTCACTAACAGGGATTGCAACTAGGGGCTCTAACTCTCCTAATTGAAGAGTTGCCTGACATTTGAACACTTGCACACAGGCAAAATTTGCCTTTCAAAAAGTGGAAAATAGGTGGTGGAAATACCCCAACAACCAATATTTTTGATTGGGAAAAGCGACTACCTTTTGGCACATAAAATATTCCAGAAGATACTTCATTTTCCTTCCAAATAAAATTTGAAAAAATTCTCTATAATTAGAATTTTGACACTACTAAAATAATATAATATTAAGCCAAACCTGCTATGCAGGTAGGGTATATAAAAGATGACTCAGATCCCACAACCAGAACCAAGGGGGTATTTTGATACTTCCACAACATCAGTTAGGTTCTGTGTAGGGTACTGCCCTGGGATTGGGGCATTCCCAAAATAAGGGCCCCCTTCTGACGTGTTCTCAGATCAGGGCTGGCCCAAGGGGCCCCTTATTTCAGGAGTGGCCCCGGTCTGAGGCTGGTACACGTTGTTGTAAAGATGGTGTGGGCTTTTTCATAATGGGGAAAACTTTTTTAAAAGGCTAGATGGTTTCAAGAAAATGAAAAGCTCCTTTAGAAAATGGGGGAATTTTTTGAAAAACAAAAGGTTTGCCATTGTGTGGCGGAAAAAAAATATACCCTATAACACAACCTCGTTAACACTACAAAAATCCCAACCATTTCTTTTGCATTGTGGGAAGGGACTTGTCTCCACTTCTGGCTTCATGCTTGGCTTCATGTAACTGGCCAGAGTGAACAAACAGGGACTGGTGGTGACCTCATGGTGGGTGAATAGGTGAATACACGAAACTCTTTTCCATTGGGCTACTTACGTAGTGACCACCTATTTTCATACCTACCTACCTACCTATTGCAAGACCAATTTTTTGAGAACCGATGGGCTTCCAACTGATGGTGTGCTGGTGGCTCTTGGATTATATGTCCCGCACCCACCAGTCCACCATCCTTTAAAAACCCGATATGTCAGTTGTGCTTCCCATGGGATGGCGCGTTGGTGGCTGTTGGACTATATGACCCAGCACCCACCAGTGCACCATCCCTTGGAAACCCAATATGACTCAGTTATGGATGAATCACAACAACTAAGTTCCACCTGGGTAACCTATTCTGTTAACCACATTCCTTCCCCTACACACTACCGAGGTAACTTACCCATGTGGTAGGGGGGGAGGTATGATAGGTAAGTAGGTAGGGAATGTCAGTGGTTACTATGTAGGTAAGTATCTAAGTAGGTAAGGCACTTGGCAAGGACTAATAGGTAGGTAGATGCATGTGGATTGGTTATTACATAGCTGTCCCATAGCTGTCCATGACTAGCTATAGGACAGAGGAATTCGATGAAAAAGTGTTTCCTTGTCCACACACCGTCCTTGGTGAGCTGGTGGATGCTGCTTCACTCTGGCTGTGGCTGTTGTTTTGCTCGAACACTCTGGTCCAAGTAAGGAGAACTAGTATCATATAACCAGTCAGAACTTGCTGGTCACTTCAGAGACTTAATTCCCACCAAAGCATTCAAAATTGTGCACAAAAAAACACCCATCATCTCTGGGCTGCTGCTGCTGCTGCTGCATCATCTTTTGAAGAATCTGGGTACCCTAAATTTACTTGTGTAGTTGATTTGTAGTCTGGAGGAGATTTCTCTGGCAGTCAGCCAGCCATCTGGAATTCTCTGGCTCTGCCTAAGAAGACACAAGTCAATGTGATTAGCAACTAAAATTTGACCCTGCTTATTTGCCAGGAGTTTTTTTTGGTGTTTGAAATTATGACAAACTTCTCATTAAAGTTTTAAAATCTTTTATTCACTGGGGTTCAATCAAAATCTTTCTGTGTAGGTAACTAAAGTTAGGGCTGCACATTACTTAAGCCAAACTATTTACACACATTTTTATTGAAGTTCATAATATGTTTTAAATTAAAATAATATTATTATATTGTAAAGATATGCCAAAATCTACAAGTGTAAGTTGGACAGCATGTTCTAAAGTGGAATTTGACCTTCAAGAAATGCCAGGCTCTTCCATTTTCAAGAAGGGCCAATTCTGCCCTAAGGGAAGAAGTCTCTTCTGTTATTGGGAAGTCTCTCCCATTTTCTTTGAAGGGATCTTCCATTGTTTAGCCTTACAGATGATCTGCCTTGTGATTTCTTGGCTGACTCATCCGTCAAATTTATTGACACGTCTTTATGTTCGGCAAGGCCCTCAAGTAAGGGCATACCCAGAAGCAAATCAGGGTCATGCTTGGCTCCTGCCTCACGCAGGCGCTCCTTCTGGTAATATCCTTGACCTGGGGCCTTACCCTAGACAGAAGATAGTTCTTTGATACCATAGTACAGTGGCAGCTTTGACCGATGTCTATTGAATAATTAATACATTTTCAAATTTCCATTCCAAAAAATAATCTTAATTTCTTCTAGATGCAATATGTTCCTCAACAAAATTTTGATATGTGAAAATAAAATTTGGGTGAAAAATTTCAACATCTCCGAAAATTATATTATTAGGTAATGTTGAAGCTGCCAAGGTAGTAGGGTATAAATAAGCGAATGAAAAGGATGCAATTGCAGCCATTCTAGTCTGTGTGCCCCACCATATACGCCCCACCCTTGTGAGGTAGGTGTCACTAGAGCAGGTGCTTTACTTGACCTATATTTTGGTAGAAGAAGCTGCTCCTTAGTGTCATACTGTCCTGGTGGAGCAGCAGAAACCAGAAACCCAAAAGCATAAGCAGGGTGGGGTGGGGTTGGGTGAACTTAGACTACCATGCAAAAGAGAGTGTAGAATGTTCCTCCAAACTTCTGAATTGTTTTTCTTTTTTGCTTTGGGAATGGGGGAGTGGACATGGCAGCTTATCTAATATTGGGTCCAGCAGGAAAAAAAGAAAAAGAAAGGAAATGATGCAATTGTGAAAGTGGCGCATGAAAAATGCAATAAAGGGAGGAGACACCTGTTCTCTAAGCAAAAGAAAAAAAAGACTCTCCACTACTAGTAGGCCTACTACCGAAACCTAATCTTTGAAAAATGCAAATATGTATGAGACTAGGGGAGGGGTGAGGAAGGAGGATGGCTAGTTCCATTGGACAGCTCATTTTGCATGTCCACACACCCCCACCCAAAATGCCCCAATAGTTACAAGCCCAGATTGCACAGATTCTATTTTAAGACAAGATGGTGGGGTGTATTATTATGACATCTTGCTTAAATTCAGATCCCACATTTACACGCGTCAATAATTCCCATTGCTTTTGAGTGTTGGGTATTAGGTGGTTTGTGTGAGTACCTAATGTGCTGGGCATCTAGCCTACTTCTAAGAGATCACTACCTATGTAGGCCTCATTAGGTGCTTCAGGGTGGGTACCGTGATGGTTTTGGGTGCTTTTCACCTTAACACCCCCGTGTTGCCTGCTGAGGCCAACAACTGGAATCATCTTTAACTGGAAACCCCCTTTTTTTTTATAAATTTGTTGGGCAAACACCATATCCACTTTCAGTGTCTTTACAAAAATCTATAATTTATAATACAATGTGCAATTTACAAATATTTATCAATTGTTTAAAGTTATGTTTAGATGGTATCAAAATTTTGGGTTTTTTTTTTGTTTTGAATATTCTTTCATTAAGAATTCTTTGTCAATAGATATCAAACACATATGTAGGTTGAGTTTTTAAATTGGAGATTGCCAAATTGACCTTCTGACTGTTTTAAAAATTCGTTTGACAGTACTATTGATTGGTTACCCTCAAGCTTAGTGGTATGATGTGCCTAAGTGTGCAGAATTACTTGACATTTTATTTTCCCCCACCTCAATTTTAGGAATTTCAGGATATTTTTATTTTTACAGCTCAATGAATTAATTTTTTTCAAGAATGTGCCAAAATGATAAAGGTACTATGATAGTAGTGCCATCCTTCGCTTCTAGGTTTTTGTTTGCAATGTGTACATACTTTTTCTTTGTAAAGTCCTTGATCATGTGGACTAAGTAAAAAAACATGGTTAAGACTAGTTGCTCCCATACTTAGCATTTGGCCCTGCAACAATGTTTTTTTCATCCAAGACAATCTATTTACTAATTCCAAGCCCCAATCATAAACATGATAGTAAAAGGCCAAAATTTATTGATAACAAACCACTTGGACTAATAAATATATCTAGCCAATCAAGAGCAAGATTTAAATTGTGTTGTGGCTTTTGCCAAACCTCAGCATATTGAATAAAAATGTTGAGCTTTTCGGGCAAATTTTTATTGATCTTCATCCAAATTATGTTGTGCAATGTGTTGCTAGAGTTGTTTTAATAACACAAATTATCCTCCTCATGTTTCACTTGTCATTGTCAATTCTTTTCTTGCCTTTTGAATTAGGTCAGACCTCCCAATCTATTGATGATCGAACTTGACCTTCTAGGTATCAAAAATCAATATTGTTCATCATTGTGAATGTAGAAAACATAGGATGCAAAGCAAAACATTTTTTTGCACATTTTTGTGAAATTGTTAAACTCATGTGGTTTGCAAATAGTTGCACATTCATTCCCTTCATCAACATTTCAATTTCTCATGTTGTCATAACAATGACATTCATAGAAGGATGTTAAAATCTCCTTGCAATCTTAGCAAGTGTCAATGTTGCATCTTGCACAACACTTGCATGGTTTGGTCACAAGGTTGGATTAATGTTGATAGAAAAGAAGGTAAAGTTAACCTAAGACAATGCAAACCAAACCTAGCTAGAACTACATTACTATGTGAATAACTAAATTTCAATATTATTTTTCACTAAAAATTTAAAAATAGCATTATTTTATTACATAATGATCATAATGATGATGATGATTATATTAGAATGATAGGAAAAATAATGATATAATTACTGAAAAATTCACTAAAAATCTAATATATTATAATTAAATTATTTTCAAATGATTAATTTATTTATTTGGTCCTTTAGTTACTAGTGATGAGTTCAGAACCATTTGCAAGGTTTGTTTTTATTGACAAGTACAAAGGCTTTCTTTGGAAACAAATGGCCCACCACATTATGAGTAAAATTTTACTGAAATCACATACCTATTTAGACAATAGGTTGTAGCATGTCGCCAAACTATAGCATGTTTGGTAAACTTTTCTACTATCCTTCATGTAGCTTAATTTGGCTAAGTCCTCTTGTGGATGCTTGACTGCCTACACACCTACTTCACAAATTTGAGAAGAAAAACACTGATTGAACAATAATAAATAACCTTAGATTAATCCAAAGCTTTTTTTTCCCCATGTACACACACACACACACACACACACACACAGGGTTTTAGTATGGACAAAACAATTTGATGATATAATTAATTAATTTTTGTAATGACAAAAGGCTGGGACACGAAAGGTCTTGAAGGTCCCTCCTTTTAATTGTGACCCACTTTTTCATGCATGGGGTTATTTGAATTGTGTTTCAAAAAGATGCAAAGTGTCATCAACTTCAAGTGGGAAGGGGTTGTATTCAGGTGAGCTACCTTTCAACTTCCACCCATTGTGGACTCACTACAGTTTTTGCTTGTCATTCATTGGTACTTGAGCTTTGCTTTTAGGTTTTAGCCTTTTTAATAGTAAAAGTAATGACATCAGCCCTTAATTTTGGGTCTTGATGTCCATTCATTTTCCTTTTCACTGTTTCACTATAGTGGTTTCTTGTAATAAAGTTTGTCAAGTCTATATATATATATATCATAATAATAAAACACACATTTACAAGGTGTGGTGGACTATTGAACTAGAGTCCAAATTTAAGGTAAGAGCCTTGACCATTCATTTTTCCTTTGCACTCCCTCTTCCATGCAATCATATATGTATGTATTGTTCCAATAGGTATGTATATACTATTCTTCAATAGAGTTTGACAAGATTACATCATAAAACCCCAGATTTTGGAAGGTGAATTAGCTATAGGCCCTAGGGTTTTTAAGAGAGGACCTTTCTTCATTCATTCTCTTTTCCACTACCTCATTATTGCATGATTGTCATGTCTTTTTGCAATAAAAGTTCATAGGTTTCCATCATAAACCCCACATTTATAAGATGATCGTGAATCCAAAACCTGCTTGAGCCAACGTTCTTTATTTATTATTATTTCCTTTTTTTTCCTTTTTGCTCTCATTGGCAAAATTTCGAGATTTTGTGAAAATTTTCAAGAATGTGAAAACCTTTTGCTCGTCTTCTAATCACCTAATTATAGAAAAAAATATTAAAATTCACCAAGTTTTATATTAGGTAGCCAAAGAATATGGAAGGATGCTTAAATGTTATTATATTCATACTTTCTTACAGGCAAATTGAATTAAATCAATAAGAGGATTTCAAACATGACTATTCCATACATCACAAATTTGAGAAAAAAAGAAAGAAGATGAACGCTTTATTTTAATGTTGGTTGAATTAAAATTTATCTATATAATATATCTTCATTGCCATTAGCTTATGAACATTGTTTTATTTTCTCCCCCAATTATGTCAAAAAAGTGACAAAATTTGTCCAAAAAACAACAGTCCTTATATGATTATTAAAAAAGGAAAGAAAAGGGCTTTTTCTCAAGTAATGAGATGCAAGTGAAGTGTTAAGACTTTCCAATATTCAACAATTAAGGTAATGCCATTCTTTTCTTATACCAAAAAATAAAAAAATAATAATAGAACAACAATTCATGTCCTAAAGTTTTTTTAATAAAAATCTTGTAGCCTACATGGTGGGAACTATCATGTGTTTCTTCCTCTTCATCAAATACTAATTCAAATTTTAATTAAGTATAAAATATAAAAAATTCAATGCAAATTTTAAAAAAGATTTACAATGACTTAGATACGTGCATATTAAAATAATAAGTAATAATAGGGTCAGAAGAAAAAACCCCCCCTCACGCTCACCCCCCAGAAAAAACAAAAACCAAAAAAAAGGTGGAAAAAAAGGCAATAGGTCTCCCCAAATTTATGTACATACACAACACATGTATAATTATTTTGACGCCTACCTACCACTGCTAAAGTTGGCTAGGAAATTGGGGAAGCAAGAGAGCGAGAAGAGAGCGGGCACATTGCGCAAAAGAAAGGCTTGGCTAAATACTTATTTTACGGTCCGGGCATCCCACCCACTCCTATGGTCTGGTGGGCCCCCACCGACCGCTCTCCCCGCGTCTTTTGTCACGCGCACACCTGCAAGAGCAGTGCAGCAGCAGGGGAGTGGAAAAACCTACCCCAAAAAAAGAAGAAAAAGTAAGAGAGAGAGAGAACCAAGGGTCGACAGCTATGCATGAGGGAAAAGAAAAGAAAGAAAACAAAAGGAAAAAGTCGGCTACTTCTAGATTCGCATAAAAAGCTCCATCAGCGCCCTGTTAAAAAATGGACAGGCCGGCAAAACGTTTCACCTTTGCTGCTGCTCATCATCATCACTAGCCACTACTACTACTACTGTTGTCGTTGCACAAGTGCGTCCAACACACCTGCTGCTCTCTTGCTTGCTTGCTTGCCTGCTTGCTGCTGCGTCTCTAATCGCCTTCGTCTCCTCCGATCGCGCCCCTTGTGGTGTTGTGAATCTGTAAGTATTTCTCATTTTTTTTTCCCGCCTTTCATTTCTTGCTGTGAAGCAATCTGTCTGTTGATTAGTTTTCTTTTGGTTTTTTTCCCCGTCTTGTTTTTAGTCTACGCTTGGTTCTCTCCGCGCCTGGCCACTACTACTCTCGGTACGATTTCTATACTTCTTGCTCTTGAGGTTTTGGTTACGGTTTTGATCTCTAATACCCTGCCATTCAAAGCATTGCTCGTCTTTTTCCGCCGTTCATTTCTTGGTGTGCAGCAATCTGGTGATTAGTCTTTTTTTTCCTCCCTTTTCCTTCTCTTCAGTCTGCGCTTCTCCTGGCATCTCTCGGATTTCTTTCTTCTGCTTTCTAGCTTTTGGTTTTGTTGTGATCTCTATCTATACCCCTACTGTTAAAGCATTGCTCGTCGTTTTTTCTGCCGTTCATTTCAATCTGTTTGTTAGTTTTTCTTTTTCTTTTCTTTTCTTTTCAGTCCACGGTTGGTCTCCAGGGCTGACTACTCTCGGTTCGATTTCTACTCTTCTTCTGCTCTTGAGGTTTTGGTTCTGTTGTGATCTCTATCTATCCCCCTGCTGTTGAAGCATTGCTCGTCTTTTTCTTCCTGTGAAGCAATCTGTTAAATAGTTCTTTTCTTTTCTTTTCAGTCTACGCTTCTCTCAGGGCCTGGAGACTTTCTGTACGATTTCTGTTCTTCTGCTAGTCTCGAGGTTTTGGTTTCTTTTTTTTTTGTATACAGAGATCACCAAAAAAAGAGAGAAGAAACTCAAGAGCAGCAGAAGAACAGAAATCCCCTACTGTTTAAGCATTGCTAGTTTTGTTTTCATTGCGGCCACTTCAGGCAGTGCTGGCTACTCTTGGTACGATTTCCGTCTTCTCTGCTGCTGTTGAGGTTTTGGTGCGTTGTGATCTCTATCCCGAGCCTGCAAGCATTGTGAATCTGCTTTTTATCGCGGCTAATTCGCTTTATTAAGCATTCTAGTCGTCTCTCTTTGCCTTCGTTTTGCGCTTCTCAGGGCGCCTGCCTCCTCCGGTCTCCTTCTCCCGGAGTTGAAATGTTTCTGTTGCCTTGTTTCGATGGCTTGTTTACTCGTGTGTCCTTGGTAGAATCTAAACTCTTTGGATGCTATTTCTCTTGTTTACAGGGCCGAGTTAAGTATCTGCATATGTGCCTCTGTCTTGATCATGTCTTTTTTCTTCTTGTTCTTGTCCTTGGTCTTCAGAGCTATCTTACTGTTACATACTTCGTTGATCATGGTTTTTTCCGTCTTGCTCCTCTTCCGTCTTCAGAACTCTCTGATTCTGTGCATACTTGGATAATCTTTTCTTCGTCGATGTATCGTATCGACTGTCGTTTGCGATCTTCGTTTGCTCTGCGTGATGTATTTTTTCCAGCTTTTCTTGCCGACGGCTCATATGAATAATGGCCAAGTCTCTGGAAAGATATCGATGGTCTCGTGTTGTTGATGAAGAAGCATAATATCAATTTGGGAATATGCTCTGCAGTTTTCGCGTGCACCGATCCGAGTGAACACTCCGGCCGTCTTCTCGCGAAGAGCAAAATCATCTGAAAGTTTCTTTTCAACAGTACAAAGCAGCAGACGCTATGGCAGGCAAGATTGCAAGCAGCGCCACGATGCTGGCACTTGCTATGGTGGCGATCTCAGCCGTGTCTATGGTGGCGGCTGAAGGGCCGGCACCATCGCCGACTTCAGGTGCGACCTCAACTATGGCAGTGCCTTCTTATGCAGGGCTTGCGCTTGCCACCCTTCTCTCAGTCCTCGCAAGCATGGTATTCGCTCACCGCTTTTAAATGGGAAGATGGGGGGTCATTTTACTACATGCCATTGTATCTCAGTGTTATTATTAAAAGCTGTTGGGAGTCTTTGGGAAAAAGCCTAAAACTGATATTTTGGATCAATTACAAAAGACATTACTTTTCATAGTTGAAGGGAAAAAAGGGGTTTGTATTTGGAGCTTATTATTATGCCAGCGGTTACAGCCCTCTCTGTCAGTCACAGGGTTTCCGCTGTACAGAAGAAATTCAGGGGGTCACCTGTTATTTGTTTGTCTGCTGTAGTAGAAGACCCTTTTGACATTTTTTTCTTTTCTTTTCTTTTCTTTTCTTTTCCCAAATGAATGGCCTGTAGATTTCCCAAGGTCAAGATAGATGAAGATGAAAAAGTTGGAGTAATAAAACAGAAATGATTGAAGCTCTGGGGTGTTTAGAATTGAAGCAGCAGTATGGATTGATTGGTTTTGTTATACCTACCCACCCAGCAGTTTGTAAACAGCAGCAACAGCTCTGAATAAAACATTGAAGAGTTTCTTTGGTGATTTTTTTCTTTTTATCCCCAGTTTAGTCAAAGATCCACTTGATTGATTCCTTCCCCTGTCCTTTTTACATATGTATCTGTAGCAGCAGCATGGTTTTTTAGTCTGGTGGTGAACTACTCTGGGAGGAAAATGTATGTCACAAGGGCACACAGAAGGTGGGATGGAGGGAGGGTGGGTGGACCACCTTCCGTATAAGATCTGTTTTTGCTTCTATGAACTCTTCTTCTTCTCTTAGATTGAATGCGAGAATTCTGATGCAAACACCACCTTGTCTGATGCAACTTAGAAATAGCTTGGTATATGATATCACCCTCAGGGTGGGGGAATTCTGGAATCACATGTCTGCTGATGATGCTTCCAAAACTTCATGCCCCAGGGGCATTATCAAGTCTAAAAATCAGCAGGATTTTTTTCTCTGTGATGCCTGGATAATATGGGGAAAAAATGATGCAGGGCATTTCTGAAAATGGAATGTCCAGACCTGCAGGTGTTTCATTTTTACGATTATAAATGGTGGTTCTTACAAATGATGATGTTCAAAGGGCTGGCTCTTAGGGAAAAGCTTTTGTACAAGCTATTTGGGAGTGACTTTGAATCGTAGAGAGCAGCCTGGAGTAGTATTACCTCGTATTCTGGAGAATCTTGAGCTAACACTGTACTTCATTGACATACAGGCTTACAAATTTCTTACCATTATGCAGCATGTCAAACTGGTCTCAGAATTTTTGAATTTCTAGTGATCACAAGATGATTTTGGCTTTGACTGGTTGATCACAATGATGCACTAATGTGGTGATGGTTAATTGATCTTCAATTTGCTCCATGCTCCTTTAGGTTGTCATGTTTATAAGTAGGGATGGGGTAAAAACTTGCACACTATACTCTTTACATGTTTGTAGGATGTCAAGTTTATGGGTTGGCATGGGTAATAATTTCTCTGTTTTAAATGTCCTTTACACTAGTACAGGCTAACATACAGTGAGAGGCCCACATATTGGTTACGCTGGATACATTCTATTCACCTAGTCGTTGTTGTAAAATGGCACCATAAAAATGACTGAGTGTGCAAGCAGTGCCAAAGAACCAACAAGCAACTCATCACCTTCGCTTGTTATACATTGTAGCAAATCTTTGTGAAATGTCTATTAGTTACATGTTTCATAGGATTTCTTATATTGTTCTTCAAGATTTGCTTGATTCCAAGTTCTCACAAGACGGCGGGCAAAGTGTTTAGGCCTACTAAAGTCATCAATACAAGTATCCTACAAATTGAAGCATTGAAACTACTACACAAAATAAAACAAAAATTTTGTAGGAATTTTGACACAACTTGAATTGGGAATTTGCTTTACCATATTTTGAAACAAATTATCATAATTCAAACCTAAAAAATTAGTAACCAAAAAAATACTAGAGATAGAATTATGCATTTAAAACAACTATTTAGGTAATATGAATTCAATTAGCTAGAAAATAAATGCAAATGTATTGCTTCAAAGGAATTGATAGAGTTACTACCCACACTCCATAACAGACATATAAGTCATATAAATGTGTCTAGCTAGAGTTGTTGACAATTTTAGAATAACTACAATGCTTACTTCTATTTAACTCTCATACAACCTGATTAATGTTTGAAACAATGTTTTGTTTTCCTTCTAATTCTATAATGTAGCTCATTAGTGATCATGGCAAGAAACTGTATCATCAACTAACGACAGATTCTTAGACTACTCTTTGGACACTAGGAAACTGGTGAAACTCTGCCCAAAACCAAAATTCCCTCGAAATATGCTGAAATTTTTGTGGAAATCTTTTTCTTTCTTGAGAAGTAGGTTTTTTTCTCCCCCAAAATGAAAAGGGAATTGAAAAAAAATTCCTTTTCAAATTTATTTATTTATAACATGTTGCCCAAATGCAAAAATTCGCCACAAAATGAACACACTGGTTGAAAAGGTTGGCATATCATGGGCTCACAAGAAAAACTGTCCACTGTGAGACTTACCAGTCGAACAGAGAGACAGATATGCATAACTGTGACATAGCTGGATTTCGTGTTCTATTGTGGAACCTATTGAAACACCAAACACAACTTGGAAAAAAAAACCCCCTCCCCCCCTCCAAACTTAAAAGGAAAAATAGCAAGGCACCTTGATTGCATGCTTGGGCCTTCCGATTGCCTGCATGAAATTTCTCTTCCCAAAAAAGTTCCTCACCATTCTTGGCCGGGGCTAGTACCAAAACTCCCTAATGGGGGTACTTATTCTGTTTCATATTAATTTGGTTGGGGGTGCCTCACAAGTCCAATTTTTAATTTTTTTTGGCAATGAGCCAATTTGATTGATCCATAAAAAAAAACCAGTCGAAACTTTGGAGACTACCCAAAATAGAAGATTCTATGGAAAGATGAAGCCCTTTGGCCCATGCATATAGGTGAGAAGGGAAGGATTTTGGGCAAAACATATTGGATTAAAGTGAGGTGCTATCAAGAACACCCTTGGGCAACATGATGGAAACCTGAAGGGAATATGTTGGGAACAAAGAAAAATAAACAAGGCACTTTTGAGTGTATGCTGAGCCTTCCAAAAGTTCATCACCATTTTTGGCCTGGATGCATATCTCCCATTATAAACTGGGTGTACTTACTTATTTTGAGGGTAGATAGCTTTATAGTGTGATTTATATTAATTAGATCATTTATATTAACTCACAACTTTTTGTTATTTTAGAGGAGTCATATTGTTTGGCCCAAAAGCAATATTTTTGGATTATTGGACATGCCCCCAATAGTAGCACCTCTTTGCCCAGTTGCAAAATGAAAACAAATGCACACCCTTGTATGTCATCTTTTTAGTATATGTACAGGGGAGTTGAACTTTGGGCAAACCATATGGGAGAAAACCCAGGTACTATTGGAAACATTTTGGGAACACTTTGGGAACAAAGGAAAAAAACAAAAAAATCCCTGTCCCCCCACCCTCAAAAAGCAAAAAACTGGATCATTCATGATAGCATGCTGAGCCTTCCCATTGGTTTCATGAAATTTCTATTTCCAAAACTGTTCCTCACCATTTTTGGCCTGGGCTAATGACAGGGGCAGAAATTTGGGTGTTGTGTTACTTTGATTAAACGGTCAGGATGAAAATCCCTCCCCCACAAACCCCTAAAACCCAAATGAAACAAAAGAGTGAATGTTGAGCCTTCACATTGGCTGTAAGAAATTTTTATTTCTAAAATTCTTTATCACCATTTTTGACCTGGACTAACTTTGTTAGTTGTATTAATTAGTTGTGGATGTGTGTTCAAATTTTGTTTTTTCCTTTTTGTGGTGATTCCTTATTGGCTCAAAGCTGGAAAAAAGACACTATGAATCTTCCCAAAATAAATAAATTATGTAGCCTTTCTCTTGGTGTAATTATATAGTTTACGACAGTAAAATTTTGGGCAAACTACATGGGATAAAGTGTAGTTCCATCAGGAACAGATTGGGGAACACATGGGAACTTGGGCAACACATTGGGAGAATTATTGAGAACCATGAGGAACCATGGTGTGAACAAGATGAGAAGATGGTGGGAATATCAAACATAAAAAAAAATCTCAAACTCCAACTCCACCCCGCAAAAGAAAAGACCCAAGCCTTCCTAAGTCCATGTTGAGCCTTCTCATCGCTAGCATCAAATTTCTATTATTAAAAGTGTTTGTCACCATTTTGCCAAGGGTAACACCCCTTCTTAAGAGCATGGGTGTGAATTGTTATACCTATTAATTAATTATTTGTGTGGTGCATCCAAAAGTTTTATTTTGTTTCGTGTGCAATGAGCCACTTTGACTGACCCTTCAAAAACAAAACCAAACTGAAATTTTCAACACTCTTCAAAATAAAAGTTTACACTTTCAAAATATAATTATGGAAGTGCTTCCATTTGGCCCACCTATGTAAGTTATGAGAGTTCAACTTTGGGTGAAGGTTATGGGATAAAATGTGATTCTTATAGCAACAGCTTCAAGAACATATTGGAAATCATGTGGGAACACATTGAGAATGTGATAGAAACGTGGTGGGAGCACATGGAACATCAAAATCCAAAAAAACAACTTTAGGGAGTTGTTCCATAGGACATGATTAATAACATCTAAACAATCATAACATCCTTTTAAAAGTTATAATGAATTTTGGAGTGAAGTTCCCCCTGGGTATCTCCCACCTATGTCATTGTAAATGCAAATATATAGCATTGGATGTGTAAAGCATCAATCACAATTGGAGTTAAATCAATGTTAAAACAATCTTACAAATCGGAATTACAAAAGCCTATTCACACATACAGTGTTTACTAACATAAATAGTGAAGTGGCATTCTACATGTCATGCAATGTTTACTCAATGGCCAAGGAAATGGTTTTATAACACCAAATCTTCCTAAATTATAAATTCAAGATCTAAAATTTAGTCCGTTCAAAAAGACCAAGGTAAGCAAACTGAGAACATGGAAAGGTGTTGGCCTTGAAGGCAAAGAAGGAGAAGCACGTTGCAATTTCAAACAATGTGGACCCATGAAATCAATTTGAAATAACAATAATGAAATGGAAAAAACAATTATGTTAATGT